>CHCFC05602__coassemble_810_pt1 | contig 13610 bp, 16 predicted proteins | sample CHCFC05602__metabat2_low_PE_036 | metagenome-assembled genome bin CHCFC05602 | reverse complement strand
GCAGTTCGGATTGCCGGCAAGAGCTACGCGGATGCCCATCTCCTTCCTTTCTTACGCAAGCCTCCCGAGCGGACGGAAAGCATTGCCTCGATAACGATACTAAGTTAACTGAGACTAACTGCATCTCATTTAAAAAGGGCTCCCAGCCCTTCATGTCGAATCACTCGTCGACCAGAATGCATTCGGCCTCGCTTTTTCGCAGCGAAAGCTCATATCCGCGCACGGTGACCTCCAGCGGGTCGCCCAGCGGCGCGACCTTGCGCAGATATACTTCCACGCCTTTCGTAATCCCCATGTCCATGATATGACGCTTGACGGCGCCTTCGCCGACCAGCCGACGAACGCGCGCTGTCTGCCCAATGCCCACATCGCGCAACGTCTTTCCCTGCGCATCTGCTGCCATGTCCCCTACCTTTCTTCGCTTTCCGAGGGCAAACCCCTCCTGCCTTTCGCCCGGGAGGACCATCCTCCGCGCATGTCTGGAATCCGAACTATGTCGAAAACGCGAGCCTGACCGCTCATGACGCGGCCAACAACCCGCCGTATTCCCGAACGGAATGGCGCTATCCGGTAATGATCTTTAATGCCGCCTGCTTATCGAGCGCAATCTGAGCGCCCTTCACTTCGACGATAAGGCTTCCGGCATTTTCAGAAACGACCCTGACCGAAGCGCCTTCGACAAAGCCAAGGTTTTCCAAATGGTGGTGCAGATCTCCCTTGCCGCGCACTTTGAGCACGTTGACGGTCGCGCCTGGCACCACCAGCGCCAGCGGAAGCTGCGCGCCTTTAATCTGAGGTTCCGACATTACGGCAGCCCCCGAATCCGCGACTACTGCTTCGTGCATAATCGATCCTCCTTTGGGAATTGCCTGGTGAATAAATCTTGTTCACCTTATCTAACCAAAAGCATGATAACCCAAACAATCGCAGAAAGGAAGCCATGGATAACTTTTTGGAATGAGCTTCGTTTTTGCTTTGCGACATGCGCCTCACGCTCTTGTTTTCACGATTTTGCCGAAAATCACGCATCCTCCAGAACAGCCGCACAACCCCCAGAACGCACGGAAGCCCGGCAGGCACATCCCCGCCGGGCTTCCGTAACAGTCAGCACACGGTGCCGTTTTAGTCGACGATATCGTGGAAACGCTCTTCGGCCTCTTTCGCCACGCTCGCCTCCAGCTCAAGATAAGCGTCAAGCAGCTTGTCCCCGTCTTTGGTCAGGCTGCTGCCGTGCGCTCCATCCCGGTCCAGAAGCTGCATGCCCAGCGCCGCTTCGGTATCTTTCATGATGCGCCAAGCCTTGCTGTAAGCCATGCCCATCTCGCGTGCAGCAGCGTAAAGCGACCCCTTTTCGCGCACACCCTTGCATAAGCGCGCAACGCCGGGTCCGAACGCCGAATTAGAATCGACCCCCGGCCTGACGATGCTTATCTTCACGTTCGCCTCAAGTGCCCTGAAACTGCCCATGGGACGCACCCTTTCTTTCGTGCCTCTCGCTCCTTGCATGCCATTATCCGAGAAACCTCATTATATCCTGTGTACTTTATGCCCAGTGCAATGGCACGCAAACCGGTATTGTTCCCATGAACTAATTACTGAGCACAGAACGCAAGAACCGCACGCTCAATAGCTTCCGTGTCACCTTCGATGACATCGGTGAAGCGCACGGCCATGGTGTCCAGCTGCGCCAGGCCCGCCGGAACTTCCGAAGCCCCCGTCTCGCGCTGGATCAGGTCGTTCAGCTGGCAGCCTGTGAGCGCAGAGACCGTCTCGGGAAGAGCGTCCTGCAAGTCGATGCCGTGCAGCGCACGGTAGACAGCCTCTCCGAACTTCGCCCAATGCGCCGTGCTTGCCACCAGTACCGGGTTCTCGCCGCGAAGTCGCTGCGCTGCTTCGAACGCGACCGCCGTGTGCGGATCGAGCAGGTAGCCTGTTTTCTCAAAGACCTTCCTGATGGTTTCAAGGCACGTCGCAGAGTCGACCGAATCGGACGCATACAACTCGCGCATCTGCGCAAACGTCTCTTTGTCCACCTGGAAGCGCTTTTCGCGCTTCAAGTCTTCCATCCAGCCTTTGATGGCCTTCGCATCGCGACCGGTCAGCTCGAAGAGCTGACGCTCGAGGTTGGACGAGACCAAGATATCCATCGAGGGCGAAGGCGTGAGCACGAACTCACGGTCGGAAATGTCGTAGACGCCCGTGTTGATGAAATCGGTCAGAACACGATTTTCGTTGCTTGCGCAGAACAGCATGCCGATAGGCGCCCCCATGCGCTTTGCGTAATAGGCCGCAAGGATATTGCCGAAATTGCCCGTCGGCACGCACACGTCAAGCTCTTTCCCCGCCTCGAGCTTGCCCTGCGCTACCAGCATGGCATAGCTCGACAGGTAGTACACCACTTGCGGCAGCAACCTACCCCAGTTGATAGAGTTCGCGCTGGAAAGGGCAATCTTGCGCTCTTCCATCATACGGTGATTGAATGCTTCGTCCCCGAACACGGCTTTCGCTCCCGTTTGGCAGTCGTCGAAGTTTCCGCGCACACCCCATACCATGACATTGTCGCCCTCTTGCGTGGCCATCTGCTTGTACTGGATGTCGCTCACGCCGCCATCGGGGTACATGACCGCGATTTTCACGCCTTCCTGGTCCCGGAACCCCTCAAGAGCCGCCTTCCCGGTATCTCCCGACGTGGCAACGAGGATCAGGAACTCGTGTCCGATTTTGCCCTGTTCGCGCAGATGCTTTGCGGACGCGGCAAAAAAGCGCGGCAGGCACTGGAGCGCCATGTCTTTGAACGCGCTCGTCGGCCCATGCCACAGTTCGAGAATATGGGTCTTCTCGTCAAGCGAGACGACAGGGCAGATGTCCGCCGTGTCGAAATTGTCTCCGTACGCGTCTGCCATGAGCGCGTCGACTTCCTCGTCGGGAAGGTCGATATCGAACGCTTTGTACACGCGCGCTGCACGTTGAGCGTACGGCAAGGACGCAAGCGACACGATCTCTTCGAGCGAAAAGGCCGGGATGCTCTCTGGCACGAAAAGGCCGCCTCCTGGAGCAAGCCCCTCGATGACCGCTTCCGTGAACGGCACCCCGACGCTCACGCTTCCTCGGGTGTCGACATATCTGTTCTGCGTCATGGCATGTCCTCTCACCAACGACCGATCCCGCCAAAAAACGCAGACAGCATACCACGGTCCGCCTGCACGCCCTACGCCGCAACGAAGTCCTCACGGCAAAGTCGCATCGGCAGGCGGCGAGCCGCATCCTGTGCTTAAGAACCGCCCCCTCGCCGCATGCCGACAGGCCGTTGTGCGCTTCTTTTCGACGAAGCCCGCACACGACCGCTAGCCAACGCCTTCCGGACAGGGCCGCAACGAAATGACCAGCTGATACCGCTGGCTTCCTTCGGCGGGATTGAGAAAGAACGGCGGCGAAGACACGGTCATTCCCTGCATGAACTGCCGCGTCGGGCCCGAGACAGGACGGTGCGCTTCTTGCCCAACGCTCGCAGTCTGCCCAAGCAGGGGATGCACCGTGTTTTCGCGTCCGCACGCAACGCCCGCGTCGGCTTCGGAAGTGCACGGCACCGAGCTGCGCACCATACGCTCCGGGGACAGCGGAAAAGATCGGCCTGCTACCGTCTCCGCTGTCGGCGGCGTGCCGCTATCCCCTGCCAAAGACGAAGCCGAAGCGGTCGATGAAACCTCTGGAGACGCAAGCTCTTTGGCAAGAGGCTGAAGGACGGCCGTCGCCGCCTCGTCTCGCTCATCGAAGCGGTGCATGCAGCCGTAGCAAACCTCCATGTCGTCGAAGCAGCGTGCTCCGCACACTGGGCATGTTCTCATACTGGTACTCCTTCCTCACTCCGTATTGCTGCGCACGCATTGGACGACTACGGACGTGGAGCCAGCTACGTTGAGGCACGAGACCGTGCACAGCACGCACTCTCCGCCGTCTTTTGCAAAGCCCGCCGCGCCAGCATGACCGCCCTCTATACGCGACCAGCCTTTTTCCTCTAGCTCGCGTGATAGCCTTTCAAATGCCACATCGGCATCATTGTCGACCACAAACCCCACCACATCGCCTTCGTCCGTCATGCGCACATCCTTTTTGTCCGCAAGGGAAAAGAGCTCTCGTTCTACCGTCTCTGCAGAAGCGGCGTCCGGAACGCTCGACCCAATAGCATCGAAAAGCTTCCTGGCATCCTCCCCGTTTGAAGACTCCGACGGCCCCTGCGCAAGCGCCACAGCGGACTCGCGCGCAACCGACCCCGGAACAGCCTCAAGAACCCCGTCTACCGCCACGACGCAGAACAGCACTGCCGCAAGTATGAACACCGCCCGTACCGCCCTTCGCCCTTGCGACAGACGCGGACGAGCGCACAACGCACTATGTCGCCACCTCATAGGAATACTCCCGGTTTGTACGGATCGACCGTCAAGCCGACCGTATGCGTCAATTTCGGCAAGCTCACTCCGAACACCTCCGATTTAAAGCCCAAGCCGAACAACGTAGGCGAAAACTCCAACGTCATCCGGTACGAGACCATGCCTCCTGAGGAAGAGGATGACTCCACCCGTGAAGACAGGTAGTCACGCGAGAAGTTCCTTTCCAGCTCTTCGGAAATCGCCGCGTTCGCGAAACCTTCCTCCCCGAACGCAGGCGACGTAGCAAACGTGCGCACCGCATCGCGCGCCACCATGTCGAAGGCAGCACACTCGGAAAAGAACAAGCACGCATTGACCGCCACTACCGCCACGGCAATAAGCACGGGAAAGGCAACCACGAATTCCACCGTCATCTGCCCCGCTCGCCATACAGGCGAACCTCGCGGCATACAGCACCGCCAGAAGCGTCCTCTGCCGCAGCCTTCCGCCTCACCGCCCGATGCGGCATTCCGAAGAGAGCACCGAAACTCCGGAAAGCAGTCCTCCGGGAAATAGGCGCGAGTACGCATTACTCCCATTGCCGCACCCCTGTGATCGAACCGACCAGACCGCGAATACGATCTGCCGCAGACGAGATCGCCCCTTGGCCGACCTGCACGATGCGCGGGGGCACGACAATCTCTATCGGAATGGAAGGCCCTGACGGCCCGAGGATGTCAATGCGTGCCACCTCTATCGTTCCATCCCACGCCTCCAGCCCTTCTACCACGCGATCCTCTACGCCCGAAACCGCCGCAGAGAAAACATCCCCCGAAACGCTTTCCGCCGCGCTGACCGCACTACGCTGCGTTTCCGCAAAACGTTCCGCGAAAGAGCCCCCTTCCGCGTTCGCCACGTGAGCGGTGTTGACTAAAACGGGTTTCGGAGCGTCAAGCTTCGCAGGCGCAAGTCCAGCTTTTTCGAGAAAATCTTCCAGCGCATCCGCTGCCCACGTCCCCAACCCGCTTGCCCCTACGAGCGGGAGCGAGTTCAGCACGTTGCTCACCGCATCACGAATGGCTGCGTGACCGTCTGCATACGCGCTTAAGGCTTTCGACCACACAGAAAGCACCAGCGACCCTGCCTGCGTTCCCACATTGCCCGCCTTCCCCGAAACACCGTCAAGCAGCGACGTGAGGACCGTTTTCCCTTCTTCAGGCGAGTCGGAAACGAGCGTGGAGGCAGAAACTGCCGCACGCACCCCTAGGCTTTTGCCCGACGACACGAACGATGAGACGAACCCCGCATCCGCTGCAGTCCTCGCGACGTCCGCCGCAAGGACGACCACGCCCGTCCGGCCCGGAGGCTTTGCCTCTATCCGCTTCGAAGCGCTTTCCAGCACCTCGGAAAAACCGTCCAAGAGCGAAGCGACCGTTCCCTGCACGTGCTGTTTGAGCGGATCGCACACCTCCCGTGCTTTTTGGTAAGCACGAGCAGCTTCGGCCACTTTCGCGTAATGGTGCTCGAAGCCATTTGCGATAGAGGTGGATGCGGCAGCTACCTTGCCGAGACTGCTTGCGGCAAACCGGCAGGAGGGACAGGTGGAAAACCCGCCCGCTTCCATATCCTGAATCGAGCCTTGTGCGGTTGCGCCCGCAGCTTCGGGACACCCGCTCCACGCGTGCATAACCCGCACTCCGCCCGATTCGACGACAGGATAGACGCTGTCCGTGTACAGCGTCGTCTGGCGCATTTCTGAAGTATTGCGCGGCAGCTCGGGAAAGTAGGCCTTGAACGAAGCTTCCGTCTCGCGCACATATCCTTGCGCCAGCTCCCGCTGGGCAAAGTCGTAGAACCGGGCACGCAACGCCGAGTCCGCTTGCTCTTCAACCGAATTGCCCTCGGGCGCCTCTTGCGCTCTTCGCTGTTTGTAGTAGGCCCGTGCACGCTCAAGCGCAACCGAGAAACTCCATGCATCCACGCTCTCGTAGAGCGGATTCGAGGCCCCGTCCATCCCTGCAAGCACCGAAGCACGCTCGTACATGCAGTATCCGGGGTTATTTCCACAGTCTGCCGCATATCCTGCCGCTTTCTGGGCATCTGCCTCCTTCGCCGCTTCCTCCGCTCGCGCAGCAGCGTCCGCCAAGCCTTCCCGCTCCGACTCCACCTTGGAAAGCGCATCTTCGGCCGCCCCTTTTCCGCCGATTGAAATCTCCTCGCCCTCTTCCGGCAACAGCACCGCAAACCCAACGTAGTCGGCGCCGGACACACCTCCGGAATTCGCGCGCAAGACCGAAATGGCCTCGGCTGCACTCAAGTAGGGCAGCGCCCGCTGGACCTTGTTAAGCGCGTCGGTCGCCTTCGTCGCAAACGAATCGCGCGCCGTAAAGACCGTACGCCCCGCCTCCACGAGCTTTGCGCCCAACGCAGCGAGAGGGGGCACGCAGGTCGCGACAAGGCCGATTCCCGTCGCCGCCACCCCCGTCAACGTAAGGGACAAGACCACCGCATCGCATACGCGCACGACAACATAGAATTCCGCAACCGGCCCTTCCGCTGCCAGGGCGGCAGCGTCTGCCGCGTTCTGGACGCTTGCGGAAGCGGCCTGCACGCGGTAAACCTGCCCGCTGGTAAACACGAGAGAAAGCGTGATGAGCAATGCCAAGACCATCCCGACAGTCGAAAATCCTTCGTCGTCGAAGAAAAGCCTCCGTGCGCACACAGCGGGCGGAGGCGCTTCCAGCACCGGATGCGCACGACGCAGCGAACCCAGGGACGAAACTCGCTTCGAAAGCATGCGCAACGTCCGTTTTCCAACAGCAATCCTCATGGCGCTCACCTCCTTTACGCCCTCAATCGCCTGCGTCCCGAACCGTTTCGCGCGCGAACCCACGAGCGCGGATCAAGCCCCTGCTCGCTTTCGACAACCCACTCAGGCTGCGTCTTAGCCTCAACGAGCACGCTCACCTCAAGACAGCCGTCCTCGTCCGTCAAGCCCAGCAAGGTCGCGCCCGCATCCACTAGAGGAAGCGGCTTTAATTTGTTCGCAATGCGCACCGAAGCCACCTCCGTATGCTCGTTGCCGACTATCTCGACAGTCCACGAACAGGAGCCGCCCTCGTGAACGTGAAAGTGCTCTTCCTGCGGTACGCTTCCCAGCCGTCGAAGGATGGCGTTACGATACGCCTCCTCGCCCGCGCCGGCCGCATCGGTCTTCGTGGCAGCAAGGCGACACGCCTCGGCCGCGGCTCCGTGCATGACCATGCGGTCGTAGAGAACGATTCCCGGCTGTATAAGCAGCAAGAGCAAGAGGAATAAGACCGGGATAAGAAACGCCGCTTCGACCGTCGACTGGCCAGAGTCGGCATGGCGCACCTCAGTAAAGAAACACATCCGCCACCACCCCAGGCACGACCGTTTCCAGATGGTGCGAAGCGCTCTGCAGCGCATGCGCCACCAAAAGCCCGTCGGAAGCCACCCTCCAGAGCACGCCAAGCGCAGCCACCATGGACAAGAAGCCGAAAAGCACTACTGCAAACTCTACCGTGCTCTGTCCTAAGGCGCGCTGATGGCGGATGCCCCCTACAGATTGTTGATCCCGTTCGCGATAGCGTCCCATAGCTCTTGAATCTTCGGCCTGAACACGGTGATAGCCAGGATCGCGATCACGACAAGAACTCCCACCAGGATGGCGTATTCGGTCGTGCCCTGCCCGCGCACAACCCCGGCGCGAGCGCGGGCTCCGCTCAGAGCGCTCGTCCAGCAGGCTTTTCCCGCCGCGATCGAACACTGCGCTTTCTTCGACAGTGCGCGTGCAATACCCCATAAGCCTTTCGTTTCTGTCATCGATACTGCTCCTTCCTCCTTAGAAACCCTGCATCAATTCGAGCAAGACCGGGCCTAACACCAAAATCAGCATGGCAGGCAATATCAGCGTTCCCGTCGGCACCATCATCTTCACGGGCGCCTTTGCAATCGCCTCCTGCAACCGCGCACGCCTGACTTCGCGCGCCTCCGTCGCCAGACCTTCCAGCCCATCCGCCAAAGACGTGCCGAAGCGCAGCGCGCGCACGACATTTTCAACCAGGCGAGACAGCAATTTCGAATCGTACGATGCGGCCATGTCGCGCAACGCCTGTTCGCGGGTTGCAAAGCCCATCGTCCAACGGCGATGAGCAAGCGAAACGGCCTCTGAAAGCCCTCCCTCGAAATGCCGGTAGTACAGCTCGAGCGACCGTTCGAAGGAAAGCCCGCTGCGCAGGCCGAGAGAAACGACCTCGAGCATTTCCGGCAAGCTTCGTTCGAGTTCCTTAGCGCGCCGCATGCCTTCTTCTTTGAACGCGCGAAAGACCGCCGTTGCTCCGAAAGCTCCCCCGCCCGCGCACAGCAACGCTGCAAGCTCGTTCGAGAAGACAGCCCCGAACACAAGCCCCGCCGCTGCGCACCCGAAAGCCAATTTCGCCCGCACGGTGCACATCGCTTCGACCGAGACCTTGCCTCCCAATCCGGCCAAGCACGCCGACCGCTCCATCCACCCGCGCTTCCACGCGAAAACGCCTCGCGAAAGCACAGACGCTATTCCGCTCGCCTCCCTGCGCACGGTCTCTTCCCGCACGCGGGATAGAACCCATGCGTGCATGCCCGTGCACATCGTCTGCAAACCGCTGCGGCCCTTGTCTTTCCGCCCTTTCGCTCGCACAAGGCGCCCCGACGCCCAGCGCACCCCTAAAAACCCAAAGGCAAGCCCGCTTGCCATGGCGACGAGACCTAACGCTGCAGACACCTCAGAACTCCTCTACCGTGAGCATGCGACGAACCAGGAGTATTCCCGACGCTTGCATGGCAACGGCCAAAAAGAGCAGCGCGAATCCGGCAAAGCTCTGGAAAAACGGGGCAAGGAAATCTTCCGTTGTCAGCGTGAACACCGCTATGAGCACGAACGGCATGACGCTTACCACCCGTGCGGACAGCTTTGCCTGGGCAGTCTGAACCCGCATTGAGCGACGAAGCTCCGCCTCCGCGGCAATAGAGTCGCCCGCTGCATCCAGAACCTGCCGCATGCTGCCTCCCGCGGTATGCTGGACGTCCAGCGCTACCGCAACGAACGCAAGCTCGGACGAAGAGCTCTTCCGTAGGCATTCCAGGGCTTCGGACACGGTGCCCCCTGTCTCTAGGACATGCACCGCCTGCTCGAACGATTCGCGCAAGGGCCCTTGCAGTTCGCTTGCGGTCTGGCGAAATGTCTGAAGAAGCGAAAAACCCGCTTGGAAGCACACCCCCAACGAACGCAGCGCTTCGGGCACGGCATCTCGCAGTGCCTCCAAGCGCTCGTCGCTCCCGCGTTTGACAGCGCCCCGCAATGCAAGGACCGCGCACGCCGCAACGGCACAGCCCGCCGCAAAATCGCCCGAGACCGCCCAGCCAGCGCATAGCACCGCCACGACCGCCACGACCGCCAGCGAGCATGCATTTTCAGCCGAAGCCGGAATGCCTCTCTGGCCCAGCGAAAGCGCCGCCTCGTTCGCCCAAGACCGCACGGCCCCGACCTGCAAGGCGGCGCGCGCGAATGGGCGCATCCAGCCGACGCCTGCACGCAGCACGCGAGCATACGCCCCGAGTTGGCCGGATGGCTGTCCCGAAACACCAGCCCTCCTACGCCGCAGCACGTCCGTCATCGCGCCGAACAGAAGCGCCGACGCCGCAAACGCGGTCATGCAGCAGAGGACAGCGAGCAAGCACGTTCCCATGTCCTCACCTCGCTTTCGCTCGCCACCCCCGCCACCACGACATCGGAAAGCCACGGGGGCGCCCTATGCCATTGGTCTGTCCTGCGAACGCAGTCTCTTTCATACAGGCAGGCCGTCGTACAGCGACGTCGCTCTTCGTCGAAGGAAAACAAGACCACCTCTTTTACGTAGCGTGCTCCGTCAGGGGCACGCGCGGTCTGCACGGCAACGTCCAACGCGCTTGCGATCTGGGCTTCCACGACATCGACCGGCAGGTCGGCGGCGTAGCGCACCATGGTGGTCAGGCGCATTACCGCTTCGGCAGGGGAATTCGCATGCAGCGTCGTCAGCGACCCGTCATGCCCGGTGTTCATGGCCTGAAGCATGTCGAGCGCTTCCGCCCCACGGCATTCCCCCACGACGATGCGGTCAGGCCGCATGCGCAGGGCATTGGTCACCAGATCGCGAATGGTCACTTCGCCCACGCCCTCCGCATTGCGGGGCCGCGCCTCCAAACGCACGACATGAGGATGCTCATGGAACCGCAATTCCGCGGAATCTTCGATGGTCACGATGCGCTCACCGGGCGAAATCTTGCACGAAAGGGCGTTCAACAGCGTTGTCTTCCCGCTGCCTGTGCCGCCGGTGACCGCAACGTTCTTGCGCAAGCGCACCGCCCACACAAGCAATTGCGCCACACGCCAATCGAGCGAACCTGCCGCCACCATCTCTTCCACCGTGATGACCTTCGCACGGAATTTGCGGATGGTGAGCACCGAGCCGTCCAGGGCAAGCGGCGGTATGACGGCATTGACACGGTGACCTTGCGGCAACCGCGCGTTCACCATGGGCGACGACTCGTCAATGCGGCGTCCGAGCGGGCCGATAATGCGGTCGATAAGCGCACGGACCTGTGCATCTTCGGAAAATGGCGTGGGCTGCTGCTCAAGCAGCCCGTCGCGCTCGAGGAAAAACGACGACGTGCCGTTCACCATGATTTCGGTGACAGATTCGTCCTCGAGCGGGCCCTCCAGCGGACCAAGGCCGAAAACCGAATCGAGCAAACGCCCGACCAGGACTTCCCGCTCTTCGGAACCCAGTCCCTCTCCCCAGCCCTCGGCAAACGCTGCACGGCACGCACTGCGCACTTCGCTTTTCGCCCTTCGAGGGCTTTCACGCAAAAGACGCGCCATGCGTTCGGGAGGAATGGCGCTTTGAACACGTCCGCGCAGTGATTCGACAGACCACCCATAACCGTCCGTCTCGGGATAGTCCTCTTGAGAAAGCGCTGTCGAGCGCGCTAGCAAAGACACGAAGCCCTCCTTCTCAACCGGGCGAGCGCACCATGCCGTTTGCCCGGAATATCGTCGAAACACGCCGCATGCGCTGGCGGACGTCGGTCCTCGCGCGCTTCGGGCAAGATGTCGGCAAGCAAGTTCTCGAGGCTGACGCACAGCGGGTTCTCGTCCCGTACCAGATCGAGCGGCATGCCCGCAGCCATAAGCTCGTCGACCGCACGGCCGCCGTCTTTCAACTCTGCCACGGAGGCGCCTTTCAGTGCGCACGAAGCGTCAATGGACGAAAGAGGCGCACCGCGCTTGCAGCGGTTAACGACGTACAAAAACGGCGTGGTAGGAATGCCGCAACGCCCGCACAGCTCGAGCGCATGCTTGCTTGCCTGCAAAGAAGACGAACGCTGGTCGATAAGGAAGAGCACCCGCGACGCACGCTCGGCAAGCACCGCGTGCTGCTCTCCCCAGAACGGCCCTGTATTCACCACGATAACGTCGAAAGACGCTCCCGCACGATCGACGACGCCAGGAAGCGCCGATGCCAGTCGTTCGGAATCCTCCAAACGCGCCGGAGCGGCAAGCACCGCCGGAAGGTCGCCCTCTTCAGGGGAGGGCAGGGATGCGCCGTCGACAACCTCGTCCAGCGCGCGGGGACTCTTCGCGCCGACCATGGCGCTTGCATCCCCGAACTGGAGGTCGGCATCCATAAGCAGCGTGCGATGTCCCATCCCTTGCGCGAAGACTGCCGCAAGCGCTGCCACGGTCGATTTGCCGGACCCTCCGCTCGCGCTGGCGACCACCAGCACGAAAGCCTGGCGCCCTTCTCCCGAAGCCCCTCGCCCACTAACCCGGCAGGCCGTCGAGCCCGAAAGACGCGCTGGGGCATCCTGGGCAGTCGAAACGCCCGCTTGAGGAACGCTCGCCTGCTTTGAGGACGAGCCTCCCAGATCGAGCCCGCGCAAGAACTCGGAATCGGCTCCCGGGACCGAAGAAGCGCCCGAAGGACGCGCAGGCGTCGCCTTCGGCGATGCCGCCTGGGTTCTTGAAGACCTCGCGCCCAGCTTGCAGGAGCGATAGCGCTCAACAAACTGCGCCCGGTCGAGAAGCCCGTCAATGCCAGCAGCGCTCACACGGCTTTTCAAAGAACCGCTGCTGCGAAATGCCACCAGGAATACACGATGCCGCGGAGCGTCCCTCTTCAGGGCGGCCGCAAGGTTGATGGAGTCCACGTCGTCGCTTGAAACCACCCACGCTTCGGTAGGCTTGTCGCTTTTCTTGAAAAACGCCCGAGCATGCAAGCCCTCGGCGAACACGCTCAGCCAATCTTGCGCATCCAGACGCTCTCCGGAAAGCCCCATGAGCTCTGGCCTCAGAACGGATTCGGAGTCGGCGCACAACAGAACGGAAGCGGTCATGACGAGCCCCCTTCCTGTGCCGGGGCGGGCATGGCGAAGTACAGCTCAGTCCGCTGCGACGCGTCGACAAGCTCCTGGACGCGCGCCGGATCGACCGCAAGCGTGACCCACGAGGCAGACGACGAGCTCCCACCGTCTTCGCGGCTGGTCGCCAGCACGAGCGCATTCGAAAGGAGCAGGCTCGTTGCAGCGCCTCCCGTGGTGTACACATCGACGCGCGAGCCTGCCGCAAGCTGGCCTCCCACGCTTTGGACATCCCCTGCCGGAACCGAAAGCGCCGCCATGCCGTCGGGCACGTCAAGCGCATCGGCTTCCCCTTCGAAGCGCTGGAGAGAAAGCGGTTCGCCTTCCAGCACCGAAGAATTGAGCTGCTTTCCCACCACTTCGTCCGCCGAGCGAACGGCATCGCGCGGGAGAAAGTCGACGATCCACGAACGCGTGCTGACTGCGTCAGCGGACACGACCTCTCCCGCCGCAAGGTCGCGTGCGGCAACGCACACTTCCACCTGTTCGCCACCGTAGCGTGCAAGCGCATCGGCACGCGCTTGCTGCGCTTCGTCGTTGACCGCCTGGGTGTAAGCAAAGACCGAAAGCGCGCAGGCAAGCCCGCACGCAATGCCCGCTGCTGCCGTTTTCTTGCTGCGCATGGCACACCTCCCATCTCATGATGGGTGCCATCATGGCAAAACGCCCTATCCGGACGTCGCACCGAAGTTCACTCCGAACTCCACACGAATCTTGCACGTTTTCCAAGCGTATTAAGGCAATGCGCCGTCATCAGGAGAAACGCAAGGATGAAGAAAAACGCTT
>CHCFC05602__coassemble_809_pt1 | contig 13613 bp, 9 predicted proteins | sample CHCFC05602__metabat2_low_PE_036 | metagenome-assembled genome bin CHCFC05602 | reverse complement strand
GAGGCGCGAGATAATCGCGCATTTGCGCCCTCTATCATTACAATTTGATTATTGTCTACAACTCTATGCGTACGCGCGGTTCAGGGAAGGACCCCCCCCCCCGAGGGTGCGAACCCTGCGTCGCGCAGACGTCTCCAAGGAACAGGACATGAACCTCAAGCAGATCGAATACCTCGTTGCCGTCGTAAGGAACGGCAGTTTCTCGCTCGCAGCGAAAGAATGCTACGTGACCGTTCAGGCGGTCTCGAAAGCCATCGCTGACCTGGAGCGGGAAGTGGGCGAAAGCCTGTTCGTGCGCGAAAGCCGCGGCGTTTCTCCCACGCCGTTCGGAATTGCGTTCTGCGACAAGGCGCGCGAAGTGCTGCGCGCTTTCGAAGAGCTTGAGGCTCTCCCTCAAACTTACGCCGTTGGAGAAGGGTCCCGCCCGACACTCCGGCTTGCGCTGTACGCTCCGAGGTTCAATAGCAACGAATTCGTCTGCGCAAGCATCGAACGATTCATCGGAAAAAATCTTGGCATTAAGGTTGAAACGCCGCTGCTGAACGGCACCGAAGCGACCGAGCAACTTCGCGCTCACCTCATTGACGCGTTCGTGTCCATCGGAACGTTCTCGCAGCCAGACATGGACTGCGTTCCCATCGGGTCCATGTCCACCGCCATTGTCATGGGCATTGACCATCCGCTCACCGCTAAAGACAAGGTCACCCTTGAGGACATCAACCAATATCCTGTCTTGCACGCGCCGGAATTCGACTCTTTCAACGACTCTGTGCTCAACACGTACCGCAAGCATGGCCTAACCTCTGAGATATTCATGCCGGAATCCGCCGAAAGCTACGAGCATTTCGTCAAAGAGCTCAACGGGCTCTCGTTCGCCGTCAGCATGCCTGCTGTTCCCGTCGTGTTTCCTGGAACGATTTCGCGCCCCATCGACCCAAAAGACGTTATCCCTATACCCATCTGCCTTGTCAGCCCGAAAGAAGGGAAAACGAAAGCGTATTACGCAGCGGAGCGCTTGCTCAAAGGCAACAAGAAGGCGCTCTGACCACTGTAGGAATACAAGAAAACCCTGGGCAACCAGGGTTTTCTTGTATCTACAGGCCATGTGGCACGCAGGTTGTCCCCACAGCTTGCGACAATCCAGCAAACGCCCCCACGCGCATAGCCTGCCTGCTGCATGCCACTGAACGCCGCAGGGCAGTTCCGCTTCCGCTTGCGCCCCAGCCTATACGTTGAACTTGAAATGCATGACGTCGCCGTCCTGGACGACGTACTCCTTGCCTTCCTGGCGCAGCTTGCCCGCATCGCGGCAGCCCTTTTCACCGCCGAGCGCCACGTAGTCTTCATAGCTGGCGGTCTCGGCCTTGATGAAGCCGCGCTCGAAATCCGTGTGGATAACGCCTGCGGCCTGTGGCGCCTTCGCACCGATCGGAATGGTCCACGCACGCGTTTCGGTCTCGCCGGACGTGAAATAGCTCTGCAGGCCCAAAAGGCGATAAGCAGCGTTGATCAGGCGTGCCAGGCCGCTTTCGGACAAGCCGAGCGCCTCCATGTACTCCTTCGCTTCGTCCGGGTCCATCTCGGAAAGCTCCGCGATGTCAGCCTCGATCTTCGCGCAGATAGGCACGGGCACGCAGCCGTCGATCTCCTCCAGCTCCGCCGCCACGGCGTCCTCGTCAACGTTGGCCACGTAGAGCATGGGCTTCATGGTGAGCAGGTGCAGGTCGTAGAGCGCGGCGATCTCGTCCTCGGTCAGGTCGAGCGTGCGGGCGCGATGCCCCTCGTTCAGGCCGGCGAGCGCCTTCTTGGCGGTCTCCAGCTTCAGCACGCCCGCCTTGTCGCGCTTGGCGTCCTTCTCCAGGCGCGGGATGGCCTTCTCGATGGTGGCGATATCGGCCAGGATGAGCTCCGTCTTGATGGTGTCCACGTCGCTTTGCGGGTTCACCTTGCCCGCCACGTGCGTGACGTCCGGGTCGGAGAAGTAGCGCACGACCTCGCAGATGGCATCCGTCTCGCGGATGTTCGCGAGGAACTGGTTGCCCAGGCCCTCGCCCTGGCTGGCGCCCGCCACCAAGCCGGCGATGTCCACGAACTCGACCGTGGCAGGCACGATCTTCGCCGGGTGGTCGATCTTCGCCAGCTCGTCCAGGCGCGGGTCGGGCACCGGCACGATGCCCACGTTGGGCTCGATGGTGGCGAAGGGATAGTTGGCAGCCAGGCCGCCCTTGTTCGTGAGCGCAGTGAACAGCGTGGACTTGCCCACGTTGGGCAGGCCCACGATGCCGATGGAAAGTGACATGCGACGTCCTTTGTACAGCGAATGTTTACAACCGTTCTATCATAGCAAAACGCGGCATGACGAGCGCGCCTTCCCGCGTCATTATCGCGCACGCGCCCTCGAAACGAAGCAGGGCCGGAGCCTTCCGACTCCGGTCCTGCCGTCAAATCTCTTTCGCAGGCCGCGTCCCCCGCAGCAGCCTCCTACTCGCCGTCCCCCTGCTCCGCCGCGCGCTCGTTCTCAAGGCGGCGCGCAGTATAGGCGGTCATGCCCGCCACCGCGGCGGTGGCCAGAAGGCCCGCGGCCGTCAGACCAGCCTTGTCGCCGGTCTTCGCCATGCTCGCGACAGCGCGCTTCGCGGAAGGCGCCTTCGAGCCGGCGTTCTGCGCAGGGGCGCCGCCGCCCGCCGGGTCACCTTCCTTCGTCACGACGGAATCGCCCAGGTCGGGATCGTACGCCGCGACCTCCTGGTGCACGTCGACGTCGCACGTGGGGCACTCGTCGTGCGGGAGCGAGAACTGCAGCACGCCGCCGTCCTCGCCTGCCGCCAAGCGGGTTCCCGGAACGATGAACTGGTAGTCCTTGAGGACGATGTAGGTCTTCTTCGTGCCGCGCCAGTCAGCCGGGATGGTGAAGCTGATCTGGTACGTGGTCGTGCGCCCAGGGAGCAGGGCGCCTTCGGACAGCGGGTCGGCCAGGATGTGCGCGCCCTTCACGCCCGTGGCGGCGATGGCGTCGTCCGGGTAGCGCGGCTCGTCCGCAGCGTCCTCGGAGCCCGTCACGCCCACGCTCTCGAACAGCTCCGGCGTCCACGCGGACTCCACCACGTTCTCTTTCGCGAACGCGTAACGCTCTTTGCGCTCGACCAGCGCGCCCGTCTCGCGATCGCGGAACTCCACGGTGCAGCCCGTCATGATGACGTTGCCGTCGTTGCGCAGCGTCATGGTGAACTGCTCCTCGGATCCCGCCAGCACGAACAGGCGGTCGGAGATCAGCGACAGCGGCGTGGCAGCCACGACCGCCGGCACGTTGGCGAACCGGACGTCCGCCGTGCTGGTGGTCATGTCCTTGATGACGGAGTAGGCGAACGCGTACGAAGACCCGTCCGCGCCGCTGCTGATGTTGCTGAGCGAGTCGACGGGGTTGTCCATGTCCGCCACCGGGAACGGCGTCGAGAACAGGCCGTCCACGCACACGCTTGCCATCACGCGGTGTTTGTTCGCCGTGATCTCGCCCGTGGGGTTGCCGCTCTCGTCGAACTCCTGGCCGGCCTTTCCTTCGATGTTGCGCGCGAAGACGAGCGAATCGCCGTTCGGACTCACGCGGAACGCTGCCATCTGGTAGTCCGACGGTCCGACCTGGCGGGAGGTGATGCCGCCGTACATGGTCTTCGGGTCGAACGTCGAGGCGTGCAAGATGCCGTTCTGCAAGGTCAGCAGCTCGCTGTGGCCCGGCCACGGTACGCCGTCCTCGACGCCTGCCTGGTCGACGAGGTTCGGGACGATGCGTCCTGCCATGCTCGGCGCGACCTTGCCCACGTAGAACGACGTGATGGACGTGAGCACTTCGTTCGCGCCCGCGTCTTTGGCGCGCGAGACGACGTAGATCCATCCCGTCTCGTCCAACGCCGCACCGCAGATGTCGTACGTCCCTTTGTTGACGCGCCATCCGAGCTCGCCATAGAGCGCGTTGGAGGCCCATACGTGAACGTATACGCCGGCTCCCAGGGTCTTCGGATCGGCCGGCATGACGTCCTCGGGCTTCTCGCCGTACCGCCGCACGTACAGCAGGGCAAGGGCGGGACGGGCGGAGCCGATAGACTGGACGGACATCTTGACCAACCGCGGAAGCGTGAACGACCAGTACGGATGGTCCTCCCGAGCATCGCTCCAGGACGCAACGTCTTGCACTGCCAGGCTCTCGTCGATCCGCAGAAGGGTCATGACCGGATTCGCCATGACCTGGGGAAGCGTGCTCGTGTCTCCTTCAGGACGCTTGCCGCCCGAAAGCAGCACGTAGATGCCCTCCTCCAAGGTGCTGGAGTGCTCTTCGTTCACGAGGACGTCGAAGTCGTAGTCGAACATGTCGATGCGATCGATCGTGGCCGAGCCCTTTTTGTAGGAATCGAGCACGTGCACGGGGAATTCCAGGACCGTGGGCGCGGACGCCGTGCCCGACTCAAGGCTGAACGGCTGGACGGCAAGGCGCGAGCGCACGCCATCGCTGCCATAATCCACGCTCAAGATACGGAACAGGTACGGCACGCCCTTGTACACGACGAATTTCTGCCGCGGGTCGCTGAACACGTTCCGTGCGATGACCGTATCGAGCGTCGGGCGCACGCCGCCGTCCTGCCCGATGCCGGACACGCCCATGAAAGCACCCGCGTTTTCGGGCAGCGCGCCGATGTAGTCGTACTCGAAGCCGTCGGTAACGAGCGCATCCTCCGGGACCTGGCTCTCAAGCACCCAGGCGTTCGCCACGTCGCCGGCATCGGCATCGAGCTCCAGAGCCTGGAAGGCGGAAAGCCCGATCTGCGGCGCGGCGTTCGCAGCCGACCGCTCAGCACGGAACTCCGCCGTCTTGCGCAGCTCGTCTTCGGTAACGATGGTCGCGCTCTCGGCGAACGCTTCGAGCGAAACCCCGTTCGCGCCGAGCACGCCGGGAAGCGAGTACTGCGGCACGCCGTTCGCCGGCGTGCCGAACGCGAAAGCGGACGGTGTCATGGCCGGCGTTCCTTGCGCCTGGAGTCCGTTGCTGTCTTTCCACGAGTTGTACAGGCTCGGGTCGTCGACGCCCCAGAGCTTGCCCGCCCACTTGAAGATGGCGAGCTGCACCACGACGTCCACCTGGATGCCGCCCGCGACCACGTGGTGCGGCAACGGACGGTCTGCGTGCGCCGCTTCGAAGCCGATGTAGTACGAGATATAGCCCGACCCGCGCAAGCCGACGGAGGCCATGCCCGAGAACCCGACGCCCACCGAAACCTCGAGCTCGATAGTGACCGTGCCAGAGATCTGCGTCTGCGTGTAGTCGAAATTCCAGTCCTCGAACGCCAAGGCGCGCTCGGAAATCATGCCGATCTGCCCGGCAATCTTCGCCGAAGCGGTCGCGCCCACCTCGGCGAACACCGGCACGGGGCCCACGACGGCCGTCGCCGTGACCGACCCGCCCAGAGAGAATTGGAAGACGATGCCTCCCGTCCCCCTCCACAGGCTGGAGTCGAACAAGTACTGCATGACGCCGTAGAGCTGGATGGCGATGTCGAACTTGAACTGATGGGAGAGCTCGTATTTCTTCATGGCGGTGCCGTCGGCCTTCATGCCCGCCTTCATGTCCTTGTATTTCTGCAGGTCGTCCCGTGCGTCATTGACGATCTGCTGGTACTGCTGCTCGACGGATTTGGAGGACTCCTTCTTCCAGTCGCTGCCTTTGAGGAAGTTCGCCTTGTCCTTGAGCTGCAGCACCGGCTGCCCGCCCACGCCGATCATGAACATGCCCGCAGGGCTGGCCGCAATGAGCAACGGCATCGTCGGGAACGCCAGGGAGATTGTGGAGCCGCCAATCGGCGTCGGCCAGGAGGCGGGCATCGTGTAGCTCAGTCCGTTGGTCATCGTGCCGAGTGCCTTTTCCAGGCCAGAATCCGGAGAATAGACCGTGTCGAGCGGCGCTTTGACGATCTTTGCCTTCGCGCCGCTGCCATACCAATAAGTGCTGTTGTCCGCCTTGAAGCGAAGGCTGAAGGAGCCGTCGACCGGAAGCGCCTTGTCGCTTGCGGGCGTCAGGTAGGCCCCCGTGAACGAAAACGAGCCCCGCCCGTCCGTCAGTTCGAACTCCTGCTCTTCTCGTATGTCGTAAACGCCGTTTTTGTCCACGGTCGCCAATTGCACACGCGCGCGCGTTGCGCCCGGAGCGCGCAGGATGCCGGACACGACGTGCGTTTCGGTGTTCGACACCGCGCTGAAGAACTCGTTTTCCGTATACAAGACGTCCCAGCCGTCGAAACCGATCCGCTCTAAATACGGCTCGGTCGGGCTTTCCAGCTGGCGCGTGGGCACCTGAACGCCCGTGCCGCCGTCGGCGCGCAGGCGACCGACGCTGAAAGCGCGGTAGCCGCCTCCTGCCTCCACGAAGACCTCGCCGTCGAAGCGCTTGCGTTTACCTTCCTTGCCATAGTCGACTTCGGTCGAAACGCTCGTGATGTCGATGACGACCGCGCCGTCAGCATCGGTCGTGCCTGAGGCGGTCGCGCCGTTATTGGCCTTGAGCGTCACCTTCGCGCCCGCCACGGGCGCTTCGGCGTCGCCGGCCACGTCGACGACCTTGAAGCCCACGTCGTTGAGCGACACGACGAACACCGTGATCTCGCCCGATTCGTCCTGGCCTGCGGCGTAGGCATACCCGCGGTCGTCAGACCACACGGGAGGCATGAAGAACAACAGCGCGCTTGCGGCGCCTCCCGCCAAGAACGCGCGGCGCGTGATGGCGACGCCGGGCTTATCGTTCTCGCGGTGTTCAGAGTTGGCGAAGTGGTCTCGAGTAGTCATAGCGGCCCCCTCGGAGTAAAACGAAATACGCGAGGAGGCGCGAAACGATCGGCATGCGGCATACGACCGAGCGCGATGAGCCGAAGACACGGGCGGCACATCACACGCTGGGCACCATGCGCCTCTCGCTTACCTTCAAGCATACCGAGAAGCCCTCACCGCCGGCACACCCATTTCGCACGGAAAATGGGTGTGCTGCGCGGTAGGAAAAGGCGCCGTGCAACGACGAAGGGCGCCCCCGCTATCGGGGGCGCCCTTCGCTGAATGGTGATGAGGCGGTGCCTCTGGAACCGATGACGACGTTTGCCTTGCGATCGCTATCGTAGCTCATGTCCTCAGCCTGCCGCGGCGTCACCCAGCCGTCGGGCACCTGGGCGCCCTCGTGGCAGCCAGCGCACTGCATGACGGACGCGCGGTGCGCCTTGTGGCAGTAGCCGCAGTCCATCTCGCCGTGCTGGGCCTTGTGCGGGTTGATGCTGCCCATGTCAGAGGTGAGCTGCTCCAGGTCCTCGCGGAACTCGGTGTGGCAGGCATCGTTCAGGCAGAACTGCTCGCCCGTGTTGCCGCGCGCCTCGCCAAGCTCGGTCAGGCTGCGCTCCTCGAGCGGCGCGTAGTAGTTGCCCGTGAGCCAGTTCATGCCTTCGGAAATCTGCTCGTCCATGGTCGGGACGTGGCAGTCAAGGCAGGTGTCGCCGTCGACGTCCTTGTGGGACACCGCCAGCATAGCGCTGGAGTTCGTGACCTCGTTGCCGGCCTTGTCCACAGACGGCTGGCCCGGCGTGCTCTCGTAGGTATCCAGGTACTCCGCCATCGGCGTATGGCAAATGGCGCCGCAGAAGCTCGGCTGGCCATGCCACACCCACATGTCGGCGCCCGCCACGACCAAGACCGCGACGACCACGCCAACGACGATCGGCCACTTCTTGCTCGGGCGCTTCGATGACGGGTTCTTGATCGGTTCGTCACTCATGGTTGACCCCCTTCAATGCTGTTTCGAATTCGAGCTTTGGGGATGCGCGCGTTCGAAACGGAATCGACGCTACTATACCCGCGCGCACGCGCGCGAAGGTATCGCCGAAGAAGGGTGATTTCGAAAAGCCCTCAGGGGTGATGCCGCTGAACAGGCAAAACGGCCTTGCTGCAAGAAATCACGCGAGGAAAGCCGGAAAGGGAGCAATAGCGGGAAAGCCTGATTTAAATCCATTTCGGAAGCCTTCAGGACGATTTCGCGAATGCCTTCGCTTCCCTGCCCTCACCGGAAAGCCCACGCCGCGCTATCCGAGCGAGTCGATCAGGTCAACAAGCTCATCGCGAGAATGAACGTCCAGCTTGCGGTAAATATGGCGAATGTGAGTCTTCGCCGTGTTATTAGAGATGAAAAGCTCCTGTTCGATAGAGCCGATCTTCTTGTGCTGCGCCAAAAGCCGCAGGACCTCCTCTTCGCGTTGCGAAAGCCCAAAGCGCTAAGCCGCCTGCGCGCAGCGGTCGACCAATTCGTCGCGCTCCGTTTCAGCGCCCGCGTCCTCGACACTGCCCATGCCGGGAAGGGCCAGACCCCAGCGGCAACGCCACACGGAAGATGATGCTGAACTGGAAATGTCGTCCGCGCACGACCACGAGCAAAAAGATGAGCGCCGCAACGAACACGACGCCGAACGACGAATGCGGCCCGAACGTGCTCTGGTACAAGTCCGCCTCTTTCAGGCCGTACGCGAATGCGTACACGCCCATGATAAGAATGACGCGCCACGGAATAGCGAACGGCTTCGCTTCTGCACGGGGCAGGCGCTCGGACGGCAGCGAACGAAAGCCCGCAGCGACCATGCCGAGCGAAAACAGCGGCAGTGCGACCGAAACAGCAAAGAACGACGCAAACTCCATGCCGCGGCACAGCAGGATGACCGCCGCCGCGATCACCAACGAGCCCGAATAGTACAGAGCCACGCGGAACGGATTTAAACAGCCGTACAGCTCCGACCACAGCAAGATGACGAACGCCGTTCCCACGCCGCCCGCAAGCACTGCCACCCAACCAAGCGGCACGACAAAGCTATGGAAGAATGCCGAGATGGGCAGCAGCACGGTCGCCAGGAGCATCAGCGCGACCGTCACTGCGTAGAACCACTTTTTGCCGAACAGGGGCCCGAGCCGACGCGAGAACACCGCGCACAACAGCAGAGTGACGGACATGACGATGTCGTAGGCATCGTGCGTCGCAACCTGCGCCGCCGGGAACGAGAAGATAGGCGTCACGAACGCAATCTCGATCCATGCGCGATACAGGCCAAGGCCGAGGAAAAAGAACGGGATGGCGGGCATCCACGGGAACAAGGGTCCCGGAGGCCTCACGCCTGCATCGTTTTTCGGAAGAGCGTCCGACAGCACTGCATGGTCGTCTTCCGCCCAGGCGCCATCAAGCACCTTCGCTAAGGCAGGCTCGTGGGAGCGCACGGTCTTTTCGTGCTTCTCCCCTGCCTGGATGCGCCCCCCTTGCGCCATCTCAGGCTCATTGTGCTCTGGCATTCCCTCCCCTTTCCTACCGGTTGACGGCGGTGCGCGCGAACGCATGCAGGTTCTCTTTCGAGATCGCCCCTCCTTGCTCCTGCACTCATTCGCGCAGCCCGGTCGTATCCCTTTGACGCGGCGCCTGTGCGCTCTGAGCGTCTGCTCGCAGACAAGCGCATGGCGCCGGAAACCGCCGATTACCTGGCTTTATTGTAGTGGGACAACCGTTTGGCCGCACTCCAGCATGGTGGACTGACCTAGGCAAAATGCCTGCTCACGCAAGGGTTATCAACCAGTGTGATGCAAATCACCCTTCTTTTTAGGGTATATGGCGAAGACAGGACGGCGCTTGCACGGTATGTTTTGCATGGGGATGCAGCGCACATGCTGCGATTTGTTCGGCAGGCGGCCGTTCCTTCGACAGCGCCTGCACGGAAGCGCGACGAAACGGCGGCCGGTGGAAACCGGCTGGAAGACGAGCGTCACTTCCAAGGAGGATGGATGCACATGAACGAAAAATCACGAGGAATCAGCCGTCGTGACTTGTTGAAGTTCGGTGGCGTGGCAGCTTTGGGCGTAGTCGGCGCAAGCGCCCTTTCCGGCTGCTCGGCCAAGGATTCTGCCCTGGCGGCAGGAGATGCCGAGCAGGCAGCCGGCATGGAGCAGTGCACCACGGCCGGCCATCTGCGCAACGGCATTCCGAGCTTCCTCATCAAGCCTGAGCCCATTACCGATATTTCCGAGACCTACGACTACGACGTCGTGGTCGTCGGCGCTGGCGCTGCAGGCGTTCCCGCTGCACTCTCCGCCCGCGAGGCAGGCGCGTCCGTCGCGCTGCTTCAGAAGCAGAGCATGGCCGTCTCCCAAGGCAACTCTGGCTCCGGCATCGACCTTTCCACGAGCGATGCAGCCGACGTCCAGAACCTGGTAAGCCAGCTCATCGAGGACAGCCAGCATCGCCCGAACCGCGATCTGGTAGAGCTGTGGGCTATGAACTCCGGCGCGTCGACACGTTCGTGGAGACCGTGAACCGCTACAACGAAATGTGCGAAAAGGGCAAGGACGAGGACTTCGGCAAGCCGCCTGAGTACCTCGCGAAAGTGGACACCCCGCCGTTCTACGGCATTCACCGCTGGGTGCGCATGTCCGCCATTTGCTCCGGCGTCGACGTCAATGCCGACCACCAGTGCTTGACCCCCGAAGGCGAGGTCATCGAGGTTTTGACGGTCAATGACGAGGGCGTGAGCGAGCTTGACCCCCGAAGGCGAGGCCATCGAGGGCCTGTACGCCATCGGCAACTGCTCTGGCGGCTTCTACGGCGGCATCGACTACCCGCTGACGGTGTTCGGCCTTTCCCTTGGCCGCTGCTACACCGAAGGCTATGTCATCGGCCGTATGGTGGCTGAAAAGCAACCAACCCCCTCCCTCTCTCTCGGCGCGCTTGCTTCTGCAGCGCGCCCAAGGCCGAAAGCCCCGCGACTTCCCTCCAGGAAGCGCGGGGCTTTCTTTGCGAGAAAACGGGACGGTTGTTTTTCTACTAAAAGCGAGAAAAAGGGACAGTCACTCTTTCTCCTTTTTCTGCGCAAAGACCGAGCGCCCGCGTCCCCCGAAGGAGGCGCAGGCGCTCTTGCGTTGAGAGGAGGGGTGTGCGAATGATGCTTACGCCCTCTTCGCGACCAGCTCTTTCACGTCGGTCGCTGCCACGATAGCTCCCACAATGATGGCAACAGCGCACACGACACCGGTCGCGGTGGGCATGGATGCAATCAGGATTGCCGAAAGCGGGATTGCCCAACCGGAGTAAGAAATGTTGAGCGCCATGGCCTTTGCCGCGCCAATGCGGTCGATTGCCTTGTAGTAGAACAGGTACGAGACAGTCCCGAACACCGCCGCCAGCGCAATCCAAAGCATTGCATCGCTGGTGAAAGCATCGATCGCGCATCCCCAGCCGCCCAAAAACGGCAGGATGATAATCATGTACACCACCGCCGACGTGGTCTGGCGAATCTGCAGGCAGCTTTCGTCATCTGCCTCTCCGAAATGGAGCGCGTAGGAAATGACGACCGCTTCTGTGCCCCAACCGAAAACGGTGATAAGCGCACCGATGATGCCCAGAAGCCAGTTGCCCGGAACCGCTTCGTCAGGGTTGAACCCCAGAACCGCCACCGCGATCAGGCATACGGCAAGGCCCACCCACTGGTAAGGCTTCATGCGCTCTTTCAGGAAGATATGGGCTGCCAAAGCCCCGTACGCCGGGAAAAACGCTGTGATCGCCGTCGTGTACGCAGGACCAATCTCGTTGATGGCGAACACGTAGCCGCTCATACCAAGCGGCCCGCCGACGACTGCTGCGATCAAAACGAACACGCCCGTCTTCGAGCGCAGCAACCGCCAGGTCTTTCCTAACTTACCGCGCACGGCATTGTAGATGAACATGAACACGGCAGATGTGCCGTCGTGCAGAAACGTGCTCGTGAACGACGCCAAGGCGATAGCCTGTTCCGTTGAGAAGAAACAGGTCGACATGAGCGCAATGCTCAAGATGACCGAATCGAACGCCCAGGTGATAGCAGCTCCCAAACCCCACCACATACCTGTGCCCTTTCTTGTCTACCTTACAAATAATTGAGGTAGCCTGTACCTTAGCAGAGTTGTTCATTCTTTTACAAGCTCATTAAAAATTGAACATCATGGCATAGCGTCCTGAATAGCGCAGCACAACGCATTGCTTCATGCGGAAAATTCGCACAAAGACGCCGCGCTGTCCGCACGTGCACCGTGCCCTTTGGAAAAGAAGCCGCGTTCGTGCGCAACGGCGCACGCCATCGCGGCCGGGCAATGGCCAAGACAGCTTGCTCGTCTTTGGGCGTGCAATCATGCACAGGCCGTTTTGCTGCAGAATGCTCGAAAGGCCCAGCCGCTCGATTGCAGCCGGGCCTTTCGACCTTGCTTCGCCAGCGCCGGACGGATCGAAGGATCGTACCGTCCGGCGGCGAACTTACAGCGTGATGATGCCAAACGTCTGAGCGACGTAGGCAACCAGGATGATAGCGATGCAGATAGGTGCAACGTACTTAATCATGACCGTCCAGGCGCCCTCAAGGCTGAAGCGCGCAGAGACTTTCACCTCGTCGGCAACGGTCTTCGGTTTGATAATCCAGCCCACGAAGATGCACGTGAGAATGGCCGAAATAGGCATCATGACCGAATTGGAGATGAAGTCCAGGAAATCAAGGATGGACGTGCCCTCGCCCAGCGGCTGAATGAAGGACAGACCGCTGTAGCCCAAATTCACGATGATGCCAGCAAGGGTCGTGAACACGATCGTGATGATAAGCGCGCGCACGCGCGTGCAGCCGGAGCCGTCCGAGATAACCGCGGTGCACGTCTCAACGAGCGAAATCGAGCTCGTAAGCGCAGCGAAGATGACCAGGATGAAGAACACGCAACCGATGATGCCGCCCGCTTCGCCCATGCTGTTGAAGACCTGCGGCAGGATGATGAACATAAGCGACGGTCCTGCGTTCTGCGCCACCGCATCGCCCGACCCCAGCGCCGCGAACGTCGACGGGATGATCATAAGGCCCGCGAGCAGCGAGATGGCGAACGTCGTTCCCGCAATCTGCATGACGCTCGAGGTCAGCTTCTCCTTCTTTTCCAGGTAGGAGCCGTACGTGACCATGATGCCCATCGCAAGCGAGAGCGTGAAGAACGTCTGGCCAAGTGCCGCGACGATCAGCTCGGGCGAGAACTTGCTCACGTCCGGAATCAGGTAGAAAGCCAGACCGTCCAGAGCCCCCGGCAAAGACAGGGCATAGACAGCCAGTACCGCGGACACCACAATGAGCGCCGGCATCATGACCAAGTTCGCTTTTTCGATGCCGTTGTTCACGCCTAACGCCACGACGAGATACGTGATAGCCATGAAGATGAGCATGAACAGCAAGCTTTCGGGCGTATTCGCAATGAAGTTGCTGAAGTAGTTGCCGCCGTCTGCCAGCGCGGCAGGCCCGTCGGTCAGGTAGGCCGCCATGTATTTCGTAGTCCATCCGCCGATCACGCAGTAGTACGGCACGATAATGAACGGAATGGACGACATGAACACGCCGATAAACGCGTACTTTTTACCGAACGCTTTGAACGCGCCAATGGAGCTCTGCCCCGTCTTACGGCCAAGCGCCGTCTCCAACAGCAGCAACGCGATACCAATGGTGAACACGAACACCAGGTACATGAACAAGAACGTGCCACCGCCGTATTTTGCCGCGAGGTACGGGAAGCGC
>CHCFC05602__coassemble_801_pt1 | contig 13812 bp, 12 predicted proteins | sample CHCFC05602__metabat2_low_PE_036 | metagenome-assembled genome bin CHCFC05602 | reverse complement strand
TCAAAGAATGCTGCTCGCGTCGCCCCGCGGCCCGCGAGCGGGTTTATTTCACCGTTCCGTAGACGTAGCCCCAGCCATGCCCGCCGATCGCGGAATTCAGCTGGATGCACAGCTTTTCGCGCGTATAACGTCCCGGCGGCAAGAGCTCGACGATTTCCATCAGATCGCGCGGCAGGTCCGCCGCCTCCGCGCACAGGACGACATCCAGGCGGCTTACCGCATGCGCGTGCAGGAACAGAGAGTCCACCACTTTCTGCAGCGCGCCGTAATCTTCGCTTCGCTCCACTGCCATGGCCTATCTGTCCTTTCCCACCACATCGAATCCTGCGGTCGCGGCCACGAGCGCCCCCGTGTACGCCGGCGTGCACGCACCGCCTGCCCGCAAGAACTGGACGCCTGCCGCACGCAAGCGCACAGCAGCTTCGACCATCGCATCAGGGCAGAAGTAGGGGTTCTCGGACGTGGCGGCCTGCTGGCGCGCATCCCGTTTGCCAACCGCAAGCTCCACCATGAGCGGGAGATCCGTTGCGGCACGCAGGTCTCGCACGGCAGCCTCTACCATCTCAAGCGGCGCCCCGGAGGAAAAACCTATCACGCTTGCACCGTACTCTTCGAGCAGCGCCGCTGCTTCAGCCCACATGCCCGACTTGGGACGCAGCGCGAGACCGCAGGCCCCTTCCTTGTCCGCGCTCGCGCCTCCCGCCTTCTCGCTTGACCCGCTTTGGGAGGAAACTGCCGTCAGGCACACGAAAGCAGGAAGGTCGGAGACCATTCGCAAGCCCATGAGCGCACACTGTGCATCGAGCAGCTTTTCGAATCCTGAGAACAAGACCGCATCCACGCTCGCGCCCTCCAGGTCGCGCACCGCCTGAGCGTACTGGTCGCGCGATTGCTTGAGGGACGCACTGCTCGACGGATCGAGCGGCAGGCCGCAGGGGCCCACCTCGTAGATGACGTGCTGCGGCTTCAGGGACGAGACCACCGTAAGCGCCGCGGCTGCCAGTTCGGGCGCACGCTCTTCAAGCCGCGCATGCGCAAGGCGTGCCCGCGTGATGCCTTCGGTATTGGTCACCAAACACTGGGCTCCTGCCACAGACTCCAGGCGGTATGCCTCGCGAACGGAATCAGGCTCCACCAAGTTCAGGAACTCCCGGTCGTACGCCGTGTCGACCCCTTGGCGCGCGAACACCGCGTCGAGCCGCCCGGAAAGAACGAGCATGTCTTTGTCGAACCGCATCTGAATGTCAGGCATGGGGAAACCTTCCTTCGCTCAAGACCGCAAGGGCAGCTTCGCTGTCGGTAGAGCGCCTTCGTTGCAGCGCACCGAAATACTGAGTCTCGTCGCAGGCTGCCGTATGGACAGACCGTCGTCATTATAATGTACACGCGAAGCACGCTGAACGCGCACACGCAACAAGCACCACACCGCTTACCACGCCTGGATATACCGTAATCGCGTTACCTTCCCGAAGCCTACTTCACAAGACGCGCACACGCCTTTCATTCGTACTTCAAGACCATTTTTTACAATGAGCTCACGCGATGAGCGAAGGCTCCCCTCCTTCACATCGCACTGCTGACGAAGCAGTACGACGCCACAGAGCGTCGCATCATCCCCTCCTTGTAGGCCCGGTGGAGCTCCCCTCTCCCCGGGCCGCTCTTTTTATGCGCAGCATACGGATGCATGGCGACCTCACACGCCAGCACGACCGAACTCGACTTCTCCTTGCGCCAACATGCGAACAGCACCGCGCATGACGACAAACCTAGCGGCAAGCCTGGCAGAAAACCTGCCGGACAGGTGTACGAAGCAGGTGCACGAAGCTCGCGTTCGAATCCCGCGCTCGTAAGGCGTGGCCTACTTAGCGTTTCGCCCGACCGAGCCTACGAGGGGCGTACGAAGCCTGCGTTCGCGAGGCGTAGCCTGCAACCGAAATGGCCGACGAACGTACCAGGCGCAAGGCTCGTTCCCGCAGCTTTGCCTGCGCCCAGCGCGCCTGCTCCAGCAAGCGCGCCTCACCCCTAGCAAGCATGAGCCCCATGCCTTTGCGCAAAAATCCCGCCATCCCTTGGACACTTTTGACGATAAAGACGCTCGTCCAAAGCCTCGGCGCCCCTATTTGGCTTAATTTCACCGTGCAAAAACCTCCTGATGGTCAAAAATGACGATATAGACGGCAGGGCGCATCTTTGCTCCGTCTTTATCGTCATTTTTGACCACAAGGCGACCCTTCGCGGACGCAAACGCTCCGAGGCACTGCTATCCCGATGATGCGGCTGGCCCGTACGATACGGAACATCTTTTCGCTCACAAACCCCCGAAACGCCAGCTCCTTTGCAAGCAGGCTCGGCCGAGCACCCCGAGATGGAAGGACCTTACGGTTTGGACGAATCCACGGTCTTGCGCCACCTTGTGCGCCCTTATGCGACTTTGCGCGACTCTGCACTGGAAGAAACGCCGTTCGGCAGTAGGCTGACTATGCGGGCCCGACGAATCAAGACAGCGGCAGTAAAAAGCGACCGAGCTTGCCAAAAAGGCATGCTCGGTCGCTGCATAAATTATGACGCGCTGTATAGGGCATGCGCTGTGGTGCGGTCATGCGCGAACAGTCAGTGCGGGGCGCTATTGCCCGCCCCGCCGCGCAACGCAATTACTGTGCGTTCTTTTTACGCTGGTAGAGAATGTTGTTGGTCTCAAGCCAGCTGTCCACCGTACCGGTGTCGAAGCCGTCTTCCGGGTCGATGACGAGCGCGTACATCTCCTCTTCCTTGAGCACGGCGTCCAGTGCGTCGGTCAGCTGGATTTCCCCGCCCACACCCGGCTGCACGTCGGCGAGCAGCTCCATGACACGCGGGCTCAGCAGGTAACGCCCGAACACGGCCAGGTTGGACGGCGCATCCTCAAGCGCCGGCTTCTCGACGAGCGAGTCGACCTTCCACACGTCCTCCGAAAGAGCCTCGCCTGCGATAACGCCGAAACGGCTTACCTGGTCGTCCGGCACCGGCAGCACGGCAATCACGCTGGCGCCGCCATGAGCGTCGGAAATTTCCTGCATGCGCGGCAGCATTTTGTTGTCGGGCACGAGCACGTCGCCCAGCAGCACGTAGAACGGCTCGTTGCCCGTCTTCTCGTGCGCGCAGTAGATAGCATGGCCCAAACCGAGCGGCTCGTCCTGATAGACGTAGGAAACGTTATAGTCCCCCACCTGCTGCACGGCGTCAGCGTACTTATCCTTGCCGCGCGCACGAAGCGTGGCAACCAGTTCGGGGTTCGGCGTGAAATGGTCTTCGATGGACTTCTTGTCGCGGCTGTTGATGATCACGACCTCGTCAGCGGCGGAAGCAAGGCCTTCCTCGACGATGTACTGAATGACCGGCCGGTCGACGACCAGCAGCATTTCTTTCGGCTGAGCTTTCGTTGCCGGCAAAAAACGCGTGCCCATGCCGGCTGCAGGGATAAGTGCCTTCATGCTCCCTCTTCTTTCGCGCGGGTACAGAACACGCCGATTGTAGCAGCAACCTGCCTCCTAAGAACGCGCCGCATCCTTCTTTCCGAAAACGAGCGCAGGCGAACGGATTTCGCGCAAAGCGCACAGGCTCCTGAAGCCGCGAATATGATTGAAGCCGAAAAGCCGTGTGGCCCACAATGCTCGCTGCGCATGGCGAACGCACGGCACGTGCAATTCCCGTAAGGAGACGACCATGGAAAAGCCTCAGTTCACCGGCCTTTCTCACGTCTGCATCTTCGTAGACGACGTTGAGCAGGCATTCGACTACTATGCGCGCATTTTAGGCGCAGTTCCCGTCCAACTGATACCGCACTGGAAGAACAAGGGATTTTTCCAAGCAGGAGGCTTCATTGACGAGGCCGAAAGAGGCGACGTCTCCATAGGCTTCATGTCCGTACCAGGCACACGTTTGACCATCGAGCTCATGTGCTATCACTACCCTGTCGGCCGCAAAGAGCCACTGTTTTTCAAAGCGAACGATGTCAGCGGCGTGCGCCATGTCGCGCTCAAGGTCGAAAACGTCGATGAAGCTTTCGAGTACATCAAAGCACAGCCTGACGTAACGCTCGTGAACAGCTCTGATGCATACCGCGCATTCCAGATCAGTAAGACGCGTCCCGATGACTTTAGATTCCTCGATGCCGCAAAAGAAGCAAATATGCCAGCAAAGGAACAGGCGGCCGAAATTCTGAGCAATACGAGATACTTCTACTTCATAGACAAGTACGGGACCCAATGGGAATTTGAGCAAGGCCACACGGATATCGGCGACTAGACCCAGCTGCAGGCAGCAATCCACCCTCGGTCGCGTCTCGGCACGTCGGGCTCCGCCCTCCTCAGACGACAGCCCAAGGCTGTCGTCCCCTCGCGGGGTTCGATCCCTGCAAGATGGCAAAAGCGGAATACCGAGTCCTGCCCCAAGCAAAGCAGCGCCGACTTTTGCAGAGCCCCACAAAACGAGAGGAGCAAGCGCCCTGGCGTAAGGCCTGCTATGGGGCACTCCGGACTAAGCTCGTTTTTGTCCCGCAGATCGCCGAAAAGACAGCGAGAAGCCCTGCGGTGCCGAAGATTGCCTTGAAGCGGGGGCGCGGCTGGCCTGAGGGCCGCCGCGCTCCCGCTGAACGGCAAGGTTCGGTGCCGCAGGGCTTCGCAGCGGCAACAAAAACGCCTGCCGGAAGGCAGGCGTTGAATTGATGGTGGAGCATAGGGGGATCGAACCCCTGACCTCAGCATTGCGAACGCTGCGCTCTCCCAGCTGAGCTAATGCCCCATGTAGACTAAACGCAATTAATTGCGCTCAGCGCGAAGCAGTATATTGCCCTACCTCGCGGCGTTTGTCAAGAAAAAACTTCCTGCCTACAGAAGCGCCGTAGGAGCGGGAATGATATCGTCCTCCGTGCTGTCGACGACGAAGGGCGCGAACAGCGGCTCTCCGTCCTGGCTCAGTTCGACCATGCCGGTCAGCACGTCGACATACTGGTACGACTGGCGCGCCTTGCGGCCGCGTTTGCGATCGACTTCCATGATGAACAGCTGCGGGTGAACCTGCGTCAGCACGCCTTCGCACTCGACAATCTTCGAGCGGCCCATGTTGGCGCGCACCTTCAGACGCTGGCCGACGAAATCGTTCAGCGTGTCGTGAATGGAGTCGACGATTTTCGCTTGTTTCGCAAGATCCATGCTCTGTTTTCCGTTCTCGCTGGGCGAATACAGTGTAACGGGCGGTATTTTACCACGATTCAAAATGAATACAAGTATTGTTTTGATTTCATGTTATTTGTAAGAGACCCGCCAGGAAAACCGGCCTGTGCCGCTGTCCTCTTTCCTACCGCCGTTCACGGCACCGCCCACCTTCCTTTCGCCTGCCCGCTGTTTCTTTTTCTCATATGTTACCTGTATACTACCATTTAAAAAGCAAGAGGAGGCACCCCATGGCACAGGCAACAAAAGATAAAAAAGACCCGAAGAAGTACAAGAAGAAGACTTCGAAAAAGGCGGCAAAGCCGCATTGCACGTGCTGCAGCAAACACTGCCCGCTTTCGAAACCGCGTTGCGGCAAAGGGAAAAAGCTCGCCGCGAAACTGCTCTGACCCCGAGAATTCGAACGGTCATCCAAGGAAAAGCGGCTGGAAGGGTCTTTTCGGCCGTGGCCTTCTCAACCTCGCGCGAGCCGAGCTTCGCAAAAGCTGACCACACAAAGAAAGCCTCTCGATCCCAAAAGACCGAGAGGCTTTCTTGTGCACTGATTCCCTTGCACAGCCTGCATCGCGAATCAAGCCGCTCAAGCCGCGCACTTTGCCCCCGGAAGGGCTGCCGCCGTGCTCGTCATGCAGCTTGTGCGACGGCGGTTTTTCCTAGAGGGTGCGCAGGCTCACTTCCTTGAGCTGGCGACCGGTAACCTCGGACGGAGCACCCGTCATCGGGTCGGACGCGGAGCTCGTCTTCGGGAAGGCGATAACGTCACGGATGGAATCCTTGCCCGCCAGCAGCATGACCAGACGATCAAGGCCAAGCGCGATGCCGCCATGCGGCGGAGCGCCCAGCTCGAGCGCATGAATCAGGTGGCCGAACTTCTCGTCAATCTGTTCGTCGGCCAGGCCGCAGACGCGCAGGATACGGCGCTGCTCTTCGGCGTTGTGGATACGGATGGTGCCACCGCCTGCCTCGAAGCCGTCCATGACCAGGTCGTAGGAATAGCTGCCGCACTCCAGCGGAGCGGTCTCGATCTTGTCCATGTCTTCGTCGCGCACATGCGTGAAAGGATGGTGCTCGGCGGCGTACTTCTTCTCTTCCTCGTCGTAGCGGAACATGGGGAAGTTCACGACCCACAGGAGCGCATGGCCTTCGCGCGGAATGTTCAGAGCATCCGCCATGTGCAGACGCAGAGCGGAAAGGACCGCATGCACCGTGTCCGGCACGTCAGCTGCAAACAGAATCAGGTCGCCCGGCTGCGCGTCGAGCGCCTCTTTCATAGCAGCGAACTCTTCGTCGGTGAAGAACTTGATGATGGGGCTCTTCTCCTGGCCATCCGACGTGAAGGCAATCCACGCCATGCCTTTTGCGCCGTTGGCGGCAGCAATGTCCGCCAGCTTCTCAACCTCGCCACGGCTCCAGTCGCCCGCGCCCTTCGCATTGATGGCGTTGACGATACCGCCGTTGGCCACCGCGCCGGAGAAGACCTTGAAGCCGCAATCCTTCACGATATCCGTCAAGTCGACAAGCTCCATGCCGAAACGGATGTCGGGACGATCGCAGCCGAAGCGACGCATGGCTTCGGAATACTGCATGCGCTGCAGCGGGAAGGGATGCTCGACGCCCACCGCTTCGAGCGTCTCCTGCATGACGCCTTCCATCATGTCGATGACGTCGTCACCGTGCACGAAGCTCATTTCGATGTCCACCTGCGTGAACTCGGGCTGGCGGTCGGCGCGCAGGTCCTCGTCGCGGAAGCAACGGGCAATCTGGTAGTAGCGCTCGATGCCGCCGCACATGAGCATCTGTTTGAACTGCTGCGGGCTCTGCGGCAGCGCGTAGAATTTGCCCGGGTTCGGACGGGACGGAACAATGTAGTCGCGCGCGCCTTCGGGCGTGGAATTCGCAAGGATAGGAGTCTCCACTTCCAGGAAGCCGCGCTTGTTGAGCGCCGTGCGCATGGCGGTGACCACCTGATGGCGCAAACGCAGCGAAGCGAGCATCTCCGGACGGCGAAGGTCCAGGTAGCGCCACTTCATACGGGTGGTCTCGTCGGTCTCGATGCCGTCTTCGATGGAGAACGGCGGCGTGACGGAGGTGTTCAGCACCTCAAGGCCCGTTGCCAGAACCTCGATTTCGCCCGTAGCCATGTTCGGGTTCACGGCCTCTGCCATACGGGCGCGCACGCGACCCGCCACTTTGATGACGTATTCGCGACCCAGGTGCTCGGCCACGGCAAACTCGTCGGTGCTCACGCAGTCGGGGTCGACAACTACCTGCGTATAGCCAGCGCGGTCGCGCAGGTCGATAAAGATAAGGCCGCCATGGTCGCGGTTGTGCCACACCCAGCCGGTGAGCACGACCTCGCGGTCGACGTCCTCCATACGCAGCTCGCCGCACGTGGCGGTGTGCATGCAGTATTCGTTGATGTAATCGGTCATGGTGTCTTCGTCCTTGCCTTGCACGGTACTTTTGCTCAAAACGCCCGGTCGCAAAAACCGCGAATGGGCGCCGCTCAAACTTGGTTATTGTAGCACGCTCTACCGCCGCATGGATGTCGCCGAACGCCCTTTCGCAAGAGCAGAACGGGAGATTATGACGGTGCCTTCGCCGAGGCCGTACCCTTACTGACCTTCCGGACGCGCGCAACCGCACTTCGGGCAGAACTTCGCGGTGTTGTCCGTCTTGCCGCACAGAGGACATGTCCACGCGCCCCTCTCCGCATTCGGCTGCGCGCTCGCCGCAGGCGAAGCCCCGGCATCGCTCGAAGCGGAAACGTTCTCCGGGCTAGGAGCGGGAGCAGGCTGTGCCTGCGCTGCCTGCTCCTGCGACAGAGGCGGTTGATGAGCGGGGGCGGCCATTGGCGGCGTCGGGGCTGCACTGTAGGACGCCGAAGGAGACGGCGAGGCGGTGGACGAAGTCGGCGCAGCGGTCGGCGGCGTCGGAGGCGTCGGCTGTTTCGGAATGCGCGCGGCAATCGAATCGAAAAGTGACGGGCCCGAAGGTCGTTGCGCCGCAGGCTCTTCGCCCACCACAGCCTTGCGGATGGCATGCGCGTCGGAAGACATGCGGATGAACGCCATCGTCATCTCGAACGAAAGACGGCACAAAAACTGCAGCACGAAGAAAGCAACGATGCTCCCCAGAAGCGATCCGAAGAAACCGACTATGCCGCCAGCGAGCGTGCTCGTGATGACCAGCCAGACCAGAAACACCGTGATGCCGATAAAGCTCATGATGTAGAACACTTTTATGATCGTCTCGATGAACAAGTGGTCGAAATTGAACAGCCTGCCCAAACGAGACGTACGGTCGCCGTTTTTTCCGAGGAACTTAATGCATGCCAAGATGGTCAGCGCGATGACCGCGATCACCGCCAGAATCGCCAGCACGCCGCTTGCCGCAACCGCCATAACGCCTGAATTCATGCTCGATCCGTAATAACTTCCATAACCCATCGTTTCCAGCCTCCTTCTTTCCCCTTCTCTTCTTCATACCGACGCATTTATGTTCAAATACACTTTTTCTCCATACACTCACTATAATACACGGCAGAGCCCGACCAGACCCGACCAAAGGAGTCCTATGAGGTCTATCGTCTCCGAGCATCGAATCGCACGTCGTGCTTTCGCGCTTGCTTGCGTAGTGCTTGCGCTCACGGCGGCTTTTGCTCTAGCCGCATGCAGTTCGCACACGCCCGTCGAGCCTTCGAGCGAATCGACGTCGTTGCCGATTTCCGACGTCTCGATGCCGTCTGCAACGTCCGGCGAAGAAAGCGCTTCCCTCGCAACAAGCGAAACGGCCTCCCTCATGGCAGATATGACGCTGGAAGAAAAGGTTGCCCAAATGTTCATCGTCAAGCCCGAAGACATCACGGGCGTTGATACGGTCGTGCAAGCAGGCGAGCAAACGCGCGCTGCCCTTGAGCAGTATCCCGTCGGCGGGCTGATCTATTTCGGCACCAACCTGGAAAACACCGACCAAACGCGCGCCATGCTCACCGCAACGCAGGAGTTCGCCCATGAAATCACCGGCCTGCCTGCGTTTTTGTGTGTGGACGAAGAGGGCGGCACCGTCTCGCGCATTGGCGGCACCGAAGGCTTCGGCATCGAAAACGTCGGCGATATGAGCACGGTTGGCGCGACGGGAGACACCGCCTACGCGAAAGAGGTCGCCACGAACATCGGCGCCTACCTCACCGAGCTTGGATTCAACGTCGACTTCGCTCCCGACGCCGATGTCGCCAACAATCCCGACAGCGACACCATGGTGCTGCGCTCGTTCGGCACGGCAGGATCCGAGGTCGCACCCTTCGTGAAAGCGCAGGTCGAAGGCTTCACGGAAGCGGGCATCCTCTCGTGCGCCAAACACTTCCCCGGCATCGGCGGCGCAGAAGGCGACAGCCACGAAGTGTCCATTTACTCCCATAAAACGCTCGATGAGATGGCACAGGACGAACTGTTGCCCTTCCAGGCAGCCATTGAGGCAGACGTGCCTTTCATCATGGCGGGACACCTGTCCACCCCCGAAGCGACCGGCGACGACACGCCTGCTTCGATCAATCCCGCCATCATCACCGATGTGCTACGCGAGCAACTGGGCTACGACGGCATCGTGATCACCGACTCGATGAGCATGGGCGCCGTAAACGAGCGCTACACCGCAAGCGAGGCTGCTGTGCTCGCTATTGAAGCCGGCGTCGACATCGTGCTCACGCCGGCGGACTTCCCTGCTGCATACCAAAGCGTTCTTGACGCGGTGAGCAGTGGGCGCATCAGCGAGGAGCGCATCGACGAGTCCGTCGCACGCATTGTGCAAGCAAAAACCGAGCTGGCCTAGCAGCACGCCCGGAGTCTGCAACCGCCTTACGCAAGGAGGAACAAGATGTTCTGCACCGAATGCGGAAAGAAAATCGACGACGACGCTGCTTTCTGCACTTATTGCGGCGCCCCCGTCACGCCACCGCCCGAACAGCCCGAAGATGCCCCCCTCAACGAGGAAAGCCAGGCCAGCCACGAGGAAAATGACGCGACGAACGCGCCGTCTCTTGATGAAAGCCAGCAGCAAGCGACCATCCTTCCTGAGCAGCCGGAAGACGCATCCTCCTTTGACAGCAAGGAGTCCGTCCACACCGGGCTTCCCGATTCGGCGCTCTTGCCGCAAACGCCCGACCCGCGTATGCCGCTTCGTGACGAAACGGTCGTCATGCCTCCCGTTCAGCCCGCCGAGCAGGCGACGGTCTCTGCTTACGCCCCTCCGCCGACTCCTTCCCCTACAAGCTCGTCCGGCAAAAACCCGTATAAGGTCATCGCGATCGTAGCGGGCGCCATCGCCGTCGTGCTCATCGCCGTCTGCGGCGTTCTCTTCGGACTGAACGCCGGGGCATTCGGCGGCGGGGACGCCACCGATCCCGCAAGCACCGAACAGCCCTCTTCAACGACATCGTCCAGTTCGTCGAGCTCCACGACTCCCGCAAGCACGGTCCAGGAGATCGCCATCCCCAACGTGGTAGGCATGAGCCAGTCTGACGCTCTGGCCGCGCTATCGCAAAAGGGCTTCGCCACCTCCGGCATCACCGAAGAGCACAGCGTCAGCACGCCGGAAGGCTTCGTCATCTCGCAGACCCCGTCCGGCGGACAGATGGGCGACCCGAACACGGTGCGCGTTTCCCTGATCGTATCGTCAGGGCCGCAGGAAACGTACACCGAAACGGAATACACCGTGATCTCCCAGGCAATGACCTGGCGGGACGCTAACGCATACTGCGCAAACCATGGCGGAACGCTTGCGTGCATCACCAGCCCGACAGAATACGACAAGGTGCTTGCCGCCGCCGAGGCGAGCGGGCTGCACGTCCTGTGGCTGGGAGGCCAGCGCAGCGGTTCATCCTTCAGTTGGGTTTCCGGCGAACCGTTCTCGTACAGCAGCTGGGCACCCGGCGAGCCCAACAACGACGGCGGTTCTGAAAACTACCTGGCGCTCTACAACGTGAACGGCACCTGGGGATGGTACGACGCTCCGAACGACCTGAGCACCACCTATCCCGCCCACACCATGGGATTCGTCATGGAACGGCAGGTAGAACGGACGCGGTAGCAGCGCCGATCGCCACGGCGGGACTAAGACGCGCACGCCTGCACATCGTTCCTTGCAAAACGCACGAGGCCGCAGCGACTGCAATCGCTGCGGCCTCGTTGTTTCTTCCAGGAGACAGGAAGCGGGATGTTCAGGGTTGGCCTTCCCTACTCCCCGAACTTCTTACCGCCGAACTGGCCGAAGAAGCGCTCCATAGCGTCGATATCCAGCAGATGCTCTTCGTGCGTCCCCATATCGCGAACTTTGACCTTGCCCTGAGCCAGCTCGTCGGGGCCCAGGATGGCAACACGGCGTGCGCCGAGCTTGTCGGCGAGCTTGAACTGGCTCTTCAGGCTGCGGTGCTGATGGTCGAGCTCGGCCGTCGTGCCCGCGTCGCGCACGATCTGCGCCATCTCGAACGCTGCAGGACGAACGTCGTCGGTCGCGCACGCAAAGAACACGTCAACGCTTTGGGGCGACATCATGTTCGCACCCGCTGCCTCCAATGCCAGCACACAGCGCTCGTAGCCGAGGGCGAAGCCCAGGCCGGGCGTGTCGCGACCGCCGACCTCTTTCGCCAGCTTGTCATAGCGTCCGCCGCCGCCGATAGCGTTTTGCGAACCCATGCCGTTGTCGACCTGCACCTCGAAGACCGTGCGCGTGTAGTAGTCCAGACCGCGCACGAGCTTGGGGTCTTCGATATAGGAAAGCCCCGCGCGCTCCAGGTGGCCTTTGACGGCCTCGTAATGTTCGCGGCATTCCGGGCACAAATGGTCGGTAATCTTCGGCGCATCCGCCATGATGCGGGCGCAGTCAGGGTTTTTGCAGTCGAACGCACGCAGGGGATTGACCTCAGCGCGGTGGTTGCACTCTTCGCACAGTTCGTCCGCATGAGCACGGATGAAGTCTCGCACGAGCTCACGGTAGGCAGGACGGCACCGCTCGCAGCCCATGGAGTTCACCAGCAGACGCATGTCGCCCGCCGGAATGCCAATGCGCTCGAAAAAGCGCATAAGCATGATGATGGCCTCAGCATCCACCGTCGGCTCTTCCGCGCCCAGGCACTCGATGCCCACCTGGCGGAACTGGCGAAGGCGGCCTTTCTGAGGACGCTCGGCACGGAACATGGGGCCTGCGTACATCAATTTCACCGGCGCACCGCCCTGGGGCACCAAATCGTGCTGCACCACTGCGCGCACGACGCCCGCCGTGCCCTCGGGACGCAAGGATAGACGGCTTTTGCCCTTGAGCTTTTCGCCGTTCAGAAGCTTTTGCAGGTTGCCGCCGGAAATGGCCGTGAACATCTCTTTGGACACCACGTCCGTCGCTTCACCGATGCCGCGCACGAAGAGCTCCGTCTGCTCGAACAACGGCGTTTCGATCGGGCGGTAGCCATACCGTCCGAAGATTTCGAACGCCGTGCGACGGAAGAAATCCCAATGGCGAGCCTCGTCGGGCAGGAGGTCGAAGGTTCCTTCAGGTGCTTGAATTGCCATGTATCGCTCTCTCTTCTCCCAATGCCGTCAACGCGCTGAAGCGAGACGACCGTGCATGCAGGTAGCCTGCCTATTGTAGCGAACTTGGGCAGCACACGGGCAACGCAAGCGCCGAAGTGCGTTATTGCAAAGAGGAGCAAGGCAAGAATCGGGCAGAATAGCCCACGGCAGAAGGGACTGAGAAGGCGCATGGCTGAACAGCTCGTAACGACCAGGAGGCATCGCCTTCCGCTTAAAGGAGGCTCACGGAAGGCCCGGACCGCGTATGCCGCTTCGCCCGCACCGTTCTCTAGTCCGTCATCTGCGAATCCCAGTGTATCCAACCGACCAAACAGGGTCATTGGCATAAAGAGAGAAAGGTGCCAGCCCCCTTTGTGTATTATGCACAGACAGTGCTTTTGAACAGGGGACTTGCTCATCGCACGCAGCATTCTGCATCGCGAGCACCCTCCTTGAAACACCGCGCGGCCTTGTAGTTTGTCCGCTCACCGCCAGAAATACGCCTTTGGAAACGGAGACGCATGAAACTCAACCTCGACCTTGCGGCAGCAGCGCTTGCTCCTTGGCAGCCACGCAGTCTGTACGCTCATTCGCCCGCACTGACCCTCAGCCGCTTCGAAGCGTTCAGCCCGTTTTCAAGCCCGCGGCGTGGCTGCCTGTACCTGCTGACTTCCGACGAGTACAACTCCCTTCCACCGAGCTGGGCGAATGCTGGCTGCAGTTTTATCGTGGCGGACGCGATCGAAAGCGCTCGCCCCGGCATGCCCGCTTTGTCCCTAGAAGCGCCCTGCGAACCTCAAGAGCTCGTTTCCGTCCTGCTCGACACCTGGGCACGCCTTGATGCCTGGGCAGAAGAAGTGCTTCGGGCAATAGCCGCGGGAGCGCCGCTGCAGGAAGTTTTCGACATCATCGCGCGCGCGTTTGCGAACCCGCTCATGCTCTCCGACTCCGCTCTCCTGTTCGTTCTGACCGCCGGGTCGTTGCCCGCAGGATTCCAAGACCGGTTCTGGACGCCCACCATGGAGACGGGCGTCTGCCCG
>CHCFC05602__coassemble_778_pt1 | contig 14040 bp, 13 predicted proteins | sample CHCFC05602__metabat2_low_PE_036 | metagenome-assembled genome bin CHCFC05602 | reverse complement strand
GCTGCCGCTGCGCCCACCTCCCTGGGCAAGGGACGACATTGAGGAGTGTGGATTCATCCATGCCCGTTTGGCTTAGTTTGCTGCTGGTCGTATTCTTCCTGGCCATGAACGCGTTTTTCGTCATGGCAGAGTTTGCATTGGTGCGCGTCAGGAAATCCCAGATGGAAATGGCGGTCGATGCAGGAAGGGGCGGCGCGAAGAACGCCCTGCTTATCGCCGAGAATGTAAACGCGTACCTTTCCGCCTGCCAGCTGGGCATCACGCTGGCCTCCCTGGCTTTGGGCTGGCTTGGCGAGCCTGCTGTCTCTGCGCTCATCGCTCCGGCGCTTGCCGCATTTGGCCTGCCGGACGCCGCAATCCATGCTATTGCTGTTGCTGTCGGCTTCATTATCATCACGGCGCTGCACATTGTTGCGGGCGAGCTGATTCCGAAATCCCTTGCTATTTTCAGCACGGAGCGGTACGCGCTGTTTACCGCTACGCCCCTGGTGTGGTTCTATCGTCTGACCTATCCCATCATGGTGCTGTTCAACAGCGTGACCAATGGTGTCGTGAAATTGCTTGGACATGACCCCGCCAACGAGCACGAGGTCTATTCCGGCGAAGAGCTGAAGCTTCTCATCGACGAGTCCACCGAAAGCGGCCTGATCGAGCCCGAACAGAACGAATTCGTGGACAACATCTTCGACCTGGGCGAAAAGGACGCGGAGGCCATCATGACCCCGCGCACCGACCTTGTCTGCATCGATCTGGACGAATCGCTCCAAGAGGCTATGGCCACGGTGCGCCAGTACAAGTACACACGCTTCCCAGTCTTCCGCGACAACAAGGACAACATTGTCGGCTTCGTCCACATCAAGGACCTCTACGACATGAAAGAGGACGGCCACAAGACTATGAGTCATGTGCCGATTCGTCCTATCAACGCGGTGCCGGAAAGCATCCCGGTCTACAAGCTTTTGCAGACGCTGCAGGATAAGCGCACGAAGATTGCCGTGGTAGTGGACGAGCATGGCGGCACTTCCGGCATTGTGACCATGAGCGACGTTATGGCGCAGATTGTCGGTCCGTCCGACGACGAGTACGTGCACGGCACGGAAGATTCCATCCGTCAGATTTCCGACGGCCAGTACGAAGCCGACGGATCCGTTGCCATTGACGATCTGGTCGACGTTATCGGGTTCGAGCCTGAAGAGGCGTCCGACTGCGAGACGGCAGGCGGCTTGATCATGGATTTGGCAGGCGAGATTCCTTCCGAGGGCGACGTAGTCAGCTGTGAAAGCCAGAATGGCAAAATCCGCGCGGAGTTCAGGGTCCTTAAGATGGATCGACACCGCGTGGACAAGATTGAGGTCCAGGTTACGCAGGTCGTGACGGACGAAGATTAAGGCGCTGAGGCGGAAGGTCCGTTCCGGGCAACCGAATGCGGACTCCCCGCCCTAGAGGCATAGGCACAAGCGGCGGCCGAAAGAGGCGCCGCGCAGGAAGGGGAGATGCATCATGGCCGAGAAAAGCATGCTTGTTTGCTTCGACGGTACCGAACTGTCAGAAAAGGCGCTGGACATGGCCATCGACTTTGCCCGGGCGGACGAGAGCGTGCGCCTGGACGTCGTCTACGTGGCGCCTATCCCGGCACTGTCCGAAGAGGACCAGCAAAAGTACGCCGAGCTGCTGGACATGCTGACGTCCGATTGCCGCGATGTTCTCTACCAGGCGCAAGACCAGCTTTCCGGTCTTGAGGGCCGCTACGAGACGTTCTTGGTGAAAGGGTCTGACCCCGCCGCGGAGCTGCTCAAGCTTATTGGGGCAAAGGACTACTACCTGGCCATTATCGGCAGCAGGGGGCTTTCCGGCATCAAGGGCTACGTGGGAAGCGTTTCGTACAAAGTACTACAGAACGCAAATGTTCCCGTGCTTATCACGAAGTAGGCTGCACGGAGCGTATAGAATGGCGGGGTCGGCGCTTGTTGGCGTCGGCCCCGCATTGTGTATGCCGGTGTGCGCATGAATCGCGCCGAAGAGAGGAGCGGTATGAATTTCGAAGACTGGCAGGTGCGCGTCGACAGTATCGATCTGGGGGACTTGCGCCTGTACCACGCCTACGCGTTCAACGAGAAGACCCAGCAGATTATCGAAGGCGACACGGAAGATCCCGACGAGGAATACGTTCGCCAGCGCTTCCAGCAGCAGTTGGCAATGACGCTCATGCAGTTGGAAATGGAGCGGCAGATGGGGGAGCGCTAGCTGCCTAGCGCTTTTTTCCACGGCCGATCAGATGGGCCTTCTCCGCTTTCTTGCGGTATTCGGGATGGTGCTTCAGGAATGCGTGGCGGCAGATAAGCGTGATGCCCAAAGCGAGCAGGAAGATGAGCGCACAGCTGCCGGCGAGCTCGGCGAACACGGTGCTGCCGTCGAAGACCGCATAGGCGGCGACGACGAGGCATACGGCAGCTCCGACCGTGTTCAATCGCGAGAACACCGCAATAAGAATCTCTTTTGCGCGCAGAGGAGAGCGGAGGTAGGAGATGGTCACGTATGCCACGAGCGCAATGACCGCCAGCGCAATCACGAGCGGAATAACGCGGTAGAGACGAATAACGATCACGGGGCACCTCCTTATGCTCCGTCGATGATAACGGAAACGGCTGCGCACGGTGCCAGGTTTTCAGGGGCCGTTGCGCAGCCGTTTTGCTTTTCTTGGGGCGTGCCATCCGGAGGCACGCTTGTCTGCGGGTAGATTCTTGCAAGTAGGTGCAGGTCGGGGACGGAATTCCTCCCGGGTTTCTCCGGGGGCGGGCTACAGGGCGAACCTGCTGCGGACGCTTTCTTGCTTTGCGGCGCCGAAATGCTTCTGCCGATAATCCATGAGGAACAGCACCGCATCGGTTCGATGGAGGCGGCGCAACGCTTCGGCTTGCCGGTCGATGGTCTCTTCGGTGATGAATTCCATTTCGCACAGGCGGTCGAGCAGTTGCGGATCGCCGATACGCCCAATACGCTCCATGGCCTTCTCCTCGTTTTGGCGAAGCCAGGCAAGGAGGGAAGACTGGGCTTGTGCGCTCATGCGATAAGGATTTTGCACGCGCAGCAAGATGGCACCCAGGCGGTCAGGCACATGATGGCTCGACGTCAGATATTCGTCGTAGGCTGCGAAGTCGAAGGGAATGCCGTCGTGCTCGGGGTCTCCCGGGATAGGGTCGCCTGCGTCGCCAATGAAGCAAGACAGCTGCAGATTCGGCGAAACCTGCACGGTCACACCGCACGCCTCGAAACGGCACAGCGCGTTCTCGAAGCAGCCGCGTCCGATGTTCACCAGACTTGTGGGGATGCGCACGGTGCCTGCAAGCTTGCGCGAGCGGAAGTTCGATTCGTCGATTTCCCGTATGCCGTCCGGCAATACGAGCTCCTCCAATCCAGTGCACAGGTTGTTCGGGCCGATAGAGCGTACCGAAGGCGGAATAACCAGCCCTGTCAGGCGTTTCGGGAGCGCGCCTTCGCGAATGTGGACAAGCGAGTGGCCTTCCACGCTCTCCGGCAGCGCGACGCGTCCGCAGGCGCGCGGGGAACGTGCAAGGTGCGCTTCGCCTTCCGGCGTAATGTCGTAGAAAAAGCCTTCGTCATCGCGCACGAAACGAGGCGAGAGGGTAATGGGCCGACGGCTGTTCAGCATGCGTTCGATATCGGACCCGTCGGCGCACACCCACATGGTCTCAGGGTTCCAGAGGCGGTCAGGCGTCGGCTTCGAGTCGACGCGGGAGAGCGACGAGGGGCAGCGAACGATTTCCGGACCAGGCGTGTTGCGGACGAACGCGCCCGCCGCCACGCGCTCGAGGCCTTCTGGCAGCACGAGCTCTTGCGGGTAGGGGAATGCCTGAAACATGAGCTCTTTGCCGTCGCGCGTGTAAAGGCTGCCTTCGTGGGAGGCGAAGGCCGGGTTGCGCGGATCCACGTGGAAGGAGATGTGGTCTGCGCGCACGGTCGCCGTCTTCGCGTTGAACTCCTGAGGCTCGATGACCTGAACGCTGCGCGAGATGAAAATGTCGTTCACGGCCAGTGGCGCGAAGGCATCGCGGCGGATGTGCGCAACGGAGTCCGGCGTCACCACGAGGCGCACGCCGATGCCGTTCACGAGGCGTGCGCTGAAAGCGCTGCCTGCAAGGCGCACGACCGGGATGCCGTCAATGGACTGCGGCAGGATGACGACAAGGTTTTCGACCTTCTCGCCTAAGCGGTTCTTGTATTCATGCAGGTTGACGTCGACGATGGCATAACCGTCCGGGTCAAGGCGCACGCCGATGATGCCGTCCTGCGGAACCTCGTCAGGGGAGCTTGCCGCCACGCGCTGGGCGTTCGGGTCGATCGGATGGCCGTTCGCGTCCACGAGCACGCCTTCGACAGAGTACTGCGAAGCGGAGGAAAGCAGCTCCTTGAACGTTTCGTCGTCCACCATGTGGAGGGCGCCGGCTTCGAACAGGCCGCGCTCGTCTTCTTCTGCCACGGGAGTGGTGGCGACCCATTCGTCGTAAGGCAGTAGCTGGGGCGAGAAGATTTCGCCGGAAGAGGCGGGCGTGCCCGCCATGCGCACGTCGTCGAGCGAAAGGTCGATGGGGTTTTCTTGGGCCCATCGGATGAGCGCATCGACAGGGGTGGTTGCGTCCATGAAGAACATCTGCTGCATACAGGGCTCCTTCGCATCGGGCGTTTGCGCATTCGCCGCCGTTCATCGTTTCGCCAGTGTACCACCCACTGTGCGCCCCCGCGCGCATTCGCCTTCGTTGAGGTTAGAATTCACTGCGTTCTGACGACGCACATGGTACACTCGCCCCGTAAGGCAAACGAGAGAATCGGAGAGCCCGAAAACATGAAGGCGGAACAGACGGAGGACGATCGTCGCGAAAGCGAAGAGCGCCGGGAAATGGAGGCGCTTGCAGCGCGCGTGCTCGACCTTTCGCGCAATGCCGTGCTCGTTAACCTACGATTCATGGAGCAAGCGTACGCGCTGCTGCCGTGCAAGCGTTCCGAGCTCTGGACGTTCGCAACGGACGGTGCGTCGCTGCGCTATAAACCGCAGCATGTGCTGAAAGCCTACGCTGCCGAACCGAACGCCCTGGCGCGCAACATGCTCCATGCAGCCTTGCACTGTGTGTTCCAGCACCTTTTCGTGGGAGAGCCGGTCATTCCGGCGTACTGGGATTTGGCGTGCGACGTAGCAGTGGAGACGGTGATCAACGAGCTTGACCTGGCTGCTACGCGCGTTGACCGTACCCTCCTGCAGGATCCTCTTATGATGCAGGTCAAGGGCAACGTTGATCTGATCACAGCCGAAAAGGTCTACCGCTTCCTGCTCGATTCGGGCATGACCGAAGAAGAGGCGATCGAGGCGCGGCGTCCATTTTTGGCTGACGACCATGAGATTTGGTATCGGCCGGTCGAATCCGAAGGTGACGACGCCCACCAAAAGCAGCGTGCGGAGGCCCCCGCGCCGGAGGGCGAGCAGCGCGCGGAAAAAAAGGAAGAGCAGCGCGCGGGCACGACGACGGACGTGAAAGCGACCGATCGCGAGCATCGTGAGAAGTCGCGCCAGGGAATGGAGTCGGTCAAGCAAAAGAACAAGCCGAAGGAAGCGCACGAAGCCATCGGCGGGCGCTTTGCCAACACGATCGGCCTCGACCGTGCACGCGAGGACTGGGAGCATGCGGCATACCAGATGGGCGTCGAGCTGGAAAGCTTTGCGCGCATGTGGGGCACGGAAGGTGCTGGCCTGGTCGCGACGCTCAAGGCCGTTACGCGCGAAAAGCAGGACTACAGCGAATTCCTGCGCAAGTTCGCAACGCGCAACGAGGAGATCAAGGTCAACGACGACGAGTTCGACTACATCTACTATTGCTATGGTCTGGAGCTCTACGAGAACGTTCCGCTTATCGAACCGCTGGAGTATGTGGACGAAAAGAAAGTCCGCGATTTCGTCATCGCGATCGACACCTCCGCGTCTACCAGCGGAGAGCTCGTGCACAAGTTCGTTACGAAGACCTACAACATCCTTCAGGACTCCCAAAGCTTTTCGACGAAGCTCAATCTCTACATTATCCAGGCGGACGCGGAGATTGCCGACGTTGCGCATATCACGTCGAAAAAGGAGTTCGAGCGCTACATTGACGGGCTGGAAGTCCACGGCATGGGCGGCACTGACTTTCGGCCGGTTTTCGACTACGTGGACCATCTTGTGGAAACGCGCGAGCTGGAGAACTTGGGCGGCCTGATCTACTTCACGGACGGACAGGGCACCTATCCGAAGAAAAAGCCCGACTACGATACGGCGTTCGTGTTCGTTGACGACGCATTCGCTGAGCATTTGGTGCCTTCATGGGCCATCAAGGTGCTGTTGGAGTCAGAGGACATACGGAAGTTCGAGGACGAATAGGGACGGTTTCAACGAAGAAAGGAGCAGGCGCCGATCGACGGGGCAGATTGCCGCGAGGGTTCTGAGCGGCAGTATGCCCGCCCAACGGTGTCGTTAGGTGGAACATGAACATCAAGGAAGCCAAGCAGCAGATCGAAAATGCCATGCGCGCGTACTTTACGAAGGACGAGTTCGGGCATTACATCATCCCTATCGAGCGTCAGCGACCGGTGTTCCTGCTCGGTGCGCCGGGCATCGGCAAGACGGCCATCATGGAGCAGATTGCGCAAGAGCTGGGCGTTGGCCTGGTGAGCTACTCCATGACGCATCATACGCGCCAGAGCGCGCTGGGCTTGCCGTTCATTGCGCGCAAAAACTATGGCGGGCGCGAATACGAAGTTTCCGAGTACACGATGAGCGAGATCATCGCGTCGGTCTACGACGCTATCGAGGAAACGGGCAAGCGTGAAGGCATTCTGTTCCTTGATGAGATCAACTGCGTTTCCGAAACCCTGACTCCTGCCATCCTGCAATTCTTGCAGTACAAGGTCTTTGGCCGCCATCAGGTTCCTGACGGCTGGATTGTCGTGACGGCCGGCAACCCGCCGGAGTACAACCGCTCTATCCACGACTTCGACATTGCGACGTGGGACCGCTTGAAGCGCATCGACGTGGACCCGGACTTTTCCGTCTGGAAGGAATATGCGGTGGCGCAGGGCGTGCATCCTGCCGTGCTCACGTACCTGGAGATTCGCCCGGACGATTTCTACCGTGTGGAGACCACGGTGGACGGCAAGAGCTTTGTGACCGCGCGCGGCTGGGACGACCTTTCTCAGATGATCAAGCTCTACGAAGCGAACGGCATCACCGTCGACGGCCTTCTGGTTGGTCAGTACGTGCAGAACGCGGAGATCTCGAAACGCTTTGCGGTGTACTATGACCTGTTCAATAAGTATAAGAGCGACTACCAGGTCGAAGAGATTCTGGACGGCGGTGCGAGCGAGGCTATCCAGGCGCGCGCTTCCGAGGCGGGCTTCGACGAGCGCATCTCTCTTATCGGCCTGATCATGGACGCGCTGGGCGAGCGTTTGCGCACTGCAGTCCTTGCCGAGCGTGCGGTAGAGCTGGAGCACGAGCGTCTGGCTCAGCTCAAAGAGGGCGGCGACGAGGCTGCTTTGGCAGATGTGCGTGCTGCTTGCGCCGAGATTTCTCGTGCTATCCAGGCTCAGCTCGACGGCGACCGCGCAGCGAATACCTTGTCCCGCGAAGCGTACGAGGTTCGCTCCCGTGCGCTGGTGTTCTTCGACGGTATTGCGGGTCAGGTCGACCCGGTTTCCTTCGATGATGCGCGCGACCGTTTCGGCGCGGGCGTCGACGAGCTGGACGGCCTGCTTTCGACCGCTTCCGCCAGTCTGGACAACGCGCTTGCGTTCGTGGAGGACGTGTTCGGCGAAGGCCAGGAGATGCTGCTGGTCATCACGGATTTGAGCTCCAGCCGCTACGGCATGACCTTCATCAACCAGCATGGGTGCGAGCGCTACTTCAAGCACAACGAAAACCTGCTCTTCTACGAGCGCGGCAAGGACATTGTCGATCGCATCGAGCGTATGGACCTGGACGAGGAATAGCGCGCGTCGAAGCGTTGCGTTTTCGCGCTGTGGTGGCGAGGTGCTTTTGCGCGCAAAGGAGGTCGCAATGGTCGAGCTGGACAGGATGCGCATGCGCGCATATTACGAACGGATGGAGCGCGAAGGCGGCTTCGTGAGCTTTTGTCGCATGTGGCTGCCGGAGGACATTGCGGGCGCGCGTGTTTTGGACGTAGGCTGCCGTCGGGGCAAGGGCGTATACCAGATATCCGAGCACGTAGGGGCGAACGGCTTTGTGCTCGGTGTGGACTGGAGCGAACCATTTCTCGAGCGTGCGCGTGCGGGCGAGGCGGCGGCGCTTGCACGCGGTGGGCTTTCCGCGTCGAACATGGCGTTTCGCTTTGGATGGCCTGAGGACCTGCGCGTTGCGGAGGTTGCGGACGGTTCGTTCGATATTGCCATTGCAAACAGCGTCATGAACGTGGCGTTCGACCGGCAATGCGCGTATGCGGAGATTGCGCGGGCACTCGTGCCGGGAGGCTTGTTCTACTATGCAGCCGTGGTCGCGGACGGCAGCCCGGATGAAAGTGCTTTGCAGCGCGCCCGTGAGCACGGCGACGTGGTGGCCGCGGCGTTGCCGGAAGAACAGCTCCTTGCAGAGTTGCGCGCAGCCGGCTTCGCTTCGTGCGACGTCGTCGAGCGCATGGAGCGCCTTGACGGCGCACGCGCGGCGCGCCCTATCGTCGTGGCGGCGCGCACGTTGCGCACATAATGCGCCTTGTCTGGGCCGTGCATGCTTGTAGGCGCTATCGACCATCTCGAACTCTACAGCGAGCGTGCGTGGGAGGACGCCCTGAGCGAGATTGATGAGCAGCTTGGCGCCGAGAGTTAAGACAAGGCGGTGTAACCCTTTCGTTTCGTGCCCTGACGGCGCTTCACCCGACCGAGGTCGGACCTGAGCTCTTCGCTCAGCGTGCGCGAAGTTCCCAGAAGGCGACGGCGCTGGCGGCTGCAACGTTGAGAGAATCCACACCATGCTTCATAGGAATGAGCACCGTGTAGTCGCAGTGCGCAATAGTCTCTTCGGTCAGCCCGTCTCCTTCGGTCCCTAAGACCACGGCGAGCTTCTCTTCCGTTTTCAGGCGAGGGTCATCCAGCGTGACGGAGTCGTGCGTCAGCGCGAGCGCTGCCGTTTTGAATCCCTGCTCGTGCAGAAGGTCAATGCCTTTGCGTGGCCAATCTTCCTTTGCCTCTCCAATGCGCGTCCAGGGCACCTGAAAGACCGTGCCCATAGAGACGCGCACGCACCGGCGATAGAGCGGGTCGCAGCAAGTCGGCGTAACAAGGACGGCGTCCACGCCCAGCGCGGCAGCGGAGCGGAATATGGCACCTACGTTCGTGAAGTTCGTAATGTCCTCGAGCACTGCCACGCGCCGTGCGCCTCTCAGCACGTCTTCGACGGGCGGGAGGGGCGGACGTCGAAACGCCGCGAGCGCTCCGCGGGTGAGCTCGAACCCGGTAAGCTTTTTCAGCTCGTCGTGCGGCAGGACGAAGACAGGGATGTCGGCGTCGTCGTGCAGGGTGTCTCCGGCGCGATCCGCCGCCACGCTTTTACATCCGTTCAATTTTTCTTGTTCGCGCTGCCGGTCGGCGATGGCGCGTTCGACGAGCGGACGCATGGGCTCCACCCATTTTTGGTCCATGAGGAACGAGAGCGGCTTCATGCCACCGTTCAAGGCGCGCTCGATGACCTTGTATGATTCAGCGACGAAAATGCCTTTTTCCGGCTCGAGCTTACTGCGGAGTTGGGCTTCCGTGAGGCGTGCGTAGGCATCAAGCCGAGGGTCGTCGATAGACTCGAGTTCGACGATCATGCCTGATCGCCCGCTTCGTGCGCGCTCTTAGCGGCAGGCTCTGCCGTCTTGCCGTCGTCTGCTGCCGAGCGTTCTTTTGCTGCCTTGAGCGCGCTTTGCGCCATTTCCGTCGTGACGCGGTCTATTTCGCGCAGCTCTTCGCGCATTTCGCCCAGCGTGTCCGGCATATCCTCCAGTCCGTCTTCGCAGAATTCATCGCAGGTCAGGACGAAGGCCCCGATGTATTCCATGTCGGCAATGTTGGCGGCTTGGACTTCTGGCGAACGGGAAGACGTGCAATCTTCGACGATGGCGACGTTGTAGTTGAGCGAAAGGGCATCGTAGCAGGTGGACCGAACGCAATTCGGCGTTGTGGTTCCTGCCAGCACGACGGTGTCCACGCCAAGCGTGCACAATAGCGCATCGAGGCCCGTGTCGAAGAATGCCGAAAAGCGCGGTTTCGTGATGAGGTGGTCGCCCGGCTGCGGTTTCAGCTCCTCGGGGGGTTCCAGGCTTTCTGGCCATGCGTCAGAGAGAGGGCGCTCTCCGTCGAGCCAGCCTTGGAAACGGCACGGTTCGACGTCGGACCCGTCGGAGCGGTACCGACGTTGGACGTGGAAAATGTGCATGCCTGCAGACCGTGCGGCATCGAGCGCACGAGCGCATGCAGGGACGGTTGCGGCAGCTCCCGCAATGCAGAGAGGGGAATCCTCGTCGATAAAACCGCGCTGCATATCGATAATGATGAAAGCTGTCCGTTCGGGGGTGATCATGCGTCCTCCTTTTCGTTCCTTGCAAGGGTAGCACGATATACTGTGCGGAAGACAAAAGGCCTGTATCTCGAACATCTCCGCACAACCAGGGAGGAAGCATATGACCGCATCGTGGCGCGATATCGAAACGACCGAACATCCTGCTTTCGACGAGTTCGTGAAAACCATTGCATGCTTGCGGGCTCCGGACGGATGCCCGTGGGACCGCGAACAGACGCATGAAAGCATCGCGCGGAACATGATCGAAGAGGCATACGAAGCGGTCGACGCCATCGAATCGCGCGATACGACCCACCTGCGCGAAGAGCTGGGCGACGTGCTTATGCAGGTGGTGCTGCAGTCCCAGATTGCGGAAGATGCGGGCGAATTCACCATCGACGACGTGTGCCGCGAGGTCAACGAAAAGCTGGTGCGCCGTCACCCGCACGTGTTCGGCGAAGCAGCGGCAGACGATTCGTCTGCGGTGTTGGAGTTGTGGGACCAGGTCAAGCTGGCGGAAAAGGGCGCCGCGGACGCAAAAGCGGACGAGACGGGCGCGGAGCGCGAAAGCCTGCTCGATGCGGTCCCGAAAGCGTTCCCTTCGCTTTTGCAGGCGCAGAAGATATCGAAAAAGGCGGTCGCTGTCGGGTTCGAATGGGAGACGCTCGACGACGTATGGGCGCAGGTGGACGAAGAGGTCGCCGAGCTCAAGGAGGCGTTCGCCCGTGCGCCGAAGAATGCGAAAGGAAAGGTGGAGAACGACACCGACGTGGAGCTCGAGCTGGGCGACGTGCTGTTCTCGCTCGTGAACGTCGCGCGCAAGATGGGCGTGGACGCTGAATCTGCGCTGCGCGCCACGTGCGGAAAGTTCCGTTCACGCTGGTCGTTCATGGAAGGCGCAGCGTGGGCTCAGGGCCGTCGGCTTGATGACATGACCCAGCCAGAACTCGAAGACTTGTGGAAGCAGGCGAAGGCAGCCGAGCTTTCGGCGTAGCGTGCCGGGTCCAAAATAGGCCGCAAGGAGCGTCCGGTGTGGTCCAGGGGGCGTTCCGATTGCGAAAAGCGAAGGCCGGGAATGGATCCCGGCCTTCGCTATCACGGGCGGCTTTTGCCGTCGTGCCGATTTGCCGTCTAAGGCCGCAGGCCAACGGCTTCGGGCGTGCTGACGTGGCTTTGCGGGACAGGCGCTTTGTGCTTGTCCTCGGTAATGTCGATGTTCGCGGGAACAAGGCGCCAGACAAGGAAGGAGACGGCAAGCAGTATGATGCCGCCCACGAAAGCCGTGGTAACAAGCGAGCTCGAAAACGCCGCTGCCCCTTCCGCAACGAGCTCGGTCACTCCTGTCTGCGCGGCAATTTCTGCGGCAGCGCCGAAGGATTCCTGGGCAGTCGCGATAGCCGTCTCATCAAGGCCTGCCTGCGAAAGCGCTGCAGGGTTCAGCCCGATACGGTAGATGATAGAGGCGAGGCTGCCCAGAATGGCCACGCCGAGCACGTTGCCCAGGTCGTAGGAAATCTCTTCGAACGCTGCGGCGCTCGAGGCCTTCTCCGGCGGCGTTTCGCACTGAAGCACGGAAGAGGCGATAGCGAGCGATCCGACGCCAAAGCCGGTCAGGCAGCCCGACACCATGATGGGCGGGTAGGTGAGATTGTTGCGGAACACGACGAGCACCATCATGCCGACCGCAACGATAGCCAGGCCGCCCACGATGGTGCGGCGTGCGCCGATGCGCAGGGCGATGGCGGGCGCTACCATGCCGGCGAAGATGCTCGCAAGTGCCATGGGGACAAGGCGTATGCCCGCTTCGAGCGGCGTGTAGCCGTGCACGAGCTGAAGCCACTGTGCAAGCAGGAACAAAAGGGCTGCCATGGCGAACATAGATCCCAGTGCGGCGATGATGCCCGCCGTGAACGGCTTGCTGCGGAACAGCGACACGTCGAGCAGCGGGTGGTCAGAACGCAGGCAGCGGACGACGAACAGCGCCATGAGCGCCAAGCCTGCGCACACGGCGGCCAGCCCCAGTGCGTCGAACGCCATGACCGCCGCAAGATGCTTGATGCCCCACATGAGCGAAACCATGCCCGCAAGGGCGATAAGCGCGGCCGCCACGTCCCACGAGCCGGGGTTCTTCACGCGGATTTCGGGCAGTACGATGATGCCGATGACGATGCCGAGCGCCATGAGCGGGATGTTCACCACGAACGCTGCATGCCAGCTGAAGTGCTCCAGCAGAAAGCCGCCGATCAAAGGGCCTGCCGCCATGCCGAGGCCGGAAATGGACGACCAAGCGGCAAGCGCGAACGCGCGTTCTTTCGCATCGGTAAAGATGTTCCTGACCATGGAGATGGTGGCAGGCATGATCATGGCGCCGCCCACACCCAGGATGGCACGGATGGCGATGATGGCCTCAGGAGTCTGGGCGACAAGGATGAACGCGGAGGCGATGCCGAACACTGCGAAACCTGAAAGCAGCATGCGTTTGCGTCCCCAGCGGTCTGAGAGCGAACTTGAGGCGACAAGCAAGCCTGCTAGCACGAGCGAGTAGGCGTCGACAATCCAAAGCTGCTGGTCGGATGTCGGCCTGAGCTCCGCTGTCAGGCTGGGCAGGGCGATGTTGAGCACCGTCATGTCGATGGCGACGACGAATTCGCCGAACAAGACGGCGAACAAGCATACCCATCGGCGTGTCTTCGAAAGGTTGGAGGGGGACATGAGTATCTGTTCGTGCATAGGTCACCTCTTCTCAAGGAAAAGCCCCGGTCCTTTACGAGGACGAGCAGAGCGCGTGAGTGGAATTATTCGATGCCAGGCGTGCGTTCTAGCGGCCGGGGGAGGGGTCGTCAGGATAAGATGGCGCTTCCATGATTGCACGTACCGCGAAACGAACGTGCGCCTGGTTGACCGGCTTTTCCAGCAGGCAGGCATCCATGGTCAGTCCGTCGATGTAGACCATGAAGGCTTTCGCCTGCGTCTCCGTCATGAACGGCAGGGATTGCTCGATGACGCTGTCGCACGCTTTTCGGTACAAATCCCTGATGGCGGGGTCGTGGACGGCGGCCGCGACGAACGCGGCGTCGGTGTTGACCTGCTCGGTGTCCTCCAGGTAGGCGATCAGCTCGTCCGCAAAAGCATCTGCGGTGCCCCCGCGCTCCTTGATTCGCTGGAACATGCTGCCGTAGTCCTCTTCGACCTGATGGGCGAGTTCGGCAAGCCCGGCGCGTCGTAGTTCGTCGATGCTCGAAAAGTACTGCGTGGTCGATCCAAGGGGGACGCCCGCCATTTCAGCTACCCGTCGGTGGGTGAGCTTTCGTGTGCCCTCGCGGGAGATAAGCTCGGCGGCAGCGAGGACGATAGCGCGTTTGCGCCCTTCGGGGTCGCGGCGAGCTCGCTTCTTTTCTTCCGGCATAGACTACCTTCCTGGTTACTTAATGTACAAATGTACACTAATA
>CHCFC05602__coassemble_736_pt1 | contig 14630 bp, 12 predicted proteins | sample CHCFC05602__metabat2_low_PE_036 | metagenome-assembled genome bin CHCFC05602 | reverse complement strand
CCCCGTCGAGTTCAGGAAGGCGGGGCTGATCCTGTCGAAACCGTCCAAATAAGTGTTGCCAATCCACTTCGCCTCGTCCCGCTTTCGCGCCACGCTGGTGGAGGGCCGGATAGACCCCTACCGCAACACGCAGCGAAAGGGAACCGTCCTCCTCGAGGACCTGGACGGATCCGCCGCGCCGCTCAGGCTGGGATGGTGGGACTTCTGCCAGATCGACCAGTTTTTCTTCGAGGGCTTCGAGGAGTACCGCGTCAAGGAGGGCGCCGACGAGGAGTGGGCCCGTTGGAAGATCGGGATCATGCGCAGGCTGCTCACCGCCTCGCGGGACACGGGCAACCCCATACAGTGGTGCTGAGGGTCCGCATTGGCTGGACAGGGCGCATGAATTCTGCCGTCGAAGCGTCGGCGTATTGCAGCGCGCCGATGCAGGCATTGGTCGAGCGGGCGCGTGATACCGATTGCCATTTCGGGATCCGACGGGCGGCGATGAAGAATGGCCGGTGGATGAGAGGATGGTGCATGGGTAGATGGGCTGTTGCCGCGTTCGCGCGGAGGTTCAGGGAGGCGATTGAGCGCGACGGGATCGCGGCGTTGGAGCGCTTCGACTGGGCGGGCGGCTTCTCCGAACTCGGGTTCGAGATGGACTGCGGGCGCTCGTCCGAGGGGCGTACGGGCTTGGAATCGGCGACGCCGGGGGAATCGGCGGGCTGGCGCGCGTGGACGATGTCGTCGTGCTGGGAAATGCCGTGTTCTCACAGTGCCGCAACCTCGTGCATTGGGGATGCGGCGGCGGGGAGGGCGCATGCTATTGGCTCGTAGCAGCGCTTGCGCGCATGGAGGAGCTGGCGGGCGCCGCGCCGCGCGTGGCGTGCGTCTACCGCTTCGAGGACGCCGTGGAAGAGGCCGTCGCCGGCTTCTGCGGGCGAGCGCTTCCCGATAGGGAGCTGCCTGCGTTCGCGGAGTACCGCGTGCATGACGCAGGGGCGCTCGACGCCTACGTCGACGAGGTGCGCTGCACGATGAGTCTGCCTGACGGATTCGTGGACCTCGTGATCGAGGCAAGCCAGAGCGCATGGTGCTACGAAGGGCAGCCGGCGAGCGAGCGAGCGAGCGGGACCCGTGGGCGCGGGTCGTACGCGCGGAGCGCACCGTCGAAGACGAGGCTGCCGGCAGCCGCGAGAGGTTCGTCTGGGACGGCGAAGGCGGACGCTGGGTTCGCGCTGGGGGCTACAGGGATTCGAGGGTGTCGCGGTAGGCGCCGGTCAGGTCGGTGAAGGCGGGATCTTCGAGGAAGCGCTGGGTCGTCCAGATCTGCCAGCCGTTGACGTGGGCGACCTCGCGCGCGTGCTTCCGGGCGACGTCGCGGGGGATCTCGCCGCCGAAGGCGATGCGCCCGTCGGGCTCGAAGAGGATCACGGCGAGCACGTCGAAGTTCCACGAGCGGAAGGCCGAGAGCGCCGTGGCCTTGTCGTCGGTGAGCATGCGGGCTTTAACCTGAATCAGCGTGCCATCGGCGAGCTCAACGTCGGCGGATGGGTGCGATACGGAGAACGGAACGGTGCCGTGGTACTCGGCGACAACGCGCTCGGCGAGCTCGCCGACGACATTGTTGGAGCGCCCGAGGGCGGCGGAGATGCGAATTTTGGCGGAGCAGAAGTCGAGCCAGAGTCTGCCGATGGGCTCGGTTGGCGCGGGGGTCGGCGCGGCCTGGGGCTTGGTGGGTGTCTGCGGGCGCGGCGCGGGCGCCTTCGGGGCGGGCGCGCCGAAGGAGGCCTGCCCCTTCGGTCGGTAGCCGTCGAGCCTCGGAAAGTCCCTGCCGTTGACGGCGCGGTAGTACCAGCGCAGGGCGTTCTGCATGGTGCGGCCGTGCTCGGCGGGGCTGGCCTTGAGTGCGAGGAGCGCGGCGTGCGTGAGGTCGTCATCGGAGACAATCGCATCAAGGTCGCAGCGCAGGATGCGCTCGGCGCGGCGCGCACGGCTGAGGCGGGCGGCGATGGCCTTGCTGGTGAGTGGCTCGTCGCTGCCCTCCAGGGCCTCCAGCAGCTTCCATTCGTTCATGTCGGAACCTCCTCAGATACAGGATTGGTTCATTATCCCATGGGCGCGCGTCCATTTCGCGGCGGCGTCTGAAAGGGAACGCCCTTCTGCGATGGTTGAACCTGACTTTTGCAGCTAAAAAGAGCCGTTTCCCCTATGCCACCTGGGGAAACGCGTCTTTATTAGGGTCGGAGCTCAAGACGCCCTGCTCCGTCATGCCGCGACGACCCGCCCTTTCGGCCGCCCCCTCGCCGGGAACGGGGACCGCATGCCTACTGAATACTGTTGTTGACCTGCGGATACGTTATAATCGCGGTATCGGAGGGACATGGCGTTCGGAGGATCGGATGGCGAAGCAGACCACGTTCGGCGACCTTGAGATGGCCGGCCAGCGCAGGGCCACCAGGCGCGAAGAGCTCCTCGCGAAGATGGACGGGCTCGTGCCCTTCGCCGAGTGGTGCGCGCTGATCGCCCCGCACTACCATTCCGGCAGGGGGCCGGGCAGGCCCCCGCGGGAGCTCGAGACGATGCTGCGGATGTACCTGCTGCAGTGCTGGTTCGACCTGTCGGACGAGGGCTGCGAGGACGCGGTGCTGGACTCGCGCGCGATGCAGCGGTTCATGGGGATCGACCTCATGAGCGAGCAGGTGCCCGACGCCTCGACGCTGCGCCGGTTCCGCCACCTGCTCGAGGAGAACGGCCTGGGCGAGGCCATGCTCGCCGAGTTCTCGCGCCTGCTCGAGGAGGCCGGCGTGATGATGCGCGGCGGCTCGATAGTCGACGCCACGTTCGTCGAGGCCCCCTCCTCGACCAAGAACGCCAGGGGCGAGCGCGATCCGGAGGCCCACCAGGCCAAGAAGGGCAAGAACTGGCACTTCGGCTACAAGATGCACGCCGGGGCGGACGCGGGCTCGGGCCTCGTGCACACCGTCGAGCTCACGGCCGCCAACGTCAGCGACGTCGCTGTGGCGCACGCGCTCGTGCGCGGCGACGACGCGTTCTGCTACGGCGACGCGGGCTACACCGGCGTCGACAAGCGCGAGGAGGTCGCCTCCGACCCGCGCCTGTCCTCCATCGAGTGGAGGACGGCGCGCCGGCCGTCGTCGATCGCCTCCCTCGACGCCCCCGGGGGCGACGAGCGCGCCATAGAGCGGCGCCTGGCGTCGGTCCGGGCCAAGGTCGAGCACCCCTTCCAGGTCATCAAGCTCAGGTTCGGCTGGCGGAAGACGCGCTACCGGGTGATCAGGAAGAACCTGCACAAGGCGCGGGTCATGGCCTGCCTGTCGAACCTGGCCATGCTAGCGAGCGCAGGGCGCTCGCTCGAGCCGCTGCGCGAGGCGGCGCCGGCCTAGCGGCCGGCCGGGGCCCACTGCGCCCGAAATCGCCTCAAACCCCAGGTAGAGGGGTACATGGACAAGGAGAGGTGAGCTTAGACCGGTACTCGCGGCCGTCACGACCTAATAAAGACGCGTTTCCTTAGGGACGAGCGACTCGGGGGCGGCGTGCAGGCCGGCACTATGTGCGACTGCCTGATTCACAGGTCAGTGCATATCGGCCTCGGGACGTGAACGTTTGGAGGCTGTTGCCTGAGAAGAAGCGAGGCTGACGTCATGCAGATCCTGGACACGGCGATACGGAATTAGCGTGGGCGCCGATACGCAAACCACGGATTGGGCGATGCTCACGCATTGGAATATTCAGTGTGAGTAATTACGCGCATCAGCACATCTGATATTGCGATTCGGCACCGATGGCCCCGAGACCCGTCATCGCCTTTCGGCGCCGGGTGCAGTGCCCATTACAGTTTTGAAGCGTAGTTGGTCGACCGTTCGAGCCATCTGCTTGGACAGTCAGACTACGATTGACATATGTCCCGAGGGACTGCCGATCGGGCGCCCGCGGACGGCCTTCTGCCCCTGCCCCTCGAGGGCCCGGGGGGTGTTGCCGACGCGGGCGCCGCTGCTTCTGACGACTGATAGGAAACTGCCGGGCTCCTCCGACCAAAGAGCGCCACGGCCAGGTAATGTGGGTGTCGCGCGAGGCAGCATTCCGATCGACCGACGATTGGAAGGATACCACCATGCCGACCGAAGCCGCCACCTGCGCAGCCGTCATAGGGCTAGACGTCGGGAAGTTCTCCCATTGGGCATGCCACGTGACCAGGCAGGGCGAGGTGCTGAGAAGCGAGCCCGTAGCCAACACCGAGCATGACCTGGACGGCCTGTCTGCCCAGGCCGAAGCCGGGACGCTGGTCGTCGTCGACCAGGTCCGCAACATCGGCTCGCTCGCGATATCGAGGGCCAGGCTCGCCGGCCTGCCGGTCGCCTACCTGCCCGGGATCGCCGCCCACGGCGCGGCCAAGCTGTTCGCAGGCGACGCGAAGACGGACGAGCGGGACGCCGCCGTCATCGCCAAGACGGCCCTCGGCATCCCCGACTCGCTCCTGCCCGTGCCGAAGCACGGCGAAAGGCTCGAGGCCGCAAGGTCGATGGCGGCGCAGAGAAGCCACATGGCCGCCTGCTCCACCCGCGGCAAGAACAGGCTCCGGAGCATCCTCCTGGAAAGCTGCCCGGAATTCGAGGCGCTGGCCGACCTGGCGGACCCCCATTGGCTGAGGATGATGGAGTCCCTGGGCGGCCCCTGGGGCATCGTCGACGCGGGAAAGGCGGCCGTCGGGGCCGTGACCCGCGGCGCGAACAGGGCCCGCATCGACGCGGCGGTCGCGGCGGCGGCGTCGACGCGACCGTCGGAGTACCGGGTCATGGCGGAGAATCCGCAGGTGAAGGTGCTCGCCAGGCGCATCAGGGAGTCCGCGGAGGAGGCGGCCCGGCTCGACGCCGAGATAACGGCGCTGCTCGCCGGAGACGAAACCTACGCATGCCTGCCGACCATCCCGGGGATCGGCCCCAGGACCGAATCCGAGCTGGTGACAAGCATAGACATCGGCGACTTTCCCGATCACGACCACCTCGCATCCTACTGCGGCATCGCGCCCAGAAACCGGCGGTCGGGCAAGTCGATATCGTCGGTGAGCTCGTCTCGCCAGGGGAACAAGCGGCTGAAGAACCTGCTCATCTTCTCCTGCAACTCGCTCAGCCGCAGCAAAGGCCGGTTCGGCGACTACTACCGCAGCTGCAGGGAACGCGGCATGTGCCACGGGGAGGCCTTGAAGGCCGTCGCCAGGAAGAGGCTGAAGGTAATCTACGCGATCATGAGGGACAAGGTCCCGTACTCGGCATAGCCGGCCGCCTCTTCGTAGAAACCGCAGGGCCCATAAGCGGGTCCTGCGTCAGCATTGCCTATTTGGGGGATCAATCGGGGGAAATCGGTTGACAAAACTATAGGAACACCCCCCTGCGTTCTCCGGGGTCGATTGCCGAGTACTGCGAATCCGGCTAAAGCTGCGAGAGGGGTCTTATGGGTCCTCTCGCACGGCGGAGCGGGAAGCACTTGATGTGCGCCATATCGTCGAGCTGTTCCCGAACGCGAAGCTGCGTAGCCTCACCGCGCCTATGATCCATGCGGCTTACGACGAGGCGAGGGCGTCTGGCAGGTTCGGCAAGGAGATCTACCAAATCAACAAGCGCCTGCGCCAGATCCTCGACGCTGCGGTGGAAGACGGGCTGATCAAGAAAAATCCCGCCAGAAAGGTCTCTGTCGCTCGGCCCGACCCGGAGCCGAAGGACTACCTCGACCCTCCGCGACTTGCCGCTTTCAATGCGGCGGTGCTTGCAATGCCGTGGTGCGGGGAGAAGATCGCGACGCTCATCCTGCTTCATACCGGAATTCGCCCCGGGGAGGTGTACGCCTTCAGCTGGGCGGATTTCTCGTTCGCCCGATGCAGGCTCGACGTATCCCGCCAGTACTCCAACGACATGGAGCTTAGAAGGCCGAAGAGCAGGGCGAGCATCGACTGGGTTGCTGTCGACTCTGCCCTCTGGTCGCACCTCGCCGAATGGAAGCTCGCTCAACGCGACCTGCTCGCGAGAGTCGGCGTCGAGCAGCATCAAGATACCCCTATCGTAACGAATTCTCTCGGCGGACGCTTCGATCCCACGAACTTCGGACGCTGGTTCAGGAACTTCTGCGCGGACAACGGTGATATGGCAACACATTTTTGGACAGGGCTACGAGAGGATCAGGCCCGCCTCCCTGAACCCTGCCGGCGTCATGTAGCCGAGCGTCGAGTGCAGCCTGCAGTTGTTGTACCAGTTCACCCAGTCGAAGAGCTCCGTCCTCAGCCGGTCCTCCGACGGGAACGCCCGCCCGCGCACCAGCTCGCGCTTGAGCACCCTGTTCGTCGACTCGACGACCGCGTTGTCGTAGGGGTTGCCGGGGCACGAGACCGACCTCTCGATTCCGAAGGCCGAGAGCAGCGCGTCGACATCCCCGTTGCAGAACTCCGACCCCCTGATGCCCTTCTAAGTGTCAAGAGCAATTCACGAGCTTGCGCTGCTTCTTTATGGCGTAGTACATCTCGCGCGCGATGTATCGCTTCAGGCAGCGTATTGCCTCCATCTTGGTGTGCCCCTCGGCCATCTTTCTCGCCACGTAGCCCTTGGTCCGCTCGTCGGTCCTCAGCCTTCCTATGGCTATGGTGCGGATGGCCGAGCTGGCCTGCCTGCCGCCGCCCCTGTCGAGCCTGCGCCGGCAGGCCATGCCCGACGACACGGGCATCGGGGCGACGCCGCAGGGCATCGAGAACGCCGCTTCGGACCTGAGCCTTTCCGGGTCGTCCCCGACCGTGGCCATCAGCTGGGCCGCGGACTGCGGGCCCACGCAGCTGCATCCGACGAGCAGCGGGGCCGCGTCGGCGAGGACGGCCCCTATCGTCCCGTCGAGCCCCGACACCTCGTCGTCGAGGCCGGCGTAGCGCTTCGCCAGGCGCCTCGGGGATACCCTGGCGGCGCCGACGGGGCTTTTGAAGCCGGCGGGGTCGGGCCTGGTGGCGGACAGGCGCCCGATGGGCTGCACGCGCGCCATCCCGCGCAGCCGGCCTCTGGGCCCCTCCGGCGCCGACGCGATGCGCGCCCTCGTCGTCTGGAGGGCCGCCCGCCTGGCGGCAACGGCGGTCGACCTGGCCTTCTGCAGCATCCTCAGGGCCTCGACCATCCCGTCCCGGCTCTTCGGGGTGACGGTTCGGACGCCGCTTAAGGCAGCCTCGGCAGCCATCCCGGCATCGATGAAGCCGTCCTTGCCCCGCTTCCTGCGCACGGCCCTGTCGGGAGAGGCCGCCTCCAGCACCGTGAACCCGTTCTTCGCCAGATGCCTGGCAAGGCCGCTTCCGTACGACCCCGAGCATTCGACGCCCACCCTCAGGACGTCTCCGAGGGACCTCGCCCACGATTCAAGCTGCCTGCACCCCTGCCTGGCGGTGGCGAAGCACCTCTCGTCGACAAGCGCCCCCTGCCAGTCGACGGCGGCAGCGACGTGGATCTCCTTGCGGGTGTCTACGCCGATGACGACCTGCCCTTCCTCCGGTCTTTGCATGTTTGTATTCGTCAATGGCAAAGCCGACATTTGGGGATGCTGACGTTTTTCCGTACGTCTAGGCTGCATTGACGCCTTCCTCGCGGTATTCGATCGGGCTCTTGCCGCCAAGCGACTTCTTGATTCTTGAGCCGTTGTACCATCGGATGTACTCATCGATCTCATCCATGAAATCAGATGTTGTCCACCCTGCCCAGCGCTCCCCGTAGGACATCTCGACCTTCATCCTGCCGAAGAACCCCTCGCAAGCCGAATTGTCGGGAGAGCACCCTTTCTTCGACATCGAGCGAACGAGGCCGCTGTCCTCGCATATCCTGACCCATTCAGGCCATCTGCAATGGCCGCCGCGATCGGAGCGTGTCACGGGTCTCTCGCCGGGCTTCAGCGTCGATACCGCGCTCATGGGCATCGAGTTCGCAAGCTCTGCGCTCGGCGAGGTGGAAGTCGAGCAGGCGACCACCATGCCATCGTAGCAGTCTATCACGGGAGAGAGGTACACCTTGCCGGCAGGTGTCCTGAACTCGGTGATGTCGGCAAGCCACAGCCGGTTGGGCGCAGCTGCATGGAACCGCCTTTTGACCAAGCTGCTTGGAGCTTGAGACACTTCGCCCGAATAGGAGCTGTAGGTCCTGCGCTTGGCGCGCTTGGCGACGAAGCCGCCTTCTCTCATGATGCGCGACACGGCCTTCTCGGATACGGTTGTCCCGCCGTTCTTCAGCGCGAGCCAGATCCTCCGGTAGCCGTAGCATCGCCTGCTCGCGATGAAGATGTCCGCTATGGCGGCGCGGATTTCGGCGTACTTGTCCGGGCGCGCCTTGGCGATGAGCGCGCACTGGCAGCTGCTGCGGGGCATCTGCAACGCGTCGAGCAGGTCTTTCAGCATGCATCTCGGCCTAAGGGCGCCGATCAGGCCCGCCTTCTCCTTGTCGGTCAGGCTTGCCGGATCGGCGCCCTGTCCTTTTTTCAGGATCTCGACCGTTCCCTCCAAGATGTCCTTCTCAAGCTCCAAGCGCCTGACCTGCTCTTTCAGTTGCGCGATCTGCGCCTGCAGCTCCGAGGCGTCGGAAGGAAGGGGCTTTCCTCTGTCCATACCGGATCCTCCTTTGCCGAGCAGGTCCCTGCGCCAAGAATAGACGAGTTCGCGGCTCACCCCGTGCTTTTTCGCGACTTCGTCGGCGCTGGACCTCCTTGATTCGAGGCCGATCGCCGCCGATTTCCCCTGCTCGTGCGCGAAGGTCCTTGCGGCCCTCTTCGGCTTCGACCGACCGGGCTCGAGCTCCCGCACCCAGTTCGAGAGCAGCTCGCTGCTTTTCGGGTATCCCAGCATCCTCATCGTGCGAGCGAGGCACCTCCCATGCTCGAAGTAGTGCTCGACGGCGATCCTCTTCTCCTCGTCATCGTATCTTGGCATGCGATTCGCGAACGCCTTCTCGCCCAGCTCTTGATACTGCCGGTGCCATATGTAGAGCAGACCACGGCTCGGGTACCCGAGCTCGTTGACGACGGCCGTCGCGCTATGATCGTACTTGATGAAGAGCTCTATGGCCTTTCTCTTCTCATCCGGCGAATACATGCTCGATTCTCCTTCCCGAGCCTGTCAGGTACGGAATATCGTCAGCATCCCCAAGTGTCGACAAAGACTTGACGCAATACACGCAGTGTCCGCGGCGGCTCCGCGCCCACTGCGGACGCTCCGCGGCGCGACGCGCCCGTGCTTGCCAGAACCTTCCAGGTTCCCTTTCTGCCAGACGGCCCGTGGGCATGCCCCGCGGGCCGTCTGCTGGAGGGGAGGCATGCGCCTTGCCCAACATACGAGTCGTATATATACTAGTCGTAACAAGTATAGTTACGACTAGTATGTTGGAGGCAATGAGCATGTTCGTCGCGCGCGAACGAGAACTGGCGGAGCTTGAGGATTGCTACCGGCAGCCGACGTTCCAAATGGTCGTGCTGTACGGGCGACGCCGTGTGGGGAAAACGGCCCTTCTGGAAGAGTTCTCCCGCGGCAAGCGTGCGCTCATGTTCACGGCGCAACAACAGGGCGAACGTGACAATCTGTGTGATTTCTCGCGCACTTTGTACGAGTTTTTTGGGATGCCGTCGACGCTGCCGGCGTTCTCGAATTGGCTCGACGCGTTCGAATTCTTGGCAGAGAAGGCGTCGGGCGAAAAGCTGCTCATCGTGTTCGACGAATTCCCGTACGCCGCGAAAGCGACCCCACAGCTGCCGTCGGCTTTGCAGATTGCCATCGACCGCTGGCTTGCGAAAACGCAGGCGATGATGGTGCTCTGCGGAAGCAACCAAGGCTTCATGGAAGACGAGGTGCTGGGCGAGAAAAGCCCGCTGTACGGACGGCGGACGGCGCAGATGAAACTGCGTCCGTTCGATTATTTCGATGCCGCCCGCATGTTGCCGGACATGCCTGCGGCCGAGCGCGTTGTGTACTACGCCAGCCTGGGCGGCACGCCGTACTACCTGGCGGCGCTGCGTTCCGAAGAAACGTACCTTCAGAACGTGACGCGCCTGTTTTTCGAGCGCACAGGGCTTATGTTCGACGAACCGGGCATGCTCATGCGGCAAGAACTGCGAGAGCCGTCGATGTACCATTCCATCCTGCGTGCCATAGCGCACGGGGCGAACCGTTCGAACGAGATAGCAGACTGCATCGGAATCCCCTCGTCGAGCATCACCATGTACCTGAAGACGCTGTCCGGTCTGGACATCATCGAGCGAGCGGTCCCCTTCGGCGAGCCTGAGAAGAGCAAACGGAGCAGGTATCGCATCAAAGACCCCGCGTTAGCATTCTGGTTCCGGTTCGTGGCGCCGTTCGTGCCTGCCGTCGAAAGCGGGCTGGGAGCGCAGACGGCAGCACGTCTGCTGGGGGGTCCGCAACTGAGCGAGTACGTGGGGCGCATGTTCGAGCGCGTGTGCCTTGAATGGCTGGCGCGCGAAGCGCAGGCGGACAGGCTTCCTGTACAGCCGACGCGGTTTGGCTCGTGGTGGGGCACCGACCCGCGCACGCGTGCGCAAGACGACATCGACGTCATAGCGGCCGACGATATCGACAAGCGGGTGATACTCGGAGAATGCAAATGGCGAGCGAGCTTCGACGAGAGCGAGGCGTTGGCGAAGCTCGAGGACCGCCAGGCGCTCGTGCCGGGGTATCGGGAACATTGGCGGTACCTGTTCACGAAGGAGCTTGTGTCGGAAGCGACGCGCCGCAAGGTGGCGAACGATTCGCATGTGCGCTTTGTCACGGTAGAGGATTTGTTCACCTAAAGAGAGCGTCGCAAACGCAAGAATGCCTGACGGCAGCTTGTGTGCGGCCGAATGTTCGCGCGGTTGGCTGAAGCATTGCAATCCGCGCTGATTTCGCGCTCGAAAAGTTGCGACTTTCACAAATCACGTTTCCAAAAGCGGCACTTATGTCCACAATGGTTTTAAAAGCCGCAATGCCCTGTTGAGAGGCGAAAGGACTGAAGCATGGTCGAAGCGCTGTACATTCATGTAAAAGGCATCGTGCAAGGGGTGGGGTTCCGCCCGTTCGTATACCGAGAGGCGAAAAAGCACCTGATCAACGGCTGGGTGCTGAATGCCACCGACGGCGTGCACATCCATGCGGAGGCAGAATCGCAGCTGCTGGACGAATTCGTGATCGCGTTGGCGGAAGAGGCGCCGGCCGCGTCCCAGGTGACGGAGATTGAGCTCAAGGAAGTGCCGCTCGAAGACTTCGACTCCTTTGAGATTCGCTTTTCCGACGACGCGGAGGTAGAGGCGACGACGCTCGTTTCGCCGGATTTGGCAACGTGCGAAGACTGCGTGCGCGAACTGTTCGACCCGGCGGACCGCCGCTACCGCTATCCGTTCATCAACTGCACGAACTGCGGCCCGCGCTTTACCATCATCGAGCAGTTGCCCTACGACCGCAAACAGACGTCCATGAAGGAATTCCCCATGTGCCCCGTCTGTGCGAAGGAGTACGCCGACCCGCTGGATCGGCGCTTCCATGCCCAGCCTGACGCCTGCTTCGACTGTGGGCCGACGGTGTATTTCGCCGTTCTTACGAACGGCGAAATGGCCGACGCTGCGGCCGTCCCTGGCACCGAATCGTGCCGCGATTCCGAAGGCTCACGTGCAGAGCTTGAGGATTCCGCCCGCTCTAACGAGCGGTCGGAACCTGCCGACGCTGCGGGCTTCCGTGGCGCCCAATCTCGCGGCGCTGCCGAAGCCTTGCGTACCGAAGTACGCGGCGGCTCCGCCACCCCCACGATATCGGGCACCACGGAAGCCCTCGCTGACCTTGCGAACGACCAGGAAGAACCGCCCTCCCTTTCTTCGAAGCCGTCTGCCGTCGCCGGGGTGCCGGTGTTCTGGGGCTCCGACCGCGAGAAGAGTGACGAGGCGTTCGCGCGGGCGGTCGCGGCATTGCGTGCGGGGCAGATTGTGGCGGTCAAGGGCCTGGGCGGCTTTCATCTGGCGTGCGACGCCACGAACGCCGACGCCATCGCGCGCCTGCGCGAGCGCAAGCGCCGCGAGGGCAAGGCATTCGCCGTCATGATGCCGACACTGGACGACGTGCGCGCGGTGTGCGAAGTGAACGAGGCTGAAGAAGCCCTGCTCACAGGCTCGCAGCGGCCTATCGTGCTGCTGAAGAAGCGCGTCGACGTGCAGTTCGCGAAGGGTTTGGCGGACGATCTGCCCGAACTTGGCGTCATGCTGCCGTACACGCCGGTGCAGCACCTGCTGCTGCACGATTTCGGCGGCATGCTCGTCATGACGAGCGGCAACATCCATGACGAGCCCATCGTGACGGACGATGTCCGCGCCATGGAGGTTTTGGCGGGCGTGGCGGATGCCATCCTTGGGAACAACCGTGCTATTCGCAGCCGCTACGACGACTCTGTTGTGCGCGTGGTGACTGCGGGCAGTGCCGGACCGACCTTGCAGGTCATTCGCCGTGCGCGCGGGTTCGCACCGCTGCCCTTAAAGGTTCCGGCGGCTTGCCAGCCCGAGGGTTCCGCCCGCTCTGACGAGCAGGCGGAACTTGCCGATGCTGCGGCCGTCGGAACCGTCTTCGCCACCGGTCCCGAACAGAAGGCAACGTTCTGCCTGACGCGGCCGGGCGAGGCGTTCGTGTCGCAGCACATCGGCGACATGGAGAATGCAGAGACGTTCGACGCCTGGCTGGAGGCCAAGAGCATCTACGAGCGTCTGTTCGAGCTGACACCGGAACTGGTCGCCTGCGACAAGCATCCCGAATACCTGAGCTCCAAATGGGCGCTCGACGCAGCGCAGCCGCTCCCGGTCTTCGAGGTGCAGCACCATCATGCGCACATTGCGGCTGTCATGGCGGAAAACGGCCTGGAGGGCCCTGTTTGCGGCTTTGCATTCGATGGCACGGGCTACGGCGAGGACGGCGCCATCTGGGGTGGTGAGGTACTGCTCGCCAACCTGCAGACGTTCGAGCGGTTTGCGAACTTCGCCTACGTGCCGCTGCCGGGCGGCGCGGCGGCCATCAAGCATCCGCTGCGTGCGGCGTACGGCGTGCTGTGGGAATTCGACCTGCTGGAGCATCCGGCAGCGCAGCGTGCGCTCGCGCCGCTGGGGGAGACAGCGGAGCTCTGCGGCCAGATGATCGAGCGCGGGCTCAACACGCCCATGACGTCCTCGGTCGGCCGTCTGTTCGACGCGGCGAGCGCCATTCTGGGCGTGTGCACGGAGCCGAAATACGAGGGCGAGGGCGCAATCTTGCTTGAGGCTGCTATCGGCCGTACCGACGGCGAGGTTCACATGGATTACGACCCCGACGCCGAGCGCTATGCTATCGAGCTCGTAAAGAACACGGCGACGCCCGACTCCACGGCGCTCGACACCTCGGTGGTGCTGCTCGACCCCGCGCCGGTTTTCCAGGCTCTACTGGACGACCTTGAGGAGGGCTTGCCCATTCCGGTCATTGCGCGCCGCTTCCACGACGCGTTCGTAGACGCCATGGTCATGGTGAGCCGTCTTGTGCGCGGCGCGTTCGACGTCGATGCATTTGCCTTGGGCGGCGGTGTGTTCATGAACCGCTACGTGACCGAGCACGCGGTCGCCGCGCTCGAGGCGGACGGCTGCACGGTCGCCCTTTCGCGCGAGCTGCCGCCGAACGACGGTTGCATCAGCTACGGCCAGGCCGTCGTAGCGCTAGCGTGCCAGGCTGCATCCGAATAGGGCCTGTACACTGGGCCTTCGGTATCGAGCATTGCCAGACTACGGTCGTGAAAAAGACGTGCGAGGCCATTTTCGTTCGGATGGCCTCGCGTGCGGCGATTGCGCTTGTTGCTCTTCGCGATCGCTTCGTTCGGCAGGCTAGAATTCGAATTCCCAGTGGCCTTCGACGCCCTGTCCGCCCGTTGCAATCATGATGACAGCGCCAATAATGATGACGATGATGGTGACGACGATGAACGGAACGGGGCTTTTAGTCTTGAACATGGGCTCTCACCTCGGCGTTTCATGGGGACAATGGTTTTGCCATTGTAGACCCAGATGGTGACGCGGGAAAGCGGGGCGCGACTCGCTTTCGACCGCCTTATTCTTGAGCGGGGCATCGCGTTTGCGCGGCAAAGTGCTCATCGGGCGCATCGCGAGGCTCCGCAGGGCGCTGTCCCGCGCGGCTTCCTGCGCATTGCGCCGTTGGCGCAAGGCGTCCGGTTCGTGGCCGGGCGCCTTGCTACAATAGGCAGGAAAGATACTCGCGGCCTGGCGAAATGCCGTCGGGCCGCACGAACGAAAGAAGACGAGCATGTGTTTGGCTATTCCCGCCCAGATTTCTGAGCTGCACGAAGGAAACATGGCGACCGTGGACATCCTGGGCGTCACACGCGAGATTTCCGTCGACCTGACGCCGAGCGTTCAGGTAGGGGACTACGTGCTGGTGCACGCAGGCTTTGCCATCGAGGTGGTGGACGAACAGTTCGCCCAAGAGACGCTCGACCTTATTCGGGAGTTCCCGGACCTGGTCGCCGACGAAACGCCTGCGGCGTAAGGGGGCTGCCATGCCCACCATGCAAGAAGAGCTTGCGGCGTTCAAGGATCCGCAGCTTGCCCGTGGCCTGATCGAA
>CHCFC05602__coassemble_710_pt1 | contig 15081 bp, 13 predicted proteins | sample CHCFC05602__metabat2_low_PE_036 | metagenome-assembled genome bin CHCFC05602 | reverse complement strand
AAAACAGCAACCGATCAAAAGAACCATAACGACCGCAGGCAGCACGAAAATGCTGTGCCAGCCGAACGAAGTCACCAGCGCACCGCACACAACCGGCGCGAACGCAGGCCCGAACGTAATCACGCAACCGCCGATGGACATGAACGTGCCGAGGCGATTTTTCGGAATGACCGCAAGGATACTGTTCATCATGGCAGGAATGAAAATGCCCGTGCCTACCGCCTGCACCAGGCGGGCTGCCATAAGCATGGCGAAGCTGCTTGCGAAGAGCCCTATCACCGAACCGCCCAAGCTCAGAATCGCTGCTGCCAGGAACAGCGTACGCAGCTTGACGCGCCGATACAGGAAAGCCATGCACGAGACCACGACCGTCGAAACGATCATATACCCTGTGACCAGCCACTGCGCTGTTACCGAATCCACGCTGTATTCCGACATGATGGACATGAGCGCCATGTTCACCAGATTCTCGTTGAACCCCGCTACGAACGCCGCCACATAGAGCGTCGCAAGCAAAAGGACGTTTTCCCTCTCCTGCACCACTGCATCCTTTCCGGTTTCGTGCCTTAAGATAGCTCGGGAACTCCAGTATCGGACAGACACGCGCGCTCACGCTCGCATAATCGGCAAGCCCGCTTTCGCGCGACGGCCCAAGCGCCCACGCGATGGCCGCGGGGCATCGGCGATGCTGCCACCTGCGAGAACTTCCAGGCCGCAGCACACCAAGGCCAAAGTCGGCACCGGCCCGCCAACCCGAACTGCTTCTTTCTTCGCACAGCACCGTATCTCGCGCAGAAAGCGGCCGGCCTGGCAGCTCATGCCAGGCCGGCCGCTTTCTGCAATGACCTATTGTAGTAAAATCTATCCTTTGCAGCAGATACTCTCCACAAGCCCTGGGGCAGCTACTCTTCTGCCCAGAACTTTCGTATGAGCTCTTCCCTGCTCCGGGATTCGGTCTTCTTGAAAATATTGTGCACATGAGTCTTCACGGTGCCAACAGCCAGCTGCAGCTCACGCGCAATCTGGAAATTGTCTGCGCCGTCGACCAATACTCCAAAACGCTAAAGAGAACCATCCGGAGCAGGAAGCCCGACCGAACACTGTTAAAACCCATTTCTGCACCTGGCCCATCACGGCTGGCACCGGCAGAATAACGGCCGAAGCCGCCCGGACTACCGTAGGCTCGCCGCGTGTCTAAGGCCTTTTGCACAGACCTCTACCGCCTCGCTTGGCCAAACGCACATAATGGAAAACACTGGAAATGCCCCGCATACTGCAAGGAGACACCTCATGCCCACGATTGAAATCGTCGATTGCCATACGCATACGTTCTTCTCTGATGGCGAGGGCACGTTCGAAGAGAACGTCCGTGCAGCGCTGGCAGCAGGATGCACCACCTTGGCATCGACCGACCATCTCACGCTCCCGCATGATATGGATCCAGACTGCGAGTGCTCTGTTCCCGAAACCGACCTGCGGGAACATCGAAAAAGCTTCGTGCGCGTGCTGGAAGACTTAGCAACAGGAGCATTCGGCGAAGCAGGGAAGCGCCTTGAGCTTGTCTACGGTTTCGAAGCCGACTGGTACGAAGGATGCGAAAAGAACATTGCAAAATGGCGCGGCGACGCAGTGTTTCTGCTCGGGTCAGTCCATTTTATCGACGGCATGGCCATCGACTACGACAAAGAAATGGACATCTGGGATTCTTGGGGACCGGACGCCGTCTGGCGCACATACGTGGACTGCTGGTGCACGGCGTGCTTCTCTTCGGCGCGTTTCGACAGTATGGCCCATCCTGACCTGGTGAAACTCTTCTCGAACAGCGGGTATGCGCCCAGCATTCCCCTGGAGCCTTTGTGGGATCGCATGGCGGAGGCGGCGCGGGAGTCGCGCGTGCATGTAGAACTTTCGACTGCAGGATTACGCAAACCGTGCGACGATTTCTATCCCGCAGCCGGGCTGTTGGAGCGGTTCTGCCGCGCAGGCGTTCCACTGACCGTCGGTTCGGATGGCCATACGCCAGGAACTGTTTGCTACGAAATCGAGCGCGCGTACGATTTCGCACGCAAGGCAGGATATCGCAGCATCGATGCCCCCACTGCCGATGGCAGCTGGCGCACCATCGAGCTGTAGCGCAAGAAACGACGTGGCCCGCAACGGCGGTAAACCGTCCGCATTTCCGGCACACTGTTACCATTCGCGTACTATTCGTCATGGCTTTGACCAGGCATTATGCGGTATTTTACCTGTTCAGGCGCTTGTTTTTCCAGGACGAAAAAGCCACGAATGGTGACGGGTCAATCGTATTCGCTCCGTTTCTTTCGCTTGCCTCGAATACTGCCCTTCGTGCACAGCGCTGTCGGCGTCTTTTCCTTTAGCAAGGCGCTCTTACCGATGGCGTGCGTCCAATTCCCCTGCAAGCTCCTCCACGGTAATGCCATAGCGCTCAAGGCATACGAGCAGGTGGTACACCAAATCGGCAGCCTCATAACGAATATGGTCGTGATCTCGGTCTTTACACGCAAGCGCTACTTCGGTCGCTTCCTCGGTCACTTTCTTGAGCACTTTGTCCTCAGGACCCTGCAGAAGACGCGCCGTATAGCTTTCGTCCGCTGACGCATCCCAGCGCCCATGGATGACCTCGGCCAGACCTTTCATGGTTGCACCGATGTCCCCTGGCCGTACGTTCACGGTCCGCTCTCCCATACGCGCTCTCCTTACCTTGCTCTCAAACCTGCATGCAAACTGCCGACAACCTACGAATCCCGCTGCTCGCCACCGTCGCGCTCCTGCAAAACTGCGTTGAAGAAGCAGGTCCTGTTGCCGGTATGGCACGCTGGGCCCGGCGAATCCACTTGCACAAGCAACGTATCGGCATCGCAATCCGCCATAACGGACTTTACCTGCTGCATGTTTCCGCTGGTCGCACCTTTATTCCAAAGTTCTTGGCGGCTGCGGGACCAAAACCACGTTGTCCCCGTCTCCAACGTCAGGCGCAACGATTCCGCGTTCATCCACGCCACCATAAGGACTTCGCCCGTGTCGTATTGCTGCACGACCGCAGGGATGAGCCCGCGGTTGTCGTATTTCAGTTCGCTGATATCCACGCGTCGTCGCCTTCCCTTCGTCCTTGCTGCAATGACCGCCCATTTGCAGTCAGTTAACCAGTAAATGGCAAAAAATCCGAGTAGCGAACCCTATGGAACGGACAAACCGAGTTCTGCTCCCTCGAACAGCTGCCTTCATTCTTTTCAAAGCAGCATTTGTTCAGAATCAAAGGCTTTTCTTGGTACGTGTGCGCTATCGAACACTCCAGCGGTGTTCACTACTCGGAATTCTTTCCACTTTCTCGCCGTTTTGTTGCAAATCGGCGCTTTAAAAGTCCAGTCGCACCGGAATGCCCGCCTTGGCCATATGCTCTTTAACCTCGCGCACGGTGAAGGTACCGAAATGGAACACGCTCGCAGCCAAGACCGCGTCCGCTTCGCCGTCGATGATGCCTTCGGCAAAATGATCGAGCGTGCCCGCACCGCCTGACGCAATGACCGGAATGGGAACTGCACGCGCCACCGTGCGCGTGAGCGGAATGTCGAAGCCGTCCTGGCAGCCGTCACAGTCCATAGAGGTCAGCAAGATCTCCCCTGCACCGCGACGCGCCGCCTCTTGCGCCCATTCAACCGCGTCGATGCCGGTCGCCTTGCGCCCGCCGGCTACGTAGACCTCCCATTTGTCATAGCCCACGCGCTTTGCGTCGATTGCGCAAATGACCGCCTGGCTGCCAAACGCGAGCGCCGCACGCGTGATGAGCTCGGGGTCCTTTACGGCGGCCGAATTCACGGAAACCTTGTCTGCCCCGGCAGCAACCATGCGCCGCATGCCCGCCACATCGCGGAAACCGCCGCCGACCGTATAGGGAATAGCCAGCTCGTTGGCTGCGCGACTTGCCAGCTCTACCGTCGTAGCCCGGTCGTCCGACGTGGCCGTGATGTCCAGGAAGATGACCTCGTCTGCACCTTGGCCGTCATAGAATTCCGCCATCTCGACCGGGTCGCCCGCATCGCGCAGATCGACGAAGTTCACACCCTTCACGACACGGCCGTTGTTCACGTCCATGCAGGGAATCACTCGTTTGGTGAGCATGCCTATCTATCCTTCCACGACCGCAAGCGCATCTTCCAGAGAGAAAGACCCTTCGTAAAGCGCCCGTCCCGTGATGATGCCTTCGATGACCTCGGGCCCCAGCGCGCACGCCGCGCGTAAATCGTCCAGCGAGCTCACGCCGCCCGAAACCACGACAGGAAAACCCGCCGCTTGTGCCACGCGCGCATACAAATCAGGGTCGATACCCGTCTGCATGCCGTCGCGCGCGATGTCCGTGTACACCAGATGCCGGTAACCCCAGTCTTTCAAGCGCGCAACCAAATCGAGCGCGTCCATGCCGCCGTCTTCCTGCCAGCCCTGCACCGCCACACGGCCTTCGCGCGCGTCGATGCCTGCTACGAGCAAGTCGCCGAAACGCTCCGCCGCCTGCTGCGCGAAAGCATGGTCGCGCGCCAGCTTTGTGCCAAGCACGATACGGCGCACGCCGAGGTCTGCCAACTCCTCGATGCGCTCGAGCGAACGAACGCCGCCGCCGACCTCCACGCCAATGCCGCCTACAGCGCACAAACGCTTAATGACCTCGTCGTTTACACCAGTTTCGCCGCGCGCGCCGTTGAGGTCTACCACATGAACCCACGACGCGCCCGCCGCCTTGAACGGCTCGATCATGGCTGCAGGGTCGTCGCCATACACGGTGGTCTTATCGTAGTCGCCTTGCAGCAAGCGCACGACTTGCCGATCCAGAATGTCCACTGCCGGAAACAGGCGCATACCCGTGCCCGCCGTCGCAGGAGCGCCGACGCCCACAGCTTGCACATTGTTCGTGCCCTGCATATCGCTCATTGCCTACGCCCTTTCCTCTACGATGCGAACGAACGCGTCCATAAGGCGACCGCCCTTTTCGGACGATTTTTCCGGATGGAACTGCGCTGCGAACACGTTTTCGCGCCCGACCACGGACGGGAACACGCATGCATAATCGGTCGTGCCCAGCACATCTTCTTCGCGCGCATCGTAGACAACGTACGAATGCGTGAAGTAGAAGTTGGACCCTTCGGTCACGCCGCGCGTCAACGGATTTTCGCGACCCGCGCCTGTCAGATGCACCTGGTCCCAGCCTACGTGCGGAATCTTGAGACCCACCTGCGGCAGCAGGTCGCAATGCCCGCGCAGCACGCCCAATCCCGCAACACGGCCGTTTTCGTCCAGCTCGTCTTCATGGCCTTCGGTACCCCAGTCGAAAAGGAGCTGCAAGCCCAGGCAGATGCCCAAAAACGGCGTGCCCGCCTCGATAGCGCGCTTGATGACCGTTGCCTGCCCGCTTTCATTCAGATATGCCATAGCGTCACCGAAGCTGCCAACGCCGGGCAGGACGAGCGCATCGGCACGCTCGATCTCAGCAGGATCGTCGGAAATGCGCGCTCGACCGCCTGCGGCGGTCAACCCGCGCACGACGCTTGCGATATTGCCTTTGTGGTAGTCGATCACCACGATATCAGGTGCCATTACAAACTGCCTTTCGTGGACGGAATGCCCGTGACGCGCGAATCGAGCTCGACCGCCTGGCGCAGTGCGCGCCCGCACGCCTTGAAGCACGCCTCCGCAACATGGTGCGAATTCTCCCCCGCAACCAGGCGCAGGTGCAGCGTGATGCCCGCCGCGCGCGCAAACGCCAGGAAGAACTCTTTTACCAGCTGCGTGTCAAACCCGCCAATGGTCTGCGTCTGGAATGGCACTTCGAAAAAGGCCTGACCACGACCGGAGATGTCCAGCGCGCACAACACGAGCGCCTCGTCCATAGGAACCAGCGCCTGGCCAAAGCGTCCAATGCCCGCCTTCGTGCCAAGCGCCTCGCGCAAGACCGAGCCCATGACAATGCCGATATCTTCCACCGTGTGGTGGTCGTCCACGTCCACGTCGCCTTCCGCCTCCACGCGCATATCCAGCAAAGAATGCCGCGTGAACGCATCCAGCATGTGGTTGAAGAACGGCACCGGCGTATCGATGTGCGCCGTGCCCGCACCATCCAGGTCCATGACCACGGTAATCTGGGTTTCCTTGGTGTCGCGCGTCGCCTCAGCGCGGCGCTCCACAATTCTCTCCGTCATGTCAGCCCCTCTTTATCCGAAATGCGCTCTGCCCGCTCATCGGAGCGGGCAAATCCGTCTGGCTTCATTATCGCCGACTACGCAGACAGTGTCTTGTTGAGAAGCGCTTGGAACGCTTCGAGCAAACGGTCGTTCTCTTCGGGCGTGCCCACCGTGATGCGCAAGCAGTCTGCCAACCCCGGAGCGTACGAGAAGTCGCGCACCAGGATGGAGTAGTCGTCGCGCAAACGCTGGCGTACTTCGCTTGCACGCGGAACGCGCACGAGCAGGAAATTGCCCTGACTTTCCCAGACCGCCCCCTCCGGAGCGGCGGCCTGCACAAGCTGAGACAACGCCGCGAACAAACGCTCGCGTTCAGAGCGAATCTGTGCAATGACCGGCGCAAAGGCATCGCGCGCCCGCACTGCCGCCAAAGCGGCAGACTGCGTCAGCACGTTCACCGAATAAATCTGGCGGATGGCAGCGAACACGTCGATCACCTCAGGCGCCGCCATGACGTAGCCGCAGCGAATGCCCGCCGCGCCGAATGCTTTGGAGAGCGTGTGCAGCACGATCAGGTTGTCGCACTCCTCCAGCAGCACGGCAGCAGACGTGCCCTCGTCGGCGAATTCGCCATACGCCTCGTCAATCATCACGAGGCCCGGGCATGCAGCGCACACCTCCCGCGCGAGGTCCAGCGGCACCACATCGCCCGTCGGGTTGTTGGGCGATGTGAGAATCACCAGGTCAGCATGGGCAGCGGCGGCAACCAGCTCGTCGCGCTTCAGGCCATAGGTGCGCTCGTCGCGCCACACGCGTTCGACCTCCGTCTGCGCCAGCGAGGCGAAGAACGCGTATTCGCTGAAATCCGGAGGACAGGTCAGAAGCGTGCGACCAGGGCCACCGAACGCAAGCAGGAAGTTGTACAGCAGTTCATCACCGCCATTGCCCACGCAGATGGTCTCGCGCGGCACTCCATGCCATGCGGCCAGCTCGTCGCGAAGATCGTTCGACAGCGGATCCGGATATCGATTGAGCGGCGTAGCGGCCAATGCGGCGTCCACCGCCGCGCGCACGCCTTCGGGCAACGGACAGGTATTCTCGTTCGCGGAAAGGTTGATGTCCGTTGGCGTGAAGTTGGGATCGTACGGCTCGATGCCTGCTAAATGCGGCTGGACCAACGTGCGCATACGCTCGGAAAGCTCTGCCATGCCTTATGCCTCCTTCGGCTCGGCAAGCTCGACAGGCCAGGCGATGGCGCCCGCCTCCGCTGCCGCCGGACGGTCGTCGCCGAACACTTCCGCACCGCGCTCTGCCAGCCGACGGCGCAGTCCCACGGACAGCGCGTGCGCCCACAGGCCCTCTGCCTGCGCCATGGTCTGTGCAGCGTCGGCGTCGGCCAGCAGACCCTGCGGCGTGTAGCAGACCACAGAAGACTTCTTCACGAAATCGTCTACGGACAGCGGGCTGGAGTACAGGGCAGTTCCGCCCGTCGGCAGCGTGTGGTTCGGACCGGCAACGTAATCGCCCAAAGGCTCGGAGCTCCAGGCGCCTACAAAAATAGCCCCCGCGTTTTTGATGCCGCCCAGCAGCCCCATCGCGTCCTTGCAGTGCAGCTCCAAATGCTCCGGCGCAATGACGTTCACGGCGGAAACAGCCTGGTCCATCGTGCGCGCGACCACGATGACGCCCAGATTGTCGAAGGACGCCCGCGTAATCTCTTCGCGCGGGCTCTGCGCCATGAGCTCGTCAGCGTAGCGCTCTACCTCGCGGGCGAAATCCGCATCGCAGGTCACCAGGTAGCTCGTGGCCAGGGGGTCATGCTCTGCCTGCGCCATCAGGTCGGCCGCCACGATCATCGGATCGGCCGTCGCATCAGCCAGCACGCAGACTTCCGAAGGCCCAGCCACCATATCAATAGCAACATCGCCACTGACCAGGCGTTTTGCTGCTGCAACGAAAGCATTGCCCGGACCGGTCACCACCGAGACCTTCGGGATGGACTCCGTGCCGTACGCAAGCGCCGCGATAGCCTGTGCGCCGCCGACGGTATAGACCTCGTCCACGCCGCCCAACTTCGCTGCCGCCAGCGTGTAGGGCGAAAGGCCGCCTTCCTTCTGCGGAGGCGTGACCATAACCACGCGCTCCACGCCCGCGACCTTCGCCGGAATGACGTTCATGAGCACCGTGGAAGGATACTGCGCGCGACCGCCCGGTACGTAAATGCCCGCAGACTCCATGGGCGTGACCTTCACGCCGAGCATCGTGCCGTCAGCACGCGTGGTAAACCAGGACTGCTGCAATTCGCGCGCGTGGAAATCGCGAATCTGGCGGGCAGCCTGTTCAATGGAGGCAACGAAGCGCTCGTCCACGCGGTCAAGCGCTGCGTCCAGCTCCTCCTGCGGCACGCGGAAGCAGTCCACTTCGACGCCGTCAAACTTCGCGGACAGCTCGCGCAGCACTGCGTCGCCTTCTTCGCGTACGCGCGCAACAATCTCCGCCGCACTCTGCATGATGTTCGCCGGCAGCACGCCCTGGCGCGTCAGCTGCTCTTCCCGCAGCACCTCGCCTTCGGCCAACTCCACATATTTCATTCATTCGTTCCTTTCATGCTTGTCGCTCATGAGAAAAGCGGTCAGTCACTTTTTCTCAAAGCGTTGTTTCTCTTTTCACGCTTCACCTTCGCAATCGCGAGGCTTCGAACGCTGCTTGCCGTGCACAACGCACATACCGGTCACCCGGCAGCTACGCGCCTGCCGCTTCCCGCTCTTGCGCCCATGCGGCCAATTGCGCGGAAAGCGCACGCACGCGATCGTCGTTGCGCAAGGCGGCCGGACTCGCGAAGAAGCGAGCGCTGCAGCGCAGCACTTCATCCACGACCACCAGGTTGTTCTCCCGCAAGGTAGTGCCCGTGGCCGTGATGTCCACGATGCGGTCGGACATCCCGACGATGGGACCCAGCTCGATATTACCGTGCAGGGGGATGATGTCCACCTGCTGGCCTTTCCGTTCGTAGTAGTCGCGCGTGATGCGCGGGTATTTGGTCGAAACGCGAATGCTACCGCGCCATGCGTGCGCGCGCTCCGCCTTGCCCGCAGCTTCCTCCGGCTCGGCGACCACGAAACGGCACGCACCGTAGCGCAGGTCGACGAGCTGAATGACATTGAGCGACGCCTCGATGAGCGAGTCGCGACCGCACATGCCGCAATCGGCACCGCCGCGCGCAACGAAGGCAGGCGCGTCTGTAGGCCGCACGATAACGTACTCCACGCTGCCGTCCGCCGTGGGAACGATAAGGCGCCGCCCCGGCTCGCGCAGCTCGGACACGTCCAGGCCGACGGCCTCCAACGCTGCGACCGAATCCGCGAAAAGCGAACCCTTCGGCACGGCAATGCGCAAAGGACGCTGCTCGTCTGGCGCCCATGATTTTGCCGCCACGCCGAAGTCCACGATGGACAGGGCGCGTTCCAGGCGCTCGAGCGAAATGGCCAGGCCAGCCGCAGGCATCGGGTCGAATCCGAGCCGTTCGAAGATGGAGTCGTAGCGGCCGCCCGCGGCAAGGGAGTCGGCCACATCGGCGCAATAGCCCTTGAACACGACGCCGGTGTAATAGTCGAATGCTGCCATGATAGTAAGGTCGCAGACCAGGTGGTCGTCGAAGCCCGCTTTGCGCGCGGCGGCGTACAGCGTGCGCAGCGGCGCCGTCACGTCGCACGGCAGGCCGACGGAAATCATGAGGTCGTCCACCGCGTCGAGCGCATCCAGGCCGCCGAACGTGCGCGGCAGCGCGGAAATCACGTGCGCGAACCCGTCAGAGATTGCACCGCGAGCGCGCGCCTCCTCTACGTATTCGTCAAGGCAGACCAGATCGGAGTCGTTGATGAACGCACGGACGTCCTTTTTGAAAGCCTCATCGGGCGCGCACGCATCCAGTACCGTTTGCAGAATGCGCACGTCGCCGCAGACAATGCGCCACGGTTTGATGCCGAGCTCGTCCAATAGCCCGGCGAGAGCGGTCACTACCTCCGCATCAGCGGTCGACGCCGCATCGCCGATAAGCTCGATGCCCAGCTGCGTGAATTGCCGCGGGTCGCCGATGCTGACCTGATCGCGCACGACCGGAGCGGCATAGCGCAGGCGGAACGGGCCGTCTTCACGCCGGAAGCGGGTCGCGACCATGCGCGCAACCGACATGGTGAGATCGGGGCGCAGAACGAGCTGCTGGCCGTCATGGTCAAAAAGCTGGAAGGGCGTTTCGGCCAAATGGGCACCGCGGCTGAACAGTTCGTGACTTTCGAACAGCGGGGTTTCGACCGGCTGATAGCCGCGCTCCGAGAAATACCCCTTAATCTGCTGGATGATGCGCTCTCGCTCTGCCGCCTCTTCGGGCAGCACGTCGCGAAATCCTTTCGGGGTCGCTCCGATCACGTCGCTCTCCTTCCGCTTGCTCTCGTTCATCTGCACGCTTCTGCTTCGTAGGACGGTGGCGTCGACGATAGCACCAGCGTGCTACGCCGGGGTTACGCAACACTTCGGCCGCGTGCGGGCGCTCGGCTTTCGGTCGAGCGCCGCTCGGCACCTCGCCTCACACTTCACGTCGCCTTGCGTTTGTCGCCCGTACCCTTCGGGTTGTCGCATGCGTACTGTGCTTGTTGCGCATGCTCTGCGGTTTGCTGCATGCGTTACTTTATCACAGTAGAGTAATAAAGCAATGTTAGTTCTTTGTTAGGTTTCCGCTGCCGGCCGACGAGAACCGAACGCTCTCTTACTGCCGCCTCTTTATTCTTCTACAATCGAAAGGGAACCCAAAACACCGGCGGGACTATCGTTCGAAGGAGGAATACCATGCCGACCAGGGACGAACGACGCGACGAAGCCGCCAAGCATCTTGCGCTCATGAACGGAGCATTCGCCGCCGAAACTCAGGCAACTATCGACAGTGCCATCATCTACGAAGACGGCGAGGGCCGCGCGCTCGAACTGTCCGAACCCGCGTTCGAGACGACGAAGACCCTTGTCACCACGCAGTTTGCGCCAGCAGCAGTCCACCGTGCACAGGGCAAGACCCTTGTGGTGGACCCCACGTCGTTCACGCGGCCGGGCGGTGCGTACGAAGACGGCGCGTTCGGCCCAGAGCAGATCCTCTGCGCCGACAGCAACCTGTACCCCATCCTGCGCGGCCTAAAGCGCGACTATCACGACGCCAACCGGGGTTACCAGTGCGGTCAGCTGTTCACCGATCGCGCGCTGTACCTGGAGGACGTCGTCTTCGTTCGCGAAGGAACCGTCAAACGAGCAGACGTGCTCGCCATCCCCGAACCGAACCGCCAACGCGCTCTGGAAAACCACCGCTCCGAGCGCGAATGCGTTCTTTGCCTCGAAAGGCGCCTCGATGCCATCCTGCGCATCGCAGCCGTCCATGAGGCCGAGACGTTGATCATGGGCGCCTTCGGTTGCGGTCGCGATGCCGCCGAGGACGAGCAGGTCGTCGCTTTCGTACAGTCTTGGATCGAAGCGCACCCGGGCGCTATCGGAAACATCGTGTTCGCCGTGCCACGCGCGCACTTTGCAGCGTTCGATGCCGCATTCGGTGCACCGCAAGAAGAGAAAGCCCCCGAACCTGCTTCCGTCGACGCTGAAGACGAGGACGAAGAGGACTTCCGCACCATCGAGCTTCCTGAAGGCGTGACCCTCCGCGCGTAGGGCAGCATCCGCAGACGGCGCAAAGCACGTCCGTACACTGTTAGTCGTCTTTACTTTCTGCATGCAAACGGCGCTCCGGGAGCCCCCGAAGCGCCGTTTCTTATCCTGTCCGTTTGTACGGTGCGGGACGCTCTGTTCGCGCGAGGCCTGCAGCTAGGCGCCACAAACCCGCAACGCGCAGAAGGAGCAAGCCGTTTGCCGCATTAAGCCTTCTTCACGCCAATGTTCGTTTTGGCCAGAATGACGGTGCATGCCACAACCAGCACCAAGCCCACAATCAACGAAATCCACGGCGTGCCCGTGAAACCTGCGATGATATAGCCCACGAAGCAAACTGCCATGACCATCGTGGCGTAGGGCAGCTGCGTAGACACGTGGCGCAGGTGGTTGCACTTTGCGCCTGCGGACGAAAGGATGGTCGTGTCGGAAATCGGCGAGACATGGTCGCCATAGACCGCGCCACCGAGCGTTGCACCGACTGCCACCAAGAACAGCGGCGTGGACGGATCGAACACGCCGATGACAATGGGCAGAATGAGCGCGATGGTGCCCCACGACGTGCCCATGGCGAAACCGATAAACGCCGAGACCAGGAAGATAGCAGCAGGGAACAGCTCCAGTCCCACGCCCAGGCCGTTCAGCACGCCAGCAACGAACTCGCCCGTGCCCAGCAGGTAACGGCACATACCGCCCAGCGACCACGCAAGAACCAGAATCATGATGGCGCCGATCATAGAGCGCACGCCTTCGGAAATGCCCTCCATGAAGCCGTCGAGCTTCATGAGCTTGCGCGGCAGGAACATGGCAGCCGCTGCAACGAGCGCCACCGTGGCGCCAATGCACAGGCCGCTCACCGGGTCGACGCCGACCGCTTCCGTAAACTCCACGCCATCCCAGAAGCCGCCCACGTACATCATGCCGAGGATGGAGAAAACGATAAGCACAACGATAGGAATGACCAGGTCGTACACGTGACCTTTCTCGGAAATGTCCATGCCCTTGTATTCCTCGAGCGCCTCTGCGGCTACCTGCTCGATGTCGTCCTCTTCGGTCACGATAGAAGGCAGGTCGGCAGGGGTCTTGTCCGTGGACGCAGTGCTTGTGCCCATCGTGGCAATTTTGCGAAGCGTGTCACGGCCCTCCAGCACATGTGCGTCCTCCACGCCATGGGCCTTCAACTCCGCTGCCTTCATAGGACCATAATCGAACTTCTTCGTCGCGCACATAAAGAAGACGAAGAAGATAGTCAGCAGGGCGTAGAAGTTGTACGGAATAGAGGCGACGAACGTGCTGAAACCGTCTTCGCCCAGATAGCCGCCCACGGCAACCGCCCAAGAGGACACCGGCGCAATGATGCAGACCGGCGCCGCCGTCGAGTCGATAATCCACGACAGCTTTTCGCGGCTGACTTTAAAGCGGTCCGTGACCGGGCGCATGACAGCACCGACGGTCAAGCAGTTGAAATAGTCGTCCACAAAAATGATGATGCCCAGGATGGCGGTCATAACCTGCGCCACGCGAGCATTCTTAATATGCTGGGATACCCATTCGCCGTAGGCACGACTGCCGCCCGCCATAGCAATGACGACGGTTAACGCACCCAACAACGCTAAGAACAGGATAAGCGCACCGTTGCTGCCTATCTGCTCAGCCATCATTTGCGGCACCATGGTAAACGAGCTAATGAGCTGCTCGAATCCTGCACCGTTCAAGGTGAACTGGTAGATAATCATCCCCGAGAACACGCCGATGACCAGCGACGAGTACACCTCTTTGGTGACCAGCGCCAGCACCAGCGCGAGGATAGGCGGGACGATGGACCAGAACCCCGTGCTGATGAGGTCGAATCCTTCCATTACTTTCCCCTTTGCTTAACGACCGCCGCCTGCCGACAGCGCAATGGCTGTCGCAACACGGCACAACACCGCCCCCTTGACGGTATCTGGCATAGTATAGCGTCCACTCTCCGTTAAACCTTTGTAAAGTCGGCAAGCGACAGCTCCTGCGGCTACAACAACCTGGTGTGCCGAATGCCCCCATCCGCCGGACACCCAGAAGCCCTCAACCCGCTTGCCGAACGATCCAAGGAAAGCATGCCGACATAGGCGATAACCACCTTGAAACCCTAGACGAGAGTAGGAGTGAATGCCACGAGTCGCCGCGCAGTCGAATAGCCCGCAAACCCACCGCTCATTGCTGCCGATAAACCTTATTGCTCACAATGAGTGCAGCCGTTTGCGGCAAAGTGGCAAGTTAGTGGAAAGAATTTCGAGTGCTGAACCCCGCAACCAGGCTGCTGTTGCCCAAAACGTCTATTTCCTGCAGCTGTCTCCCTGTCATTGGCTTCAATTGACGACCAACGGGTTCAGTACTCGAAATTCTTTCCATTAACTCCCTGATTTGCTGCAAATAACTAGGACTCGACGAAAAGAGCTTTTCTTAGCTCTCTTCGCTCCGGAGTTAGAAAGCGATACTCCTGCCGAATCCTCTTTCCGATTCTCTTTGCCGCATGGCATGCCACCTCGTCCATGCGTTTCCATGAAAGAAGCTGCTTGTTTGTGACAGTAATAACCGTAATTCCCCTTGACTCCAAATCATTGCGTCGATTGGCGTCCTGCGCGATCTTTTCAGCACCGACATGATAAAAGTCGCTGTCGTACTCGATATCAAGTTTGGCGTCTGCCCAGTACAAATCACAGATGCGAAATTCGTTCTTTTGCGCTTGCCTGTCAACCAGGGACAAGAGCGTCGGCCCTTTACACGTAACCGACTTGACGCCCAGATCAACCTGACAGTTCAGCATGGGGGCGGGCAAGCCGTATCCACCTAACGAAAATGGAAGCGTTAGAATCATTGCCAATTCGGTTTCACGCGGCGAAGCAGAGTTGTCGATGATGTATTTCACCGCGCGGCGAGCCCGGGCAAGTCCATCGGAGCCTTTGGCCCTCTTCAAGAATGCAGAAAGCTTGCGTACTGTCGTAACAGGGTTGCGATACCGAAATCCTGCCGCGATACCCCCGTCAAAGATGGTTAAATCATTCCCGTTGCTCAAGGCATACATCCCACACAGCTCGTATCCGATTTTGATGAGTTCTACGAGCGTACAATCCCTTGCAATTTGCGCGAACGCAAATTGGTACCGTCAAGATTCTTGCGCACTTTCCGACAGCCCCCTAGGCCCGCCGTCCGG
>CHCFC05602__coassemble_664_pt1 | contig 15856 bp, 13 predicted proteins | sample CHCFC05602__metabat2_low_PE_036 | metagenome-assembled genome bin CHCFC05602 | reverse complement strand
CCTATCTGGACGCTATTCCGCTGTCAAAGTGCGCAAGAAATTGTACGTTACCCGCAAATTCAGGCGAGCTCACGTAGACGCTAGCACCTACACGTACAAAAGCTCCCGACGGAACAGTAGTCGACCACATACGACAGCGAACCTTGCCCGTCCGTCTTCTCGAGCCTGCATCGGACACGAGCACGCTCAATGGCTCCGTGCAATCATTGAGAGGGCCTCGCAACAGTTGGAAAGACCTCGCCGTATCAGGAGCAACGCCAAAACTCGGCGCAGTTCGAAGTATGTCAGGAAAGTCCGAGTAGGCGGACCCGTACCCGCGCCAATACTCGATTGCCGACTGGAAACCAACGAAAACGTCCATTTATCACCTTGTGGCCTGATTGCGAAAAGAAATCTTTGACCAGCAATAATATTAAATCCATAGGCTCTACAGAATCCGTTGTGGAGGCATGCACGAGAATCACGCAGGACGGTTTTCAAACGGTTATTTCGTAAGGAAACGTGCAAGATTCATTGGAGCCCGGAGTGAAAAACAGCACGAAAAACGGTGGGACAGGCACAGACGGCAAGTCGCTTTGGTAACGGCTCCTGACAGGCAGTGGCTCCTGACGGACATTGCGGAGCTGTTTCCTTTCACTTGAAAGCAGGCCCTGCGCTTGAGCCTTCCAGCGGGGAGAGTACAATCCATTACGGTCTTGCCCGCAATCGTTGGGCACACTGAACAAGGGCAATCGGAAGAGGGTGGCTCCTTATGTGGTACTCGAAAATCCTGGTAGCTTATGACGGCTCGAAACCGGCAGACCGCGCAATCGAAATAGCGTGCGACATGGCGCGCGAAAACCCCGGGGCGCACCTTGTTTTTGCCCACGTTCTCAAACTGGTGGACTCCACGTTCGGCGAAACGGGCATGAACCAAATCCTGTTCGAGCAAGCACGCGACGTGCAGGAACACCTGGAAAAGGCAGCACGGCCTTTCGGCGAACGCGCACAGGTGAAAATGCTCAAAGGTACCTCACCCGCCACCCTCCTGGTGAACTGCTGCAAGGACGAGGCGTGCGACGTTGTTGTCATGGGCAGCCGCGGTATGGGCGGCGTGAAAGGCTACTTGGGGTCGGTCAGCAGATCAGTCGTGCAAGAGGCTGAAGCGCCCGTTGTGATTGCGAAATAGCAGGCGCATCGCACGACGACGAGCACGACAAGAAAGACAAGGACCACGTCATGCCATCACGCAATACGGGCATATTCACGAAGGGGTTTGTCCTCGGCACCCTGGTGAACCTGCTTTTGTACGTCAACTACTACACGCTCATGGTGGTCATGGCGAACTATTGCATGGAGACCTACGCCACCGACCTGGGCACGGCAGGATTCTCCGCGAGCATCTTCATCGTCGGCGCGCTTATCGCACGCTTCGTGAGCCCTGCGGTCATCGGCGCTCTCGGCAGGAAGAAAACCCTCGTCCTGGGCGTGGGCATGATGACCGTCCTTTCGGCATGCTACCTGCTGAACGCCGGGATGGCGGCGCTGTTCTGCATTCGCATCCTGCACGGGTTCTTCTACGGCCTGGCGCAGACCACCGTCACGTCCATCACCACCGAAAGCATCCCCGACGAGCATAAGGGCGAAGGCATCGGCTATTACATGCTCTCAGTCACCGTCGGCTCTGCTATCGGCCCGTTTTTGGGAACCTCCCTCATGCACGGTCCTGGATTCACGGTCATGTTCATCGTGTGCTCCATCGTGGCGGCAGCAGGGTTGGCAGGTGCCACGAACGTGCACGACATGAAATCGAAAGCCGCAGCAGCCAAGGAAGCCCGTGAAGGAATCGAAGACCTGACCGTTGCAGAGACGGCAGGCGCGCCCGACGTCAACGCCTATCCTGCGCGCGTTTCCCACCGAAAGCTTTCGCTCTCCACGTTCATCGAGTCAAGCGCACTGCCCATATCCTTCGTCATTGTGCTGGTCTACCTTGGCTACGGCGCCGTCATCACCTATCTGAACGCGTTCGCCGCCGAAGCGAACTTGACCGCTGCGGCAGGCGTGTTCTTTGTCGCGTACGCCGTGACCATGCTCGTCTCCCGTCCTTTCACGGGCAAAGCGTTTGACCGGCGCGGCGACCTGCCGGTCATGACAAGCGGCTTTATCGCGTTCGTAGCGGGCATGGTCGTTATCGGCACGTCCGGCAACGGCGCCATGCTGCTCGCAGGCGCCTGCCTGATGGGTTACGGCATCGGCACTATCCAGCCGAGCGGCCTTACGCTTGCAGTGCGACGGGCAGCAGACGACCGCTTTGACGTGGCGAATTCCACCTTCTTCATCTGCCTGGACGCTGCTATCGGCCTGTGCCCGCTCTTGCTTGGCTGGACCGTGCCGCTTATTGGCTACCGCGGCTTATTCGTGCTGCTCGGCGGCATTTCCATCGTGGCGTTCTTCCTTTACCTGGCTTTGCGCAAGCGTGGCATAATCACGTAGCGCACAGATATCGCAAAAGCGGGCTGACCGCCCAGGCCAGCCCGCATGCATCTTTTGTTGCTATCGCGCTTGTCACGCCCGCGGCTACTTCGCGCTCTCGAGCTCGTGTTCGTATTCGCGGTCGATAGCGCCCTCTCCGCTCGGCGGCTTGATGGAAAACCCCACATGCGGGCTCACCAAGCTCACCACTGGCACGATCACCATCGACAGCACCATGGCCAATGCACCGCAGTTAATAGGCGAGGCGATGAGCGGTGTCCCGACGAACGTCAGAATCATGTTGCCCGTCGTCAGGCCGACGCCCACGATGAAGCTCGCCCACACGGCAGCGCGCGACGTGCGCCCACTGTACAGACCCCAGAAGAACGGGCCCAGGAACGCGCCGGCCAATGCACCCCACGAAATGGACATGAGCTGGGCAATGAACGTAATCGACGAGTTGTACTGCACGATGGCAATGCCTGCGGAAATCACGATGAACACCACGACGAGCACACGGATGAAACCAAGCTGTTTTTTCTCGCTCATGTCCTTGACCACGTTGTCTTTCAGCAAGTCGAGCGTCAGCGTCGAAGAGGACGTGAGCACGAGCGAGCTCAGCGTGGACATGGATGCGGACAAAACAAGCACCACCACGATACCGATCAGGATGTCCGGCAGACTGGAAAGCATCGTCGGGATGATGGAGTCGAACACCGGACCGGACGCGCCCATCTCCACCTGGTCACCATACAGACGCCCGAAACCTCCCAGGAAGTAGCTACCGCCTGCAACGACCATGGCAAAAAGCGTGGAAATAATCGCACCCTGCTTGATGGCAGGACCGCTCTTGATAGCGTAGAACTTCTGCACCATCTGCGGCAGACCCCACGTACCAAGGCTCGTCAGCACGATGACGCCGAGCAGGTTCGGCAGGTCGGGTCCGAAGAAAGAGACGAACGGGCCTGCCATCGCAGAGCCTTCGGCAGGAATCTGCGAAAGCGTGGTGAGAGCCTCGGTGAACCCGCCATTGTTGGCCAAGACCGCCGCAACGACCGCAACAATGCCCGCAAGCATGACCAGACCCTGGACGAAATCGTTCACGACCGTCGCCATGTAGCCGCCGACCACTACGTACAGGCAGGTGACCACGGCCATGCCGATAACGCACACTTCGTAGGGCACGCCGAACGCCATTTCGAACAGGCGCGAAAGACCGTTGTAGACAGACGCCGTGTACGGAATCAGGAACACGAAGATGATGGCAGCCGCCGCAACCCGCAGGCCCTTGCTCTGGTAGCGCGCGCCGAAGAACTCCGGCATCGTGGACGCGCCCAGACGGTGCGTCATCTCGCGCGTGCGCGGGCCGAGTACCCACCACGCCAGCAAGCTGCCCAGAATAGCGTTGCCGATACCAATCCACGTGGCGGCAACGCCGTATTTCCAGCCGAATTGACCTGCGTATCCGACGAAAATGACCGCAGAGAAATAGCTCGTGCCGTACGCGAACGCCGAAAGCCACGGACCGACGCTGCGCCCTCCCAGAATGTAACCGTCTACGCTGGACGTGGACTTTTTGCACGCAACGCCGATACCGACAGCCACGGCTACGAACAGCACCACGATGAGTATTTTGACAAGCATGGGAATCCCCTTCGATACCTGGTATGCACTGCGAAGCCAGGGCGCGGCCTGTTGGCCACATGCGTTGGCGGCCTGCGGCCGCGCCCTGCACAATCCTGGTCGCCCCGAGTTTGCAAAAGGCGCCAGGCGGAAGTCGGACAGTAATAAGTCCGGCCTCAGGAGGCGCACACGACGCTTGTTCGCAGTGCTGCGCGAAGGCGGAACCCCACGCACACGAAACTACCGTGCGCCCGGGATACTGCCTGCGAGCGCACGGCGAAAGCCCCGTGTGCTACAGGTATCGATAGGAATAATAGGTATAAGCGTAATAGGAAGCGAACGTCGAAAGCAGGCGCGCATTCACCACGGCATCAGACAGTGCCGCCGCACGCTTGAAAAAACCGATATGTTCGACGCTTTCGAACTGCATGTGGCCACTCTATCACACCGAAGCGTACCCCCGCCGTAAAATCTATGTTTCACGTGGAACGTTTGCGGGGATAATCCCTTTGCAGCACGCGCCGTACGCTTTGCCATCTGCCGCGTTCGGCGTGCAAGGCCCTTCTGTCCCTTCAGCCTGTTCAACCCTGCACGCCGCACAATCGGTTCCTTGACGCCTTGGCCCTTGGCATCGCGCTGTTCGACTCTCTGCGCTTTCTCAGCCCTCCTGGGTTTCGCGCTCTTCCTCAATATCCGCGCGCAGCGCTTCCTGCCGCAAGAACAAGAATCCCACGATGCCCGCAACAATGGAGGCCGCCAGAATGGCAGCTTTCGCCACAGCGACGGTCGCCAGGTCAGTAAACGCCAAGTTCGTCACAAAGATAGCCATCGTAAAGCCCACGCCGCCCAAAATGGACACGCCCACGATATGGCCCCAGCGCACGCCCTCCGGCAGATCGCTCAGCCCGGTTTTCACCGTGATGACCGTTGCAAGAAAAATACCGAGCGGCTTGCCGACGAGCAACCCGAAAAACACGCCCAGGGCAACCGGGTTCGTCACGACGGAAATCGGGTCAGACCCCACGATTATCACTGCCGCGTTCGAAAACGCGAACAACGGCAGAATCACGAAATAGACCGGCACGTACAGCATGTTGTCCAGACGCGTGACCGGCGGAATGGTCATGCGGGAAACGCGGCGCACTTTGTCGACCTCGCGCAGGTATTCCTTCTGTGCGATGTCGGGTTCGCCCGGATCGTAACGTTCTTCAACCTTGGAGCTTTTTTCAGCAAGCCACTCTCCCACACGGCCCAAGCGCACTTCGGAGCGAGCCGGTATGGTCAACGCCAACAGCACGCCCGCAAGCGTGGCATGCACGCCCGAGAACAAAACGCACACCCACATGGCAAGCCCGATAGCGAGGTAAGGCGCCAGGTCGTAGACATGCTTACGGTTCAGCACCATAAGCACCGCGAACAGGACGAACGCCCCGACAAGCCATGCCAGGTCCAGCGAGCTGGTATAGAACACGGCAATGACCAGAATGGCTATCAGGTCGTCCGCAATGGCAAGCGTCGAAAGAAACGCGCGCAGCCCGAGCGGCACGCGCTTTCCCAGCAACGCAAGCAAGCCAAGGCAGAACGCGATGTCGTTCGATATGGGCACGCCCCATCCGTTCTGGAAATCACCGCCTGCGTTGATAGCAAGGTACACCAGCGCAGGCATGATGGCGCCGCCTACGGCTGCAATGATGGGAAGAAGGGCCTTGCGCGGCTCAGTAAGCTCTCCCGCAGTCATTTCGTACTTGATTTCCAAACCCACCATCAGGAAAAACAACGCCATGAGAAAATCGTTGATGAAATGGCCCAGGCTTATTTCCGGGCTGAACGACCCGATAGTGAACCCAAGATGAACGTCATGCCACAGCGCATTGAAGTAAGGCAGAGCCGGGGTGTTCTCGATAGCGAACGCTACGAGCGCAGCAGCCACCATGAGCATGGTGGCACGGGTCGACGAATGCGTGAACTCAAGGAATTTGCGCTTGCGGCGATGCTGCTTTCGCGCTTCGGGCTCAAGGATGGCTTCGGTAATGTGGTGGCGTCCGGGCATGGGCGTCTCCTTAACAAGCGCGCCTTTGGCAAAGTGTGCCAAAGGCGCGCTCACAATACTTCGGTTTCTCTTGCGGTGACATACTACCGCAGCAGAGAACAGTCGCACGCTCGCATTGCGGGCGACCGGTTAATTACCACTAATTCTCTTGCAATTATGCTAGCGATAAAGCACGGTATACAGCGCGTTGCTTGCATCGGCACCGCTCGCAAGGCCTTGCTTCACGTCCACGATCTCGCGGCCGTTGCGCTGAAGGAATTCGAGCACTCCGTCGATTACCATACTCGTCGTGTCGATGCCCCACATCAGGCTGACCTTGAAGCATCCTGCATGGACATATCCGTCCGGCTCCTTCACGCGCATGGTCTCCAGTGCGCGCGCAACCTTCTCGAGATCCTTCTCTTCCTGTGACTTCCCTCCGTCGAACAGTCCCAACGCTTCCTCCTTGTTTGTTGGCGAGGTTGTTTTACCCCCATCTCGCGCATCCGGCCGACATTACCACGTCCAGCAAACGCAGCTGGCACGAGAGCTTAAAGCACGCTTCGGTGCACCATGAGGATACACGGCACCCGATGCATGCCGAACCCGACCACAGCATCAAAGGCCTCCGTCGACCATAAGGCCGACGGAGGCCTTTTTGGCACGTCTGCCTTAGTAACGGCTGTCGAAGATGCGCTTCGTCTTCTTTTCCGAACGCGGCAGCTCACCCATCGGAACGCCCACAGCATCCGGCGTGCACCCGATCTTCGCCTTGAAGATCATGGACAGCTCCTGCTCGCAACGCTCTTTCTCTTCACCTTCAAGCGGCGTTTCGAACAGCACGGTCAGCACGTCGCGGCCGGAAATGTTCTCGATCATGACCTGGTATTCGGAGCTGGCACCGTCCGTGATGGCGATGACCTCTTCCACCTGCGCAGGGAACATGTTGCAGCCTTTGACCTTGAACATGTCGTCTGTGCGGCCGACCAGAATGTCGATGCGCGGATGCTTGTCGCCATGCGGGCATGCGCACGCACCGGGAATGATGCGCGTAAGGTCGTGCGTGCGGTAGCGGATAAGCGGGGCGCCTTCCTTGCGCAGCGTCGTGAGCACGAGCTCGCCCACTTCGCCGTCGGGCAGCACTTCGCCGGTCTTCGGGTCGACGATCTCGATGTAGACATAGTCGCTCCATACGTGCATGCCGTTGTGCTCGTGGCAGGAGATGCCGATGCCCGGGCCGTAAACCTCCGTGAGACCGTAGATGTCGAAAATCTCCACCCCAAGCTCGTTGGAGATGCGCTTGCGCATCTTGTCGCCCCAACGCTCGGAGCCGATGACGCCTTTGCGCAGGTAAATCTTGTCGCGCAGACCGCGTTCGTTAATCTCCTCCGCCAGCAGGAGCGCGTACGAACTCGTGGCGCCCAGGACCGTGGACTTCAAATCCTGCATCATCTGGAGTTGCTTGTCCGTGTTGCCCGGACCCGTCGGGATGGCCATGGCGCCCAAACGCTCGGCACCAAGCTGGAAGCCGATGCCTGCCGTCCACAGGCCGTAGCCCGGCGTGATCTGGATGCGGTCGGTATTCGTGATGCCCGCCGTCTCGTAGCAGCGCGCGAACTGGATAGCCCAGTCGGTCACGTCCTGCTGGGTGTACGGAATAATGACCGGCGTGCCCGTCGTGCCTGAAGAGCTGTGGATGCGCACGACCTCTTCGTCCGGCACGGCCTGCAGGCCGAGCGGATACGCCGCGCGCAGGTCGGCCTTCTCCGAGAACGGGAGCTTCTCGAAATCCGCCTGCGTCTGCACGTCGGAAAGGTCGATACCCTCAAACTTCTTCGCATAGAAAGGAGAGCGTTCCTTCAGCGTCTTGAACTGAGCCTTCAAGAGGTCAAACTGTTCGTCGGTGAGTTGCATGGTCTTCTCTTTTCTCTCTTTCGCACGACGGGCATGCGGCATACCCTGGTCGCTTAACCGTTAATCTTACTGGATACCCTCCAGATGCGGGATGTTCGCAAAGCCCACGGCCAAATCCTCGTCGGTGGGGATATAGTCCGTCATGGTTCCGTTGCGGAACGCGGTGTAGGCGGCAAGGTCGAAATACCCCGTGCCGGTCAGGCCGAACACGATGACCTTCTCTTCGCCGGTCTCCTTGCATTTGAGCGCTTCGTCCATGGCAACGCGGATAGCGTGCGCCGATTCGGGCGCCGGCAGCGTGCCTTCAACGCGCGCGAAGAGCGTGGCAGCTTCGAACACGCGCGTCTGCTCCACTGCTCGCGCCTCGTCCAGGAAGCCGTCATGATAGAGCTGGGACAGGATGGGGCTCATGCCGTGGTAGCGCAGGCCGCCAGAATGGTTGGGCGAAGGGATGAACCCGGAACCCAGCGTGTACATCTTCGCCAGCGGCGTGACCTTGCCCACGTCGCAGTAGTCGTAAGCGAAGCGACCGCGCGTCAGCGTGGGGCAGCTCGCCGGCTCGACCGCGATAAAGTGCGGCGCACGGCGCCCTGCCAGACGGTCTGCCATGAACGGCGCGATAAGGCCGCCCAAATTCGACCCGCCGCCTGCGCATCCGATGAGGATGTCCGGCTCGATGCCCAGCTTGTCGAGCGCCGTCTTCGTTTCCAATCCAATGATGGACTGATGGATCATCACCTGGTTCAGCACGCTTCCCAGCGCATAACGGCAGCCTTCGGTGGACGTCGCCTCCTCGACCGCTTCAGAGATGGCCGTGCCCAACGAACCGGTGTTGCCAGGGTCTTTCGCCAGGATCGCGCGCCCCACGGCGGTCTCTTCGGACGGCGATTCGGTCACGCGCGCGCGGTAGGTCTCCATGATCGCTTTGCGGTGAGGCTTCTGCTGAGCCGAACACTTCACCATGAAAACATGCAGGCCAAGACCGAAGAACCCGCAGGCCATAGCCAGCGCGGTGCCCCATTGGCCTGCGCCCGTTTCGGTGGTAAGGCATTTCAGACCCTGCTGTTTCGCGTAGTAGGCCTGCGCGATGGCGGAGTTGAGCTTATGGGAACCGGACGTGTTGTTGCCTTCGAACTTGTAGAAAATCTTCGCGGGCGTACCGAGAGCCTCTTCGAAGAACTTCGCGTGCACGAGCGGGGAAGGACGGTACATCCGGTAGAATTCGCGCACCGGTTCGGGAATAGGAATATAACGGTCGGTGGTATTGAGCTCCTGCCGTGCCAGCTCGATCGCGAACACAGGCGAAAGGTCGTCCACCGTCACAGGCTCGAACGTGGCGGGGTTGAGCATCGGCGCATGGTCGGTCTGCATGTCAGCGCGCAGGTTGTAGTAGTGCGTCGGCAGCTCTTCTTCGGACAGATACGTCTTGTACTCGGTGCTCGGTCGCATGGTCATCTTCATCTCCTTTCGCGAGGGAGACGAAGGCAATAAAAAAGCCCTTGTCTCCTACATCCTTCTGCAGGGACAAGAGCGAAAACTCCTGCGGTGCCACCACTGCTTGACGCCTTGCGACGCCCACTCACGAACCGCGCCGGACGAACCGGTCACGCCTCTGCTCTGTAACGGGAGCACCCGTCTCATGCTACTACGTCTATCACCTGCATCCTCACGGTGCAGATGCCGACGATTTGCACGAGCCCTCGGAGGGCCATTTGATGGACCGCTTTCTACCGGGATCCCAGCATCCCCGGCTCTCTGGGAGGGCGCTTCCACCGTTACTTCCTCGTCAACGGTTATGGGCGCATCATAGCAGAATAAGTCGGCGCGCAACGTAAAAATCGGGCAAATGGCGTGCGGCACGACGCGCAAGCCGACAACCTGTCGACGGCAACAAATTCGCTGCAATGCGCCCATGGTTGCAGGCAAGCATGGCGGAACGAGCGCAACGACCGACCGCGCCTCGCTGAGCAGCGACTTTACCGCATCACGACGTCTGCCGGTCTGCGCGGAGCAGTCCGCGCGTACGCCACGGCAGGATAGCCTGCCAACAGTGCGCAGCCGACGCCCCGCTCATCCACGCCCAGCCATTCCTGCAGCCGCTTGCTATCGGACACGATACGCTTGAGATACCCACTATGCAGCACGCCCGCACCGTGCGCAAAAGCCACCAGTTCAAGATTTGCTGCTGCCAAGCCTGCATCCCACATGTTCGACGTGGATATCACCACGAACGCCGGTGCGTCGAACAGCAGCAAGTCGCTGCCCGTCTCTTCGCGTCTGCGCAGAAACCCGGCAAACGTAGCGGCATACGCTGGAAACTCGGCTTCCAGGCGCTTTACCACACCTGGTAGCTCCTCCCACAAAAGCGCGCGAAATTCCGCCAAGCGTTCTTGCACGACGATAGTGCGCGTGCCCTGCCGGTTTGCTGCCGTAGGCGTGTAGCGGACCGCTTCCACGAGATCGGCAATCACGTCGGCAGGCAGAGGCCGCTCCAGGTAGCGACGTATGCTGCGGCGGGATTTCACAGCAGCAAGCAAGCGATCGGGTTCAAGCGAGGATTCGCCGACGGCACACGGCTTCACTTCCGCCATGTCATACCCGTCAAAAGACACGGCGTTCGAAGGACAGACTGCCACGCAGTGCCCGCATTCCAAACACGGCCGAACGCATTCGGCAACACCGTTATCGTTCAAGCGGAGGACGCCGGGAAAGCAGTCTTCCACACACTGCCCGCAGCCTATGCACGCGCGCGGATCGACCGTGACAACAATCGCTCGTTCGCTCATCCGAAAGCCCTTTCGCACGACGTTTGCCCTTCGTACTACGCCACCGCCACCTCGATGGCTTTGAGATTGAGCGGCACGAAGCGTTCTTTCACGCAGACCTTGATGGCCGCGCGCAAATTATCCAGGGAGATTCCCATATCCGCCGCCTGCACTGCTTTCGCCAGCAGGATGGTGTTGAGCGCCTTGCGGTTGCCCACTTCGGCGACAAGCGCTTCGTCATCCACTATGACCAGGCGTTCGACCTGGCTTTGCAGCGCGGTCAGCACGTCTGCTGCACGATAGGGGTTTTTCGAAAGCGAAGCCGTGACCGGCTGAACGGCCGTTGACGCCGTCACGACCAGGCCGCCCGGTTTCAAGAAGGGAAGCACGCGCGCCGCTTCCGCAGGCTCGAACGCGATGACCACGTCGGCAGACCGCTGCGCCAAAAGCGGTGCGTGCACCGCTTCCCCCTCATTTCCCATGCGCACGTGGCTTACGACGCTGCCACCGCGCTGCGCCATGCCGATCGTTTCAGCCGTGCGCACCTTCCATCCTTTGTCCTGCGCAGCCTGCGCTAGCACCTTCGCCGCAAGCACCGTTCCTTGGCCGCCTACGCCGGCGAGAAGGATATTGATCATGAGCAACGCTCCTTTCGGTATGCCCGCCTGCGCCCGCCGAGGACAAGCGCAGAGGGAAAACCGCGCCTGCGCGCGGCGTCAATAATCTCAACGTGCTTCGACCGCGATGCACCCGAACGGGCACACTGCCGTGCACAAGCCGCATCCGGTGCACAGCGCTGCATCCACCACAGCCTGCCCGTGCTTCGCTTTCGGGCCGCGCGCGTCCACGTCGAACCCAATAGCCGGACAGCCGATGCTCGTGATGCACTTTTTGCAGCCCGTGCAGGATTGCGCATCGATGACCGCTGGAGCAGCAGGCTTTGTCAGCTGAACGCACGGACCTTCGTAGATGAGCGCGGACGGCCCTTCGAACTCGAGAGCCTCCTGCGCGGCCGCCAAAGCCTCATCTAGACAGAAGGGGTTGGCGTGCACGATGCATTCCACACCGAGCGCCCGCAGCACGCCTTCGATGTCGAGGGGCTTCGAGTGCGGCCCCATGAGCGTCACGCCCGTGCCCGGATGCGGCTGGCTGCCCGTCATGGCCGTGGTCGCGTTGTCCAAGATGACGAAAGTCACGTCATGCTGGTTGTAAACAGCGTTCGCAATGCCTGTCATGCCGCTTGCGAAGAACGTGGAATCGCCCACGAAAGCGACGCTTTTCTTTTCCGGCTCGACGACGGAAAAACCTTGCGCCATGGTGATGCCCGCGCCCATGCACAGGCAGGTGTCAATCGCATCAAGCGGCTGCGCGTTGCCGAGCGTGTAGCATCCGATATCGCCGCACAACACCGCCGGGCTTGCGCCCAGCGCGCGCTTCACTGCGTAGAAGCTGCCACGATGCGGGCAGCCCGCGCACAACACCGGCGGGCGCACCGGCAGCGCGCCTTCGAAGGCAGCGGGTTCCGGCAGGGTTCCCGCCACGTTCGCTTCGGCGCCCGCGAACGCCACGAACGCTGAGCTCAAACGATGCAAGATGTCGTCGACCGTGTTCTCTCCCCGATCGCGCGCTATGCCGTCGCGACGCCCGTACACGCAGCAGCCTGCATGAATACGGCCTGCCAGCATGGTGAGCTCGTCTTCGATCACATGGTCGAGCTCCTCAAAGACTATGACGTTTTCCAACCCGTCCAGGAACGCGCGTGCGGCACGTTCCGGGAAGGGGAACGGGGTTCCTACCTGCATGAACCGGTATGCAGGCAGCTCGATGCCCGCATCGCGTGCCAACCCTTCGAGCATGCGCAGCGCTTCGCGCGCATACGCTGCCGAAACACCGCCTGCCACAACGCCGAAACGCGGCACATCTTGTGCCGCTACCGCGTCGAGCGCCGCGAACTCGTCGCGACCGCCGCCTGACGCCAGCAAGCTGTCCTCTGCTTCAACCAGCTCCCTTTCGCGCTGGTCGAGCTCTTCGGCGAATGCCGCACCATCGTGGACAACGGCCGCATCGAACGCGCCGCCTGCAGAGATTTCCATAATAGGATTGAACTGCGCAAGCGGGCCTTCCGCAAAATCCTGTGCGATAGAGCGCAGGCGTTCGTTGATTTCTCCGTGCGCTTCGAACGCGCGACGCGGGAAGATAATCCATTTCGGGTCGCGCTCGAAACCTTCTTCGGGTACGGGGCGCGCTTGCGTGACCTCAGGAAACTCCATGAACGTAGACGCATGGTTGATGCGCGTGGTAGGGCGGACAATAACCGGCGTCCGATACGCTTCGGACAGCTCGAACGCCGCCTCCATCATGGCGCACCCTTCTTCGGGCGTGCTCGGGTCCAGCACCGGAACCTTTGCGAAGGACGCGAACCGACGGGTGTCCTGTTCGGTCTGGGAGGAAATAGGGCCGGGATCGTCCGCTACGAACAAGACCGTTCCGCCTTTGACGCCTATATAGTTCAGGCTCATGAGCGCGTCGCTCGCTACGTTGAGGCCGACCTGCTTGCAGGTGAACAGCATGCGCGCACCTGTATAGGATGCGCCCGCCAGGAGCTCCAACGCGGCCTTTTCGTTCGTGGACCATTCCACGTGCACGCCTTGTGCGCGACCGGCCGCATGCTCTCGTGCGACCGTTTCGATAAGCTCCGACGACGGCGTGCCCGGATAGCCCGCGACCACGCGTACGCCCGCAGCCAATGCCGCGTGTGCGAACGCTTCGTTTCCCATGTACAGCTTTTTGCCCATAGCGCCCCCTTGTTCATGGATGCAACGGCATCGCGGCGGTCAAACGTGCCTGCTGCCGCTTTCGACGCCCGCGATGAATGTAGTTGCTAGCCTTTCATTGTAGTCAAACAAGAAAGCGCCCCTCCCGCCATTCGGGAAGAGGGCGCATCCTTGCGTGAATGTGAAAAAATGCCTTTCCTTTTCGCATTCCAGGCTGCTGAAGTATCAGCGAGGGCAAGCCTGGCGCGTGCGGCTGGCGTCAAGGTGAAAAAGTGCCTGTCTTTTTCGCCTTCCTTACTCTGCCATCTTTGCCTTGAAGTCGGCGATCTTCTGGCGGCAGTCGTCGCGACCGGTGCCAAGAATCTGCACCGCAAGGATAGCGGCGTTCTTTGCGCCGTTGATGGCAACGCACGCCACCGGCACACCGGAGGGCATCTGCACCATGGACAACAGCGAATCAAGCCCTCCCAGGTCAGAGGTCTTCATAGGAACCGTGATGACCGGCAGCGGCGTGTAGGCAGCGACAACGCCGCCCAGATGTGCCGCCTTGCCCGCAGCAGCCACGATCACGCGCAGGCCGCGCTCGACCGCGGAAGACGCCCAGTCGTGAACCTCGGCAGGCTTGCGGTGGGCGGACGCGACTTTCACTTCGTACGGGATGCCGAATTCTTCGAGCTGTTTCATGCACGGCTCCATAGCGGGCATGTCGGATTCGGATCCCATGATGATGCCGACGAGCGGCGTTGCTTCTGCCATGTGTTTCCCTTTCTCTGCTGCCGCACGGCCGTTTGCACGCGTGCGGCCATTCGCGCCTGCAAGCATTAGCCCGAACGATACGCGCGGGAGATGTCATTGCAAACGCTGTTTGCAAACGCTGGCGTCTACCCTTTGCGCATGCGCGTGCCAACACGCAAGCTCCACGCTCGAGCAGGCGCAAGCGGCATTTCGCTTCATCGACATAGTAGCAGCATCCTTGCATCGTGCATTCGGATGCTTTATGGGCTTTGCCCTGCATGATGCTCGAAGGCTGGTTGATTGTGGTCAAACGAGGCCCAAAATGATGCACGAACGTAGTGAGCAGGGTACGCGGGTTACTTGTGCACCTTGCGGACGTACATGGTGAGCTGCGAGCGGTTGAACATCTCGCCGTCGCTCATGCGGTACTGCTTGACTTCCCATACGCGAACGCGGCCACCGTCACGGATAGGCTCGGCCACGGTTTCGATGGTGTCGTCGGGCATGACCGGCAGCAGGTGGGTGGACACGAGCTCCACGCCGACCGGCATCTGGGTTTCAGGGTCCGTGTGGTCGATGACGCACAGGTTTGCAGCGGTTTCGGCAAGGTAGGCAGCGATACCGCCATGCAGGATGCCATGCGGCTGCAGCATGACCTCGCTCACCTTCGTGCGCATGACAAGTTTGTCCTTTTCGTTCACCACGATCTCGGTGCCCAGTTCATCGATCAGCATGTACGTTCCTTTCTGTGCGAGCGCAAGGTCTGCGCCGACACGTGCCGCAAGACGAACAGCCCGTTCGGCGAAGACCCTGCGAGACAATCCTGTCTCAGTCAAGTCGCGCACAGGAATCGTTTCACGGGATGCAAGCAACAAGCAAAATGATGCGGTTGCCTGCTTCTGCACGCGACGTATTTCATCCGTTTTCGTATGGTAGTGCGAAAACGCTAAAGCTTGCACGCGTACCGGCAAAAGTGCGAGAAATTTAACCCGCGCTGGTTGCTGTGGCCCTGCGTGCTCCTGGCAGCAAGTATCGGTTTCCTCGTCACGGCCTCTTGCAGCTGAAACTCAGAGGGAAACACGAAGTCCGATGAGCGTGAGTGCTCGCAGCCGCGCCCAAAGGACTTTGGGCATAAGTTCTCAAAAAGGCCTTGAATTCGAGAGGTCGCTCGTTTATAGTATGTGTTCGCGTTTCCAGTGAAGCGGAGAGAAAACCGTGAAACGGAACGTATTTCGACGGTGGAGAGATGTCCGAGCTGGCCGAAGGAGCACGATTGGAAATCGTGTATGCGCCAAAAGCGTATCTGGGGTTCGAATCCCCATCTCTCCGCCAGAATATTTCAGGCCACGGCAACGTGGCCTTTTTCAAATTGAATACATGCGCGGCCCGGAATCCCGTGGCCCCATCCCATGCGGAGGGGTGGCAGAGTGGTTGAATGCGGCGGTCTCGAAAACCGTTTTACGCGTAACCCGCGTAACGAGGGTTCGAATCCCTCCTCCTCCGCCAGAAATGTTAAGGCTCCCTTGAAAGCACCGATTCTCAAGGGAGCTTTTCTTTCGCACGGA
>CHCFC05602__coassemble_641_pt1 | contig 16204 bp, 14 predicted proteins | sample CHCFC05602__metabat2_low_PE_036 | metagenome-assembled genome bin CHCFC05602 | reverse complement strand
GAAACGAAGGAGAGGTCGTGCGAGACGAGAAGAATCGTCGTTCCCCGGCGACGCTCTTCGTCGAGCGAAGCGGCGACCGCCAACTTCGCGGCGGTGTCGAGGCCCTTCGTCGGCTCGTCGAGCAACAGCAGCCGCGGCCTGACAAGCAGGGCCTTCGCTTCCGCAAGCAGCTGCTGTTGGCCGCCGCTCAGATCGGACGGATGACGCCCGCCCAGACCGTCAAGGCCGAACCGCTTCGCCATGGCCTCCGCCTCGGCCTCCCCGTACCCCGCAGGAACACTCCACTCCAGGAGCTCTTCGCGCACGGAATCGCACGCGAAGAGCGCGCGCGGGTCCTGAGGCACGAGCGCCTGGGATGCGCGCAGCGCGTTACGGACGCGCCCACGTTCGGGCGGCAGAGTGCCCGCCACCAGGCGCAGCAGGGTCGACTTCCCGCTGCCGTTGCCTCCCACGACAGCGTGCACCGAACCGCAGGCGACCGAAAGGGAAGCGCTCGTCAGCACCCAGGGCTCTTCGCGGCCGAAACGGAAACCGACTTCGCGCACGTCGATGGCAGGAGCGGACTCAGCGCGCGCGAAAGCGGGAGCATGATCGCTTTCGGAGCCGTCTTCCTGCTGCAAGCCGCTTTCAGGATGCCGACGGAACCGGGAAATCTCCAGCGCTTCCACGCGGCCTTCGCGCATGCAGACCGCCTCGGTCGCGTAGGCCGCCACCGACTCTGGCGCATGCGTCGCCACGACCACCGTGATGCCGCATTCGCGGTTCACGCGGAAGAGCGCATGCAGGAAATTCTTCGCCGCAACCGGATCGAGCTGGGCGGTCGGTTCGTCCAAAAGCAGTACGCGCGGCTGCAGAACGAGCGCCGACGCCAGGTTGAGCAGCTGCTTTTGGCCGCCCGACAGGCGTGCGGTCTCCTGCCCGAACCACGGCTCGATGCCGAAAAAGTGCGCAACCTCTGCCACCCGGCGGCGCATGGCGCCGACCGGCGTCCCCAGGTTCTCAAGGCCGAATGCCAGCTCGTGCCATACCGTGTCGCAGACGATCTGGCTTTCGGGACTTTGGGACACGAAGCCTACCAGCAGGCCGAGCCCGTCGTTTTCGCCACGCCCGCAAACGGTACCCTCCGCTGCACCCTCCGCGAAAAGCGCTTGGCCGAACGCGCTCACGCTGCCCGTCCGCGCGCCAACGGGAGCTATCTCGGGCTTCGCGCTGCGCAAAAGCGTGCTTTTCCCGGATCCCGTCGCGCCCACGAGCAGCACGAACGCTCCTTCGCGCACCGTCCAGTCGACACCACGCAACACCGGTTCGTCCGCGCCCGGGTAGGCAAAGGTAAAGTCGCGAAACGTCAGCGCCTCCACTTGAGCGCCTCCTCCCCTTGGACGATGAACGGATACAGCAGGAACACCGCCCACGCACCATAGCCCCACCAAGGGCGCAGCGGGGTCAGCGTCGGATAGAAGCGGTACTGCGAGACTGCTGCCCACGCCACCGCAATAGCCACCACCGCCAAGACTGCAAGCACGCCGACCAGCGCCATGTCATGTGCCGTGAAGCCGCCGCGCCGGTACCGCATGCGCCTCTGCCCTCGACGCCATCCGCGCGCACGCATGGCATCAGCGGTCTCCAGGGAGTCTTCCATGCTCCATTCCATGAGCACGGACGTTTGGCGAAGGCGCGCCTTGAGGCCCTTCGCGCGCGCTGCTGAGCAGGCGGCATGAACGTCCGCTATATCACGCCCCCGGTCGACAAACCGCGGCACAAGGCGAAGCGCCATAGAGATCATGAGGGACACGACAGGGAGCGCGCCGCCGAACACGGCCATCACCTTGTCGGAGGTCAGGACCGACGAAGCGTTGAAGAACCATGCGACGACCGCGACGAGCAGCATGCCCATCACCAGGCCATAGAACAGGCTTTCTGCGTACACAGCCCGAGGCCCCAGACGGAAAAGCTCCGTGGATCCGGACGCGGAGAACAAAGGGTTTGCAAGCGCCACCAGCAGGACAAGGGGAACTTGCCAGCGAAGCGCGCGCACGACCGCGCGCGCACCGCGCACCAAAACGCCACAGGCGATCGCGGCAGCCAGCGACAGAAGCGTCAGCAGCGGATGGACCGCCGCCATGGTCAAAACGAGCGCCGCGGCAAAGAACGCCGTCGGCACCGCAGGATGGCACGAATCGAACGCGCTTAGGCGACGCTGACCCCGTAGCCGATCACGACCGCCAGCCCCAGAACGACCCCGATGATCGCCATGCCGATAGCCACCTTCGGGTTCCTGAAGAAGCCCATTGCCTCCCCCTTTCATACAAGACGGTATCACCATAGCACAGCCTAGGCAGCCGTCGCATAGAACCAGCGAACCACGTCCCCAGGCTGCAGGACGTACGAACTGGCGGAAGTTTGGGGCACGGCCCCGTTCACGCTGTACTTCCATCCACTTTGCGGGCCGTGGTCTTTTTCCGCCAGTCCGGCAATGGCCGTCACGTACATGCCGAACGCAGACGTTGTCGCGTTGTAGGAAACGCCCGTCTCCGCAAGCGCGTCGTAGGCGGTCATGCCTTCTCGGTACGAAATCTTATCGTCGAAAAAGACGCCCGCCCCGACGACGGTGCCGTCCACCGCAACGGAAACCGTCTGCGCGACAGGCTCTTCTTCGCTCGGAGCCGCAGGGGGCGCGGCCTCGGGCTCGGAACCGAGCGCAGGCTCGGCAGGGGCGCTCGGCGCAGCAGCCTCCCCCTCGCTGGATGCGGACGGCGAAGCCTGCTCACGCGAAGCGTCGACCGTGTTTTCCGCAGGACCGCCGCCTTGAGGAATATCGATCGCAGAAGCTTGGTTCGCTTTCGTGGCCTGCATCTCTGCGGACTCTTGCGAAGTGCTCTCCGCGGCCTCCGAGCTCGAAGGCTGCTCGTCGCCTTCCGTGGCCGACGAGGACTCGTGCGAAGTCGAGACAGCGGTAGAGCTCCGTTCGGCAACATCGTCCGATGCCGTCTGCTCCGCCTTCAACGGCGCATCGTCGACCGTTTGGAACAGACCGCCGTTCCACGCGACTGCCACGCCGACCGCGCAGGCGACAACGCACGCCACCGCAACGGCCGCGGCAAGCACCTTGCGCGAAAACGGGCGCTTCGACGAGGGAGCCGTGCCGCTTATTCCGGGCACGGCAGCATCCTGGACGTCGCCAGCGTCTTTTTGCCCCTCTGCGCCTTCAGCGCGCTCGCCGAACGCGACCACGCGCTCGCGAAGTACCTCGGATGCGCTTTCCTCGCGCGCATCCGTATTGTGTTCTTCCATGTTCTTTCCTTCGAGAGAATCGGAACGCGCCCGGTCAGGAAAAGCCAGGCGCGCCCCTGTTCGCAAACAGGCAGCGCAACCATGCTGCCGCATTTGCGCAATCTACCGTCCAGCTCCGACGCATACCAGCGCCGAAGGGTAAATTCGCAGGCGAAGGCGCCTTACGCCGTCACCTCGAGCGTCAGAAGGATCATCTTCGCCATCATGGCGCGGTTCGCGCCGCCTTGCGGGTCGAGCACGGTGCCGTCCGGCCGCGCGCTGCCCGTGATGATGCCGTTCGCGCAGCACCACACCAGGCCCGTGCGCGCCCAGTCGGATGCAAGGCCGCTGTCCGGCAGCGATTCGAACAAGGAGGCGTCGGCGGCCTCGATGTCCTCGTGCGCCACATTGCGCGCATAGTCGCCGAGCATTTTCGCCAGCTGCTCGCGCGTCACGGCATCGTCCGGCCCGAACGCGCCCGAACCGTCGCCGTAGCCCGACGCCACGCCTGCCGCCTGCGCCCACAGGACGGCGTCACGATACCATGCGTCCGCGGCGACGTCCGTGTAGCCTGCGCCCTCCGTGTAGGCAGGCTCGCCCGCTGCGCGGTAGATGACCGTCACCACTTCAGCGCGCGTCAGCGCATCCCACGGGCGGAAGTCCACCGCATCGCGACCGATAAGGCCCGCGGCGACCGCACGCTCGAGCAGACCGTCCTGCGCAATCCAGTCAGTCGGCAACACATCGCGATATCCGCAGGTCGCATCGTGGGAAATGGCGAACAGGATGCCCGAATCGTTCGTGTAGAACAAGTGGCCTTCGCCGTCCGCCGCCGGGGATGCCATACAGTAGTTCCGGTCGGCGCTTGCCGGCTCGCAGACAACGAAGGGCTGTGCGTCGGCGCTGCCCAATCGCACGCCGAACAGCGCGCCCGGCATGGCGTTGCACGTGAAGTAGGCGTAGAACGCGCCGTCGCTCCCCTGCGCAACGACGGGGGCGCTTTTCACATCGGCGGTCGCTGCGTGCGAAGCAACGACCTCCATCGTCTTAAGGTCGATTTCGGCAAGCACGCCCGTGTAGTCGCCCTTGGCGCCGCCGACGACCGCCGTGCCGTTCACAACGGACGGCGTGCCCGTGCTTGTTGCGGCAAACGAGACGCGGTCGACCACGCTGACAAGCCCGTCGTCTTTGACCGCCGCCTTCACCAATTCGCCCTCGCTCGTGGAGAAGACCACTTCGCTCCCGCCACACGGCACGATGCTCGAACGAATGCGCGCGCCATCGGCGACCGTCGTGTCGGAAAGACGCGCACCCGTCTCAAAGTCGACCGTCCGCAGCGTTCCCGCGTCCGTGCCGATGACGACAACGCCGTTCACGACAGCGGCACCGCCCCAGTACGAGCCGACCTCTTCGTCCACCTTCCACCTGAGCGCACCCGTTTGGGCGTTCACGCAGACCATGGAAGACGAAGCAGCCGACCAATCCCCGTCGAGCTCGGCACTGGCGTGCACGAAATAGCCGTCCTCCGCCGTCACGCTGTTCAGGCTCTGAGCCGTATCCTCCAGCCCGGATTCAACGAACCAGCGCGGGGCAAGCGTGTCGGCCGCCACGCCCACAAGGTCGCCGCCCGTCACCGGTACGGCAATCACGCCGTCGGCGTAAGCCATGCGACACGTTGCGTCGATGGCCGCAGGAAGCTCCATCGACTTTTCGAGCTTGCCCGTCTGCGCGTTATAGGCGCGCAGTACCGCGTTCGTCGGCTCGCTCGCATACGTATCGGGGTTCCAGACCGAATCGCTTTCGGCAACGTAGACCAGGCCGTCCACGACCAGCAGGTTCGACACGTTCGCGTAGGCACTTTCAGTACGCAGCAGGCTCTGCGTCCACGAAAGGTCGGCACTCGCCTCCATAAGGGGCAAGCTTCCTTCCGCAAAACCCGCCGCGTTGCCTCCGTAGGAGCCCCACGCCACGTTGTCTGAAGCGGAAAGCGGAGCGTCGGGGGCGAAGCCTTCGGGCGCCAAGTTCGGAAGCTCGGTCGACCATGCGCCGTAATACCAGACCACCGTGTCGCCCGGCTGCAGCACGACGCCGTCGGCGCCGACTTCGCTGGAAACGCCGTTCACATACAGGCCCCAGTACGCACCCGTCGCGGCATCGAAACCGTAGACGGTGCCGTCAGCGCCCGTGATGCTGGAAAGGTAGAAGCCGTATTCAGAATCCTGAATGTCGGCAACGATGCCGTTCGACGCGAAGAGCGCCTCGGTCATGTCCGCAGCCGTTGCGCCTTCTTCGAAAGACCATTCGCTCAGGGGGATCCAGGCGTCGACAGCAGAGCCGTCCGGCCCGTAGAGCGCAAAGTTCGCGACGTTGCTTGCCGCTTCGCCTACCGTGCCTTCGGCGACGTCCGTCGCCGTTTCGTGCGCGACCGCATTCGTCGCAGGGGCTTCGCTTGCCGCGAACGCAGGCGTCGGGCACAGCCCGCACGCAAGCACCAGCGCAAGCAGGCACGCCAACAAGGCACGTCGACGTGCAACCAGGATGGTTTTCATGGGTGTTCACCTTTCTCCAGGGCATCGTTGACGACGGGTGTTCCGACTTCGCTGCAGACCGACGTTTGCCCTGCAGTCCTTACGGTTACTGGCATAGCGCGGGATTCGCACCCGCATTTCCCCGGCGGCGTCCTGCCGCTCGCTTCGTTGATCGTCGATGCCAATCGGCGCGTTCATTCTAGCATGCGCGATGTGCGCACAAAGCGCGCGTCAACGCCTCGGCAGTGCGCAAACCGTCGACCGCGGCGCTCATGATGCCGCCCGCATACCCCGCGCCTTCGCCGCAGGGATAGACGCCGCTTGGAACGAGGCGCTGCGCACTTTCGTCTGCGCACGAACGGGAAACGGCGTCTTCCGCGTCGCATCTCCCTTCGTGCGCGCAGCCGCTTTCCAGGCCTTCTTTGCGCTCTCCGCGCAGATTATCCACCGCCGCCCATGCCTGCCGGTCGTCTTCCCGCACGATGCGAACCGGGCTCGAACTGCGCGTCTCGACGCCCGTCATGACAGCGTGCGCGTCGGCGAAGCCTTTCAGCCGACGGTCCAGGAGCGGCAGCGCTTCGGCGAGCGCGTCCGAAACGAACTCCGGGAGCACGCTGCGCAGACTGCACCATGCCACCCCGCGCGCGTACGTCGGACGAACTGCCGAATCCGGGGAGACCGGCGCAGAACCAGCGTCCGGCATGCGCGCCTCCGCAAGGAAGTCCCCTACCGTCTGTGCAGGAGCGCAGAAGGGCGCGTCCTCTTCGGGCACGCCTGCAGCCCGGGCCGCCGCGCAGGCCGCTTGGTATGCCGCGCGCTCGATACGCCGCTGGAATGCCACGCCAGCAAGCGGCCCTTCGCCTCCGAAGTCCGCCGGGTCCACGCCCACGAGCAAAGCGCTGTTCGCATTCTCGCCATCGCGCGCGAAGTTGCTCATGCCGTTCACGACCACGCCGCCTGCTTCGCTGGCCGCGCAGACCACTTCGCCTCCCGGGCACATGCAGAACGTGTAGACGCCGCGGCCGTTCGGCAAATGCACCGCCAGCTTGTACTCCGCCGCGCCGAGCGCCGGATGCGCTGCAGCCGCACCCCACTGCGCCTCGTTGATCAAGCGCTGAGGGTGCTCGATGCGCACGCCGACCGAAAACGGCTTCGGCTCGAGCAGAAAGCCCGCATCATGCAGCAGTTCGAACACGTCACGGGCAGAATGGCCGCAGGCAACGATCACCTGCCGCGCAGGCAACGTTTCGCGCGCGCCGGTGCGCACGTTCTTCACTTCGATGGACGCCACACGCCCTCCGACCAGGCGCACGCCGCAGAAACGTGCATGGAAGCGCACGTCTCCTCCGCGTGCGATGATCTCCTCGCGCAACGTTGCCACCACGCTCGGCAGCCGGTCGCTGCCAATATGCGGGTGCGCCTGCCACAGGATTTCTTCCGGCGCGCCCGCGTCCGCGAACAGGCGCAAGACGTGCTTTGTATAGGGATTCTTCGTGTTCGTGGTGAGCTTTCCGTCGGAGAACGTGCCCGCACCGCCTTCGCCGAACTGCACGTTCGAATCAGGGTCGAGCACGCCGCGCGCCTGGAAAGCCGCCACATCCTTGGCGCGCTCGTCCACGCTGCCGCCACGTTCCAGCACAAGCGGACGGAGCCCGGCGCGTGCCAGATAGAGCGCCGCGAACAGCCCCGCCGGGCCTGCGCCCACGACGACAGGACGAACGAAGTCAGCGTCTGCCGCAATTTCGGTGCAATCCGGAATAGCGAGCGGAGTATAGGGCTCGTGCAATTTCACGTTCGCGGCCACCGCGCCCGAACGGCGGGCGTCCCGTGCACCTTTGCGTGCGCGCGCACCCTTCTTGGCCGTGCGCGCTGGCAGCATTTTGCCTTCAGGCGCATCGTGGCTGCGAGCCGCCTTTGCGCCTGAGGGTTCGCCCGCAGCGTTTTCGCCGGACACCGTGCCCGCCAGCGCCGCAAGGAAGCGCCGTTCTTCCGGCTCTCCCCCAACAAGCGCCACTCCTAACGTCGCAACGAAGTGCACGTCGTGCTTCTTGCGCGCGTCGACGCTCCGCTTGAGCATGCGCACGCCCTCGATGTGGCCTGCGGGCACATCGAGCGCCTTCGCAGCAGCCGTTTTGATGAGCGCCGTGCCCTCAGGCAAGCCTGCATCCAGCGGCAAGCGGACATTTGCAACCTCAAGCATGCATCCTCCCTGCATTCCTTTTCGCCCGAACGGGGCCCAACCCTGCGAACCGAGCCTTCGCGCTCGCCCTTGCGCGCCTACTGTACCCGCGTCGACAATCCCGCCATGCGCCCGGCGAGCATGCCGGACGCCCATGCCCAATGCAAGTTAAAGCCGCCGCACGCGCCGTCCACGTCCAGCGCTTCGCCCGCTGCGAACAAGCCCGGCAGCGCGCGCGATTCCAACGCGGCATCGCTGAATTGCCGCACGTCCAAACCACCGCGCGTTACCTGGCACTGCTTCGCGTCCGCCATGCCACGCACCTCGACCGAAAAACCTGCAAGCGCGGACGCAAGCGCGCTCACATCGCTTTTTCGCATCCGAGCTGCAGGGTCGAGACCGCCCTCCTTCAGCACGCAGCGCGCAACCTGCGGCAGCAGCATGCCCGACAGGAAATCCAAGAACGCCGGATGCCACTTGCCAGCACCACCGTGAGCAGCGGCCAATTCGTCCCAGCGCGCATCCAGGAACAAGGGCAGCTGCGCAGGACCAAGAGAGGGGACGAAGTCGAATACGACGCGGTCGCCAGGTCGGGCATGGCGCGAAAGATTGAACACCGCTATGCCCGAAAGGCCGTAGTCGCGGAACAGCACTTCGCCCTGTTCGCGCACCTTCTCTTTCCCGTCCGGCGCAACGAGCGAAACGGCGCCGTGCACGCGAATGTTGTTGAGCCCCTTGATCGGCGCTGTGTCGGTGCGCAACGGCCCTAAGACAGGATGCTGCTCCACGAACCCGCAGGCTTTCGGCGCCAGCCCGCGCCCTGCGCGGCCGCCGCAAGCAAGAACCACGGCGTCCGCGTGCACCGGCGCACCTTCCGCAAGCTCGATACGAAAGCCGCCCCCCGCGCGCCCTGCGGCGGACGGCGCGTTTCCCGGCCGACGGTTTTCGCAAGGTCGCACGGATACGACACGGCGACCGCACCGCTCTTCGACGCCATGCGCAGCGAGCGCACCGCGCAGCACGTCCACTACGGTGCTCGCCTTGTTCGTGAGCGGATACATACGCCCGTCCTCTTCGCGCCAGAGCAGCCCCAACCGCATGAGATAATCCGCCACGAAATGAGGCCTTTCCTCGTTCGCCGCGAAATCATGCTGCTGCGCATACGCGCTCTGGCTTGCGGCGAGGACGTTCGCTACGAAGCGGGCGTTGCGATAATCGCCTTCCTCAGGGTGCGCATTCGAGAAATTGCAGCGTCCGTTCCCCGTGGCAAGGATGGTCTTTCCCACGCGGTCGTTCGCTTCGAAAAGCAGCACGTCCGCGCCTGCGCGCGCCGCCTCAAGGGCAGCGACCAGGCCGGATGCTCCTGCGCCCACGATCGCCACCGTTCCCATCCGCGTCTCCTTCCATCACGCGTCGCGCGGGCCTCTCCTGCGCGACGCTCGAACGCCCGCTCGTTCTGAACCGTTCGCGCCATCATAGCAAAGCTCCACCGCACACAGCGCTCCCGTGCGAGCAACCGCGCAAACCGGACAGGTCTTCTGGGCACCCGCTTCGTCGAGATCGGGAAACCAGACACGCTTTCCGAGCGCGCACGATATGCATCCGTCCAGCCTCGAGACCCTGCGGCACAGCCGCTCGCACGGCCGCACAAACAACGAGGCCCCGAAAACGGGGCCTCGATTCGTTCGCATGCAGCATTACCGCCTGTGCGCAGACGAACTGCCGTCATGCTCCGCGCGCGTTTTGCAAAAGCGTGCGCCGCAGTCAGTTCGTGCGCTTAGAGCTCGGCCTTCCACAGGCCATGCAGGTTGCAGTACTCGTACGCGGCAACCGCCTCGTCGCCTTCGGCGATGGCGAAATCCGCAGCAGGCTCGTCCGTGGCCGTCAGCTCGGCAATCTGGTAGCCCTTCTTCGTTTCCAGCACGATGAACGTGATCAGGTGCTCTTCGGTCATCGGGTGGGCGACCTCGCCGACCGCCACATGAACGGAAGCCCCGTCGACCGTCACGACCGGGACGTGCTTTTCGACCGCCGCGTCGACTGTGTTCGCCGTGAGCTCGGTCATGCGCTCACCGCAGCATACCAGCGGCACGCCTTTGTCGTAGGGTTTGAGAGCGATGTTGCCGCAATGTTCGCACTTGTAGAACTTCAGAGCCATGAGGGACTCCTTTCCGGCCTCCAGGCCGCTCGTCTTGCATCTCCTTGAATGATACTACAGAAGTATCATTCAGCAACCCCCTTCTGGGGCAGTTTCATCTTTACTGCATAAGCAAGGATGCATATTCCCGCAAGCACGAGCGGCAGGGAAAGAAGCTGCCCCATGGTCAGCCATCCGCCCCAGAGATAACCCAGCTGAGCGTCGGGTTCGCGCACGAACTCCGCCACGATACGGAACGTGCCGTACAGGATGAGGAACAGCCCCATGAACGTGCCGCGCGGGCGCGGCGGGACCTTGCGCGACAGGACGAACAGCGCCGCAAAGATGACGATGCCCTCTAGGAATGCTTCGTATAACTGGGAGGGATGGCGCGGCATGCTGCCCGCAGCACCCCCGAAGACCACGCCCCACGGAAGGTCCGTCGGCGCACCCCAGAGCTCGCCGTTCACGAAGTTCGCGCACCTACCGAAAAAAAGGCCGATAGGAGCGGCAATGCATCCAAGATCCGCCAGCGTCAGGTACGGGACATGCGTAAGGCGAGCTGCGACAATGCCGCCCACTAGCGCTCCTATGAGTCCGCCGTGGAAGCTCATGCCGCCATGGTTCGTCGCAAGGATCTCAAGCGGATGCTGCAGGTAGTAGCCGTCTCCGTAAAAGAGCACATAGCCAAGCCGCCCGCCGAGAATCACGCCGAGCATGGCGCAGATCATGACCGTAAGCAGGGAATCTATGTCGAAGCGCACCTTCCAACGCTTTGCCGTGAAATAGAGCACGAAGCCCGCGCACACGAAACCGAGCACATAGGCGATGCCATACCACCGCACGGTCAGAGGACCGACCGCGAACGCGATCGGATCAAGTTGCTGGTAAAGGTCGTTGAGCACGCGCAGCCGCCCTATTGCTCGCAGCCCATGCCTGCGCCCGTTTCGATAGCGGCAAAGCGCACTTCTTCCCTCAAATCCGCCGGTATATTCGCCAGCGAGGAAACATGCGCACCGCAGCCAGGACAGCGCAGGGTGAACAGCGCCACGTCCGCGCGCAGCACCATCATGGAGTCGTAGTCGGTCAGATTAAAGCGGGTCTCACCGCAATTCGGGCATTTCAGAATTTTGCCCATGGTCGCTCCCTCAAATCGTCAGCGAAGCCTTTTCCTCAGTGTAACACAAGCATCCCGACGCAACGCACCTTTCGGTTCCGTGCGGAAATACCCGGCATTCTGCAGACTGCACGCCGCGGATGCTGTCGCAAAGCGGCTGCTCAAAGATTGGTTTTACGCGAGTTCCGTCCCTGCTCCAGGAAAGCGCGGCGTTCGCTTCGAACTGCGTGCAAACGGTTTACAAAAGGAAACGGTTCGGCTTTCCCTGACGACGGGGCGTCTCCGCTTCGCCCTCTTTCGGACCGTGGGTCAGGAAGAATTCGCAGAAGTGGCAGATCTCTTTGACGCCCGCTTCGTAGTCGAGCTCAGGGTTGAGCAGGACGGCAGGGTCGGTCGCCACCTTGTGCGTCGGTCGAAGGCACGCGGCAAACTGGCAGTCGGCCGGACATGGCTCGCCTGGAACGTTGTGAGGGCAATAGCTCTGCATTTCCTCGTCGCAACCGCGCAACTCCCAGCAATGTGCCATGGCTCTTTCCTTCCTTTCGAACGTCCTTTGAGTGTAACCCACCTTTTCCTCAGGGAGCAGGTCAGGTGCAAATGCACGCTTTTCCTGCACGAACAGCGCAGCGCCTGCATGCCGAAACGAACGGAGGGCCGACAGGCACCTGCCTGCCGACCCTCCGCAATGCAGTCTGATACTGCGCGATTACATCGCCGGAACGACGCGGGTCACGCCCGGAACGCGCTCCTTCAGAATGCGCTCGACGCCGTTCGCCAGCGTCATCTGGGACATCGGGCAACCTTTGCAGGCACCCTGCAGCTCGACGGTCACCGTGCCGTCTTCGGCAACGTCCACCAGCTTCACATCGCCGCCGTCAGCCTGAAGGCTGGGGCGAATGAGCTCCAAAACGGCAGCAACGTCGGTCTTCTCAACCATGGGTATCTCCTTCTCGCATCTGGATATCGGGAGAATGATACCACATGCGCCGTGTGCGGCTAGGACGTCGGCGCATAGTCGCGGCCTATCATCACGAGGACGTCAGAGTCGAACGAATAGTAGGCACTCGCGTTGGTGGTACGGCCGACGCCCATCGCGTCCACGACCGCCTGCGCGCACGCCGCCTTGTCCTCGTCCTTGTACACGACGAGCGTCTCTTCGTAGACCTGGCTGTCCGCGTTTCCGACGTCCGTGACGTTGAAACCCTGCTCCGTCAGGATGGAGGCAAAGTTCGCGGCAGCGCCCGTAATGCCGCCGCCGTTGCGAACCACGACCGTGAAGCTCGACGGGTCGACGTTGGAGGCGTCGACGGAAGCCGTCTGCTCGAACGAACCGTTCTGTCGGAACGAATCCAGCGCAGAGCTCCAGGAAGAGGACTGCGAGAATTCCACCCGGCCGCTGCTGTTCGTCGCGATATAGCCCGGAGCATGCGCCTTCGAAATGGACGAGACGTCCATTCCGCGCAGAGATTCGACCAGCGAGGTGATGTTCGCGGCGGAATAGTCCGTCTTCACGCATTCAGCAAGCGCGTCGACAAAGCCCGGCAGCCCTGCCGTTCCCAGGTCGAACACCTTCTGCATGATCGCCGTCGCGATTTCAAGCTGGTTGTCCTGACGCTGGATGGTACTGTCGGAATAGTTGCGCGCGCGTGCGTAAACGAGCGCCTGCTCTCCCGAAAGCGTCTGTTCGCCGGGCGCAATATAGATGCTGCCTGCGTACGGGTCGTCCACTTCCTCTTCGACGTTGACCGTGATGCCGCCGACCGCGTCGACCATGCGCACCAGCCCTTCGGCATCTATGCGCACGTAATGCGAAACGTCCACGCCCGCCATGGAAGATGCCGCCTCGATCAGCGCGGCGTCCCCTCCGGTTTCGTAGGCCTGCGCCGCAAGCCCGGCCGCGCCCGTACTGCTTTCGACCTGCATGTTGGACGGCAGGGACAGTAGCGAGACCTGCTTGTTCCCTGCATCCACGCGCGCGAGCATAAGCGCGTCCGCATTCTCCGATGCACCCGGTTCTGCGAACACTCCCGCAACCAGCACGTAGTACGGCTGTCCGTCGGTCGGGGCCACCAGCAGCGCGCGGGCGTCCGCGTCGTCAAGGCTCATCTTCGAGCTCACCGAGCTGATGTACGTGCATGCCGCCACGCCGCCTACCACGAGCGCGATCACGATGAGGATGGCGGCGACCAGGCCGACACGCCGCACGCGGTCGCGCCGCAGGGCGCGCTTGCTGAAATCAAGCTGCGACACACGACGGGAGTACGCGCGCTGGTCTTCGCCCGACGTCGTATTCGGCGTCACGACGCGAATCAGGCCGCTATTGGCGCGGGCACTTTTGCGGCGGCTCGAAAAATGGAGGTCGCTGCCGTAGTTCGCATGACGGCCATGCACGGACCCGCCCGCATGCGAGCCGATCGTGGAACGGTTCACATCCCGCGAGATGCGGCGGGAATGCTCCCGCATGCGCTTGTTCTGGGAATCTCCGAACATGGGCGCCCCTAGTCGTCGACGGTCACGCGTTCGACGCACGCGCCCATCGCATTGAGCTTGCCCACGTAGTCCTCATAGCCGCGGTCGATATGGCCGATCTTGTAGACCTTCGTCTCCCCTTCGGCCACAATGCCTGCAAGCACGAGTGCCGCACCGCCGCGCAGGTCGGTCGACTTGACCGGCGCGCCCTGCAGTCCCGACACGCCGCGCACGAGCGCATGGTGCCCCTCGAGCGAAATGTCCGCGCCCATGCGCATGAGCTCGGCCGCGAACATAAAGCGGTTTTCGAAAACGTTCTCCGTGATAACCGACGTGCCGTCCGCCAACGCGGCAAGCAGCATGAACTGGGCCTGCAGATCCGTCGGGAAGCCCGGATGGGGCAGCGTCTGCAGGTCGGTCGGCATAAGCGCCCCTTCGCGCTTGACCGTAATCCAGTCTTCGCCCGTTTCCACCTGGCAGCCCATGGCGGTGAGTTTCATGATTGCCATGCGCAAAAACGACGGGTCGATGCCGCGCACCGTAACCGGGCCGCCCGTAAGCGCACCGCCGACCAAGAAGGTGCCCGCCTCGATGCGGTCGCCTACCGTCGTGTGGTCGCACGGGTGCAGCGCATCCATCCCAACGCCGCGGATATGCACGACCGACGTGCCGGCGCCCTGAATGTCGGCGCCCATCGCGTTGAGCATGTTCGCCAAGTCGGCAATCTCCGGTTCGCACGCAGCGTTTTCCAGCGTGGTGTCGCCCGTGGCAACGACCGCTGCCATCATGAGGTTCTCCGTAGCACCCACACTTGGGAATTCGAGCGTCACCGCCGTACCGCGCAGGCCGTTCGGGGTGGTCGCCTCCAAGTAGCCGTGGTCCACGCTGAATTCGACGCCGAGCGCGTGCAGTCCCACCAGGTGCATGTCGATTTTGCGCTCGCCAATCTGGCAGCCGCCTGGCATGGCAACGCGTGCGCGTCCAAAGCGTGCAATCAGCGGACCCAGGACAGAGATGCTGGCACGCATCTTCGAGACGAGCTCATAGGGAGTCTCGTGCTTGTTGACGTTCGTCGTGTCGACCGTCAGGACATGGCCTTCGCGCTCGACCGTCGCCCCCAGGTAGCGCAGCACGTCCGTCATGACCTGCATATCGGAAATCATCGGAACGTTGCGAATGGTGGATTTGCCCCGCCCCAAAATGGACGCCGCCAAAAGCTTCAGGGCCGAATTCTTCGCACCGGCGACTGTTACTTCGCCTGAAAGGGTATTGTTGCCGTGAACGACGATAATTTCTTGAGACATGACCCCTTGCCTTTTCTCGCTCCTGCCACATTGCGCGCTTTGGCTGCAGCAGGGTTCACGCGCTCGCGCCCTTGCAGGCGCGTGCGCTCAATGTTGTCTGGATGGTTCTTAAAGCAAGCTCAAATTATATGACGGCCGGAGATACGCTGTCACGCTTCGCAGACCGGCTCAACGGGTCTTCACAAATAATCGTGCGTCTGAACCTTGCGCACCCGAAGTCCGCGCATGTTCGAACCTCAAGCACATCCGAAATCCGCGCATGTCAGAGCCTCGGGCGCATCCGACCCCGCGCGTTCCCGAACTTCGCGTGCACCTGAGTCTCGCTCGCGTCCGAACTTTGCGTGCTCCCCACATCGCCCGCGCCCGAATTGTGCATGCACCTGAGTCGCATCCGCATCCAAAGCCCGGCAGTTCCTTCGCACGTTCGTCCAAACGCCAACCTCTGCAGAGCGGGCAAAGCGCCTGCGACACCTTTTGCTTTCGCCCCAGGATTGGCCTGCCAAGTTTTGCACCGGTCTGTGCACAGATTCTGTGAAGGGATGCGAAGTTCTCGTGAAATCAACTAATCCTTCACAGCGCACCGCGACACTACGGCTCCACTGTTCAAATCGCGCACGAAAAGGAGGCCGTCACATGAAGAAGATACACGTAAGCACGAGGGCCTGCGAAGTCTTCCAAATTCTGCTCGTTATAGCCATCATTGCCCTGTGCATCGCACTTTCGCTCTAGGGCACGCCCGCAGGACACGCAAACGAAGCATGCACGAAAGAAGCCCTCGGCTGGATGAACCGCCGAGGGCTTCTTGTGTTTCGGGAGTATACGCCAGGCGCGTGCCGTGCCTGGCAGCTTTCAGGCCGAAGCCGTCAAAGGTCGGGTTATTCGCCCATCACGAAGCGGACGAAACCTTCGACCTTGATGGTGCCGCCGAGCTCCTTGGCAACGCCGTTGACGTACTCGGAGATGGACTGGTCCGGGTTCTTCACGAACTCCTGCTCGGTGAGGACGTTCTCCTTGTAGAACTTCTCCAGACGGCCCGTGGCAATCTTCTCCTGGATGGCCTCCGGCTTGCCGGATTCGGCAGCCTGAGCCTTGTAGATGGACATCTCGTGCTCGATGACGGCCGGGTCGACGGACTCGCGGTTCGCAGCGACCGGAGCGGCAGCAGCAACCTGCATGGCAACGTCATGGCCGCAGGTCTTG
>CHCFC05602__coassemble_593_pt1 | contig 17156 bp, 11 predicted proteins | sample CHCFC05602__metabat2_low_PE_036 | metagenome-assembled genome bin CHCFC05602 | reverse complement strand
AAAGGAGAGGTTTCGCTCGTTTTACCAGGGAAGGCCTAGGCAGGTACGCAGAAGGGCGCAGGTTCTTCCTTTCGGATACTCTTGGGCATTTGCATTCAGGAAAGGTTTTCCTTATGAACATGGAAAAGACGGTCTTGCGACTGGAGAATATCAAGAAGAGCTTCGGCGACAACGACGTACTGCGCGACATCTCGCTTTCGGTGCATCCGGGCGAGGTTGTGGCGGTCATCGGCCCGTCGGGCGGTGGCAAGTCAACGCTTTTGCGCTGTGCGACCCTGCTCGAGCAGATTGACGCGGGCGAGATTCATTATGACGATATCGCGGTTGCAACCACGGGGGATTCGGGCAAAGCTTCCTATGGGAAAGCGGACGTGCTACGCCAGGCGAAGGCGAAATTCGGTCTCGTGTTCCAGAATTACAACCTCTTTCCGCACTACCGCGTGATGAAGAACATCATGGACGCGCCTATCAACGTTCAGAAGCGCGACAAGGCCGAAGTCGAAAAGCAAGCGCGCGATCTCATCAAGAAAATGGGCTTGGAGGGCAATGAAGAGAAGGTTCCTTGCGAGCTTTCGGGCGGCCAGCAGCAACGTGTTGCCATTGCGCGTGCACTCTGCTTGAATCCCGAGATTCTTTTCTTCGACGAACCGACGAGCGCGCTCGACCCGCAGCTTACTATCGAGGTGTTGAAAGTCATCCGACAGCTTGCCGCCGAGCATATGACCATGGTCATCGTCACGCACGAGATGAACTTTGCGCGCGACGTGGCGGACCGCATCATTTTCATGGACCAAGGCGTCATTGTGGAGGAAGGCCCGGCAGCCGAGGTCATCAACAATCCTCAGCACCAGCGCACGCGTGAGTTCTTGGCGACCTACGAAGGGTAAGGCGGACGCGCCGATTGCTGATAGCGCCGTGCAGCGGGCGTTCGTAGGAACGCCCGCTTTTTCATGCAGGGCTTTCGAGGTTTGTTTGCCAATGTGGCTTTGGACTGTGTGTCGGCGTGGCTTTTGCGCGGACGTGCCATGCCTCGAGCGTCCGTTTCGCATGGCGCTTGAGCCATGGGCGGCGCTTCCCCAGGCGCGTTTAGGGGCAATGCTACAATTGAGCGAACTATCTACGCTCTGGTATCGCTGTGCGAACGGAGGCTTTCGTGACCAGGATTTACTCGTACACGGTTCCTCTCGAAGGGGATATGGTGGATGCGTTCTGCGTGGTGCAGAAAGGCTTTACCGACCAATTCGTCTACTACGACAAACGGCGTCCAAACCGCCATATGGGGCTTGGACGATGCATCGCTATTCCAACGCTCGAGGATGCAGACTGCACGCTGCAAGGCCCGGTTGACTTGCAGCCGGTCTTTTTCTCTTTCAACCGCTTCGATGCGGGCAATCCGAGCCCGTGCGACCCGCTGTTTTCAGCCTTTCCCCAGGTGGCGCTCATGTTGCCGGAGATTGTGCTTTCGGAGAACGAAACGGGTGCCTACTTGCAGGTGAACAGCCTGGGGCCGGTGTACGAAGGGCGCGTGGCGCGTTTCCTGAAAATGGTCAAATCGGCGCGCCCGCGCGTGCGCGAGACCATCCCGTTTTCTCTGGAGCCGGATTCGCGCGAAGCATGGAAGCGCATCGTCGACGAAAGCCTGGATGCTATCAGGGCGGGTCGCTTGGTGAAAGTGGTTCCCTCGCGCCGCAAGCTGCTTCGTGCTGCGCGCCCGTTCTCTTCGAAAGATCTGCTCGTGAACCTTATCGACGGGCCTGCGCGCGGTACCGTTCTGCTGTACCGCTACGGCGACGTCTTCTTCTGCGGGTGCACCCCTGAGCTTCTCGTGCGCAAGCAGGGCTCGCGGGTGGAGAGCATGTGCCTGGCGGGAACGTGTCCGGCGGGCGCGAACGACGAAGAGCGCGCGAAGTTCGCTGACGAGCTGCTCCACGACGAGAAGAACCTGCGCGAGCACGGCCACGTGGTGAACTTCATCCGGTCGGTGTTCGAGCGAGACTGCTACAACGTGGACATTCCGCGACAGCCGGGCATTATGCCCTTGCAGCACATTCAGCACCTGCACACGCCAGCTGCGGCCGACGTGCTTGATGGCGTGAGCGTGCTCGACCTGTGCCGTCAGCTGCATCCCACGCCTGCGCTTGCGGGCGCGCCGGTGGGAGAGGCGCTCATGCTGCTGCGCCGGATCGAGCCGTACAACCGCGGCTTTTTCGGTGGCGCGTGCGGCTATGTGGACGGAAGCGGCAACGGTGAGTTTGCGGTGGCTATCCGCTCGGGCGTGTTCGATGGGGAGATAGGCTACGTTTACGCAGGCTGCGGTGTCGTGGAGGGCAGCGACGCGGCGGCGGAGTTCGACGAGATTGATATGAAGCTGCAGACAATCCTGACGGCGTTCAACGGAGAGGCATAGGGCATGGCGGACGAGAAGAAGCGCGAAGAGGCGCAAGCAGCCGAAGCGGATGCCGACCAGCTGGAGGGCAAAGGCGCGGCGACGGACGGTGCGGAACAGCGTGCTCGGTCGGCCGTTCCGTCGAATGCCGACGACGATGCTTTTGAATTCGAGCTGGAAGAGCCTGAGCTGGAAGAGGGCGCGGACGCTGGCGGAAGAAAAGCGGACGATGCGTCCCTTGCGACCGATGCTTCGAACGAAGACGAGCAGACGGACGCCGAGGCCGAACGAAAGAGAATTACCGACCTGCGCCTTTTGCCGGTGATTGCTGGAGTAGTGGCAGAGGCCGACCAGCCTGAAACAGAGCAGACGATGGCTCTGGGAGCTGCCGTTCCGGCTGGAGACGGCACGATGGTCATGGACGCGGCAGCCGTGAAGCGTGCGCTTGCGCAGGCGGAGATCGATGCCGAGTTCGCGCGGGACGCCGACGACGCGGGCGATGCGAACGGCTCGGAGGCAACTGCCCGCTGGCGCGCTGAAGGGAAGGGCCGCGCGGCCGTTCCGCATGCTGCGGTGAGCCTGGCGAGCGTCGAAGGTTCGCCAGATGCAGACGCGCGTACGGCGGAGGGCAAAACGGAAACGCCGAGCGTGGCGGATCCCGACGTGACGGCATACGTGAGCGTGCGGGGAATGGCGGGTAGCAGCCAGAGCGCCGCTTTTCCTGAGGCGGGCAGTACCATGGTGATGCCGAAAACTGGCGCGGATAACGGCAAGGAGAGCGAAAAGGAATCGAACGCCGCACCCTCGAAGACGGGCAAGAGTGCAGGGTCGACGAATGCGTCCGCACAGCTTGCCAGCACGCCTGCGAGGGACGGGGCGGAGTCTGCCGCCGCGAAGACGGCGCTTATGCACGACGCTTCGTCCCAGAACGCGGACAGCCTTCGTTCCGAGCGACGGCGCGTAGAGGCGAGGCATTCTGGCGAGGATATCCCGACTTCGTCAGCGCTGTTCCTTTCGGCCTTTTTCGACGAGCTTTATCGCATGGGCATGCGCAGCGTGGTGGTGAGCCCCGGCTCGCGCTCGACGCCGCTTGCCATGGTTGCGTACGAAATGAGCAGGCGCGATGAGTACGACGTGCGCTTGTTCGTGGACGTCGACGAGCGCGGAGCAGCGTTCTTTGCGCTTGGGCTGGCGAAGGCGACAGGTGTGCCGGCATGCGCTATCTGCACGTCAGGGACGGCTGGCGCAAACTATTATCCTGCCGTTCTGGAGGCGGAGTCTTCGCGCGTGCCGCTTTTGCTGCTCACGGGCGATCGCCCGCCGCGCCTGCAGTCGCTTGGCGCGCCGCAGACGTGCAACCAAGAGAAGCTGTTCGGCGACCACGTGCGCCTGTTCATGCAAATGCCGCTGCCGAGCGAGGATGCGCCTTCGCTCGCGTTCGCGCGCCAAGCTGCACGCGAAGCGTTTGCGCGCACAGTGGGCGCGGCTGGCCCGTGCGCGGGCGGTCCGGTCCATTTGAACTTCCCGTTCGAAGAGCCGCTCAAACCCAACCTGGACCACCCGGACTTGTTCGTGCTTGCCCGTTCGCGGTGGTGCGGGGCGCCTGAGGATGCAGGGCTTTCCTCCATCGGGGCGTGCGTGCGTGCCGACGGGCGTCTTTCGGACGAGGCGGCGGCGACCATCGAAGCGCTGTTCGCGGAGCATACGGTCGCTATCATGGCGGGTGAAGGCTCGGTCGAAACGGACGAGGATGCAGCGGCGCTCCTGCGGCTTGCCGAGCAACGCGCTATTCCGGTTTTGGCCGATCCGCTTTCTAACCTGCGTAAACGGTCGGACGATCTGCTTATCGACCGCTACGACAACGTGCTTGCTTCTGCCGACTGTCCCGATTTCGACCTGTTGGTGCGTTTCGGGCGCTATCCGGTCTCGAAGCGCGCGACCCAGTATGTGCAGCGGCGGCGCCCGGTGCAGATTGTGGTCGACCAGCTGGAAACGCGCGATTTCAACGCAGGCACCGACCTATTCGTGCGCATGGCGCCGCGCGACTTCGTGCGAGATTTGAACGCGGCGGCAGAGCGCGCGGGCGGACAGGTGCTCAAAGAGCACGACCAGGAGCGTTTTGCCCAAGCGTGGGTGCGCCGCAATGCGGAGGAGAACGCGCGCGTGGAGAAAGTCCGGGAAGTGGAGTCGGGCTTCGAGGGTGCGTACGTGCGCGCGCTGCTCGACGAGATGCCGGAGCATTCGCTGTTGTTCGCGGCAAACAGCATGTCCATTCGTGCGGTTGACGGATTCTGCGGCAAAGGGGCGCAGTTCGACATCCTGTGCAACCGAGGATTGAACGGTATCGACGGCACGCTGTCCACGGCGTTTGGCGCGGCGCAGGCCTATCGTCAGACCACGCTGCTCACGGGCGACCTAGCGCTTCTGCACGACCTTCCGGCATTTTCGCTCAACGCGGAGCTCATGAGGGTTCATCGTGAGGCAGGCGAACTTGCGCCAAGCTTTATCGTGGTGCTGTTGAACAACCATGGCGGCGGCATTTTCGACATGCTTCCGCAAAAGTCCGACGACGACTACTTCGAGCGCCTGTTCCTCACGCCCGAACATGCGGATTTCGGGCAAGTGGCCGCGGCGTTCGATGTGCCGTACGCGCGGGTGATGAACGTGGCGGATTTCAAGACGGCGTACGCGTCGTTCGCAGGGCGTCCGGGCATGAGCGTGCTGGAAGTGGACGTGCCGCTTGCCGGTCTCAAGGAGCGGTACGCGCCCTATCAGTAGGGAGCTGCATGACGTTGGTTGGATTGCGAGGTTCGTTGTCAGGGAAGGAGAAGCCGCATGGGCGAATGCGAGCATGCTGAAGGCGGCTTTTATTGCACGCTGAACGGAATACGGCATTTCGTGAGAACGGCGGGGGTCTCGTCGTTGCCGTCTGCGGACGAAGACGAGAGGGGCCGCACGCCGCTGGTGCTCCTGCACGGCTTCATGCAGGATTCGCGCATTTGGGCGTTTGTTTTGGACAAGCTTGCCAAAGATCGCCCGGTGTACGCTCTCGACTTTGCAGGCTTTGGGAAGAGCGATGCCCCCGCGGGCACGCTGCCGTATCGCGTGGAGGAGACGGTTGCTGCCTTGCGCGATCTGGTTGACCTTGTGGGCGACGAGAGAGGCCGCGTTCACCTGATGGGCTACTCCATGGGAGGACGCATGGCGCTTGCGTTTGTTCAGGCGCAGGGGGAGCGTGTTGCATCGCTCATCCTCGAGAGCGCTGGCCTGGGAGCGGACACGCCCGAGGCGCGTGCGAGCGTGAACGCGCGCGATGCGGCATGGATTGAGCGGCTGCGCACCTGCACGGTTGAAGAGTTCGTTGACTACTGGGAAGGGCTGCCGCTCTTTGCCACTCAGAAGGACATGGATCCCGCAGCGCGTTCGCTCATCCGCGAAATACGGCTTTCGTGCGATGTCGACGTACTGTCTCGCTGCATTCAAGGCGCCGGGCAGCACGCTATGCCGTATTTTGCAGAGGCAGTGCGCGCGTTCCGCATGCCTATTTTGTATGTCGCAGGCATGCAGGACGAGAAATATACTAAAGTTGCCCTGAGATTGGCGGCGCGCGGAGATGCCGTATGCTCGCTTCTTTCATGCGGTCACAGCCCGCATCTTGAGCAGCCGGCATCGTTGTGCGACCACGTGCGTCCGTTCTTGGCGCAGCGCGAGGCCGTCAAGGCGGAATAGAACGAACGGCTTTGCGATTCGGAGGGAGGGTGCCTTTTGCGGCCTTCCTTTTGGCGCAGGGCGTGGAGCATAAAAGATGGGAGGCACCATGGGGGAGTCGAAGGAGTTTCCCTGGAAGCCTGGCAAGGCTTATCGGGAGATCGTGTACGAAACGTACGACGGTATCGCAAAGATTACTATCAACCGCCCGGAGCGACGCAACGCGTTCACGCCGCTGACGGTGAACGAGATGTACGATGCCTTTTCCGTTGCACGTGATGACGCGGAGATTGGCGTCATCATTCTGACGGGTGCCAACCATGGTGGCCGTCATGAAGATGAAGCGTTCTGCTCCGGAGGCGACCAGAAGATTCGTGGCAATGGCGGGTATGTGGGAGAAGACAATATTCCGCGCTTGAACGTGCTTGACCTGCAGCGTCTTATTCGCGTTGTGCCGAAGCCGGTCATTGCTATGGTGAATGGTTATGCGATCGGCGGTGGGCACGTGCTGCATATCCTCTGCGACCTGTCCATTGCAGCCGAGACGGCTAAATTCGGCCAGACGGGGCCGAAGGTGGGCAGTTTCGATGCGGGGTACGGCGCGGGCTATCTGGCAGCGCTCGTCGGTCAAAAGAAGGCGCGCGAGATATGGTATCTCTGCCGTCAGTACACTGCGGCGGAAGCGCTCGACATGGGCCTGGTCAACGCCGTGGTTCCGTTCGAAGAGCTGGAAGCCGAATGCGTGCAGTGGGCGCAGGAGATGATGCAGTTCAGCCCCACGGCCCTGCGTTTCATGAAGGCTTCGTTCAATGCGGCGACTGACGGCTTGGCGGGCCTTCAGCAGTTGGCAGGGGATGCCACCTTGCTGTATTACACGACTGACGAGGCAAAAGAAGGGCGCGACGCCTTCAAGGAGAAGCGCAAGCCCGACTTTACCCAGTTCCCTAAATTCCCGTAGGATCGCCCGCCCTGGCGAACGGAGGAGCAGACCGTCTGGGCAAGCATAGTTTGGGCGTACGACGGTTGATTTGCAGGTACTTTTGAATGTTAGTGGAAAGAATTTCGAGTACTGAACTCCGTAGGGCGTCGCAAAAGGCTGTCATCTTGTCCGAAAGCTTGTTTCCGTTGTGTAGCGAAGGCGAAAAGTAGACAAAATGTAGCAATTTGGGGATTATTTCTCGGTCACGACGGTTGAATTCGAGCTACAGGGTGTTCAGTACTCGAAATTCTTTCCAGAAAGTGGCGCGAGAGCTGCAACGATGAGGCTGGCATAGGGCATGTCGCAAAGAGACAGCGACGGTCTTGGCGGCAGTGCGGTATGGGGCGGCGTCGAAGGGCATCGTTCCGACTATGCCGACCACGCGCTGCTGCAAAAAACGAACGAGATAAACGGAGCTGAAACGCACAATGATTCCAGAGCTTGAGCGAAATACCCGCAATTGCCCGCGAGGGGTGTGCTTCCTGTTCGAGGGCCGTACGTACGTGAACGCGCAGATTCGTTTGCAGGCGGCGGGGCTTGCGCGCGCTTTACAGCTGCAGGGCGTGCGGCGCGGATCGTTCGTGGCATGCGATATGGACAACAGCCCTGCGCTCGTGCTGCTGGCAGTGGCGGCAGGTTATGGCGGATTTGCGCTGGTGGCGCTCAATAGGCGTTTGACCGATGCGGAAAAGGACGAGCGACTTTCCGACCTCGAACGAAACGGCTATCACGTGGCAGCGCGCCTGGACGAAACGACCGTCGTTGGCATGCTTCACGAGGTAAGCGACGAGCGCACGCGCCACGTGCTGCGCCATCACGCAGAGCGTTTCGCTGCGCAGTTCAATCTGGATGACCGTGCCATGGTTCTGTTCACTTCCGGCACGTCCGGGCGCGCGAAAGCGGTCGAACTGACCTGGCGCAACTTGGTGGGGTCTGCAAACGCTTCGAACGAACACCTTGCCGCCTCGCCGACGGATGTCTGGCAACTTGCGCTGCCGCTCTATCACATAGGCGGTTTCCAGATTATGGTCCGCTCGATTCTGGCCGGATGCTCCTTTGTGCTCTACCGCCGTTTTGAAGTCGAGCGGGTTATGACGGACGCCGCCCGCTATGCCGTGACGCACATTTCCGTCGTGGACAAAATGCTTCAGGATATGTTGGCCTGGGCGGATGCCGACGCAGAAGACGACGATGCGGAAGTGGTGGGCGCGCACGCTCGCCATGCGAACGGGACGCAGCGAACGGTGCATTCCGGGCATGCTGCCGAAGGGGAACTTTCAGGCGATAGGGGCGCGTGCGACGAAGGCGCCGCCGACCTTGCGTCGGTGAGGCATCTATCCTCCTTGCGCGGTCGCCATGCGTCTCACGCGCAAGCAGTTGCCTTGCATGCAAGCCGTGAAGACGCCGATCGCCTTCGCCGCTTTAGAACGGTCGCGGAGTCGGCGAACGTGCTGGCGGGGTATCGTTGCATCCTGCTTGGCGGCGCTGCGCCCAACCCTCGGACGTTGCGGACGGCAGTAGCGGCGGGCGCGTGTGTGTATGCGAGCTACGGCATGACCGAAACATCCAGCCAGATTGCTTCAACGCTTGTCACGAAAGACTTTTCCGGAAAGCTCGACCTATTGCCGGGCTACCGCGCTACCGTGGTGGCGCCCGATGCCGACGGTATGGGGCAGCTTGCGGTCAGCGGGCCGGGCGTGTGCGCAGGCTACCTGAATGCGCGCGCTGCGTTTACCGTGGACGGCTATTTCTTGACAGGGGACCGCGCCAGCGTTCGCCGACGGACGCTGCAGGTTGCCGAGCGCACTGACGACATGTTCGTGTCCGGTGGAGAGAACGTCTATCCGGCGGAAATTCAGCGCAAGCTCCTGTTCGTGCCAGGGGTGACGGATGCGTACGTGTTCGGCGTGCTCGATTCGACATGGGGGCGCCGTCCGGTTGCCATCGTGGAACGGTCGCCGCGCGCTGCGCGCCAGGCGGTTCAGCGCGTGCTTCGCGCGAGCGAAGAGCGCTTGCGCGATCCGTACGGCGACCTGGCTGATCTGAGCGTGCGTCCTGGTCTTGCGGCGGGGACGGCAGGTCGCCTCTCCGCTTTTCGTGCGCAGGGCGCAAACAGCACGTTCCCTCGCGCGCATTCTCTGGCGTCTGCCGTTTCGGGCGGAGTGGACGCGCCTTCCGACGAGCGCCTTGCTCCCGAAGCGTCCGTACAGCGTTTCGCGGAAGGCGTGAAAGCGGCACTTGGGGGGTCTCTTTCGAAGGTGTATCTGCCCGAAGACGTCCTGGTGGTGGAGGAGTTTCCGCGCACCGGTATCGGCAAAGTGGACCGTGCGGCGCTCCGCCGTGCGTACGAAGAGCGCATTTGCGTGGAGCGGGTGGAAGTTTTCCGCGTGAAGCAGCCGCTTCAGGCGCCTATCCACACGGCGAAGACGACGCTCGAAGAGCGCGAATCGCTTTTGGTGCGGGTAACCGACCACGAAGGCCGCACCGGCATAGCGGAGGGCGTCGCATTTTCGACGGACTGGTATCTGCCAGAGACGCTTGACGAGGACGAGCGCATCCTTCGCGAGGAATTGATTCCCTGCGTGCTTGCGGGCACGTACGCGCATCCACGCCAGGTCATAGATGCGCTCTTGGAATGCCCGAGCGCGCATGAACATCCGTTGGCGTGCGGAGCGCTCGAGCCGGCGCTCTGGGATTTGTACGGGAAGATTGTGCGCAAGCCGTTGTGGCAGCTGATCGGCGGGGCTCCCTATGGCGGTCGCGTGGTCGAGACGGAAGTCGCCGACGAGGAAGATGCGGGCAAAACCCACGTTCCTGGCAGCATAAGCGCCTCTCCGGTCATGGAGTTTGAGACGGACGATGCGCCGGAGGTGCTTACAGGCGAGCATGCTATGCCGTTCGACACAGAGCCGACGTTGGAAGGCGATCGCCAGGGCGATTTTGCAGAGCTTCCTGAGGGCGCCTTTATTGGCGCAAGAGAGCAGGCGCATGCTGGTTTTGCTGCCGGTGGTGACGCGCACGAGTCCGCGCGCACGATCGTTCCGGGCGGTGCGGTTTTCGGCCTTATGCCGACGGACGACCTCGTCCGCGCCGTGGAGTCTGCGGCTGTGCAAGGATTTGTGCGCGCGAAGCTCAAGATTGCTCCTGGCCAGGACGTCGAGCCGGTGCGTGCAGTGCGGTTGGCATGCCCGGACGTCGAGCTTATGGTCGACGCCAACCAAAGTTACGACGATGCGCGCGAAGCAGAGCGCGTCATCGACGAGCTGGCAGCGTTCGGCGTGCGCTGCGTTGAGGAGCCGCTCAAACCCCGCGAGGGCGAAGGATTGCGCGACCTGTTCGAGCGTCTTTCGCGACTGCAGGAGCTCGTGCGCGTGCCTCTCTGCTTGGATGAGTCCGTGACCAGCTACGATGACTTGCGACTGGCGCTTTCGTTCCCGAAGTTGCGCTGGTATGCCATAAAGATTGCGAAATTCGGCGGCGTGGGCCCGGCGCTTTCGTTCTGCGAATGGGCGGAGCGCCATGAAGTGAGCGTATGGATGGGCGGCATGTACGACACGGGCATTTCAAAGCGACTGCACGCGGCGTTCGAAACGTTGCCATGCTGCGCGCTGCCGGGCGATTTGAGCGATTCCGACCGGTATTTCCCGCAGGACGTGGCAAAGCCTGCGTTCAGGCTGCGCCACGGCCATGTCGAGCTCAATGGGCCGGGGCATGAATACGGCTTGGGCTGTGTTTTGAACGAAGAGGTGCTTGCGCGCATCACGGTAAGCACGACAACGTTGGAACGCTAGCGGCGGAGTCGGCGCGCTTTCGTTGCGGCAATGGCCTGCGTGCGGGTTTGCAGCGGCAAGAAAACCTGCATGACGAGCGCGCTTTGGTGCAACGAGGGGTAAAAAACGCATTCGGAGGCCCGTGATTTTCGCTACACTGTAAAGACATTGTCAACAGGGCGCAAGCGCGTCTGTCGGCGCCTTCCTCAGCGAACGGCAGCTCCTTTGGAATGCGCATTGAACGGGGCTGCCAGCGTCTGGGGAGTGTGCGCGAGCACCGGGCAGGAAGGTTCACCATGAAGCTGTTGGAGGATCGCATCCGCAAGGATGGAACCGTGAAAAGCGAGAGCGTGCTGAAAGTCGACACGTTCCTGAACCACCAGATGGACATAGAGCTGTTCACGGCCATGGCGGAAGAATGGAAGCGCCTGTTCGCTGACAAGCGAATCGACAAGATCCTCACCATCGAAGCATCCGGCATCGGCATCGCGGCGATTTGCGGCGCAGTATTCGGCGTGCCGGTCGTGTTCGCCAAAAAGAGCCAGAGCATCAACCTGGACGGCACAGTGTACTGCACGCGCATCCAGAGTTTTACGCACGGCAAGATCTTCGACGTCATCGTGTCCAAAAAGTTTATCGGCGAGGGCGAGCACGTGCTGCTCATCGACGACTTCATGGCAAACGGTTGCGCCATGAACGGCTTGATCGAAGTGTGCGAGCATGCGGGCGCTACGGTCGAAGGCATCGGCATCGCCATCGAGAAGGGCTTCCAGCGCGGCGGCGACAGCCTGCGCGAGCGCGGCTACGACTTGCAGTCGCTTGCTATTGTGGAGTCCATGAACCCGGAGACGGGCGAAATCGTCTTTCGATAAGCAAAGAGAGCAGGGCGCCCTGCGGCATGTGGCCGTGGGCGCCTTTTTGTTGTAAGGGGTTATGACGCTGCGTCGCGCGGAGGGGTGCCAAGCATGAACGCGCGGTGTGACGGGCAAGAAGGGAACGGGCAGAAAACATGGCGAAAAACACGTCGGCTGCGGCGATGCTGGACGAACTGCGCGAGCTGCGGTCGTTCGAAGGGAAAATCTCTTTCGGGAAAGCGTTCCCGTACGGCATCCAGCATGTGCTCGCCATGTTCGTGGCGAATTTGGCGCCTATCGCTATCGTGGCGGCAGCGGCGGGGCTGGATGCGTCGCAGACGTCCATGGTCATCCAGGCCGCTATGGTCATTGCCGGCATCGGCACGTTCATCCAGCTGTTCCCCGTGTGGCGCGTGGGGTCGCGCTTGCCCATTGTCATGGGCGTGAGCTTCACGTTCGTGACCGTGCTTTGCACCATTGCGGCGCAGTACGGATACGGTGCCGCAATCGGCGCCATTATTGCGGGCGGTGTGGCAGAAGGCGTGCTCGGTCTGTTCGCGAAGTATTGGCGTCGTTTCATCACGCCGGTCGTTTCTGCCGTCGTGGTCACCTCCATCGGTTTTTCGTTGCTTTCTGTGGGCGCGGAATCGTACGGCGGCGGTAGCGGCGCGCCGGATTTCGGCTCGTGGGAAAACCTGCTGCTGGGCACTATCTCCCTGGTGAGCTGTCTTGCGTTCCAGGGGTTGGCAAAGGGAAGCCTCAAACAACTGGCGGTTTTGTTCGGCCTGGTCGTGGGCTATGTGGTCGCCTTGTTCATGGGCAAGGTGGACTTCAGCGGGTTCGAGAACCTGGGCATCCTTTCGCTGCCGTCCATCATGCCGTTCACGCCGGAGTTCCACGCAGGCCCCATCATCTCCATGGTGCTGCTCTACCTGGTAAGCGCGGCAGAGACCATCGGCGACACGGCAGCGCTCACGAGCATCGGCTTCAACCGCCAGCCTACGGAGCGCGAATTCCAGGGCGCTATTGCAGCGGACGGCTTCGTGAGCGCGCTTTCCGGCGTATTCGGCTGCACGCCGCTTACGTCGTTCGCGCAGAATATCGGCCTCATCGCCATGACGAAGGTCGTGAACCGTAAAGCTATCGCGTGCGGTGCGGCGGTGATGCTGCTGGCAGGCTTGGTGCCGGCGGTAAGCGCGCTGTTCGCTTCGCTGCCTGACGCTGTTTTGGGCGGCTGCACCATCATGATGTTCGGCAACATCATCCTGTCCGGCTTCCAGATGATCGCAAGCGCAGGCTTCACGCAGCGCAACATCACCATCGCGGCGCTCGCTCTTGCGATCGGCGTGGGCTTCACCCAGGTGAGCGACATCTTCGTGCATTTCCCGGCGTTGTTACAGAGCGTGTTCGTGGGCAACAGCGTGGCGCTCGTCTTCCTGGTGGCGCTCGTGCTGTCGCTCGTGCTGCCGAAAGACAAGCAGGTGGAAGGCCCGCTTGTGGTGGAGGCTGCTTCGGAGGAGGCAGCCGTGGACGAACGGCCATCGGCAGACGAGAGCAACTAGCGCGCTTCCCTGTTGCGCGTACGGGAAGGGGTCGTGCGTTCGCTTTCCTCGACTCTCGACGGCCGCGAGCTCCTTTTGCCGCGTGAAGGAACACGGTATCGTGTGCGGTAGGGTCGGATTGGGCCGGTAGCGCCGTTCTGCGAGAAAGGATCCTTCCATGATCAACGCGTTCTGCAAGAAACCGCTCTGGGAATGCACGCGTACGCTGGCTGATGTGGCGCAGGGTCGTCGTCCGGCAGACGTCGTGGTGAAGAGCGCTCGCTTGGTGAACGTATGCACGGCCGAAGTGCAGGATGGCGTGGACGTCGCCATTGCAGAGGGGCGCATTGCCTATGTCGGGCAGGCGAACCATTGCGTCGGCTCTGCCACGCAGGTCATCGACGCTGAAGGGTGCTATATCGCGCCGGGCTTCCTGGACGGCCATGTGCACGTGGAGTCTTCCTTGGTCGGCGCAGGCGAGTTCGCACGCGCCGTGGTGCCGCATGGCACCACGGGCATCTACTGGGACCCGCATGAGGTATGCAACGTGCTCGGGCTCGAAGGCGTGCAGGCCATGATGAAAGACGTGCAGCGCACGCCGCTCAAGGCCATGGTAACCACGCCTTCGTGCGTGCCGGCAGTGCCCGGTTTCGAAGACACGGGTGCCGCCATCGGGCCGAACGACATTGCCGAGACCATGGCGTGGGATTCTGTCGTGGGCTTGGGCGAAATGATGAACTTCGTGGGCATCGTGAACGGCAGCGAACAGCCGCACGCTGAAGTTGCCGAGACGCTGAAGGCTGGCAAAATCGTGACCGGGCATTATGCTTCGTCCGAAACGGACCGCGGTTTGGGCGCTTATGCGGCATCGGGCGTGCGCTGCTGCCACGAGTCCGCGCACGCTGAAGAAGTGCTGGCGAAGATGCGCCTGGGCATGTACGCACAGTTGCGTTTTGGCTCTGCTGGCCGCGACTTGCCGCAGCTTGCCGCGGCGGTGGTATCAGGTGCGGTGGACACCCGTTTTGCCTGCCTCGTGACTGACGATGTCCATCCGCATGAATTGGTGGAAGACGGGCATATGGACCGCGTCCTGCGCGAGGCGGTGCGCTGCGGCATCGACCCGGTTGCTGCGGTGCAGATGGCCACTATCAATACCGCGCAGTGCTTCCAGATGGATCACGAGCTTGGCTCGATTACGCCGGGCAAGTGCGCTGACATCGTGTTTCTCGACGATTTGCACGATTTTCGTGTCTCGCGCGTCATGATTGACGGCACAGTGGTGGCGGAAGAGGGCGCACCGACGTTTCAGGTCGCACCGTTCGCGTATCCGGAATGGGCGGTTCGTTCTATGCACGTGCGGGATAAGGTGACGCCTGCATCGTTTACGGTGGAGCTTCCGAAGGGCGCTTCGGTGCGCGGTGGCCGCGCGATCGTGCGCGCAATTGAAGTAGCCCCTGGCAGCATTGGCACGAAGGAAGTGCGTGTCGAGCTTGCCGTGCGCCACGGCAGTATCCAGGCAGATCCCGCACATGACGTTCTTAAGGCATTCGTGTTCGAGCGCCATCGGGCGACGGGGCGAATCGGCTGTGGGTTCGTGCAAGGCTTCGGCATCCAGCGCGGCGCCATGGCGTCCACGGTGGCGCACGACGCGCATAACTTGTTCGTGGTTGGCGCGAACGATGCGGACATGGCGCTTGCAGCGAACACGCTCATCGCGTGCGGTGGCGGGCAGGCGGTCGTGGCAGACGGAGAGGTGCTTGCATTAATGAAGCTGCCTATCGCCGGCATTATGGCGGAGGAGACGGTAGAGGAGGCGAGCTGTGAGGTCCATGCGCTCGAGCAAGCATGGGAGGAGCTCGGATGTGCCATTCCCGCGCCCTTCATGCCGATGGCGTTCATTCCGCTTGCCTGCTTGCCCGAACTGCGCTTGACAGACCGTGGCCTCGTGGACTGCACGACGTTCCAATTCGCGCAGCTTGCGATAGAGGAGTAGCGCGTGATTTACCTGACCGGCGACATCCATGGGCAGTACGACATCCACAAACTGGCAACGCGCGGTCTGGCAAACCAGGATATCGCACCGAAAGAAGGCGATTTCCTTGTCGTGTGCGGCGACTTCGGGCTTGTGTGGAACAAACGGCAGAACTCCGAAGAGCGCTACTGGCTACGCTGGCTGGCAAAGAAGCCGTGGACGACGCTGTTCGTGGACGGTAACCACGAGAACTTCGACCGGCTGGGCGCGTACCCGACAGAGGAGTGGAACGGTGGCCTGGTCCATCCCGTCCATGAGAAGGTCTACCATCTCATGCGCGGGCAAACGTACGACCTCGAAGGCGTGCGCCTGTTCACGCTCGGCGGCGCGCACTCGCATGATATGCCCTGGCGAAAAGAGGGCGTGTCGTGGTGGCCGCAAGAAATGCCGTCCGACGACGAGCTGCGCCAGTCGGAAGCAGCGCTCGACGCATGCGGGCGTTCGGTCGACGTGGTGGTAACGCATTGTGCGCCCACGCTCGTACAAGGCCGTATCGACCCGACGTTCGAGACGGACCGGCTGACGGACTATCTCGAGCACGTGCGCGAGACGGTGTCATTCAAGCGCTGGTTCTTCGGCCATTACCATCTTGACCGCGATTACGACGATGGTTTCAGCGCGCTGTACGAGCGCGTCGTGCCATTTGTAAGATAGCGAGCGGACGAAGGCGTCGAGCGATGGAGCGGCGGGCGTGTCGCAGCAGCGAGTTCGCGATAGGGAGAGGGGCTGCTATGGAACTCCGTGCGGAAGTGCGGGCATTATACGAGGACGTGGAAGCATTTCAGCCGTATAACGAGCAGGAGGCGGCCGACAAGGAGGTCATCCTGTCCGCGCTTGCAGCGGATTCGTATGTTGCCGAGCGGTCGGCGCAGGCGCATTTGGCATGCTCGGTCTGGACCGTCGACCCGTCTTTCGAGCAGACGCTGCTCGTATACCACAACATTTACGACTCGTGGAGTTGGATCGGCGGGCATGCGGACGGCGAGTTCGATCTGGCGGCTGTGGCGCTGCGCGAACTGGAAGAGGAGACGGGCGTGCACGGGCGGCTTGTGTCGTTCGACGGCGCGGGGCGTCCTCAGCCATGCGGGAACGGCAGCGGTCGCTCGCATTTCGTATTCTCGGTCGAAGTGCTCACGGTCGACGGACATGAAAAACGAGGGGTGTACGTAAGCTCGCATCTGCACTTGAACGTCACGTATCTGGCGGTGGCGGACCCGGCGGAGCCTCTGCGCACAAAGCCCGACGAGAACAGCGGCGTGCGCTGGGTGCCGCTGGAGGATGCCGTTCGCTTGTCCACGGAACCGTGGATTCGCGAACGCATTTACCGCAAGCTTATCGACAAGCTTGCGCTCATGCGCGCATAAACAAAGCACGAGGCGTCCCGTGCGGCTGGCGTCATTTTGGGCGGCGTAGTCGGCGGGTGGTTCGCCTGATGCGGTTTGGCGTGTTGGCATCGCCTCGACTGTGCGCGTCGTCCGGGCTGGACTCTTTTTGCCGCGAGCTTTTCAGTGCGCCAACAGGATATACGGCGATGATGAATTATTTCGGCTCAGGGCTATAATGGGTGCATTGCAGCGCTTGAGTCGGCGTGCGCTGACGGTGCGAGCGGATGAGACGGTGCTGCCGTCTGAGTAAGCCCGTGTTCCGTCGACGGCGTCAAGAGAGGATTGTCCATGCTCGTATCTACGAAGGACATGCTGGAGAAGGCGCATGCGGAAGGCTACGCCATTCCGTCGCCCGACTACGTTGATTCGAACTCCGTGCGGGCGTTCGCGCAGGTTGCCGAAGAGCTTCGTGCGCCGCTTATCCTGAGCTTTGCCGAAGTGCATCTTGAGCAGATGAGCGTGGAGGAGCTCATCAAGGCGGTGGCGGTGGTGTCGGGCAAC
>CHCFC05602__coassemble_558_pt1 | contig 17826 bp, 17 predicted proteins | sample CHCFC05602__metabat2_low_PE_036 | metagenome-assembled genome bin CHCFC05602 | reverse complement strand
TGGTGACCGGCATCATCGTGGTCGTCATGGCCATTGTTCTGGCCGTCGTGGGAAGCGGCGGCTCGGCGCGTTCGCTGACCGTTGCGGACGCTGCCGGAGGAACAGGCATGGGGGAGCGCGTCCAGGTTACCGGCAACGTCGTCGACAATTCGTACTCGACGGAAGGCGGTGTGCTCACGTTCTCTATCTACGACCCGGAGGGCGACCCGTCGCAAACGCTCAACGTGCGCTACGAAGGCGCTGCATCTTCCACGTTCGGCAATGGCGTGACCGCTATCTGCACGGGCCGACTGTCAGATGACGGCGGCGTGCTGCTGACTGCGAGCGAGCTGGTGACGAAATGCCCGTCGAAGTACGAGAGCGCCACCGACGCGCTTGGCATTGCCCAGCTGCTTGGGTATGGCGACGACATCGTGGATAAAACGGTGAAGATCACGGGCGTGGTGAAGGACGGCACGCTCACGGCAGCAGGCTCTGACGAGCGCTTTGTGTGCGTCGATGCGGCGGATTCCTCGCAAGAGGTTTCCGTGTCCTACGACGACGCGCTGCCCGAGGACGTCCAGGCGGGAACGACGGTGGTCGTCCAGGGCTCGCTTTCGTCCGACGGTCGCTTCCATGCCACGGACGTAGCGCTCGAGGGAGGTAACTAGCATGTCGATGCTCGGCCTCTTTGGTCTGGTCGTCGCGCTTGTTGCTGCTGCCATTTCGGCAGTGACGCTGCTTGCGGGGCATATCCTGTCAAAGCGCGGTCGCGAAACGGCCGCTGAGACGGCATCGTGGGCAGGCGCGGTCGCGTCAATCCTTGCCGCTATCGCGCTCACGTTCTGCTGCGGCATTCTGGTGTTCGCGTTTATGACCGAAGACGTCACCCTGCGCTATGTGCTGGAGAACCAAAGCCACGCAGAAGGCGTCTCTGGCATCCTGTACCGCCTTTCTGGCCTGTGGGCGGGCCGTGAAGGCTCCCTGCTGTTCTGGGGCTGGCTCATTTCCGTGTTCAATGCCGTGGTCGCTTCGCGCGTTCTGCGCACGCACGAGCGCCTGGATGCGATGGCGCTGTTCGTGAGCGACCTGGTGCTGCTTGCGTTCGTGTCGGTGTCGTTGTTCTCCGAAAGCAACATGCCGTTCACGGCAACGGAAGCGCAGTACTTTGATGCCGAAGGGAACCTGCGCGGCGCGGCGACGCTGTGGGGCATGAACTCTCTGCTCGAGCACTGGGCTATGGCCATTCATCCGCCGACGCTTTTCGTGGGCTATGCAGGCCTGACCATTCCGTTTGCCTATGCTATTGCAGCCCTTATCGTGAAAGATCCGTCCGACTCCTGGGTCCGACGGAGCCAGCGTTATGCCATGTTCAGCTGGCTATTCTTGGGAATCGGCATCGGCCTGGGCGCCGTATGGGCGTACGTCGTGCTCGGTTGGGGCGGCTATTGGGGCTGGGACCCGGTCGAGAACGCAAGCCTGCTTTCGTGGATGATGGCGCTCGCGCTCATGCACAGCTTTACGGTCTATCGCCAGCGTGGCGGTTTCAAGCGCTGGAGCATCATGTGCGCATGCCTGTCCTTCTCCTTCGTGGTCGTCGGTACCTTCATCACGCGTTCCGGCATCGTCGATTCGGTCCACGCGTTCTCGGGCGACCCTATTTCGCTTGAGCTGTTCGGCGGCCTTATCATTGTGTCGGTAGTGGCAGGGCTGGTCGGCCTGGGCATTCGCTGGAAGAGCTTCGCCGCGAACGACGACATCGAAGCCATGGCGTCTAAAAACGCTGCCTACTACTTTAATAACGTCATCATGGTCGTCTTCACGCTTTTGCTCACGTACTTGACCGTGGCGAGCGCGCTGCCTTCGTTCTTGCCTTTCGGCGGCAGCGTTGTGTCGACGGGGACCTACAACGCCATTGCCCGGCCGATCGGCGTGTTCTACTGCCTGATACTTGCGGTCTGCCCGCTTCTTTCCTGGGGCAGTACGGACCGCGCCGCGTTCGTAAAGCGCGCGAAAATCCCGGCCGTCTGCTCGCTCGTTCTGTTCGTGGTGCTTATGGCATACTTCGTGACAACTTTGTACCCGGCGTACGACGCGGTCATCCAGGCAGGCGGCGTGGAAGCGGACGAACTGCTCTCCGAAGGCCCGGTCTGGTACTACAACGGCCTGGCGGTCGTTGGCATGCTCGTTGCGTGCTTGCTGTTCTTCAACACGCTGTTCCTTATCGGCCGGTCTGTCTCGCGGCGCGCAGAGGCATCCGGTGCAAATCCGGTTGCTGCGTTCTTCTCGACTGCGTGGCGACGCTCTGCGACGTTCGGTGGCTACCTTGCCCATTTGGGCATGGCCGTCATCTTGGTCGGCCTTATCGGCTCTTCCATGTACGTGACCGAGGTCACCGGCTATCTTGGCTATGACGAAGAGACGGACACGACCGAAGGCAATTTCCAGATCCAGAATTACGAACTGCGCTACACGGGCAATACGGTCGAAGAGATCAATGCGGGTACCGACATCCTCTACCAGGTGGAATTCGACGTCTACGATATTTCCGGGTCTTCGGAGGGCGTCTATGTCGGTCATTTGAGCCCCTCCGTGCAGCTTGATGCGCAGACGCAGCAGTCGAAGCTTAATGCCAGCGTCGTGAGCACGCCTTTGCACGACCTGTTCGTTGCATACCGTGGCGTCAGCGAGGACGGCGCGTTTGCGCTCGATGTTCGCATCAACCCGCTCATCAGCTTCGTGTGGGCTGGGTTCTTTATCCTGATGGCAGGAACCGCGCTTGCCTTCGCAGGCCGTCGTGAAGGTGCGGGCAAGGTAAACGATGCGGGCGGTGCGCAAGCGACCGCGCTCTCCGAGGGCGAACCGGGACAAGAAACCGTTTCGGGCATCGCGCCCTCGCAAGACGCTGACAACGAGGCGGAAGCTTCGTCCAACGCGCAGAGTGCTGCAGATGCGGAACAGGATGCTCCAAGCGCGCTCGATACTGCAGGCGATTCGACAGCTTCCAGCGATGGCGAAAGGAGCTGATTGCGTGGACGCCATCGTTGCAAAGCGCATTTCGAAGACGTTCGGTCGGCGCAAAGCGCTTGACCGCGTGTCGTTTTCTCTGCCCGAAGGCGCGTTCCTGTCCATTTTCGGGCCGAACGGGGCAGGGAAGTCGACGCTTCTGCGCGTGCTGTCGACCCTTGCTCGCCCGACGGAAGGCAGCGTGAAGGTGGCGGGCATCGATGCGAAAGAGCACCCTGACCAAGTTCGGGAGCGCATCGGGCTCATTTCGCACCAGAGCATGCTCTACGGCGATCTGACCGCGTACGAAAACCTCATGTTCGTGGCGCGTATGTACGGCATCCAAGATGCCGAAGCGCGCGTTCGAACGCTTTTGAAAGCAGTCGAGCTGGATCATCGTCGCTACGATCTCGTGCGCACGTTCTCGCGCGGTATGACGCAGCGCCTTTCCATCGCCCGTGCGTTCTTGCACGATCCTTCGGTCGTATTCCTCGACGAGCCGTACGCCGGCCTCGATCCACATGCGGTCGAGATCTTCGACGATCTGATCGGGCGGATGCGCGAAGGAAGGACGTTCGTCATGGTCAGCCATGACCTGCAGAAAGGCTTTGATGCCGCCTCGCACGTCCTGGTGCTGGCGAAGGGGCGCACCGTGCTGTTCGAAGCGCGCGAGAACGTGGATTTCGAGGAGTTCTCGCGCTTGTACCACGACACGGTCGGAATGGGGGTGGCCTGATGAAAGGTGTTGCCGAACAGCCCGAGGCCACGCTGCAGGAGGCTGAAGTCCGCACGGGCGCGCCGGTGTCGGTGCGGCGTCCTTCGACATGGGCGCATTACCGCGCGCTCGTGAAAAAAGACCTGCTGCATGAGATGCACACGCGCGACATGCTCACGTCCATGGGCCTGTACGCTTTGTTGGTACTGGTGGTGTACGGTGCGGCGCTTGCGCAGGCAGGAACCTCGCTGGACATCCAGCAAATGGCAGGCGGTCTGCTGTGGGCGGTGGTCTTGTTCACGTCGCTTCTTGGGTTGAACCGCAGTTTTAGCCATGAGACGGCTGACGGATGCCTGGACGGCCTTATGCTGGTGCCTATGGACCGATCGGTGCTGTTTCTTTCGAAAGCGACGGCAAACCTGGTCTTTCTGCTTATCGTCGAAGTGATCGTGGTGCCGCTGTTTTTCTTTTTCTTCCTGGGCACGGTCGGCGCTGCCCCTTCGTGGCCGCTGTTGCTCGCGGTGCTCGCCGTGGGCACCGTCGGCATTGCGGGCGTCGGCACGTTGCTGTCGACGATCACGGTCAACACGCGCGGCCGTGACGTCATGCTGGCGGTTCTGTTCATCCCGCTTTCGTTCCCGCTTCTGTGGTCGTGCGTTTCGGCCGCCACTGCCGTTCTTATCGGAGCGGAAGGCTTTATGGACACGTTCACGATGTCCATGGCACTGGCGGGCGGTTACGATGTCGTGATGATACTCGTCTCGTGGGTGCTGTACGATTTCGTCGTGAGCGCTTAATCCGAGCAGTTGAGGAAAGGAGGTACCATGCCTGATCAAAAAGACAGGAATATGCGCGTAGGTGGGCCGCTTGACCGGTTTGCCCCCATCGGACTGCTCGTGGGGGCGGTGCTTGCGGCGGTCGGTCTTGTGTACGCGTTTACCGTGACCCCGCTGGTGAACGGTGCGTCGGTTGACGGCGTGGAAGTTATCAACGGAGTGGCGGTTTCCAACATGCTGCTTCTGTCCCAGAAGATTTTCTACTGGCATATGCCGGTCGCGCTCGTCAGCTTTATCGGCATTGCGTTCGCAGCATTTTTTGCCGTGCGCTTCCTTATGACCAAAGATGCGCGCTACGACCTGCGCAGCAAGCTTGCTATGGAAGTCGGGCTCGTGTTCGTGCTCTGCACGATGGTTACCGGGCTTTTGTGGACCCGTTTCGAATGGGGTGTTTGGTGGACGTGGGAGCCTCGTCTGACCACCTACTTCATTCTTATGCTGTTGGTGTTCGGGTATTTCATCCTGCGCAATGCGATTGCCGACCCTGAGCGCCGTGCCGCGTATTCTTCGGTATTGGGAATCCTCATTCTGGTGGACGTTCCCATCTGCTTCATGGTCACGCGCCTGATTCCTTCGAGCATCCATCCGGTCGTATTCCGGTCGGACTCCGGCATGTCGATGGACATGGTCGTGCCCCTACTGCTCTCGGTGGTCGGGTTTGGCTTGATTGCCGTCGGGCTTTATCGTCTGCGCCTGCGTGCGCAGCTTATCGAAGAACGTGTTAATGCCGTGCAAGAGGCTTTGGAGGACTAGCCCATGAATCCTGTTTTGGCTGAGATCTATTCGACGATCATCCCGTCCGCACCGTACGTGCTGGGCGCGTACGTGCTCGTGTTCATCGTCCTGTTCGTTTACGTCTTTTTCACGGTCTCAAAGCTGAAGAGCGCGGAAAAGAAGATGGACGCGCTGGAAGAGCGCGTCGAGGAGCTTTTGAAGTAAGCTCGCTTCTCAAAAAAAGGCGTGAGTGCAGAGTAGGCTTCCTGCTTCAGGCTGCCTACTCGCTTTCTGGGGCGTTCTCTTCGCGAAGCGGCTTCGTGAAGAGCTCGTAGGCTTCGTCGGACACGACAAGGCGGGTAGCACGGTCGAGTATGCGCGCGGTGAACGGCGTCACCGCGCCGGTCGTCTCTCCGTCGTACTGCACTTCGAGCGGCGGGTCTGCATGGACGGTGATCTCCCGTCCGGAAAAGACCTCCATTGCGTCGCCGCGGTCTGGGTAGTCGCCTTCGCGGTCCAACATCGCTGCCAGTATGGAAGGCACGAGCTCGAGCGCGTTTTGCGCTTTGAGCACGACAAGGTCAAGCTTGCCGTCGCGCGGGCGATTATCGTGCGTGACGGAAATGTCGAACTGAATCTTAGAGAAGTTCACCGCAAGGACGCACACGCCATCGCGTTCGATCCTGTCGCCGTCGATGTCGATGGTGAAATGGGACTGCTGAGGCACGAAGTTCGTGACCGCAGCGGAGAAGTACGCCATAGGGCCCCACACGTGCTTGAACGGCTTTGCACGCTTCATAATGTCTGCGTCATAGCCGGCGCCTGCCATGATAGAGAAGCCGTAGCTTCCGTCTGCAACCTCGATTTCTCCCATGTCGAAATCGAGGTGCTTGCCGCTGCGGGCCATGAGCGAAAGCGGATGGGTTTCGACGGGAGAGTGAAGGTTGAGGATGAGCAGGTTCGCGGTGCCGGCCGGAAACGGCATGACCGGTATGCCGGTATTGCGCAGATGGTAGCAAACAGCGGCTACGGTGCCGTCCCCGCCGGATGCGACCACGGCGTCGAACGACGTTGCGTCGTCGAGCAGGGAGCCGACATCGGTCGTTCCATCGGTCGAGCGCAGGCATATCTCGTCTCCGTCCCGAACGAAAGAGCGCATGAAATCGTAGACAGCGCCTTCGCCGTACCCGGATGAAAGGTTGTTTATCACTAGGAGTTTCACTTCGGCCCTTTCGTTCGTATTACACTAAAGGATACTACGCAACCGACCGAACAGCGCTCACGTGCTGCGATGAAAGGCAACTGTAGGAAAGTGATCATAGAAGACCAGTCGAGTTTCGAGGCGTTTGTCGAGCGCGCGTCGACTTCGCCCGTCCTTGCGGTGGACACGGAGTTTTTGCGCGATAGGACCTACTATGCGCAGCTTTGCTTGCTGCAGATGGCGACCGAAGACGAAGTAGTTCTTGTGGACCCGCTGCAGGTGAAGGACCTGCACCCGCTGGTGCCGCTTTTGGAAAACGAGCAGGTTGTGAAGCTTTTCCACGCGGGCACTCAGGATATCGAAATCCTCTATCGCGAGCTTGGCTGCGTTCCGCGCCCCGTGTTCGACACGCAGATTGCTGCAGCGCTTTTAGGCCAGACGCAGCAGGTTGGCTACGGCGCGCTCGTGCAGTCCGTCTGCGGTGTGCACCTGAAGAAGGCCGACTCGTACACGGACTGGTCGCGCCGTCCGCTTTCGGAATCCCAGCAACGCTATGCGGCGGAGGACGTCGTGTACTTGCCGCGCATGTACCATGCGATGAAGGACGAGCTCGAAGAGAAAGGGCGTCTTTCCTGGCTTGCGGACGATTTCGAGCACCTTGTCGACCCGGCGCGGTTTGCCGTCGACCCGCGCGAGCGGTTCCAGCATCTCAAGCGCGTCTCCCAGCTGACCCCGCGTCAGCTTTCGGCTGCGCGCGAAGTCGCGGCGTGGCGCGAGGAGACTGCGCAGCGACGCAACATTCCGCGCAAATGGGTTATCACGGACGAGCAGATCGTCGAAGCGTGCAAGCGCGGGGCGCGCAGTATCGATGAACTGTATATGGTGCGCGGTCTGGAATCGGGCTTGGGCTGTGCTGACGCGCGGCAGATCGTGAAGCGTATTTCCCGTGGACTCGACGCTCCCGAAGAGACCTGGCCCCGCCTTTCGAAAGCGGGGAAAAACGAATCCAACGTGGATGTGGAGGTCGACCTGTACGCTGCGCTTGCGCGCTTGCGGGCGCGCGAGGCGAACGTCGCCTTCCAGACGCTTGCTTCGCGGGACGACCTGGTCTCCATCGCCCGCGGCTATGACGAGGGCATCGAGCTGCTTCGCGGATGGCGGCGCGAGATAGCAGGGGAGGACTTGATCGCCTTGCGGGAAGGGCGCAGGGCATTGTGCATCAAGGACGGAAAGCTTGCGATAGTGGAGGCGGACGTGCGCAATGTCACTGCCGCGGAAGCTGAGTAACGGCGTTCTCACGGCTTCGTGACGTTTCTGAGACCGAAGCCCGCTGCCGGTATAATGCGTTCTGAAAGATACGATGCTTGCAGGCGTAGGCTGCAATGATGCGGCAGCTTGCGTTTTCGAGCCCTGCCAACTGAAGGGATTACCTATGCCTTTGTCATATTGGGGACTTATTATCATCACGCTTGCCATAGGCGGCGCAGCTACGTTCTACGTTCAGTCCCAGCTCAAAAAGTACCGGAGGGTTCCGTCCTCTCTTGGCATTACCGGTGCCGAAATGGCGCAGCGAATGCTGGCTGCGAACGGCATCTACAACGTGCCTATCCATCGCGGCGGTCCTGACCAGGACCATTTCGATCCCCGCTCGAACTCCATCACACTTGATCCCGAAGCTTACAGCGGTACGAGCATCACGGCCATCGCGACCGCCTGCCATGAGGTCGGACATGCGTGCCAGTTCGCGCAAGGCTACGCTCCCATGAAGTTCCGCAGTGCGCTCGTTCCGGCGGTGAACCTCTGCTCGAACCTTTGGATGGTCCTGCTTGTCGCGGGCATTTTCCTGAACATGGCGGGGCTGTATACGGCAGCCATCATCATGTACGCGGTCGCAGTCCTCTTCCAGCTGGTCACGCTTCCGGTCGAGTTCAACGCAAGCCGTCGTGCGATGGCCTACCTGAGCACGACCGGTATCTACCAGCAGGAGCAAAGCGGTGCTTTCAGCGTACTGCGCGCTTGCGCGCTCACGTATGTTGCTGCTGCCCTGACCTCTATCCTGCAGCTGCTCTACCTGCTTTCTTTCCGCAATGATGAGTAGCTTCGGGCCACGGGACGGTGCCGCAGCTGGTTCTCAGGCCGAGGCAAGCTCCCTGTTTTCGCAGCCGCCTGCGAGCGCGGTCTCTGCCGAGAAGGGGGCGGGGCGCAGCGTGCTTTCTGTTTCTGGCGCCATGGCGCTCGCAAAAGGCGCGCTGGAAGGGATTACCGTCCGCTTGGTGGGAGAGGTCTCTGAAGTCTCCAACAAGCCAGGCTACAAGGCTGTTTACTTCACGGTAAAGGACGCTTCCGCCTCGCTTCCCTGCATGATGTGGAACAACCGCTACCGTTCTGCCGGGGTCGAACTGCGCGTGGGCATGCTTGTGGAGCTTGCAGGGCGGTTCACACTGTACGCAGCGAAAGGCCGCATGAACTTCGATGTGTTCTCTGTCTCGCTTGCTGGAGAAGGGAACCTTCGCTTGCAGGTTGCGAACCTCGCGCGGAAGCTCCAAGTGGAAGGCCTTATGGACCCTGCGCGCAAACGGCCGCTGCCGTATCTCCCGCAGACTATCGGCATCGTGACCAGCCCGCGCGGCGCGGCAGTCCACGACATGCTGCGTACGCTCCGTCGTCGCTATCCGGTAGCGCGCGTGGTCGTCGCGGGCGTTCCAGTGGAAGGCGCAAACGCGCCGCGCGCGCTCATTGAAGGCTTGCGCGCGGTGGTGGCAGCTGGCGCAGAGGTCGTGCTGCTCGGGCGCGGAGGCGGCTCGTTCGAAGACCTCATGCCGTTTAACGACGAGCGTTTAGCACGCACGGTGGCCGCCTGTCCCATTCCGGTCGTGACGGGCATCGGACACGAGCCAGACAACTCTATTGCGGACATGGTTGCCGATTTCCGTGCCTCTACGCCGACGGGAGCTGCTGAAGCTGTCGTGCCAGACCGCAGCGCGCTTGTCGCTCAGCTCGACGCCCGTTTGGCAGCGCTGTGCGCATCGGTTTCCGCCCGCGTGGAGCGAGAGCACCAACGGCTTGCAGCGTGCGCATCGCGCCCGGTGTTCCAAGACGCGCATATGCTGTTTTCGGAAGAAGCGCTGACCGTCGACCTTGCGAGCGACCGGATACGTCGCGCAGCCGCGATGGCGACAGAGCGATGGGCGGTGCCTCTTGAGCACGCTGCCGAGCGGCTTCACGCCGCACTGCCCCGTTCGCTCGAGCGCGATCGTGCGGCGCTCGGCCGCGTGGAAGACCGCCTGAAAGGCGTCGCGCGGACGCTGCTTGCTCCGTTCGAAAACCAGGTTGCGCTTTCGGCGGCGCGCTTGCAGGACCTTTCTCCGTTGACGATCCTTTCGCGCGGGTATTCCGTTACGAAGGACGCGAACGGCTCGATTCTGAAAAGCGTCGAGGGGGTTTCGGCGGGGGATGCGGTGTCGGTGCTGCTTGACGACGGCGAGCTTGCCTGCCGTGTCGAGGACGTTGCGCCGCATCCAGCGCGCACGGCGCCCGACGCGCACGATGAGCAAAGTACCGCGCCAAAGGAAAGGCGCGTATAAGGAGAGGAGACGCTCGTGGAGGAATCCATGAAGGCACCTGAGGAATTGACGTTTCGCGAGGCGATGGCTGAGCTTGAGCGCACGGTCGTCGCGCTGGAAGGCAATACGCTGGAGCTTGAAGACAGCCTTGCCCGTTATGAGCGCGGTGTCGCGCTCATTCGTTCGCTGCGTACGCGACTTGACAGCGCGCAGCAGCGGATTGACGTCTTGATGGGCGAGCTCGATGCATCGCAGGATGACGAAACGCAGGACACCACGCTTTCGTAGCGTTCGCGGCATTGCCGGTTGTCCGAATGGGCGCGGGGCCATACCATGGTGGAGATGTTTTTCGAACGTTCGGGACAGGAGAAGCAACATGGCTGAAGACTGCATTTTCTGCAAGATTGCGGCAGGGGAGATTCCTTCGACGAAGGTGTACGAGGACGACCAGGTCCTTGCGTTCGAGGACTTGAACCCCATGATGCCCGTCCACACGCTCATCGTGCCGAAGGAGCACCATGCAAACATCGGCGATGACATCCCAGACGCGCTCATGGGCCATCTTTTCAACACGGTGAAGAAGGTCGCTGAGATCAAAGGCATCGCCGAGTCGGGCTATCGTGTTATCGTGAATACGGGCGACGACGCGTGCCAGACTGTCCATCACGTGCACGTTCATGTGCTCGGCGGTGCGCCTATGAACGACGGCAGCCCGGCGAAATAGAAGAGTCGCAATCCCGCTTTTGCGGGAATGAGCTGCGAGAGCGGCCGCCTTGCACACCATGCGAGGTGGCCGCTTGCCGTTTCGCGCTCGAACGAAAGGGCTCGGGCAGACCGCTTGCCGAAAGCACCAAGGGGTTTCTGCCCTCGTTGCTTTGCCCAATACTACACTTGATATTTCAGAACAGATGGAGGAGGCATTCTTGAACGTACTGGTCATTAACGCGGGTTCTTCTTCCTTGAAATATCAGCTGATTAACCTCGAGACGAAAAAGATTCTGGCAAAGGGCATTTGCGAGCGTGTCGGCACTGCCGAGGCATTCCATAAGCATGGTCTTGACCAGAACGAAGTCGTGATCGATGCCGAGATGCACGACCATGACGACGCGATGGCGCTTGTGCTCGAAGCCCTCACGAGCGGACCGACCAAGGCCATTGACTCTCTCGACCAGATTGATGCCATCGGCCACCGTATCGTCCAGGGCGGTTGGTACTTCGACAGCTCCGTGCTGATCGACGACGACGTCATTGCGAAGATTGACGAGCTTGCCGAGCTTGCACCGCTGCACAACAAGGCAGCGCTTATGGGCATCCATGCGTGCAAAAAGCATATGCCGGACAAGCCGATGGTCGCTGTGTTCGACACTTCGTTCTTCCAGACGCTTCCGCCGAAGGCCTATATGTACCCGATTCCGTACGAGCTGTACGAGAAGCACCATATTCGCAAATACGGCGCGCATGGTACGAGTCATCGCTACATTGCCGAACGTGCGGCAGTGATCTTGGGCGAGCCGCTCGACGAGCTCAAGCTTATCACCTGCCATCTGGGCAACGGTTGCTCCGCCAGCGCCATTGACCACGGCATGGCCGTGGACACCTCCATGGGCCTCACGCCGCTCGACGGCCTGATGATGGGCACGCGCTGCGGCGCGATCGATCCGGCCATCGTTCCGTTCATCATGGAAAAGGAAGGGCTTTCTCCCGCCGAAGTGAACGATCTGATGAACAAAAAGAGCGGCCTGCTGGGCATTTCAGGCATCAGCAACGACCTGCGAAGCGTGCGCGAGGCTTCGGAGCATGGCGATGAGCGGGCGATGCTTGCCTACGATATGTATTCCAACTCCGTGAAAAAGTATATCGGACAGTACATTGCGGTCATGGGCGGCGTTGACGCCATCGTGCTGACGGCGGGCGTGGGAGAAAACTGCGAGAAGATGCGCCGTTTGATCTTCGCCGGCCTGCAGCCGCTCGGCATCATTCTCGATGAGGCGAAGAACCGTCAGCGTGGGTTCGAGCGCGAGATTTCTTCGGACAAGTCGCGCGTGAAAATCATCATTATCCCGACGAACGAAGAGTACATGATCGCGCGCGACACGTACGAGATCGTCCACGAGCGCAGCCAGATCGTGCCCGTTTCGGCAGCGTCGGCGTAAGAACAGTTCGCATCCGTGCATGAAAGAGGCTCCCGGGAAGGGAGCCTCTTTTGCATGGCGAGAATAGAAGGGGGACGTTTCGCCCATTATGCGGACAGAGGGCTTATCCTCGAGCCTGTGCTTGAACGCAGGTGATGCCGATGACGCCGACGATGTCCTCGGCGGAGCAGCCGCGGGACAGGTCGTTCACCGGGGCGGCCAGGCCTTGCGTAATGGGGCCGTACGCCTCTGCTTTGGCCAGGCGCTGTACCAGCTTGTAGCCAATATTGCCGGCGTCCAGGTCAGGGAAGACGAGAACGTTCGCTTTGCCGGCGACAGGGGAGTCCGGTGCCTTGGATGAGCCGACCGAAGGCACGATGGCTGCGTCCAGCTGCAATTCGCCGTCGAGAGCCAGTTCGGGGGCGAGCTCTTTGGCAAGGGCGGTCGCTTCTTCGACCTTCGCGCGGTCGGCGGTCGCGACTGCCGAACCCTTCGTCGAATGCGACAGGAGGGCAACCGTCGGCTCAGTGCCCATAAGCGTACGCCACGACTGTGCGGAGTTCACTGCGATGTGCGCAAGCTTCTCGGCATCAGGCTGGATTTCCAGACCGCAGTCAGCAAAGATGAAGGTACCGTCCTGGCCGTAGGCGCAGTCCGGAACGACCATGACGAAGAACGCGCTTACCAGCTTCACGCCCGGAGCAGTCTTGAGGACCTGGAGGGCGGCGCGCAGGACGTCAGAGGTGGAGTGGCACGCACCGCAGACCATGCCGTCCGCATCCCCGTTCTTCACGATCATATTGCCGAAGTAGAGCACGTTGTCCATGAGCGCAAGCGCCTGCTCTTCGGTCATGCCCTTATGCTTGCGCAGCTCGTAGAGCTTCGCGGCATAGTCCTCGCGCTCAGGCGCCGTGCGGACGTCGACGATGCGGGCGCCGTCCAGAGCGTACGGGCTGGCCTTGATGGCCTCGGCGTCGCCCAGGATGATCAGGTCGGCGACACCCTGCTCAAGGATCGTCTGCGCCGCCTGCAGCGTGCGCTCGTCGTCGCCTTCCGGCAGGACGATGGTCTTTTTCTCGGTCTTCGCGCGCGCGAGCACCGCGTCGAGGAATGCGCTCATGAACCGTCCTTTCTCTCCTGTTTGCAATCAGTATTGTCTTTTTATGGTAACCCACGATTGAAGGCGCCTTCTCGCTAAAATGGCTACTCGGTGTAAATGGATGACGAAGTCGGCGGGGTGCGGGCTGCGGTGTGTATCGCGGCCCTGCGGACTAGAGGAGGTTGCGCTCGATGGCCGTTCGCTACCGCAGTTATCTTGAGGTCGGTTCGCGCGATTTCGATGCAGTCGTCGTGGGGGCAGGGCTTGCAGGCAGCGTGGTCGCGCGAGAGCTCGCGGAGCGTGCAGGCATGCGCGTCCTCGTGCTGGAAAAACGCCCGCGCATCGGTGGCAACCTTTCTGACGGCTACAACGACGACGGTATTTTGGTGCATCATTACGGACCGCATGTTTTCCATACATCCGACGAGCGCGTGATCGCGTACCTGAAGCGTTTTGCCCGTTGGCGTCCGTACGAGCACCGTGTTCTTGCGAATTGGTACGGCACCTACCTGCCGGTGCCTTTCAATCGTACTTCGCTTGAGATCGCATTCGGGCACGACCGCTCCCGCGAGCTGTTCGCGCGCCTGTGCGAAGTGTTCGGCGAAGGCGCAGAGATCACGGTGGGGGAGTTGCTTTCCTGCGACGATGACGGCCTGCGCGAAGTGGGCGAATTCGTCTACAAGAACGTCTTCTCGTACTACAGCGAAAAACAGTGGGGCGTTCCTGCGCGCGAGGTTGACGAGCGGATTATCGGCCGCGTGCCGGTGCGCATTTCGAATGACGACCGCTATTTCACCGACAGCTTCCAAGGCGTTCCGGTCGAAGGCTACACGTGCTTCTTCGAATCGCTGCTCGGTCATGACAACATCACTGTTTGCCTGGACATGGAGGCCGAGAATGCTTTTGACCTGGTGTTCGAAAGCAGGGAGGCCACGTCGCCGCTCTCTTCTATCAAAGTGAAAGACCGTACGTTCACGGGCCCTATCGTCTATACGGGCCCGCTTGACGAACTTTTCCTTTCCCGTTTCGGGCGCTTGCCGTACCGCAGTATCGACTTCGCGTTCGAGACGATCGAGCGAGAGCACGTGCTGCCGTGCGGTACGGTGAACTTCACCGTAACCGAAGACTACACGCGCATGACCGAGTTTACCTGGCTTACGGGGCAGCACAGCCAGCGCACGACCGTCGTGCGCGAATATCCCTGCGCATACGAGGACGCGTACACGCAGGTGCCGTGCTACCCTATCATTAACGAAGCGAACCTTGCTCACTACGAACAGTACCGCTCGTTTACGGTAACGCTGCCGAACTTCCATCCGATGGGTCGGCTGGCCGAATACCGCTATTACGACATGGATGCCGTGGTCGCGCGCGCTTTGCAGCTTGCCGACCAGCTGTGCGATAACAACGCGATATAGGGGACAGGGAGGACCCGTGAAGACCATTTCGTTTGCCATACCATGCTACAATTCCGCCGCTTACATGGACAAATGCATCGAATCTTGCCTTGCATGCGGGGAAGACATCGAAGTGATCATCGTGGACGACGGGTCCACCAAAGACGAAACCCCTCAGAAAGCCGACGAATGGCAGCGCCGATATCCCGACATCGTCAAGGTCGTGCACCAGGAAAACGGTGGGCATGGAGCGGCCGTAAACGCAGGACTTGCAGCCGCCGAAGCGCTGTACTTCAAAGTGGTCGACTCCGACGACTGGCTTGACGCGGACGCCATGGCAGAGGTCATGGCCTACCTGCGCCGCCAGATCGAACGACGCGACGCGACGGATTTGGTCGTCGCCAACTACGTCTACGAAAAGGTATTTGAGGACAAGCGTACGGCAATGCGCTATCGCAACGTCTTCCCGGTGGGCAAGGAGTTCGGCTGGCGCGATATCGGGCATTTCAGCCCGAGCCAATATCTGCTCATGCATTCGGTCATCTACCGTACCGAGCTTCTGAAGGATATGGGGCTCGCGCTGCCCGAGCATTGCTTCTACGTGGACAATATCTTCGTGTACGTGCCGCTGCCGCACGTGAAGTCCGTCTATTATCTGGACGTCGACATGTACCGCTACTTTATTGGGCGCGAAGGCCAGAGCGTGAACGAAGACGTCATGTACCGGCGCATTGATCAGCAGCTGCGCATCACGCGGATCATGATCGATTCGGTCGATCTGCCGGATGCCGTGGCGGAAAAGAAGCTCGAGCATTACATGGAGAACTACCTCTCCATGATGATGTGCATCTGCAGCACGTTCCTTCGCATGCACAAAAAGGAAGAGGACGAAGCGAAACTGCGCGACATCTGGCGCTATCTCGAAGAGCGCAATCCTGTGCTGTACAAGCGCGTACGGCACAACGTGCTGAACATCGGCGCCAATTTGCCGACTGAGGCGGGACGCGTCATTGGCCAGACGGGCTACAAAATGGCGCAGAAGATCTTTAAGTTCAATTAAGTTCCGTCGTTCTACGAACGACGGAACGAGTCGACGCTGCGAAGCGCCGGATGCACGCCATCTTCGCGCGACTCCGGAGGCTCGCGTACCGAAGTACGCTTCGCCACCGGAATCCCCCGAACCTGGCGCACCCCGACGCTTCTCGCTGACCTTACAAACGACCCGGGCGACAAAACGTTCATGCTGGTAGCGCTCGGGTACAATGTCGGCATGGACAGTGCATCATTGACATATCCCGCCTGGAACGGGCGCGCCATCCTGCTGGTGGACCTGGACGCGTTCTTCGCGTCGGTAGAACAGCTGGACCATCCGGCATGGCGCGGCAAGCCGGTGATCGTGGGCGGTGACGCTGACAAGCGCGGTGTGGTGAGCACGTGCAGCTACGAGGCACGCGCGTATGGCGTGCGCAGCGCCATGCCGGCGGTGACGGCCGCGAAACTGTGCCCGGACGCCATTTGGACGCACGGTCATTTCGACCGTTATCGCGAAGTGTCGAACCAGGTCATGGCCATTTTGCGCGACGAGACGCCGCATGTGCAGCAGGTGAGCATCGACGAGGCGTTCTTGGACGTCACGCCGACGCCCCATGCGCCTGAACATCCAATACTTGTTGCCCAGCGCATCCAGCGTCGTGTGGGAGAGCTCGGCGTCAGTTGCTCTATCGGCGTCGGCACCTCCAAAAGTGTTGCCAAGGTCGCTTCCGACATGGACAAGCCGCGCGGGCTTACGGTCGTGTTTCCCGGAACGGAGCTGGACTTCCTGGGGCCGCTTCCTATTCGCAAGATGAGCGGTATCGGGCCAGCCGCCGAACGCGAGCTGAAAGCCCATGGCGTTCGGACGCTGCGCGATGTAGCGTTCGCGGACGAGTCTTTGCTGCGGCGGGTGTTCGGAAAGAATGCGTCCATGATGCGCGCACGCTGCGATGGGTCGGACGCCTCGCCGGTTGAAGTGGACGATGAGATGAAGTCCATTTCGAACGAGATGACGTTCGCTCAAGACCTGACGAAGCGCGCGGACGTGGAAGCTGCCCTTGATACCGCTTGCGCGAAGGTGTGTCGCCGAGCGCGACGCAAGGACGCCAAAGGGCGCACCGTTTTTCTCAAGCTTCGTTTCGAGGACCGCAGCGTGCATTCGGTGCAACGAAAGCTTGCCCATCCAAGCAACGACGAATATGCGATCATGCCGGTCTTGCACCGCATGCTGGGGGAGCTCTGGAGCGAAGGCATGGGGGTCCGCTTGGCAGGCGTGGGGCTTTCGCAGTTTGAAGAGGAGACGGCGGTTCAAGAGAGCCTGTTCGCGTTGGAAGAGGCAGCGCCGAACGAAGACGACGTGGCGCCGTCCATCGCAGATGACCATAAGCGCGAAGGGCTCATTGCTGCAACCGACAAAGTGCGGGACCGTTTCGGGGACGGCCTACTGCAGTTTGGGCGGGAGATGCGCAGCAAGCAGAATTTGACCGGGTCTTCCAGCAAGAACGTCGAAGATTACAAGTAGAGGCCTCTTTGGAAGGAACCGCCTTGGGTATAACGGGGCACGCGTGTATCACGATGCCTCGCAGCATCCAAGAGGCGGGTTGCGCCTTATGGGCGCTCTTGTGTCGGTATGCTTCCGACCAGGAAAGACAACAATCAGAAGCATGCGTGTTGCATTAAGCGCCGATTTCTCCTGTATGGGGCGCCTTGCAGTCCATGATCGCGTACACGAATCTGCCCGACGTAAAGGTCTTGCACTCGCCTTCGGCCGAAGGCGCTTCCCACGGAAGTTCCATTATGCGCTCGGATACCCGCCCGAGCGCGCCTTTGCATTCGTCCAGGACGTTCGCGATGACGGTGAGCGAAGGCTTGTCGGCGAGTTCGCTTTCTGCAAGCGCCACCGAGATGGTGGAGAGCCCTTCAAGCGATAGTTTGACGTCGTCGATCGAGTCGGCAAGGGCGATGGCGCTTTCAGATTCCTGCGTATTCGTGCAGATCATGGCGTGCTCCTTAGGAAAGAGGCGGGAACGAAGTGGCGCATAAGAAGCAGGGCGCGGCACATGCCGCGCCCTGTCGTACGGATTGTGGTGATAAGACGACTGCTCCTTCGCGGCATCGTGCAACAGCGGGCGGGAAAGGAGGAGTCGTCCCT
>CHCFC05602__coassemble_540_pt1 | contig 18158 bp, 16 predicted proteins | sample CHCFC05602__metabat2_low_PE_036 | metagenome-assembled genome bin CHCFC05602 | reverse complement strand
GCACGGACAGAAAGGCAGCTATGCTGGACGCAGACGCTATCATGACGAACGGCAATCGCACGGAGACCGCACGCCTGAGCGAACCTTCGGTGATCGCTCAAGAGAGCAGTGCCGAGCACGGTGCGTATCGTCCTTTCACCCCGCTTATGGCGCTTCAGATTGCTGCTCCGCATACGTGGCCCGCAGCGATTCTCCCCTGTTTGGTCGCTGTTGCCGCTGCTTCGAGAACGCTTCCTGCCGTTTCCGTCACGCTTTCGCTCGCCCTGCTTGCTATCTGCATCCTCATGCAAGCGTCGGTCAACACGTTCAATGACTACTACGACTACGTGAAAGGCACCGACGAAGCGGATGCGGACGTGGCCGTCGACGACGCTATCCTTGTGTACAACAACGTTAACCCGCGGTCTGCGCTCCGTCTTGCAATCGGGTTTTTGGCGGCTGCTTTCGCGATCGGCGTCTACGTCATCTGGTGTGCTGGATGGATTCCGCTTGCGCTCGGTATCGTGGGTGCCGTTTTCGTCGTCGCCTACTCTGCGGGCAAAACGCCCCTCTCCTATCTTCCGGTCGGAGAAGTAGTCAGCGGCGTGGTGATGGGCGGTATCATCATGGTCGCGTGCTATCAGGCGCTCACAGCGACGTTGCCGCCTGCAGTCGTCTTGTGGGCTATTCCGACCACGCTTGGCGTCGGTCTTATCATGATGACGAACAACACGTGCGATATCGAGCGCGACATCGAGGCGCATCGCCGTACGCTTCCGGTGAAGCTTGGCAGGACTCGCGCGCGGCGCGTCTACCATACCGTGCTCGTGCTTTGGGCGCTGATGATCGTCGTGAACGTCGCAGTATTCTTTACGCCCGGCCTTCCCGTCTTGGTTTTTGGCGCGCTCGCATGCATCCCGCTTGTAAAGCCGCTTCTTTCGAATCCGCTGGCAGGCAACACGCGGCAAGCTGCCATGGGTCAGATTTGCACCGCAAACGTCGCTTTTGGAGCGTTCTATGCTGCCGCTATTTTCGCAAGCGGAAGCTTGGTCCTGACTTGGTAAGACCAAGGCGCAAAGCGGCCGGACTTATCGCCTTGGAGGAATTCGGCGATAAGTCCGGCCGCCCATCGGGGGTATCAGCACGGTTGCTTTCCGCTCAGACAGGATGCAAAGTCACAACCGTTGCGGAAAAGCCTGGCGTCAGCGCTCTTGCGCATCGCGGTCAGATGCCATCTCGTCAGAAGCGTTCCGTGCCGCGTTGCCCGTCTTCAGGGCAATCGATTTCGTTGGGCAGTTCTCCATGCAGTCAAGGCACAGCGAGCAGGCTTCGAGGGTGCTCGTGCCGTTCGCGGAGACGTCGATGCTTTCCGGGCAGACTGCGCAAACGTTTCCTATTCGTCTTCATGGCTGCCTCCTGCCGTCCGCGTCCCGTCCGGTCCGTCAAGGTGAACGCCTTTGTCATGCGGCGCGACCGCGCTGTTTGCGGGGGCGGTCCGGTTCGCTCTGAGCTGTGCACAAAAATACGATATATCTACGACCATTCTGCACTGATGCGTCCTCCGAGCTTCGTGAAATCCGCTTCTCGGGCAAACTCCTCAAGCGTCAGGGGCGCGTCGTTGGGCATCATGCCCGCCACAAACGCCATCCGGCCCAACAGCCGCTCAGGAGTATGGAAACGGTCGCGCAGTTCGTCGATAGAAGCGTCGTGGTCGCGCTTAGAAAGCCGACGTCCCGACTCGTTGACCATGAGCGGGAAATGCGCGTATTCGGGATGCGGCAGCCCCAGCAGACTCTGCAGGTAGATCTGCTGGGGCGTCGAGGGCAGCAGGTCGATACCGCGCGCGACCTGTGTCACCCCCTGCTCTGCGTCGTCCAGCACCACGGCCAGTTGATAGGCAAAAGCGCCGTCTGCGCGGCGTACGACAAAATCGCCGCACTCACGCGCAAGGTTTTGTTGCTGCGAACCCTGGAGGATATCGTCGAACGTTACGTCCTTATCCGGAACGATCAAACGCCAGGAAGGGTCCTTTCTTTGGGCCCTTTCCTGCCGTTCGGCATTCGACAGCCCACGGCAGATGCCAGGATAAACGAGCTTTTCTCCAAAATGGGGCGCGCTCGCGGCATGGAGGTCGGCACGCGAGCAGAAGCACGGGTACACAAGGCCTTCGCGCTCGAGGTGCTCGTAGGCAGCGCGATAGGCCTCTTCCCTGTCATGTTGCCAGTAAGGACCGAAATCCCACGTAAGGCCTATCCATTCGTAATCGCGCATGATAGCGTCGGCATACTCGGTTCGCGAACGCTCGGGGTCAAGATCCTCGATGCGCAAGACCATCTTGCCGCCCTCGCGATGCGCGAGGCACCATGCCACGACCGCAGCGAACAGGTTGCCCGCGTGCAATCGCCCCGTCGGACTGGGCGCAAAACGGCCGACGGGCGCGGTCGGCCGAACGTCGCTTTCTACGGTCGTGTTGTCTCGGGATGTGTGTGCGAACGAATGTGGTTCCATGGAAGCGCTTTCGGGTCGTGTATGTGCGAAAGGCGCAGGCTTGCAGGCCTGCGCCTTCACGGAGCGAGCAACGTAGCAGTGGGCGTCAAGCTAGCGTTCCTACGCTCGCGGTCTGCGGCAAATGCCTCACGTGCTGAGATCTCTGCCCGCCCGCTAGCGCATGACGCGGTCGTCCTGGACGTGCTTGGTCTTGCCGAAGCTGCGCTCAATGCCGCCCGGCTCAACAAGTTTCACGCCGACGCCGACCAGGAGGGTCTGCTTCAGCTTGTCTTCGATGTGATGCTTGAACTGGTTCATCTCTGCGTACGAGTCGCTGAAGGCCTCAGGTTTGAGCTCCACGAGCACGGTCATGCGGTCGAGGCCAGTCTCGTTGTCCACCTGGATGCGATAGTGCGTGGTAAGACCTTCGATGCCTGCCAGCACGTCTTCGACCTGGCTCGGGAAGACGTTCGTACCGCGGATGATGAGCATGTCGTCGCTGCGCGAGCGGACCTTTTTCATGCGTGCGTGCGTGCGGCCGCAGGCGCACTTTTCCGTCACGACGTACGTGAGGTCGTGCGTGCGGTAGCGCAGCACGGGAATGGCCTGCTTATCGAGGGGCGTGAGGACCAGCTCGCCCTGTTCGCCTTCGGGCACGGGCTCTCCGGTCTCAGGGTCGACGACCTCCCACAGGAAGTGGTCTTCGGCAATATGCTGCATGTCGCGTTCGGCAAGGCACTCGCCGGAGACGCCCGGGCCCATGACCTCGGTCAGGCCGTAATTGTCCGTGCACACGATGTGCATGCGGCTTTCGATCTCTTGCTTAAGGCCCGGCGGACACGGTTCACCTCCGAACAGGCCCACGCGCAACTGGCTTTTCTCCCAGTCGTAGCCGAGCTTCTCTCCCACTTCGCAGATATGCATAGCATACGAAGGCGTGGCGATGAGCACGGTCGTGCCGTAATCTTCCATCATCTGCAGATGACGCTCGGTGTTACCGGAGCCGGCGGGAATGACCATGCAACCGAGCTTTTGCAGGCCGTAATGCAGGCCGAAACCGCCAGTGAACATGCCATAGCCGAATGCCATCTGTGCACGGTCGCCCGGAACGACGCCCGCCATACAGGCCAAGCGGGCAATGCATTCGCTCCAAACGTCCATGTCGTGCTGGTTGTAGCCCACCACGACCGGTTTGCCCGTGGTGCCCGAAGACGAATGCAGCTCGACGACCTCGGTCAGCGGCACGGCAAAAAGGCCGTACGGGAATGTCTCGCGCAGAACCTGCTTGTCAGTGAACGGCAGCTTCCGCACGTCTTCGAGCGTGCGGATGTCATCGGGCGTGACGCCCATCTCGTCCATTTTCTGCCGATACCACGGTACGCGCGCGTACGTCCAGTTGACCTGGCGGATGAGCTTTGCGAGCTGAATGGCGCGAATCTCGGCGCGAGAAGCCGTTTCGATAATCGGCTGGAAGATAATCTGGTTGTCTAGGAGCGACATAGCGGTGCTTTCGTGATCGTGGGCGGCAAAACGGGCTTAAAGGGTCGCACGGAGCGTTTCCTGGTCGACGAAGGTGACCGGTGCATCGCGCAAAAGCTCTTCGGCGCGCGCGATGTCTTCAACGCACAGGGCGATGTAGGTGCTGATAAGCGAATAGGAGTAGGCGACGTTGATTCCGCAGTCGGCCATGACGCCGAACACCCGCGCCAATTCGCCCGGCGTGTCTTCGAGCTTCACGCACAGGACCTCCGAGCATTTGGCCGCAGCCCCGGATTTCTGAAGAGTCTCAAGCGCACGCTCAGGTTCGTCGACGATGAAGCGGACGATGCCGTAGTCGCCGGTGTCGGAAGCACAGTAACCGCGCACGTTCACGTCCGCACCCTTGAACTGGTCAAGAATGCGCCTCATATGCCCTGGACGGCTTTCCAGGAAAACGCTGATCTGGGAAACGCTCATTCGTGGTTCTCCCTTCAAATCCTCATCTTCGTAAAAGGACGCAGCTCTGAGAAAAAGTGACCGTCCCTTTTCTCAGAGCACGGCCAAACGCTATTCGAGCTAACCTTGCACAGCGTCAAGGCCTGCGCGGAAGGCGCGCAGGTTCGCCTCGACGGTTTTCGGCGGCACATGCGCAGATACGATTTCCTCCCAGCTTTCCACCGCGAACGGCAGTCCTGCCGCCATAGCACCGAGCAAGACCACGTTCGTCGACTTCGGGCTGCCCGATTCGCGCGCAATGCGACCAGCAGGGATAAGCACCGCGCCTGCACGGGCAAGCTTGCCGCGCGCATCGTGGGGCATGGCCGCTTTGCCCGTTGCGACCGGCAAAGGCTTGACAGCCTCGTCGTTCACGAGCAAGGTGCCGCCTTCCTTCAAGAACGGCAGGTTGCGCAACGCTTCGGTGGTCTCGAAAGACACGATGAAGTCGGCGCAGCCGACGTCCGCGCGCATGGACTGCACGTGCGACCCGAAGCGGACAACAGTCGAAACAGCACCGCCGCGCTGTGCCATGCCGTGAATTTCAGAAAGCTTGACGTCGAGTCCGGCAGCGCGGGCAGCGCGGGCAAGGAGGTCGGCAGCAAGGATCGTGCCCTGACCGCCGACACCGCACAACAGGACGGTGGTGGTCTTCTCATTCTCTGCCACGGTTCTCCCCTTTCTACGCTTCCGTGCTTACGAGCGCGCCGAATTTGCAGTACTGTGCGCACTGGCCACAGCCGATGCACAGCGAGGCGTCAACGAACGCCACGCCCGTCTCCGCGTCTTTCGAGATGGCGGGACAGCCGAGCGTGGCGCAGACGCCGCATCCGGTGCAGGCGGACGTTACCTCGAACGCAGGCTTGCGCTTGCGCTCGAGCAGAACGCACGGAGCGCGGAATACGATGACGCTCAGGTCGCCAGCGCGGTGCGTCGCCTCTTTGAGCGCGGTGCGAACGGCTTCGGCGTTGTGCGGGTCGACCGTCTGCACGTCCTCGATGCCAAGGGCGCGCACAAGGCCTTCCAGGTCCATTTCGCGGCTTTCGCGATTCTGCAAGGTCACGCCGTTGAAGGGATTGCCCTGGCGTCCTGTCATGGCGGTCGTGCGGTTGTCAAGGATGCAGACCGTGCCGGCGCCCTTGTTGTAGGCGGTGTTGAGCAGAGAGCTCAGGCCCGAATGACCGAAGGTCGAGTCGCCGATGACCGCGACGACCGGACGGTGGTCGGTTCCCGCAAGCGCAAGCTCAAAACCGTGCGCCATCGACACGGACGATCCCATGTCAACGCACGTGTCCATGCCCGAAAGCGGCGGCAGCGCACCGAGCGTGTAGCAACCGATATCGCCGGTGACGATCGCGCGCATGCGCGAAAGCTCCTTGAAGACCAGGCGATGCGGGCAGCCAGGGCACAGCGCTGGCGGACGGCCCGGAACGTCGGAGGGCGCTTCCTGATGCGCAGGGACCTCTCCTCCCATTGCGACCGAGACGGCCTGCGCGGAAAGCTCGCCTGCCGCCGGCAAGGGGCGCGCAAACGGCGCGACCTCGATACCGAGGGACTTCACCATCAAAGAGAGGTATTCGGACGCTTCGTCGACCACGTACAGGCGATCGACCGCGTCGGCAAAAGAGCGAATTTTCGCTTCCGGCATCGGCCAGACGCATCCGAGCTTGAGCACGCTTACCTCGGGACAGGCCTCGACGACATATTGGTAGGCAGCGCCCGAGCAGATGATGCCCACTTCGCGCGAGCGCATTTCAGCGCGGTTCAGGCTGCATTCTTCAGCCCAGGCCTTCACGGCATCGACGCGAGAGTCCAAAGAGATACGGCGCGGCTTCGCGAAAGCAGGCATCATGACCCACTTCGAAGCGTCCTTTTCGTACGGGCGCAAGGGGACTTCCGTGCGCTCCCCCATTTCGACCAGCGTCTTCGCGTGCGAAATGCGGACGGTCGAACGAATCATGAAGGGCATGTCGAAACGCTCGGAAAAATCGAAGGCCTCGCGGGTGAACGCGAGCGCTTCGGCAGAATCGGAGGGTTCGAGCATCGGGATGCGCGCAGCGAGCGCGTAGAAGCGGGAGTCCTGCTCGTTCTGGGAGGAATGCATGCCCGGGTCGTCCGCGGCCAAAATGACGAAACCGCCGTTCACGCCGGTGTAGGCCACCGTGAAAAGCGGGTCGGCCGCGACGTTCACGCCCACGTGCTTCATCGTGGCAAGCACGCGCGCGCCCGCAGCGCAGGCGCCTGCGCCGACCTCGACGGCGACCTTCTCGTTCGGGCACCACTCAGCGTAGACCCCGTCTTTTTTCGCAAACTCCTCCATCGTCTCGGTAGAGGGAGTGCCTGGGTAGGCAACGCCGATGCGCGCGCCCGCTTCCCATGCGCCTTGGGCAATAGCCTCGTTTCCTGAGAGCAGTTCCATGCCCCCTCCTTTCGGCTCTAGTCTTCGAACAGAAGGCAGAACGCCCCGATCTGCACGATGTCGCCCGGATGCAAGCTTGCCTCGGCAACATTCTCGTTGTTTACCCACACGCCGTTGAAAGAGTTGTCATCCTGGATGCGGTAGCCTTCCGGCGTCGACAGGATGCGCGCATGCTCGCGCGAGACCGTCATGTCGTTCAGGAAGATATCGCACTCCGGGCTGCGGCCGACCGACAGGTCGGAACTGCCGAGCTCCAAGACCGTGCCGACCTGCGGTCCGCGCACAATGCGCAGCGTGCCGTGCGCAGGCTTTGCGGCAGGCGCTGCAAGGTCTTCGCCAGTCAAGTCGACGGGCATGAAGCGCTGCGTCGAGCCGAGCAGCTTGAAACCGCATGCAGGACAGGCAGCGTCCTCAGGCGTTACCGGGTTGTTGCAGACAGGACATACGTCGATCATAGCGTTGCCCCCTTTCTTGTCTTTAGGATACCGCTACAGAGAGGTAGCGGAGGTCTTGTCTACGATGAGCGGCGTGTCGTTCAGAAGAACGCTCTCCGCTTGGGACTGAGCACCGGAGAAACTCCGGAAGAAACGATCCCACCAAATGCCAATGCCTTCGAAGAAGCTCGGCGCTGCCACGTCTTCGACTGCCACCATGTCCACTTCCGCCACGACTTCGTTGTGCTGCTTGAAGGTGAGCGTGCCAACCTTGTCGCCGGCCCTCACCGCACCGGAAACCGTATCGAACGTGGCTTCCTGGCTGATATTGCCGTTCAGATCGAAGACCTGCACGGTCGCGTCGGGGTCCTCAAGCGTGGCCTGCACCGTACGGTCGACCCAGGATGCGAGAGAGGCTTCAGCAACGACCGGCACCTCTTCGGTGCTTCCGTCGGCTGACTGCATGGTGGCCGTGCGCGGCGCATGCGCGAGGGGGTAGTCGATACGGTGCTCGTAGTACCAGTCGAACAGGGCGGTGGTGTCGTCGAAGCGCTGCGGGTCTTCCGTCGAGCCAAGAACGACCGTGTAGAGATCCCCGTCTCCCCTATTTGCCGCACCTGCAAAGCAGTAGCCCGCCGCATCGGTGAAGCCCGTTTTCACGCCGCAGGCGCCTTCGTACACGCCCAAAAGCTGGTCGGTGCTTTCAAGCTCGAGGGTCGTCTCTTCACCGTCGCGCTCGACCGTGATGACGTCGGTCGCGGAGTTCACGCTATTGCGGAACGTCTCGTTCTGCATGGCATAGCGCACCATGGTCGCGACATCGCGTGCGGTCGAATGGTGGTCGCCCTCCCATGAGCCGTCATCGAGCCCGTGCGGATTGCGAAACACGCTGTTCTCAAGGCCGAGCTCGGAAGCTTTCTCGTTCATACGGTCAATGAACGCCTGGACGCATGCTTCGGAATCAGATGTGTCAGCGCCCTGGGAGGAAAGCCGCTGCGCGCCGACGGTCTCTGCGATAGCCTGCGCAGCATCGTTGCCGGACATGACGAGGAGCGCTTTCACCGCATCCGACATCGACATAGTATCGCCCTCGACGAGCTGCGCAGAGGATTCGCCGACCGAAGCTGCTTCGGCGGATACGGTTACCGTTGCATCAGGCGCGTCATCGAGCGCCACGATTGCGGTCATGACCTTCGTAATGGAAGCGATCTTCGATTCGGTGTCGGCATCGCGTTCGAAATAGACGGTGCCGTCTTCGTCCATGAGCAGCGCGTAGCTCGCCACGATGTTAGGGCTGTTCGCAACCGTAAGACCGCGCGATTCGACCGTCTGGCCGAGCACGATGTCCGCATTGCGGACTTCCGCGAAGGCCGGGACGGCGAACGTGCCCATCGTCAAAGCGGCGGCAAGGCCGCAGGCGACCACAGCGCCTACGGCCTTGCGAGCACGCGCGAAAAAGAATGCGCGCATTAATCCTCCACGTACAGATCAGCAGGGTCAAGCAGCTGATAGCCAGCGTCCTTGAGAACAAGCTCGACCGCTTCGTCGGAAATCTTCAGCACGTCGATAGCGTCTTCGCCCTCCTGGTACGAGAAGCAGTATCCGTACTCGACGTTCATACCCTTTTCGTCCAACAATTCGAGCAGCGAGGCAAGACCACCCGGACGGTCGCCGACCTTCACGGCAATGACCGGAACGAGCGTGGCGCGGAATCCTTCCTCGACCAGGTGGTCGCATGCCTTGCGCGGGGTGTCGCAGATGATGCGGACAACGCCGAAATCGCGCGTGTCGGCGATGCACAACGAGCGCATGTTCACGCCGGCATCGCCCAGTGCGCGGCAAGCGCTGGCCAGGCGGCCTTCCTTGTTCTGCAGGAAAATGGTCAGCTGGGAAATCATAAGATGTACTCCTCTACTCTCGCATCGCCCTGTTATCGCAGGTCGATGATGCGCTTCGCCTTGCCCTCGGAACGTGCGATGGTCTTCGGCTCCACGATCTTGACGTCGACCTTGATCTGGAGGTTGCTCTTAAGAGCGGCACCCAGGTCGCGCTTAAGCTGCTCGAGACGGCGGATTTCGTCGAACGGGAAGTCCGGAACGGGCTCGACCTGAAGCTCGACATGGTCCAGCGGACCGCGGCGCGTCAGAATGAGCTGGTACTGTGCGGCGATCTCCGGGAAAGACATCATGACTTCCTCGATCTGCGACGGGAAGACGTTCACACCGCGCAGAATCATCATATCGTCGGTACGACCGGCGATACGGTCGATACGGCGGAACGTGCGACCGCACTTGCATTCGCCCGGGATGATGCGGGTAATGTCGCGCGTACGGTAGCGCACGAGCGGCGAGCACTCCTTCGACAGCGTGGTGATGACAAGCTCGCCCCATTCGCCATCGGGGACCGGCTCGAAAGTCTCCGGGTTCACGATTTCCATGATGAAGTGGTCCTCGCAGACATGCAGGCCGTTCTGGCATTCGCACTCGCACGCAACGCCCGGGCCCATGATTTCGGAGAGGCCGTAGATGTCGTGAACCTGGATGCCGAGCTTGCGCTCGATGTCGCGGCGCATGCCCTCGGAGCAGGGCTCCGCGCCCAGGATGCCGGCCTTGATCTTGAAGTCCTTCGCCGGGTTATAGCCCATTTCGATCGCGGTGTCAGCAATCAGCAATGCGTACGAAGGCGTGCACGCAAGGACGTCCGTATCGAAATCGTGCATGAGCTGGACCTGGCGCTTCGTGTTGCCCGAAGACATAGGCAGGCAGATAGCGCCGACCGCCTCTGCGCCCGCATGAGCGCCCAGGCCGCCCGTGAACAGGCCGTAGCCGTATGCGACCTGGACGATAGAGCCCTTGCCGCAATCAGCGGAAGTGATGAAGCGTCCGAAGCATTCGCCCCACACCTGCAGGTCTCGCTCCGTGTAGCCGACGACCGTTGCCGTGCCCGTCGTGCCGGACGAGCAGTGGATACGACGGACGTCCTCCATGGGAACGGCGAACATCTTGAAGGGGTATGCGTCGCGCATATCCTGCTTCGTGGTGAACGGCAGCTTCTGGAGGTCTTCGATCGTCTGGATGTCGTCAGGCTTCACGCCCGCGGCGTCGAAAGACTCGCGATAGAACGGAACGCGCTCATAGACGTAATGGACAAGCTTCTTCAAACGTTCGGCCTGCAGCGAACGCAGCTCCTCCGGTGGCAAGGTTTCGAACTCGGGCTGGAATATCACGTCGGTACCTTTCTTCGTCTCTTCAGCGGGCAGATGGGCTCAACGAGCGTACGGTACGTTCTGGCGAGACTACCGCACGCATGCTCGTTGTCTCAAGTACAGTGAGCAGGGTCGTCCATCGGGCAACCCTGCGCCGAATTGTTCCATTCTACCTATTTTTTCCGTGTTTGCAGCAGCATGAAACGAAAGCGAAAAGAGAACTAAGTATGTGCAAAGCAATTGCCTGTTTCGTCTCGTAGAACTCATACAAAAAGGCGCGCTGTACGGCTCTTTCGCGCGCTTTGCGCTCAAAATGTTGCCGCATTTTGCCTGTCGCATTTTACTTTCCAGCGCGCTTGCTGGCTTCGCTCTTCCTGCTGCGACAAGCGAGAGCCCGTTTGTGGACGGAAACGGAGACTGAGAAGCATCTGGGTGGAACAGATGAGGTCGGGAGGCTGTTTCCCGTGCGTCTTGCTGCAAATAGGAGTTGTTTCACCTGGGGAAACTCCGGGAGTTCGTTCGGTGTGGGCGCTCGGAGGCATGCAGCAGCGTTCGACGACGCTTCTAGGTTTTCACTTCCGTCCAGAAAACACCTTTCGGATGGCGCGCCGCCGGGAAAGAGTTGACCGCACGGTCATGTGCGCGCTTTGCACTAAGCGCGCTGGCCGGACTGTTCCGCATGGCGTGCCTGCTGCATTTTGGACACGCCAGCGTAGAGGTAGTACACCGTCGTGCAAAGAGCAAGCGCAAGGCCAGCATAGATGAACCAAATTCCCCAGGACGTGCTTGCAGCGTTAAAGCCTGGAAGCCATGCCGCGTCCACGATGCCGAGACCCGGTATCTGCGGCATATTGAGCAGAAGGCCGGCAAATCCGACGAACAAAAGCGTGGTCGCGACCTTTCCCGGATAGATAACCGCCACCCGCGTCTTCCAGCGCTTCAGAAGATAGGCGCCACCTGCAAGCAGCAGCGCATCGCGCGCTAAGACCACCAGGACGATCCAGACCGGCAGCCGGCCGACCAGCAGCAGGCCGACCACGCCAGCGACCATAAGGATGCGGTCGACCGCAGGGTCAAGAAGTTGTCCGAGCTTCGAAACGCAGTGCGTGCGCCGTGCAATCTGCCCGTCAAGAAAGTCGGTGCCCGCCGCAATGGCAAAAAGAATGCAGGCAGTGATGTTGCGGCCGCTCATGAGCGCCCAAAAATATACTGGCACCATGCAGAGGCGAATAAAGGAAATAACGTTCGGGACCGTCAGGATGCGATCGGTCACTTCTTCGTCCGCGCTTTTGCGCACCGCGTCATCCATCGTCGTCCCCTCCCCTCACGCAACAAAGGGCATGCGCGCATGCCCTTGTGGAATCGGCCTCTCGCTTTAGGCGGTGTTTAGTGTAGCAGCTTTTTCGGTAAAGCTTCCTTTGTCTCGGAAACGTCCACTGACCGTGGACGAGCCGTTACCTTCTGTGTGGCTCAAAAGCGTGGAGCAAAGCGCCTGCAGAGCGAAGCAAGCGGTTTCGCTCTGCATCGAGAGCACAGAATGCACGATGGCCGCGCTTGCGATATCAGCAAGCGCGGCCATCTCAAAAAGGCGAAGGGATGCCGTGCGCGCTACGCTTCGGCGGCAGCTTCCTTCGCGGGCTTCTCGAACGTCTCGCGGTGCTTTTGGCCTGCGACGGTCGGGAGCGCGGGGTCCATCGTGAGGCAGTCCTTCGGGCACTCGCGATGGCAGTAGCCGCACTGGATGCAGCGGAAATGGTCGATCGACCAGACGCCGGCCTTCTTGTCGACCTCGATGGCGCCCGTGGGGCATTTCTTCATGCAGATGCCGCACAGGATGCACGTGTCGATGTCGACGGTGATATGGCCCTTGCGCCCTTCCGGCGCGAACCGGTGCTGGACCGGGTACTGAATGGTCTCGGGCTTCTTGAAGAGGCCTCCCAGGGTCATCTTGCCCAGTTTGAACGTGCTCATCCTCGCCTACCTTTCCGTGCAGCTGATGCAGGGGTCGATGGTGAGCACGATCATGTTGACGTCTGCCAGGTCGCAGCCTGCCAGCGCAGTGGTCATGCCCGCCAGGTTCTGTGACGTGGGCGTGCGGATGCGCATGCGCTCCAGGTTCTTGGAGCCGTTACCGCGCGCGTAGTAGTAGCATTCGCCGCGAGGCTGCTCGAGCACGTTGCAGGCTTCTGCGCCGTCGGCGGGGTTGCCCTTGACCGCGACAGCGATCTCGCCGGGAACGAGCTTGCGGATCATCTCCTCGATGATGTCGATCGACTGGAGCACCTCGAGCGCACGGACCTTCGCGCGGGCGTAGCAGTCGCCCTCCGACGCCGTGATCGTCTCGAAGCCGTCGAGCATGTCGTAGCCGGCCTTGCGGAGCAGGCGCACGTCCTGCTTGACGCCGGAAGCGCGGACGAACGGGCCGACCATGGAGAGCGCCAGCGCGTCGTCATGGCTGATGACGCCGACGCCGACCGTGCGGTTCTTGACCGAGCGGTCGGTCAAGAAGACGTCGCAGATCTGCCGGTACTCGTCCTTGATGCCCTCGAGCACGTCGACAAAGCGCTTCAGCTGGTCGTCGTCGATGTCGCGGACGACGCCGCCCACCTTCACGACGGAGAAGATGACGCGCCCGCCCGTGGTGGCTTCGAACAGGTCGAGCACGCGCTCGCGCAGACGCCAGCAGTGCATGAACAGGCTCTCGAAGCCGAAGGCGTCGGCCGCCAGGCCCATCCACAGGATGTGGGAATGGACTCGGGAGAGCTCGTGCCAGATGACGCGCAGCATCTTCGCGCGGTCGGGGATCTCGATGCCCATCAGGGACTCAACGGTCTCGGCATAGCCCATGGAATGGCCGAACGCGCAGATGCCGCAGATTCGCTCGACGACGTAGACGAACTGGTTGTAGTCGCGCGTCTCGACGAGCTTCTCAAGGCCTCGGTGCACGAAGCCGATCTGCGGGATGGCCTCGACGACCTTCTCGTCCTCGACCACGAGGTCCAGATGGAGCGGCTCCGGCAACACCGGGTGCTGCGGGCCGAACGGGATGACGGTCGCTTTTCCCATGCTACTCCCCCTTCCCTTCGGGCGCGGCCTTCGCGGCCTCGCGCGCTTTCTTTGCCTCCATGGCCGCGCGCACCTTCGCGGCCTTCTCCGGGTCCATGCCCGCAAGCTTCGCTTCGAGCTCCGCATCGGCGGAAGGCGCGGCCTGCTCTTGGGCGGCGGCTGCCTTCTTGGCCTTCGCTTCCATAGCGGCGCGAACCTTAGCGGCCTTCTCCGGGTCCATGCCGGCGAGCTTCGCCTCGAGCTCGGCGTCCGCCGCAGGCGCTGCGTCCGCCTTCTCCTTCGCGGCCTTGGCTGCCGCAAGCTTCGCCGCCTTTTCGCGCGCAGCCTTCTGCGCAGGCGAGATGACGGTCATCGGCTCGGGGACGGACACGTCGTAGAAGCGGCCCTGGAAGTCGATGGCGATGCCTTGGATGTCGATGCCGAAGAGGTCGTGGGACTCGTTCTCGAACACGAAGGCGGCCAGGAAGTAGTCCGTGATGGAGGGGATGGACTCGCCCTTCTTCACGGACTTGACCGTCCAGTTCTCGATGGTCTCGTCCTTCATGTAGGTGTACTGCACGTCGATGCCGTCTTCGGTGTTCGTGCAGAGCAGCTGGACGAACCGCCAGCCGCGCGCTTTGTGGTCTTGGGCGCAACGCAGGACGTCTTCGGCGCCCATTTCCATGAATTTCGCCTCGAACGCCATGCTACTCGCCTCCTTCCTTCTCTTCGGCGGGCGCCTTGCCCTCGGCAAGCGCCTTCGCTTTCTCCTCCAGGATGCCGAGCGCCTGCACGACGCCGTCGACGATCGACTCGGGGCGGACGGCGCATCCGGGCACGTACACGTCCACCGGGATGGCCTGGTCCACGCCGCCGATGACGTTGTAACAGTCGTGGAAGATGCCGCCGGAGCAGGCGCAGATGCCGCAGGCGACGACGACCTTGGGCTCGAGCATCTGGTCGTAGATCTCTTTCACCACGTGGATATTCCGCTCGTTGACGCTGCCGGTCACGAGGAAGATGTCGGCATGCTTCGGGTTGCCCGTGTTGATGATGCCGAAGCGCTCCACGTCGTAGCCCGGGCAGAGCGCCGCGAGCACCTCGATGTCGCAGCCGTTGCAGCTGGAGGCGTCGTAGTGGATGACCCAGGGCGATTTAGTTGCGTACGTCATATCCCGCACCTCCTTAGATGAACGCGAGGACCGCGATGTTGATGCCGCCGAGCACGAGGGCGACCGCCCAGGCGCTCTTCAGCATGGCCTGCCATTTCACGCGGGCGAAGTTGTTGTCGATGAACACTTCGAGGAAGTAGGCGACGATGCCCACGACGACGGCCAGGGCGATGGACGCCGGGTTCGCCCACACGAAGAAGATGGCGGTCCAGGAAAGGAACAGCACGTTCTCCGCCCAGTGCATGATCTCGACCTTGGCCAGCGTCGGGCCACTCATCTCGGTGGTCACGCCGCGGACGATCTCCTGGTGCGCATGATGGCTCATGGAGAGGTCGAAGGGCGACTTGCGCAATTTGATAGTCAGCACGAACAGGAAGCCCAGGAAGACGCCCCAGACGCTGCAGATGGCGGGAAGCTCTGCCGTGAACACGCCCGCGGTGTCGAACGTGCCGATGGCCATGAAGAAGCCGACTGCCATGAGCAGGACCATGGGCTCGTAGGACATGACCTGCAAGGTCTCGCGGTGAGCACCGATCTCGGCGTAGGGAGAACGCGTGCTGTAGGCCGCGATGATGAAGAACAGCGCCGACAGCGTGACCAGGAAGACGGAAAGCAGGAAGTTGCCGCCCGCAAAGAACACGCCGCCTGCGATGAACGTGAACAGGATGGCGCACGTCACGTAGACGCTCTCAGAGCCGTTGACAGAGGCGCGCTCTTTGCCCATGAGCTTGCGGACGTCGTAGTACGGCTGCAGAAGCGGCGGTCCTACGCGGCCTTGCATGCGCGCGGAGACCTTTCGGTCGAGGCCTGCCAGGAGGCAGCCCACGATGGGAGCCAGGATGGCGAAGACGATGGTCGCAACGATAGTCGCGACAACGGTGTCAAGTCCGTACATGGCTTCCTCCTTTCTAGAGCGCCAGCACGCCGGCGCACGCGGCGGCCAGGGCGACGACGATGATCACGGCACAGCAGAGCTCGCCGATCGGACGGATGGTCTTCTCGCCGAAGATGCCTTCCATGTACCAGTTGCGGGCGGTAGCCTCGGTGGCGCCGGACAGCGAGTTGATAAAGCGGCGCTCGCCCTTTTCGGCAGTCGCGCCGGCAAGGTAGATGTCCACGCGACGGCCCTTGCCCTTGCCGCCCAGCCCTGCGAAGAGCACGATGGCGATAAAGGCGCACATGATGGCCGCCAGCCAGAGGTTGCCGTCCGAGATATCCCCGGCGACGGTGCCGTAGACGGTGTAGACGTACGGTTCGACGATGCCCCAGGACAAGAGCGGCATGCCGACGCAGCACAGCACGATGAGCGCTGCCATGACGCCGGTCGCGATCCACTCGCTGCGGTGGACGGTGAGCTCGACGTTCTCGGGAGAGCCCGCGATGCCTGCGAGCTTGCCGAGCCACTTAGCCCAGAACATGAACGTGGCACCGGAGCCGAACGCGAGCAGGACGATCAGGGCGACCTGGCCCGTGTCCACGAAGGTCACGAGCGTGGCCCACTTCGCCACGAGCATGCCGAACGGGGCGATGAACATGCACATGATGCCGAGCATCATGAGGCGTGCGAGCTTCGGCATGCGCTCGAAGAGCAGGTCCATGTCCTCGATGTCGCGCGAGCCGATGTGGTGCTCTGCCGTGCCGACGCACAGGAAGAGCAGGGACTTGGCGATCGCGTGGAAGAGCAGCAGGAACATGCCGGCCCAGATGGCCTCGGGCGTGCCGACGCCGGCGCAGGCGGTGATCAGGCCCAGGTTCGCGATGGTGGAGTACGCCAGGACGCGCTTGGCGTTGGACTGGCTGATGGCCATGAACGAGCAGAGCATGAACGTGATGCCGCCCGTGAGCACGACCATCGCGCCCGGGATGAGCGAGACGGCGAACACCGGAGCGAGCTTCAGCAGCAGGAAGACGCCCGCCTTGACCATCGTCGAGGAATGGAGCAGCGCCGAGGTCGGCGTCGGCGCCACCATAGCGCCCAGAAGCCAGGTGTGGAACGGCATCTGGGCTGCCTTCGTGATGCCGGCGAGAGCGAGCAGCGCCGCGGGCAGGGCCGCCACCATCGGCGCGTAGTTGCCGACCGCGATGAACGTCTCGAGCGAGAGCTCGCCGAGCGCGATCGCGCAGTAGTACAGGCCGAGGATGAAGGCGAGGCCGCCGATCATGTTCATGATGATCTGGCGGAACGAGTTGCGGATGGCCTCCTCGGTGCGGGTGTACCCGATAAGGAGGAAGGAGCAGACCGTCGTGATCTCCCAGCCGGTGAACAGCCAGGCCATGTTATCGGAGAAGACGATCAGGTACATGGCGGAGAGGAACAGGAACATGAGCGCGAAGAACAGCGGGCGCCTGTCCGCGGCGCCTTCGGGCTCGTGCGCCTGGAAGTCCTCCATGTAGCCGAGCGCGTAGACGCAGATACCGGAGCCGATGACGCCGATGACGGCGACCATGAGCAGCGTGAGCGCGTCCACGTAGAAGCCGTGCACGACCTCGATGCCGTGGGCGGCCACGACCTCGAAGCCGATGGCGAGCACCACCATCACGACAGCGAGCACGCCGGCCAGCGCGTTCTTATAACGGACGGCATAGCCGAGCACCAGCAGGCTCAAGGCTACGTCGACCACGGTGCACAGGATGCTCAGCGCGCTCGAGGAGAACTCGAACTCGACGCGTCCTGCCCCCAGGTACATGCCGACGAGCACGAGCGACGCCACCGCGATGATGGCTGCCGAGCCGCCGACGATGACCTTTCGCGCCCCGTTGCTGCGGACGAGCAACAGCACGGCCGCAACGACGAGCGGAAAAATCATCAGGAATGCAAGCAGTTCCACGACCTTCCCCCTTCTTCGAAGACCAATGAAAAGAGCGGCGAACCGCCGCCCGAGCACACTGTACCAAACTGGAGCGGCCCTCCCCTTACCTCCCCTCTATGCAGGGTCAATCATTCGGTAAATGGAACCGCGCGCCTCACCTTTAAGGGGCGGCCGGGTCGTTCGGCAGCGTGAGCGGCAAATCGCCTCCAACAGCTTGAAGCATACGCTGCCCCCTACAGCTTGTGCCGAAATCGGGCGGCGCACACAACGCACGCTAATAGAGATTGTGGTTGAAACAATTCAGAAATGCATATTGAGGCGCGAATATCCAATTTGCATGCCCATTCCTTGAGCGACCACCCCTTTCACTCGCTTGTGCGAAGCAGCGGTAGTTTTCCTGCCGATCGTGCAGCCTCTTACCGGAGCCGCGCAGGATGCTAACGGCATTCGGCTCGATAGTCCGCACGGTTGCGCTCGCAACGCTCTCAGACGTCCGTGTTGAGCGGAATTCGTTGCACTGCCATGCGGAAGGTTGCCATGGCTGTCTGAACGTATCACCTGAAGCCTAGTTGAACGCAAGCGCACACCGTCGCTTTGCTCCTATAACAACCAAACAGATCATGCATTGAAACA
>CHCFC05602__coassemble_520_pt1 | contig 18595 bp, 11 predicted proteins | sample CHCFC05602__metabat2_low_PE_036 | metagenome-assembled genome bin CHCFC05602 | reverse complement strand
TTGTTCGCCGCAGGGTCATCAAGGTATTTTGCGATCTCGCGGAAGATGTTGAGGTCGGACTTCGCCTCGCCGATCGGATCGACGACTTTGTTCGCCATATAGAGGAACGGCGTGTGGGAAGCACCCTGAATCCAGTCGTTTTCGAAGTAGTGTGCTGCGGGCAGAATAAAGTCGCTATAGTCGGTCGTATCCGAAAATTCCATATCCGCCGTGATAATGCACGGAATCTTCGGGAACATCTGCTCGATGATGTACTTCTGGTTGCCGTAGCTGCCAACCGGATTCGCGCAGATGTTGTAAATCATGCGCACCGGGAAGTCCTCGCCCTTGTACTTGCCCGTTTCGAGGATGTCCTTGAGAACGAGCCACGGGATATCGTCGTGATACTTCGCGAAACCAGCCGGGAAGAGGTTGCCAGCTTGATTGAGATACGGCTTGTTTTTGCCCAAATGCCCAATAGAAGCACCACGTTTGCCAATGTTGCCAGTCAATGCCGCAAGCGTTCCCCACGCGTGACCTAGCTCTGCACAGTTATCATAGAGATGATATCCGGAATAGATAGTAGACGGGGTGTCCTGAGCGTACATGCGCGCCAGCTCAACGATGGTGTCAGCAGGAACTTCCGTAATCCCCTCTGCCCATTCGGGTGTGTACTGAGCTACGTGCTCTTTAAGCATCGTGAACGCAGTCGTGACAGCAACGCCATTGACCTCATAGCTGCCCTCGACGGCAGGATTCGCAGTTTCGTGCAATCCGACAGGCGCATTCGTGTCGGCATCCCAGACCATATAGACGGCAGTCTCTTCATCGGTCGGAATGTTGCCCGAGCTTGACGCAGAAAGGACCAGCGATCCGCCGAAGGGGTATTCCTTCAGTTGAGCAGGACCAGCTTCGCCGAAATCCGTGCTACGCAAGTAGTGCGCATTGTCAGAACGGACGAGCAACGGAGCACAGCTCTTGTTGACAAGGAATTCATGGTCAATCCAGTCGTTCTCAATAATGACGTTAATCATGGCAAGCGCAAGCGCCGGGTCAGTACCAGGCTTGATAGGCACCCACTTTGTTGCCTGCTGAGCAGCGACGGTGTACGTCGGGTCGATAACGACCAGGTTCGCACCGGCATCTTTCGCCTCCATGCAGAAATGCCAGCTGTGAGGCTGCGAATTCGGTGGGTTGGAATCCCAAATCAGAAGAGTCTTTGCGAATCGATAGTCACCGGCCATATTGCGCTGGTTGAAGTCCCAGCCACCGCCCGTAACATTACCGAGACCGTGCAGGTCGCAGTAGTCAAGGCAGACGTCGAATTTGGTCATGCCGAACAGGCTGCCGAACGAAGTACCAACGGTCGAGCCACCGAAAACGCCGAACGGGTTTCCTGCGGAAGCGAGGATGCAGTTTGACTGCTCTCCATAGTTGTCGATGTTGTAACGAATCGTCTCGGCAATCATCTTCGCCGCGTCGTCCCAAGACAGACGCTCCCATTCATCGCTGCCGCGGTTCTCTACGTGCGGATCTTCGAGCGTCCACGTTTTGCGCTTCATCGGATAAAGAACGCGATTGAAATTGTAGAGACGTTGCGGATGAACGAAGCCACGCATGCAAATACGCTCGTAAGCCGGGTACGGGATGTCTTCGTTAGAACGCACGTTGACGACCCTGCCCTCTCGCACCGTCGCCACGAGCGGACAATTGCCCTGGCAGTTGCATCCGCAGACGCATTTAATCTCTTCCTCGTCGCCTGCGGACGGCTTTGCGTCCTCCGCAACGTCGGCAAGAGCAGTCAGCGTGCCTCCGCTGACTGCGGCAGCGCCGGCGACGGCGGCGGAAGTCTTGAGAAAGCTTCTGCGAGAGATTCCCTTTTTCGGGATCTTAATCTCCGACATTCCTCCTCCTAAAATGACATGAAGAACGCCCCTTGCATTCTCCCCCTCTGGGGCGCAGACGCCATGCATGAACGCCGACGCCCTGTTCGCGGAGTGGCCATCTCCGCTTCACAAATTGTACATCGCGTGTACGATTGTCGCAATGCATTGCGACATTGAATTATTATCTATCTTAGGAATATAGTGGCTCCCTGAAGCACATAACACTCCGCAAGACTGCCGAACAGCAGCGCATCCGCACGCCAAAACGTTCCGCTTGCAGGAAACACCTTGCGCATAAACCCCGTGCGCCGTCGGTCGAAAAAGCATGGCAACGCACAGGACGCCACCGTGCGTGGCACCCTGCCCAAACCGTATCCGCGTTTACAGCCCGAATCCTGCCGCTTCGTCGCTTGCCTTCGTTTCGTCGACCAGCCGGACAGGCGCTGCATCTTCAAAAAGCTCCACCTTCAGCTCGCGCAACGAAGGCTTGCCGCCGTGCAGCGCAACCACGTTCGTCGACACGCACGGACGGACCGCACTCCCGTCCGCAAAGCGCACATGTGCCGCCTGAGGAAGCCAACGGGGATGGAAGGAGATCGAATCCCCCACCTTGTCTTCGAGGAAATCAGTGCATCCCAGCGCGCGCAGCGCAGCGCGCACCGGAGCTCGATCGGGGCCGAACACCATGCCCGTCTTCAAGAAATAGTCGCCGTAGTCGAAAGCATAGCGGGCGTCCAGGTCCGCATACGGCTCGTCGATATTGCGCACCTGCGCGCGATGCTTGTTCTCCAAAGAACAGTAGTGCATGCCTAACGTCAGGCCCTCTTCGATCGCCCAGAGCATAAGGCGCAGGCACAGCTCCTCGGAATCTTGCACGGCAAGAGAGCCAGCGTAGGTGTAGTCGTAGCACACGCGGTTGGGAGGATTGCGCAGCGTTAAGCCCAGCGAATCGAAGACCTCCCAGTTCCACATGGCGTAGGCGAACTCCAGCAGGTTGATGCCGTGAACGCCCAGGGCGTCCAGGCGCTTGAGCAGCGTGCGCATGGACGCTTCGGTTCCCGGTATGGGGGGCATTTCCACCATGACCGTAGGAATCCGCTCGAGCGCCAATTCCATGATGGCGAACAGCTTTTCCTGCTCTTCCGGCTCATCGCTTTGCTTCACCGAAAAACGTATTTCGTCGAGACCGGCATCGCGCAGTCGGTCGAGCAGAGCGGCATTCAGCAGGTCGCCCGACGTGTACAAGCGCGTATGGACGCCCGGAAACAGATTTCGAGCGCATTCGAAGTATGCACATGCCTCGTCCGGATAGAGCATGGGCTCGCCGCCGGACAAGGCCAGGCACACGGGCGTACTGCCTTCGTGCGCCAGACCTTCCAGCTTTTCGCGCCACGGAAACTGGTGCTCGCAGTAGTAAGCAAAATCCTTTTCGTTCGGATTGAAACAGAAGAAGCAATCGCGATGACAGTTGTTGGAAATAGCGAACGTGCAGCTTACGCACGAACCGGTGCACGCAACGCATCCACGGCTCAAAAAGCCGATCGACACGCTGGCTCCGCCGTTGCGAATCCGCGCGCCCGCCTTCTCAAGGCGCGCCCTCAAATCCTGCGCTTCGGCGCGCTTTTCATCGCGCAAAGCGAACTTCACGCCTGTCGCTTCAATAGAACGAACGTAGTCGTCCTCGATGGAACGGTACAAGCCGAGCGCCTTGTCCAATGCCGGATTCTCACGAAACGCCAGGCTCTCCCCTGCTGAAGCCACGACAGCCTCCCTCTCCGCCGATGCATCCAACACGCTGAACCTGCGAGTATCTGCAGGTCAGATTGCCTCTTACGCGAGATATGCGCGCAAAAGCTGCGCTACCGCACGATAGTACGCCGTCCGCGCTTCCGCCTCCAACTTGTCGGCAAACCGCGAAGCGAACGTGCGCAGATGTTCGTTTACGAACGAATCGTACGCTGCATGCGCGCTACCGCCCGGATACTCCTGCGGCTGACGGCCGTGCTCGGGAATCTCCGCGATGCCCGCCTCGATGGATGCCAGGTACTCCAGCAGTTCGAACTCTGTCGCAATGTGGTCAAGCGGGTCGTTCGCGTCCGCCTCGCGCGACTGCGCAAGACCGCAGTCCTTGCAGAAGCGCTCTACCTCCATAGCGTGCGGGTTGATGAACATCAGCGGCTGCACGCCGTCGTCCTCTGCGCGCCAGAAGCTCTCGTACGGAGAGCACACGGCCTTCGGCGTGCCGACAAACAGGCGGGTCGCGTCTGCGCGAAGATCGTGAAAGTCGACGCCTTCCACTCCTTCGGCCCAGTCCGCCGGAAGCTCCTTACCAAGCACCGACCAGATTTCTCGCGCTGCGTCCGCCCATTCCCCTGAGACGACAACCTCACGCAGCCCTTCGTCCGGGTAGCGCAGGCTCAGCGCAAGCAGCTCGCACGCAGAAGCGCGAACTTGCCACTGCGCAGTCTCCTCCGCAGCCGCAGGAAGCTTCGTTTCCATCGTCTCGTCCATGGTCTTCCCCTTTCCGCGCTCCCCTCGCGCGATGACAATGCATGTTCTGCCCCGTATTGTACGGGCAGCATCACATTGTCGCAATGTATTAATACAATTATTCGCCACGATATGCCTTGTACGCAAGACGTGCTTTCACCATGGCAATAATGTCCTCGTCGTTCATGCCCGCGCCGTTGCAGGCACGAATCATATCGTCGATGAGCAGCTCGACCGGGCTGTCGGTCGCGCGGGCAGCCCCAATCTCCTTCTGCTCGGCCACGAACGTACCGCGGCCCTTGCGCGTGGAGATATACCCTTCCCGCTCAAGGTCCATGTACGCGCGGTTCACCGTGTTGTAGCTAATGTCCAAGCTGACTGCAAGGGAGCGCACCGTGGGCAGACGATCCCCTGCCTGGTATTCGCCCGCGCCGATAAGGTAGGCAATGCGGTTCTTCACCTGAATCCATACGGGCAGGCCGCTGTTGTAGTCGATCTTGAAGTTCGCCAGCGGGTTATCCATGGCGCACGCCCTCCTGCCTTGCCTGGTTCGCATCCGGGTCGACGAAACCGTCGCTTACTGCGGTCGGCACCGTGACCACCGTGCTCTTCGACTTCTTCACGGTCTCATACTGCATGAGCATGGTGCGCAGCTTGAGCGCCGCCTCTGGATCGCCGTAGACGCGCGCTGCCTCCGCCAGCATTTCCGCCATGTCCGCCTCGACGCTTGCCACCGCCATGCGCGCGTTCTTCTCGCGGTCCGCCTGCGCCTCAAGCGACATGACCTCCTGCAGCTCATCAGGGATAACGATATCACGCACTTTGACGGAAATGATGTCGATGCCCCAACCGGACGCCTCTTTTTCAACGTCGGCCTTAATCTCCACGTCCAGCTGGTCACGCCGCAATGCCACCTCCGCGACCGTGGAGCGTCCGACTGCTTCGCGCATCGCGGTCTGCGCCAGGAAGCTCACTGCGGAATAATAATCCTCGACCTCCGTGCATGCTTCTTCAGCATCGCGCACGACCCAGTAGAGCACCGCGTCGATGTTGATAGGGACAAGGTCTGCCGAAAGCGTCTTCTCCGCGCCAAAGGGCGTCGCGATAATACGCTGGTCTACCCGGATGGTTCCGTGCTCGAAGATAGGAATGGTGAAATACAAGCCCGGACCGACAACACGATTCACCTTGCCCAAGCGCAAAATCACGACGCGCTCCCACGAAAGCGCTATGTGCACCGAGGAAACGACCGCCAGCGCGACTGCCAGCATCACGACGATGGTGCCCGCATTGACCGTTCCCGCCAACGCTGCGCTTGCCGCCAGGACGACCACACACGCGACGATGAATACCGCCAGACTGAAGATGGTGGCACCGTTTCGCGAAGACTTGCGCGGCACGTAGAGCGCGTTCGAGCTCAGGCCGAACGTCACATCCGCCCCGGGAGGAGCAATCTCCATCTGCCTTCTTTTTCGCCACATGCCCATGTGGACCGCCTTTCGATATTCTTCCTCACAGTACGGCGAGGCCCAGGAACGAGCCTGCCGCCTGCGTCACATCATAGCTTGCTGCCGCGACAACGCAAAAACGCAGCATGAGCCCGCCTGCCAGGACAAACGCGCCCGTCCACAGCAGCTGAAAGCGGCGCCCCTCCGGCACCGAAAGCCGTTCCAGCACGAAGGGCACGACTAACCCAATGCCGACGATGCCGCCCCAGAACAGCCAGCGCAAATCCCCCGAAAAGAGCGCTTGCGCCGCATCGCGCGATTCCTCGTGCATAAAACCGACCGCTACAAAAGCCGCGAGCGCGACTGCCTCCAAGAGGATGAATGCACTGTCCAACATCGCGAAAACGCTCGTGGGAAAAACCAGGGTCACCCGCGACTCCGTGAATGCAAGCGCCACGAAAACGCATGCCATACCGCACGATAAGGCCGAAAGTACGAACACGGCAGGCAGCAAGGGGGTCTGCCAGAACACGACGGAAGCCATGCCCTGCAGCAGAATGCCGGTGTACGAAATCGTCACGACCCCCGCAACGACGCCTACCACGCCGACAGCCCGAACGGCAGACATCGGGATATCGAACCCTTCGAACAGAGACAGTCCCGCGAACGCGCATGCTACGCCGAGCGAAATGACGAGCGCGTACGATCCTACCGTGACCGCCGTTGGTTCCGGGCTGAATACAAGTGCTAGAACACGCTCGGGATGCCCTATGTCGCACAGCAGGCAGAGAATCCCCGTCGCAAGCATGACGAGCGCGATCGGCCATGCGCGCGCGTAGAAATTGCGCGGGAGATGCGGCGCGCGAGAAGTGCTGCCGCCGATTCCCTGGCCATACAAGCCCGCCATCGCAAGCAGAGCCCGGCGGCGCTGCCCCTGATGCCGCTGGGCATCAAGGCATTCGAGCACGCACAGCACGACCAGCGCCCCGGCGCCCGAACCGCCAAGAAACAGGTACGCCACTATGAGCGCGCTGAACAAACCCTTCGTCTCCCCTCGCACAAGGCATCATCGAGCGAGCACGCTCCCTTAACGGGACGCCGCGCTTCGCCGCACATTTTGTCGCAATGTTGTGCGACATGAAAAGTGTAGCATTGACCGTTAGGCGGATAAAGCTCCCCGAGGCATGCATGGCCCGAATGGACGGATAGCGCGCGCATCGCGTTGGGCGCCCCGCGTACCGACCACGCGCACCGCACTTCAGCATCACTCCGGAAAAGAGGGTCCTAAAGTGGCTATCGTGGAAGAATGCTTATCGCCTGCACGAGGAGGTACACATGACGGATGCGCGCGCGATAAATGCGAACGATCGCCAGAAGGAAAAAATGGACGTTCCCTTCGACGCTATCGACCGCTTGCGAACGATCATAGACAACGCGCGCCCAGGCGGTGTGGTGTTTTTCGGAGGAGCAGGGGTTTCCACCGAAAGCGGCATACCGGACTTTCGCAGCCCCAGCGGCTTGTATGCCGCCCAGAATGCTACGCGCTACGAATACCCGCCTGAAGTGATGGTGAGCCGCAGTTTTTTCGACGCGCACCCACAGCAGTTCTTCGAATTCTACTTCGACCGAATGATCTTCCAAGATGCCAGCCCCAACGCATGTCACCGTAAACTGGCAGAGCTCGAAAAACGAGGCATGTTGCGCGCGGTCATCACGCAGAATATCGACGGACTGCACCAAGCCGCCGGATGCCAGAATGTGCAGGAGCTTCACGGGAGCGTGCACCGCAACTACTGCACCGGCTGCCGCGCGCCGTTCACGCTCGAGGAGATGCTGCTTCTGCACAAAGCAGCATCCGACGGCGTGCCGCGCTGCCCCGCCTGCGACAGCATCGTCAAGCCAGACGTCGTGCTCTACGAAGAACCGCTTGACGAATCCGTCCTTACGGCGTCGGTCCATGCACTCGCCCGAGCGGATATCTTAGTCGTGGCAGGTACGTCTCTTGCCGTCTATCCTGCCGCTGGACTTGTCGACCATTTCCGAGGCGATCACCTTGTTATCGTGAACCTCAGCCCCACCCCGCTCGACCGCCAAGCAGACCTGTGCATCACGGCTCCTGTAGGAGACGTCTTCGACTGGTAGACGATCAGCCCTCAAGAGGCAGCTCGTAGAGCTCAGACCTCGAAGGCCCGTACGATTCGTAGCCGGGATAGACCAAATCTGCTGTCGCAATATGGACAAAGCCCGCCCGTTCGTACAGGCGACATGCGGGCACATTGCCGTCCACTACCTCCAAGCGGATAGCGCGTGCCTGCAGTCGACGCGCTTCTTCCATCGCAAGGTGCATGAGCTTTGTACCCACGCCCTGTTTGTGCACGCGGTAGGATACGGACACGAGGTGCATGACGAGCGCTTCCTCGTCTGCCGCTTCCACTTGCCACGGGGCCTGTTCGTACCCGATGGCATGCCTATGGTTGAGCACGAACGTCCCAACGATCTTCCCTGGGTCTTCGGCAAAGAACGCCAGGTACAAGCCACCTTCTTTGATATGTCCCTCGACCATTGCGCGCGAAGGGTACACACCGCGAACCCATTTCGAGGTGTATTCCGCATGCTCCATGTCGTCGACGATTTGGTCGAAATACTCCAGAGCAGCATCGAGGTCGGCTTTTTTCGCTTTTCTCACGACAAGTTCCATATTGTTCGCCTCGTTTCTCCTCGAGCCGTCGCCTGGAGCAAGGGAACGCTAAAGCAAGGGCGAAGGCCCGCCGCAGCGACGCCTTCGCCCCCTTCATGCGCATTGCCGTTCTGCGGCGCTAGTAAACCATGCCCATGGCCTCGCGGACTTCCTCCAGCGTGGCATTGGCAATCTCGTTCGCTTTGCGATTGCCCTCGTGCAGAACGTCCTTGATGTAGTCGAGGTCCGCCTCGAGCTCGCGACGACGCTCGCGATGCGGCGCCAGGTATTCGTTCACGCTCTCGGTCACGTACTTTTTGAGGGCGCCGGCGCCTGCTTCGCCGATCTCTTCGGCAATATCCTGCTCGGTGCGGCCCGTGCAAAGTGCCGCCGTGGTCAGGAGGGCGGAAACGCCCGGACGGTTCTCTTTGTCGAACGTGATGCGGCGCTCGGAGTCGGTCTGGCTCTTCTTGATGAGCTTTGCCGTCTCTTCGGCAGTAGCGCCAAGCATGATGGAGTTGCCGTAGCTCTTCGACATTTTGCGGCCGTCCAGGCCAGGAATCTCGATAGCGTCGGAAAGCAAGCCCACCGGCTCGGGGAACACTTCACCGTAGCGTTCGTTGAACGCGCGAGCAATCTTGCGCGTGACCTCGATGTGCGGCAGCTGGTCTTTGCCGACTGGCACGACATTGCCTTTGCAGAACAGGATGTCGCACGCCTGATGCACCGGGTAGGTCAAAAGCAAGCCCGTCAGCTGGTGGCCGGACGCCTCCATTTCCGCCTTGACCGTAGGGTTGCGCTGCAGCTCAGCTTCGCTCACGAGAGAAAGGAACGGGAGCATAAGCTGGTTGCATGCCGGAATGGCGGAGTGCACGTAGATGGGCGTCTTTTCCGGATCGATGCCCGCGGCGATGTAGTCCATGACCATGTTGTAGACGTTATCCTGGATGTTCGCCGTCGTATCGCGATCCGTGATGACCTGGTAGTCGGCAATGAGCACCATGGTGTTCACGCCCGCATTCTGCAGCGCTACACGGCCTTTGATGGAACCGAACAGGTGGCCAAGATGCAAGCGGCCCGTCGGGCGGTCGCCCGTAAGCATACGGTAGTTCTCGGGGTGGACGGTCAGGTCAGCGCGGACTTCGTTGCTGCGCTTGAGGCTTGCTTCGAAGCTGCCGACGTTGGTGGTGCTTGCCATAACTCTCCTATCGATGCAAAGCGTCGAGCGTAAGGCGGTAACGGAAGGAACCGTCGCTGCCCGCCGACGGCGTACGTGCGAACGGCACAATTCTACCCGTTCATCGCGCTTGCAGAAGAAGAAGTTTGCTCGTTATGCGCAGAACAGTGCGCTTTCGAAGCAGGCGGCAATGTCGGATACAGGACCGCGATACTCCACGAAGAAGCGGCCGAGTGCTGCAGCCCTCAGGTTACGCAAGGACGCCGCCTGCGATTAGCCGCGGCACACTTTCCAGGCTTGATCGGAAGCTTGCAGATTGTGCAAGCGTATCGAACGATCTCGCACAAGCTACGCTCCGCTTGCTTCGTCGCGCAGAAGGCCGCTTAACGAGTCGTTCCGACCTATCCCAATGAGCACATTGCTTCGGAAAGACAGCAAATGCGAAGATTGAGTGGAGCACCGTCGGCGAGACGACTTTCTTCGATCTAGCACTTGCCATGTGGCGGAAATCGGGTATTATAATATTTCGCTGCATCGGGCAGTTGAAATATGGTCGCTTGGCTCAGCGGGAGAGCATCGCCTTCACACGGCGGGGGTCACAGGTTCAAATCCTGTAGCGACCACCATGAAATTGCAGGTCAGGAGCTTATAATGGCTCCTGACTTTTTTATTGCCACCGCATCGTGACGCACTTTTGACACACTTTTCCGGTCGAACTTCCCCGCTTTCAGGCCGCGTCTCTCTCCTTTGTCCGCTTCCTCGTTTTTGGCACGCCTTCCGAAACCCCACGGCGTGCTTTTGCGTCAGATCCCTTTTCCAGCACCTGCTTCCTCGGTCAAGCGCAGAGACATTGACCAAAAGGAAGCCAAATGTGCGCATGGATAGTAGCCTGTGCGCAGCGCTGCCCCGCAGCGCAGCGCTTATGCGGCTCGCAACCGCGATGAAACCTGGCAAACACTTCCTCGGGGTATACTCCTTCTCGGCAATACGCTCTATCGCAGCCGCTCCCCCTTCCGTCAAGCCGGGAGAGGCACCGCGAAACCGCCTCGAGACTGGCCTCTTTGCAGATAATCGTATGTGCGATCCTGCAGACGCCTGAGCGCACGACCGAAAGGAGACTGCATATGGACAAACCTTGCGTTCCCAGCCTTGAAAAGCTGCAGGAGACCTACCGCAACGACCGTTTCGCCACTCAGGCAGCACACTGCCGTATCGTCGAAGCGACGGCTGACCATGTCGTCTGTGAAATGCCCATCGAAGACGTGCATCTCAACGCCCACAACGCAGTCATGGGCGGCGCCACCTTCACCCTGGCAGATTTCGTGCTAGCCGTCATGTCCAATATCGTCAACCCGCCGAGCGTCACGCTCACAAGCGAAATCCGCTACCTCGGGACCGCTAAAGGAACGAAGCTCGTTGCCACCGGCCACATTGACAAATCCGGACGCCGTACGGGCTTTTTCACGGTAGACGTGACCGACGACCTGGGAACGAAGGTCGCAAAGGTATCTTCCACTACGTTCCATGTCGGATAAGGAACGTCCATGGGCTATCGTTGTGTTCGCATTCACCCCACTGCGCGCATTGCGCCGAACTGCAGTATCGCCGGCACCGTGGACATTGGCGCCGAGGCATCGGTTTTCTCCGGAGCTGCCCTTCGAGGAGACTGGGGATCGTCCATCTCCATCGGCGCGCGCACTAATGTCCAGGAGAACTGTATCTTTCATGTCAATGCCACCTCTCCGCTCATCGTTGGCGAAGGCGTGACGGTGGGGCACGGCGCCATCCTGCACGGATGCACCGTCGGCAATAACACGCTTATCGGCATGGGAGCCATCGTCCTGGACGATGCGCGCGTGGGATCGAATTGCCTTATTGGCGCAGGCTCGTTAGTAACGCAAGGCACGGAGATTCCCGATGGCACGGTAGCATTCGGCTCTCCAGCGCGCGTGCGTCGCACGCTGACCGAAGACGAGATAGCTACCCTGCGCAAAGACGCCGACGAGTACGCGCAGGCAAGCGGCGAGATGGTAGAAGCGGGCCTCATGATGTGGGGAGACTCCATTCCAGCCGACCATCCCACCATCGCCCTTGCGCACTGATTGCCTCTGACGCTTTGAGCAAGTGCACAAAATGCAACGGCCGTAGCACCTTGCGGCGACCCCTATGCACGCGATGCCTATTCGCAGGCTCCTGGTACCGCAATAGCAGCTCTCACCTGGGATATCGACATTATCTTGCGAGATACGATATCGCACTCGTAGCATTCACCATACTATAATGATACAAGTGTGACAAAAGCTAGGAGGCATTATGAAATTCCCTCAAGGAGCAGCGCGAACTGGACTGAGCGCAGTGCTGGCTACAACACTGTGCTGTCCTGTCACCGCACTCGCTGCAGAACCTGCAACCGTCGAAGAGGACGCGCCCTCTGCCTCGCAGGTCGCTTCACCACGCACCATCGCAAGCGGCACGTGGGGTTCATGCACTTGGACTATCGATAACGCCGGAGCACTTGTCGTCAACTCAGGAACCGGCCAAAGCATGGACAACCAGTCCCCCTGGGCAGCCTACGCCGATTCCATCACTTCCGTCTCGTTCTCGGGTACAGTCACCGCGCCAGGCGACATTTCAGGCCTTTTCAAAGACCTGTATGCCCTCCGCTCCGCCGATCTCAATGGGCTTAGGACCGCATCGACGACAGATCTGCACGGCCTGTTCAACGGGTGCACGAGCCTTGTTACCGTGAACCTTGGCGGTATCGACACGGGAAACGTCACGCTTTTCGACGCGATGTTCCGAAATTGCAGTTCCTTGCGCTCGCTTGATGTGAGCAGCCTCGACACGAGCCGCGGCCTGCGCTTCGAGGGCATGTTCCAGGGGTGCTCGTCGCTGACGTCCTTGAACGCTTCAGGACTCGACGTCTCGAACGCTTCCCACATGGAAAACATGTTCCAAGGATGCACGTCCCTGACAACGCTCGATCTTTCGAGCTTCGCGTCAACACGCTGCAGTTACTTCCAAAACATGTTCGCTGACTGCTCCTCCCTCAAAACGCTTGATCTTTCAAACCTGGGGACGGGAGCCGCCGTCAACATGACGGATATGTTCGCATCCTGCAGCTCGCTTGAACACATTCGCCTTGGCAACCAGTTCTCGTTTGCAGGATCGGGGTCGAATACCCTTACGCTCCTGCCGTCTGCCACGGTCAACGGACATGCGGACTGGTTCTCTTCGACAACGCAAAGCTGGATGAGCGCTGATGAAATCGCTCGTTCCCAGAACAAGATATATGCGGTGTACGCAAAATACCCCGTTGCCTACGAAGCCGATCCCAACCCGAGCACTCCCGTTAATCCCGGGGACGTCACCGCAAGCGGCATGTGGGGATCCTGCGCCTGGACGCTCGATAGCGCAGGAACGCTTATCGTCTCCTCCGGGTCGGGCGAACGCCTGGACGAGCAGGACAGCGCCCCTTGGTCGAGCGTAGCCGACAGCATCAAGCATGTGCGTTTCGAGGGAAGGGTCGTCGCACCAATCGTAGTCTGCGGCCTGTTCAGGAACTGCAGCAACCTGGAAAGCATTGACCTTGACGGCCTGGACACGTCAGGGACCGAAGTGATGAGCTGGTTCTTCTACGGGTGCTCGAGCCTCGCCTCCATTGACCTTTCGCCGTTGAACACCAGCAGGCTCATCAATACGAACAACATGTTCACCGGGTGCCGATCGCTGAAGAGCCTCGATCTCTCCCCGCTCGATACTCCGCGACTCATCCAAATGGATGAAATGTTCCAAGAATGCTCCAGTCTCGAAAGCATTGACTTCACCGGATTCGATACGTCCAACGTGACGAAAATGGGATATCTGTTCTATGGATGCAGCAGCCTCAAATACGTCGACCTCTCCCCGCTTGACATGTCTCGCAACACCTCGCTTGCCGAGATGTTCGCACACTGCACGTCCCTTGTTTCCGTTGGCCTCAAGGGCTTGAATACTTCCAACGTCACCGCAATGGACGGTATGTTCAACGGGTGCACGAGCCTGTCATACGTGGACTTCGCCGGCCTCGACACCTCGCGCGTGACCACGTTCAGGGACATGTTCAACGGGTGCAGCTCGCTGCGCGCTTTCGACGCCTCGAACCTGAACACACGCAGCGCAACAAGCATGAGTTATATGTTCTGCGGCTGCACCGCGCTCACCTCTCTTGACCTCTCTTCGTTCAACACGAGCAACGTGACGGACTTTTCGAACATGTTCCGCGGTGCCGAAAACTTGCGTTCGCTCAACGTCTCCGGCTGGAACACCGCCCGCGCAACGAACATGGCAGAAATGTTCTTCGCCTGCCCTTACGTGACCTATTTCGACCTGACCTCGTTCAACACGAGCAACGTGCGCGATATGCATGGCATGTTCCGCTGGTGCACGTACACGCAGCGTATCGACCTCTCGAGCTTCAATACACGCTCGTGCGACAATATGGACAATATGTTCGAAGGTTGCGTGCGCCTTGTTCGAATGGACGTCGGCCCCGCCTTTTCGTTCACGGGGTCGGGCAATACCTGGTGTGTATTCCCCGATGGCGACACCGCGAACTACTACTACACCGACTGGTATTCGACCGCCCTTGGCGCATGGGTGCTCCCTGCGGACATCCCGGCGTCGTACAGCAACATGGCCACAACTTACCAGAAGACCGTCGAAACTCCCTCGATTTGGATTCCGCAGAAAAGCCCCTTCTCGGACGTGCCGAACGACCAATGGTACTCTGACGCCGTCGACTACATTGCCGCAAAGGGCCTTATATCAGGCTATGGCGGCACGGACCGTTACGGCGTCGGCGACACGCTTACCCGCGCCCAGCTTGCCACCATCCTCTGGCGCTACGCCAATCCGAACGAAGCCATGCTCTACGACGATGAGCAGATAGCGCAGACCGTGAACGAAACCGGCATGTCCGACGTCGAAGGCTATGCCTGGTATACGGGAGCAGCGAACTGGGCTGTCGAGAACGGCGTGATCAACGGATACAGCGGCGCGGACGGAAAGCCGTACGCATTCGGTCCGAACGATCCGGTCACCTTCGAGCAGCTCGTTGTTATTCTGGGCAATCTTACCTCGAACGGCGCCTCCCAGAACGCGCCCGTTTCCGTGCTCGATCGCTTTGTCGATGCCGATACGGTAAGCGGGTGGGCTGCAAGCAGCATGGCCTGGGCGGTGTCGCAAGGTCTTGTGAATGGCGGAAACGGTTACCTCAACCCGCTTGAAAACGCCACGCGCGAGCGCACGGCCATGGTTCTGAGCAACGCTTTCAACCTAGGGATTATGAAGTAGCCCCGAACACGACAGCATATTGCGCAGAGTGCGCACATAAAATCCCCGGCCGTTGTTGCAGCGACCGGGGATTTCTCTACTTATTGGCTTTCCATGCTACGCAGTCAACATTTCGCAAACACGCTACTTCCACTCATACCACCCTTCAGGCAGGCCGTATTCTCGCAGTGTGTGGGCGACTCGCTCGCGGACCGTTCCCGTCGATTCGTCAAGGCTGACCCGCGTCGGATCGGAAGAGCCTTCGGCAATCCACACCGTCCCGCCATTCTGTAAACATTTCGTTTTTAGAGTATTTTTTGAGAGAAAAGGGGCGCTCCGGTCGGAGCGCCCCTTTGGTTGTTCGCCTTGAACTGTTTACTCCACGATATTCTCGCAGAAGTTCATGAGAATCTGCGCCACTTCCGCGCGGGTGGCGTCGCCGATGGGGTCGAGAATGCCGTTGCCCTTGCCGTTGAGCAGGCCGACGTTCACAGCCCAGGTCACGCCCTCCAGCGCCCAGTCGGAGATATCCTCGTAGTCGGTGAAGTCCTGCACATCCGTGCCGCTCTGGGTGGTGTCGTAGCCCTTGTACTGGGCGTAGCGGTAAAGCATCAGCGCCATCTGCTCGCGGGTGATATCGTCCTCGGGACCATAGATGCCGTTGCCATAGCCGCCCACGATGTTCTCAGCAGTCGCCCACTGAACGGCATTGTAGTACCAAGCGTCAGAGGCCACATCGCTGTACTCGGTGATGATAGAAGCCTCGGGGTTGCCCTCCAGATTCCACAGCACCTGTACCAGCATAGCGCGGGTAAGGTTGCTGTCGGGTGCAAAGAGGTTGTTGCCGACGCCGTTCATCATGCCGTTCCCAATGGCGTAGTCGACGGCATCGTGATACCAAGCATCCATGTCCACATCCGTAAAGTCAGCGCTGGGGCAGACATCCGCGTGATTGATTTCCGCGAAGGTAGCCTTGATGGTCACACGGCTGCGGGGCATGGTGAAGGTGTACTCGGTGTCGCTGACACGGGTCAGCTCGATCTCGTTGCCGCTGCTGTCGGTGACAGTCAGCTCGTCGAGCGTATAGCCCTCGTCGGGGTCCACGGTGATGGTCACCGTCCGGCCGGAGGAGGCGCGACTGGGGCTCACAGAGATGGAGCCGTTATCTGCATCCTCGGTGGTGATGGTATAGCTGCTGGAGCCGCCGGAGGAGGGCGCTGCGGTGTCTTGGAACTCATCATTGCCGACTGTCGTGCTGGGGCCCCAGTTATTGCTATAAATTGCGGTGGTCACGCCCTCGGCAATGCTGGTCGCCTTGATGACCTCGCCAGTGTCATCACCGCTGTTTGTGGCTGTGTTGTCTGTAATGGTGATATTGGTGCCCTCAGCAACGTTATTAAAGCGGATGATGCGATCCCCGATGTTGGTGAATGTGTTGTTTGTGATCACCACATCCCCATGATCTGCGGCATTGTCACCGCTCTGAATGGCAATCGCATTGTGAGCGGTTGTATCAAAGGTGCTGTTCGTCACCGTGATATTTTTGATTTTCTGGGTATAGACCCCCTGGTAACAATTCGTAAATGTGCAGTTGTCGACTGTCAGGTCGCTTACTTTTTCATTGTCGAGTTCATTATAATAGCGCAGCGCCTGATTGCCGCTTGCCATATTGTTGATGTCGAAGTTGCAGTTCTCAAAGGAAACGCCGTCGATGACAGTTTTCTCCAGAGACGATGCGATGTCGACTTTTGCGGTAAAGGTCAGCCCATCAAAGGTGATGTTGCTCCAGTTCTGCGCAAGGTAGTAGCTGTTGCCAGTGCTTTCAGTTGTGGTATCCAGTACATAGTCGGTGACCGGAGCACCGGACGTACCATAGATATGCCCCGCTGTTGCGGTCATGCCGGCAATCTCAACGTCGGCGCCGGCCGCTGCCTTGAGGGTAACATCGCTCATATTGCGGACATAGTAGCAACTCGGTGTCCACCCTCCGCCGTTCTTATGGGCCTTTAGCTCCTCTGCATTATCAAATTTCTGATAGTTAGCAGCGTTCTTATCAAACCCGCCCACATAGTACTCTGTGTTGCTGCCCGCGTATTTTGTGGCCCGTCCAAGCTCCAGCTGTCCGTAGCTGCCGGTGGGGAGTTCGATGGTCAGGCCGTCAATACTGCCATACTGGCCGTCGAGAATGGCCTGGAGGAGTACATCGTCCGCCGTCAGCAGGGTGACAGTCTTGCCGCCTCTCTGCGCCGCGGAAATCGCATCAGTCAGGTTGGAATATCCCCTATCGCCGACCTGGGCGAGGTCGAAGGCCTCGCTGCCAAGGGTAATGGTCACAGGCGTTGCGGAATTTACAACGCTGGTCTTGCGAACCAGAGAGGTGTCGCTCACCGCGCCGTCAGCAGCATAGTACCCCGGCTTCTGCGCCTGCACCTCGGCCTCCGTGTTGATAATGGTCAGGGAAACGCCGTTGGACTGCTCACCGGTACGGCCGTCCCCCAGAAGAATGTCGCCATTGCTGCCGACGGTGCCGGTAATGGTGGTGCTGTCGACTGTGACCGTCTGGCTGCCGCTGCCGCTGTTGACAAAGCGCAGCGGGGCGGCGAATGTCTTCCATGTATTGTCATCGCCGCAGGTCGTGAAGGTGCTGTTCTTTACGGTGACGGTCTGTGCGCCGTCATCCTTGTGGTTGAAGTTGACCGGAGCCTGGCCGTCGGTAAAGGAGCAGCCGTCGATGGTGATGCTTCCATCCGCATTGGAGTAAACTGCGGTGGCAGCGGTGATAAAGTCGCAATCGGTGAGCGTGATGTCGTTCTTGCCGCTTGTGCCGTTGATGTAGACGCGCTGGGGGTTGTCTTGGCCCTCGATCGCCTTGCCGTCACAATCGTTGAGATTGATTGTCACAGTGTACGGTGTGTTTCTAGTGCCCCACACGCCGAGGTTGTCCAGCTCATAGGCGGTGATGGTGATATCTTTCTCAAGATACTTGCCATTCGTCTGGTCTTCTTCGCCTGTTGTACGGCTGTACTTATACTGATCGACCTCGAGGTCGCACTCGCCGCCGGAAAGGTAGGCGTTGTTGCCGTAGATGGTCAGGTTATCCGCCACATGACCGTGAGTCATTTCGCCGACGTCCGCGCCGGGACGGCAGACGATGGTGATCTTGTCAGACGGCCCCGCCTTATAGGCCGCGGTGAGGGCATCGGTCAGTTTGGCAGCATCCGTCCACGCGTCATTGGCCTTCCAATACACCGGGGTGGCGGCAGGCCACTCGCTGCCGTCAATGAGCGTCAGGGTATGGTCGGTTTCGTTCAGGGCCGCAAAGGCATCCGCAAGATTCTCATAATATTCGCCGCCGACCTCTGCCACTTTGCCTTCCACATCTTTGCCCTGAACCACAGCGGCGACATAGCCGATCAGATCGGTTGCTGCATCGCCCTTCACGCCCTTTGTGGTGTCAAGAGTACCGGTACCGGTAACCGCGTTGGCAGTGTCGCCAGATCCCAGGGTAAGCGTGAACTTGTCAGAGGTCAGCGCCCCGCCATTGGCCGCCACATCGTCGTAGATCAGGTATCCGTTCCCGTCAATGGTATTGCTGGAGACAGTAACTTTGACATTGCCATAGCCG
>CHCFC05602__coassemble_502_pt1 | contig 18906 bp, 12 predicted proteins | sample CHCFC05602__metabat2_low_PE_036 | metagenome-assembled genome bin CHCFC05602 | reverse complement strand
CGCAGGGCGAATCTCGACGTAGGTTTTCAGGCGCACGTCGTTGAAGAACATGGACAGCGCATGCTCGACGTCCGCGCGCGTCATGGGCGTCTCGGCGTAGACCTCGCCGAACGTCTGAGAGGTGGCGCGCCAACGCTCGCTTGCATCCGGTACAAGGATGGCGGGCGTATCCAGGATGTACGCGGCGTAGCGGCGGAGGTTGAAGTCAGGGTCAAGCACGCCGGGCACGAGGCGACAACGGTCGGGGTCGCATTCGTTCCAGATCTCCGTGCGCACCAGATAGTGCTCGCGGGGACGTCCTTCGAATGCAGGCGCATTGTCTGAGATGAACGAGAGCAGCGGCACAAGTGCGCTTGCAAGATGCATTTTGCGCAGGCAGTCGTCGGTCGAGTCGTAGTCGATAGAGACTTGCGTCGAGCACGACCCGCGCATCATGCGCTGGCCGAAAGGCCCGATCTTTTCGAAATAGTCGTTCATGAAGCGGTAGCGTCGCTTCGGAATGAGCTCGAGGTCGAGGGCCTTCGCGGTAGGGTGGTATCCCAGCAAAAGCGCCTGCATGCCTTGTGGACGGAGGATGCCCTCAAGCTTGCGCTCGAACGTGTCCAGAGCCGTGTGCGCCGTCGGCATGTCGTTGAACGGCCCGGCAGAGATTTCCAGCTGAGCGGCGGGCTCGATGGTGATGGCCTCCCAAGGGCGTACGACGCCAATAAGGTCGCTCCCGTCCATGAGGGGCGTGGGGTAGTCTTCCTGCAGCTGCGAGAGAATCCAGTGCACGCCGTGTTCGTCGCTGTACGAAACAGGCGTTTTGTCCTCTCCGCGCACGATAGTGTGCTCCAGCTCGATGCCCACATTCTCGCAGGAATCTTTGATGCCGCTTTCGAAATAAGCAATGATGGCTGCGATGTTCTGCTCGCGTGCAGGCTGGGCGTCTGCTTCAGAGCGAGCGGAGCAGCCCTTGGCTGCGTAATTCATGGAGTGAGCCTTCCTCCCGGTTACTTTCGCGCACCATAATAGACCATTCTTGTACAATGGCAGTTCGGAGCAACGACTGTTTGTGTTTTGTTGCGCAGCAAAGCTGTGCGCACGTGGTGCGTGAAAGCTCTTGCGGCGGCCGGATGCTGTGCGCAGAACTGGGAAGAAGACGGATCTAGATGGAACTCCATATCACGAGGAGAACGGCGCTCCTGCTGTTTCTCGATATCGCCGCCACGTACGCGGCGTACTGGCTGGCGTCGGTCTTGACCGACGTTCGGGGCGAGGTGTTCTTCAACAACGAGATCTACTTCATCTTGGGCATCCTTGCGTTCATCAACATCGCCGTGCTCGGCATAAGCCGCCTTTACAACAACTTATGGGAATACGCTTCGGTTGACGAGGCCATCCAGATCGTGCTGTCTTTGGGCTTGTCCACGTTCGGCGGTGCCGTGTTCCTCTGGGTCATCGACGTTCGCCTGCCCATTCGCGTGTTCTTCGTCTCGTTTTTCCTGCTCATCTTTTTCTGCGGCGGCGTGCGCATGGTCTACCGCGTCATGCGGCAGAAAAAGCGTGTGCTCGCTTCGGGCGCGAAGTCTTCTGACCGTCCGCGCACGCTGGTGGTGGGAGCAGGCGAAACGGGGTCGCTCACTATCGATCGCATGGCGTCGAAAGACCCGCTCATGCCGGGCATTCCTATCGTTGCCACTGATGACGACCCCGCGAAACGCGGCCTGCGCATCCATGGCGTGAAGGTCGTCGGCGGAAGCGAAGACATCTTGGATTTGGTGGACAAGTACGACATCGAGCAGATTGTCGTCGCCATTCCCTCTGCCACGCTCGAGGAGCGTCGGCGCATCTACGGCATTTGCACGCAGACGGATTGTCGCCTGCGCACGCTTCCGAACGTGCGCGAGCTGCGGACCGACGAGCTTGACGACGTAAGCTTGCGTGACGTCGATGTTGCCGACCTTCTAGGCCGCGAGGAGATCATCCTCAATACCCGTGCGGTCTCCAGTTACATTGCGGGCGAAACCGTGCTCGTGACCGGCGGTGGTGGATCTATCGGTTCGGAGTTGTGCCGCCAGCTCTGCACGGTGGCGCCGAAGCGCATCGTCATCTTCGACATGTACGAAAACGACGCTTACCTGTTGCGTCGCGATCTTTCGGCCGCGTATGACGACATCGACGTGGTGGTGGAGATCGGTAACGTGTGCGATAAGGCGCGCATCGAGGAAATATTCGAGAAATACCAGCCGGGCGTAGTCTTCCATGCGGCGGCGCACAAGCACGTCCCGCTCATGGAGCGCTGTCCGCGCGAAGCCGTGCAGAACAATGTCTTCGGCACGCTCAACACTGTTCGGGCGGCGGACGAGCACGGGGTGAAGCGTTTCATCTTCATCTCCACCGATAAAGCGGTCAATCCTACTTCCGTCATGGGCGCTACTAAACGCATGGGCGAAATGATCATGCAGTATTACGCACGCACGTCCAAGACGGTGTTTTCTGCCGTTCGTTTCGGCAACGTGCTCGGCAGCAACGGCAGCGTCATTCCCGTGTTCAAACGCCAGATTGCCGAAGGCGGTCCCGTGACGGTCACGCATCCGGACATCGAACGTTACTTCATGACCATACCCGAGGCGTCTCGCCTGGTCATCCAGGCAGGAGGCATGGCCGAAGGGGGAGAGATCTTCATTCTCGACATGGGCGATCCGGTGAAGATCGTCGACCTTGCGCGCAGCCTTATCCAGCTTTCGGGGCTGACGCCCGACGTGGATATCCAGATCGCGTTCACTGGATTGCGCGAAGGCGAGAAGATGTACGAGGAGCTGCTCATGGACGAAGAGAGCACGCTTCCTACGGACAATTCTTCCATCATGGTGTCGACAGGCCAGGAGATAAGCTACGAAGAGGTTGCGCGAAAGCTCGATGAGCTTGAGGAATGCATCGAGATGAGCGACGAGCAGGCTATCGCCGTGCTCGAAGACGCCGTCCCCACCTACCATCACACCCCAAACTGCTAAAGAACGGAGCGTCGGCATCCATGCCAAAGACGCCGTTCCGGAAGCCATCTCTGCCCAAATTGCATTTTCTTGGCAAATTAACGCAAGAATGCGGTTAAAAGAGAGTATGCTTGCACGCGAAAAAAAATTGTGCACTTGCACAATTCTGCCGTGCGCATTGTTGACCGCGCGAAAGGGGATAAGCATGGCACTCAAAGCGGGCGTAGTAGGGGCTGCGGGCTACGCAGGGGCGGAACTGATTCGCCTGTTGCTTGCGCACCCTGAGTTCGAACTGACCGTCATCACATCGAACGCAGACGAAGGGCAGCCGCTTACGGCAGTCTACCCCTCGTTCGTCGGGGCATGCGACCTTGCGTTCACGCGCCACGACAACCCGGCGCTTAAAGAATGCGATGCGGTGTTCATGGCCGTTCCCCATACGGCGGCCATGGCGCAGGCGCCTGCGCTTTTGGAAGCGGGCGTTTCCGTCTTCGACCTTTCGGCCGACTACCGGCTGGACAGCGTCGAAGTCTACGAAGCGTGGTACAACGCGGAGCATACTTCTCCTGAACTGCTGAAGACGCGCGCTTTTGGCCTGCCGGAGCTTTTCCCGGAAGGGCTTGCGCGTATTGCGGCCGATGCGGCAGCGGGCAAACCGGTGCTCGTGGCGTGTGCAGGCTGCTATCCGACTGCCACGTCCCTTGGCGCGGCTCCTGCCGTACGCGCAGGCTGGGTTGACGGCACGGTCATCGTAGACGCCATTTCGGGCGTGACGGGCGCGGGCAAGCGCGCGACGCAGCGCACCCATTTCTGCAGTGCGTCCGACAACTTCGAAGCCTATGGCGTGGGCAGGCATCGCCATACTCCCGAAATCGAACAGGTTCTGGGCTTGAAGGACCGACTGGTCTTCACGCCTCACCTCGCTCCCATCAACCGCGGTCTTCTTTCAACGGTGAGCATGCCGCTGTCGCAGGAGGCGCGCAGCATCTCCCTGGAAGAGGTCGTCGCGCATTACGAAGCGTTCTATGCGGACTGCCCGTTCGTGAGCGTGCTTCCGGCCGGCAGCCTGCCGCGTACGGCTTCGGTCGAAGGAACGAACGCGTGCCACATCGGCCTTGCTTTGCACGAAGCGTCCGGAACGCTCATCGCGATCTCTGCTATCGACAACTTGTGCAAAGGCGCGGCAGGGCAGGCGATTCAGTGCGCCAATCTCGTGTACGGCTTTGGGGAGACGTGCGGTCTTCCGCCGGTCGCGCTTCCGGTGTAAGGCATTTTGGAAAGATACCGCCGCGCGCTGTGCACGGTGGTTTCGCAGGCAATAGGGTCCTGGCGGTCTGTCAGGATGTGGACATGGGGTAAAGGAGGCGAAATGAACGCATCGGCATTCGAACTCTCTCCGCTCGAGGGCGGCGGCGTCACGAGTGCAGCTGGCTTCAAGGCCGGGGGCATCCATGCTGGTTTTCGCAAGAAAACGCCCGACCGACTTGACCTTGCGTTGGTCGAGGCCGACGAAGTGTGCTCTGCGGCAGGCGCGTTTACCACGAACGTGTTCTGCGCTGCGCCTGTCATCGTCTCGCGGGAGAACCTGGGCGAAGGCTGCGCGGGGACGGCTCGCTGCATTGTCGTGAACTCGGGCAACGCAAACGCTGCCACGGGTGATGTGGGCTTGACCACCGCGCGCCGCGAATGCGAGATTGCGGCGGAGGCTGTCGGTTGTGCAGCGGAGGACGTGCTTGTCGCGTCGACGGGCGTTATCGGACAGCATCTGCCGTTAGAGCCTTTCGAGACAGGCTTGCCGGCGCTTCATGCGAAGATCGACGCCGCAGGCGGTGCGGAAGCGGCGCGCGCCATCATGACGACGGACACTGTGCCGAAGGAGTGGGCAGTCTGCTACCAGAGCGCCGATCCTGCCTACGACGGTGCGACGTTCACTGTGGGAGGCATGTGCAAGGGCTCAGGCATGATCATGCCGAACATGGCTACCATGATCGCGGTCGTCACCACCGACGCTCCTGTTGCGCCAAGCGCGCTCCACGAAGCGCTGCTTTCGGCAGTGAGCCAGTCGTTCAACAAGGTCACCGTCGACTCGGACACGTCGACCAACGACACGTGTTTTGCGATGGCGAGCGGTGCGGCAGCGCCCGAAGCTCGTCCGATCGAGCTCGGCACGCCTGCGTACGAAGAGCTCGCGGCTGCCATGCTCGAAGTCTGCATGCAGCTTGCGCGCAAGATCGCCACGGACGGCGAAGGTGCCACGCGCCTAGTGACCGTTACGGTGACGGGCGCGGCAGACGATGCCGACGCGGATCGAGCTGCGCGCACGGTGGCAAACTCGCCGCTTGTGAAGACTGCCATTTACGGGCATGACTGCAACTGGGGCCGCATTGCGGCGGCTCTTGGGAAGTCGGGGGCTCGTTTCGACGCAAGCAACGTTTCCATCGACATCATGGGCATTCCGGTCTGCCGCAACGGCCTGACCGTCCCCTTCGACGAGGACGAGGCGCTTCGGCGTTTTGAGGATCTCGAAATCACCATCGCCGCGGACCTTGGTCAGGGGTGTGCAGCGACCACGGTCTGGACGTGCGATTTCACGCACGAGTACGTTACGATCAACGGAGATTACAGGACATGAAGTACGCACGAGACACGCGCCCGAGCAGGCTTCCCGAGCGCACCGCGCAGACGCTGTTCGAAGCGCTGCCGTGGATTAAGAACATCACGGGCAAAACGGTCGTCATCAAGTACGGCGGTTCTGCCATGGAGGACGAAGCCCTGCGCAGCGACGTCATGAGCGACATCGTTCTCTTGAAGATCATCGGCATGAACCCGATCATCGTTCATGGCGGCGGCAAGGCTATCAACGCCGAGCTCGAGCATTTCGGCCTGCCCGTCGAGTTCCGCAACGGTCAGCGTGTGACCACAAAAGAAATCATGAATGTTGTGCGCGAAGTGCTCGTCGGCCAGGTGAACCAGGATTTGGTCCATGCGATCAATTCGCACGGTAACCTGGCGGTCGGCGTTTCCGGCTCTGACGCAGGCACCATCATTGCGCACCAGATGAATCCTGAGCTTGGGTACGTGGGAGAGGTCACGAAGATCAACACTGACTATCTCGACGACCTGATCAGGAGCGAGTACATTCCCGTGGTGGCGACGGTGGCGATGGGCGAAGAAGGCGGATACTACAACATCAACGCCGACATGGCTGCGGGCCAGATTGCTGCAGCGTTGCACGCTCACAAGATTATCTTCCTGACCGATGTCGACGGTTTGTACGAAGACTTCTCGGACAAGGACACCTTGATCTCGAACCTCACGTTAGACGAGGTGAAGGAAGCGCTAAGCTCGGGCAAGGCTGCAACGGGCATGATTCCGAAGCTCTCGTCTTGCGTTGCCGCTTTGGAAGCGGGCGTGTTCCGTGCGCACATCATCAACGGCAAGATTCCGCATTCTCTCTTGCTGGAGCTCCTGACCGACTGCGGCGTCGGCACCACGATGCACTCCACCGAGGAAGCTTGCGAATTCGACGCGCATCCGCTCGGTGCGTTCGCGTCGCGTTTGGTGGGCAACCATTAAATGAGGCTACCGAGGCCGAGTGAGCAATCGAGCCGCTCGGCCTCTTCGCTGGATCGAACTCCGTTCGCAACGCCCGCTTTACCGAGTGCGGGGATGACGGAAAAGGAGAAAGGACCGCTCATGTCTTTGGAAGAGACCCAATCCCTTGAATCGACCTATGTAATGCACACGTTCGCGCGCAAGCCGGTGAAGCTGGTGGAAGGCCGTGGGATGGAAGTGCGCGACGATGAGGGCAAAACCTACGTTGACTTCATTGCCGGCGTGGGCGCTGACAGCTTGGGACATTGCCATCCGAAGGTGGCGGGCGCTATCGCCGAACAGGCGCAGCGTCTTATCCACGTGAGCAACTACTATTACATCGAGGGGCGCGCCGAGCTTTCGAAGAAGATTTCCGACTTGCTGAACACGCTTGTTCCCGAAGGGGAGCGCACGCCGTGGCAGAGCTTCTATGCCAACTCTGGCGCCGAAGCGAACGAATGCGCCACGAAGCTTGCGCGCCTGTGGTCCAAGCGCTACAGCCACGGTGGGCAGAACATCGTGACGCTCGATCGGAGTTTCCACGGTCGCACGCTTGCCACGTTGGCGGAAACTGCGCAGCCTGCAAAACAGGAGCTGTTCCGTCCGCTGCCCGGCGGTTTTCTGCACACGCCCATCAACGACATCCCGGCGCTCGAGCAGATGTTCGCCGACCATCCGGACGGCATCTGCGGCATTCTTATCGAGCCTATCCAGGGAGAGTCGGGCGTTCATCCCTGCACGCCTGAATTCCTGCAGGCGGCCGAGCGCCTTGCGCACGAGAACGGCGCGCTTCTTATGCTCGACGAAGTCCAGACGGGCATATACCGCTGCGGCGATTACCCGTTCGCCTTCCAGCATTTCGGCGTGACGCCGGACATCGTGTCCATCGCAAAAGGCATCGCTTCCGGCTTCCCGACGGGCCTGTGCGCAGCGCGCGAGTCGGTAACGCGCGCGTTCGAGCCGGGCGACCATGGCTCTACGTTCGGCGGCTCCTGCCTGGCCATTGCTGCTGCGAGCGCGACGCTGGCGGCCATCGAAGAGGAAGGCATCGCCCAGCGCGTCACGGAGGTCGGCGCATACCTGCGCGAAAGGCTCTCGCAGATTGAAGGCATCGTAGAGGTGCGCGGCCTTGGCCTTATGGTCGCTGCGGAGCTTGCGGAAGGAATCGTTGCCTCCCAGGTAGTCGAGCGCGGTTTGGAGGCAGGTCTTCTGCTGAATTTCACGGGCCCGCACACGCTTCGGTTCTTGCCGCCGTTGGTCTGCTCGAAGGCCGAGGTTGACCTTTTGGCGGAAAAATTGCCTGGACTTTTGTAAAAGCGCTTGCCCTCGAAAGAGGGCAGCGCTACTATTCCATTGCATAATATTTCTCGTTTCTTAAAAATCTTCGTATGAAAGAAGCGAGAGCGGCAAGCTTTATCGGATACGCAAGGACGGTTTCACGCATGAGAAAAAGGATGCAGAGACACGACGTGATTCGCAGCATCGTGCGCGAAAACAACGTCCGCACCCAGCGTGAGCTGGCCGAGAAGCTTCAGGCCGCAGGCTATGACTGCACGCAAGCTACTATTTCTCGCGATATTACCGACATGGGGCTCGTCAAATCCGAGTCCGGGAACTATGAGCTGCCAGAAGATATGCGGCTTCAGCGCATGGTTTCTGAGCTGGTGGAGGAAGTGTATCTAGCGGGCAACATGGTCGTCGTGAAGACGTTTCCCGGTGGCGCCCCCGGCGTGGCGGGCGCCATCGACAAAGCCGGCGTGGTCGGCTCTCTTGGCACGGTCGCAGGCGACAATACCATCATGATCGCTGCGAAGACGACCGACGACGCCGAGAAAATCCAGCAGACGCTGAACGGCCTGCGACGACGATAGTCGTCGTCTTTTCCTGTCTGGGGTAGGCACCCCGCTTTCCATCCAAGGGACACGTGTATCGTCCCGTCTGTTCTCAGGGTTTCCAGCCCCTGAGGCGTGCCCTCTCGAGGACCGTTGCGTTTGCAGGCTATTTCGCACAGTGCGAAGTGTCGAATTGGACAAATCCTGGTTTCCTTCATCCCTGCCTGCGCAAGGACATGCAATCTCGGGCGGTCTGGCTCCCTGAGCAGTCTGTATCCGCAAACCCACCGGCCATTCGTCGGAGGGCGGAGCACTGCCATGTGCCGGGCGGCGTGCTCGGCGCCATCGAGAAAGGGAAGAACCATGGCTAAAGAAAAAGTCGTCCTTGCGTATTCCGGCGGTCTTGACACGTCCTGTTGCATCAAATGGCTTCAGGAAAAGCACGGGCTTGACGTGGTGGCGGTCGTCGGCGACGTCGGTCAAGAGCACGAAGGGCTTGAGCCTATTCGGCAGAAAGCCCTTGCTGCGGGTGCTATCGCCTGCGAAGTTGTCGACATGCGGCGGCAGTTCGCGGACGAATACCTGACGAAAGCGTTGGCCGCGAATGCGATGTACGAGAACAAATACCCGCTCGTATCGGCCCTTTCGCGCCCGCTCATCTCGAAGCACCTGGTCGACGGCGCGCACAAGCACGGTGCCTCTTTCATTGCCCATGGCTGCACGGGCAAAGGGAACGACCAGGTGCGCTTCGAGTCCAGCATCCTCATGCTCGATCCTTCCTTGAAGATTCTGGCCCCGGTGCGCGAGTGGGATTTGAGAACGCGTCCCGAGGAGATCGAATGGGCACAGGAGCACGGCATACCGGTTCCCGCCACGAAGGAATCTCCGTACTCCATTGACGACAATCTGTGGGGGCGCGCTATCGAGTGCGGCGTGCTGGAAGACCCGTGGGCGGAGCCTCCAGAGGACATCTACACGATGACGTCCGACCCGCGGTCTGCGCCTGACGAGCCTGAATACGTCGACGTGGAGTTCGTCCGGGGTATCCCGAAAAGCCTGAACGGGAAAGCGCAGGGCTTCCTTGAGGTCATCGAAGCATTGAACCAGGTTGCCGGTGCGCATGGGTTCGGGCGTATCGACATGATCGAAAACCGGCTTGTCGGCGTAAAAAGCCGCGAATGCTACGAATGTCCTGCCGGGCTTGCGCTCGTGACGGCGCACAGAGCGCTCGAGGATTTGGTGCTTGAGCGCGAAGTGCTGCACTACAAGCTCTCTATCGAGCAGTCATGGGCGAATGCGGTCTACAACGGGCAATGGTTCAGCCCGCTCAAGGAAGCACTCGATGCGTTCTGCGCTTCGACCCAACGGTGCCTTTCGGGCGTCGTGCGTCTGAAATTCTACAAGGGAGGGTGCACGGTGGTCGGGCGCAAGAGTCCTTACTCCCTCTATGACCATGGCCTTGCTACCTACGATGTCGGCGATTGCTTCGACCATGGCGCGGCGAAGGGGTTTATCGAGCTCCAGACGCTTTCGACGAAGGTCTGGGCGGAGAACCGGCGCGAGCAAGGTGCGCCGGCCGAACTGTTCGACGCGCAACGCGCAGTCGGGCCTCTGGCGTAGGAAGGGGATGGTCATGGCATTGTGGTCAGGGAGGTTCGAGCACGACGCAAGCGCCTTCGCCCAAGAGTTCGGAGCGTCGTTGCCGGTCGACCGGAGGATGTATCGACAGGACATTGCCGGTTCGCGGGCTCATGCTGCTATGCTCGCGCAGCAGGGCATTCTGTCTTGCGAGGACGCACGCGCTTTAGACGAAGGACTGGCGCGCGTGCGTGAGCGCATGGAATCAGGCGAGTTCGCGTTCGACATTCGCGATGAGGACGTCCATATGGCGGTGGAACGGGCGCTCATTGAGGACATCGGCGACGCCGGAGCGCGCTTGCATACAGGAAGATCGCGCAACGACCAGGTAGCGACCGATGCGCGCATGTATGCGAAAGAGTGCTGCCGCGCGCTGATGGAGGGCAACCTTTCCTTACGCCGTGCGCTTGTCGAACGGGCGCGTTCAAGCGACGGCTGCATCCTGCCTGGCTACACCCATCTGCAGCATGCGCAGCCAGTGCTGTTCGCGCACCATCTTCTTGCGTACGCATGGATGCTTGCGCGCGATTTCCGCCGCCTGCAGGCTGCCTACGATGCCGCCGATGCCTGCCCGCTCGGCGCGGCGGCCTTAGCGGGGACCACGTATCCGCTTGACCGGCAAGCGACCGCACAGGCGCTCGGATTTGCGCGCGTGGTTCAGAATTCGCTCGATGCCGTGTCCGATCGCGATTTTTTGCTCGACCTTGAGTACGCGTGCGCAGTCTGCATGGTGCACCTTTCTCGCCTTTGCGAAGAGATCGTGTTGTGGGCAAGCTCCGAATTCGGCTTCATTGTGCTTGCAGACGAGTTTTCGACGGGGTCGTCGATCATGCCCCAGAAGAAGAATCCCGACTTCGCTGAACTCGTACGCGGTAAGACAGGACGTGTCGTGGGGGACCTGACGGCCCTGCTCGTGACCTTGAAGGCGTTGCCGCTTGCATACAACAAAGATCTTCAGGAGGACAAAGAAGGGGCGTTCGATGCCGTGGATACCCTGCAAGGCGCCTTACAGTGCGTGGAGGGCATGGTCGCGACCATGGAAGTGAACGACCGCGCCATGCGCGCGCAGGCAGAAAAGGGACATATGGCGGCGACGGACGTTGCCGACTATCTGGCGAAACGTGGGCTTCCGTTCCGCGAAGCGCATGCGGTGGTCGGCCGTTTGGTGCTTCAGTGCGAGAAGCGCGGATGCGAGCTTTCCGAGCTTCCGTTCGAGGAGTTCAAGGCGGCAAGCAGCCTGTTCGAAGAAGATGTCGCTTCCTGCCTTTCCGTCGAAGGCATTGTCGCGGCGCGCACGACAGAGGGCGGCACGGCTCCGTGCGCGGTCGAAGCGCAGCTTGCCAACGTTGAAGAGGGGATCTCCTGCGACGAGGCGTTTCTTTGCTCGGTGGAAGCCCCTGAATGAGCGCAATATCTCGAAAAATCCCGAAACTCCTGAATCGATTCTCCATAAAGGGCGATGAGCTGGCATTTTATGATGCCTCATCGCCCTTTACGACCGTACATCGCCGGGATAGCACACTCAACGGGCTTCTGCACCTCCAGGCATTGTGCAGGCGCGATGATAGAATGTGCCCAGTTTAATTGGAGGTGTTACATGGCTTCACGCGCGGCAAAGAACCGGGCTGGAAAAAGGACCAAGCAGCCCTACGTCGGCTTGCTGGTTTTTCTGGCGATTGTCGTCGGCGTCCTGTGCGCTGGCGGTGCCGGGCTATGGGCGCTCGGCAACGAATGGCTCAAAGATCTTCCCGACTACACGGACGTTGATGCCTACAACACGGCGCAGAAGACCACGGTCCTTGCGAGCGACGAATCTACGGTCTTGGCCGAGTTCTACGTAGAAAACCGCGAACCGGTCAACTGGGACGAGGTCAACGATTACGTCAAAAAAGGCACGATCGCTACGGAGGACGAACGTTTCTACGAGCATGGCGGCTTTGACCTGTGGGGCATTATGCGCTCGGTCGTCGTAAACCTCATGGGAGGCCAAGAGGGTGCGTCTACGATCACACAGCAGTTTGTGCGCAATACCATTCTGCTCGACGAGATGAACGAAATTTCCTTCAAGCGCAAAGTGAGGGAAATCTATATTGCGGTGAAGCTTGAGGAGCAGTACACCAAAGACGAGATACTCCTCATGTACCTCAATACCATCAACTACGGCAACGGCGCATACGGCATCCAGGCTGCTGCGCAGGAGTATTTCTCCAAGGATGCGAGCGACCTGTCTATCGTGGAAGCGGCGACGCTCATCGGCATCCCGCAGTCGCCTACGGCGAACAATCCCCTCGAAAATCCCGACACGTGCGAAGCGCGCCGCAATGTCGTGCTCGACCGCATGCGGTCAAACGGCGTCATCACGCAGGAAGAGTACGATGCGGCGATCGCGACTCCTTTGTCCGATTACCTGAACCCCACGCAGGACGACGACAGCAACAACGGCATCTACCTGTACCCGTACTTCACCAGCTACGTACGCCAGCTTTTGCTGGAGCAGTACGACCAGAACGAGGTCTTCAAGGGCGGTCTGACCGTTGTGACGACGCTTGATCTGCGCGTGCAGGAAGCGGCGGAAGCGGCTGCCGCCACCAAGCGCGAGAGCATGTCGGACGAATACGACGTTGCCTTCACGGTCATCGACCCTGACGACGGCTATATCAAAGCCCTCATCGGAGGCCGCGACTTCCAGGCCGACCAATACAACCTCGCAACGCAGGCTTATCGTTCCCCGGGCTCTTCCTTCAAGACGTTCACGCTGGTAGGAGCGCTCGAGGAAGGCGTCTCTCCGCAGACGATGGTCGACTGCTCGTCCCCTGCGAACATCAACGGCTACGAGCTCGAGAACTACAACGGAGCCAGCTACGGCACGCGCACTATGGCAAGCGCGTTCGCGATTTCTTCGAACACGGGCTTCGTGCGTCTGTCTGAGTACATTGGGGCGGACCGTGTGGCGGAGACAGCAAACCGCATGGGCATCGAAACGGAACTTCCGGCGAACCAGTCCCTTACGCTCGGTACCACTGAGGTCACGACGAAAGAGATGGCTCAAGCCTATGCGACTATCGCCAACGGCGGCACGGCGCGCGAAGGACAGGCCATTCAGAAGATTACCGACCGCAATGGCAAGACTATTTTCGAAGCTGACACGACGGGCACGAAGGCTCTTGAGCCGGAAATTGCGTATGCGGCAACCCAGGTCATGGAAGGTGTGCTCACGAACGGAACGGGCACCCAGGCTATGCCAAGCTGCGGACAGGTGGCAGCAGGCAAGACGGGCACGTCCGAGAACTGGCGCGACAGCTATTTCTGCGGCATCACGCCGCAGTACTCTGTTGCAATCTGGGTCGGCTCGCGCACTGAAGCGCAGATGCCCGAAAGCCTGACGGCAGCAAGCGTGTTCGCCGACTTTATCGATCGGGTTATGGAGGGGCAGCCGCACGAAGAATTCCCGACGGCCGGCCAGCCTACCTATCGTTCCGATGTCTACGACGCTAACCTGCACATCGGCTCGGGCTCCTACAGCTATGATGGCGACGATGACGACGATGATGATTCGGACAACGACAGCCATTATTCGTCCGGACGGAATGATTCCGACGACGATTCCGCGGCATCAGGCGGGACTTCCCACGGTACGAGCGGGCCTTCGACGGGCGGCACCATCGGTGGCGGCGCCAGTGGTGGCATCAGCGGCGGTACCGGCGGTACCGGCGGTGAGATTGGCGGCGGTGCCAGCGGCGGAGGCGGCGATGTCGGCGGCGGTGACGTCGGAGGCGGCGACGACATCGGCGGCGGCGGAGGCGACGACGTCAGCGGCGGCGGTGGCGAAACCGCAACGGATCCTGGCGGCGGCGGCGAAGCCAGTTCGGCAGAATAGCGTCGACGATCGTACGCGCCGTACAAGCTAGGGGCTTCGTGCAGACCGGCAACGGGAAGGGAACATCTCCTTCCGGGTGCGCTTTTGCAAGAAGTTGAAGGTATACTCGAGAAAACATACATCTACGACGAAAGATACCGAATGAGACTTACCATACGCTTGCTTTCTATCGTGTGCGCGGCAGCTCTTGCTTCCTTTGCCTTGGCAGGATGCGCAGGCAACGCTCAGCAGAACGCCGTTTCCGACGAGCAGTCTCGGAATCGCCAGTTCATGTCCCAGGTGAACGAAACCGTCGAAGAAATGGGCGAAAGGCTGGAGGGCTTCGACGAGGCGGCTGCGCGCGGCGATGTGGTGACCATGCGCTCTGCTGCACAGAATGCATTCGAATGCATTAGCACGCTGGAGTCCATGGAGGCTCCTGAAGCGCTGACGGACATCAAGCAGCAATACGTTGACGCGTGCGGTACGCTACGCGATGCGTTGAGCGCCTACGTTGACCTGTATGCAGAGGTGGAAAGCGCAACTGACGACGCGCCGTTTGACTACAGCTCGTACGAAGCTCGCCTGGCAGAAATCCAGGACCAGTACAACAAGGGCATCGAGCTTTTGCAGAATGCCGACAAAGCGGCGACCGAAGCGTAGCGTTACGTTCAAGGCTTGCGCGGTGGCGGCATGCGCGGTCCCGCTTTTGCGGGATGCCGACTGAGAAGAGGACCAAGCGGGGTTCCATCCCGGCGGAAAGCCGGAGGGAATCCCGCTTTCATGTGCGAAGGGAATATCATGACGACGAAAAGACCGGAGTTGCTTGCTCCTGCAGGCAGCATGGCGTGCCTTCATGCTGCTGTTCAGGCGGGTGCCGACGCAGTATATCTGGGCGCCGAACAGTTCAACGCGCGTCGTGGCGCCGAGAACTTCACGCTCGATAACTTGCGCGAAGCGTGCGACTACGCCCACCTGCGTGGGGTGAAGCTGTATTTGACCGTGAATACTGCCGTGCTGCCGCGCGAGACGAAATCGGCCATGGAGCTGGTTCGCCAAGCGTACCGTGCGGGCATCGACGCTTTCATCGTGCAGGACATCGGTATTGCCGCCGAAATCAAGCGCACGCTCCCTGGGGCACGCGTGCACGCCTCAACTCAAATGAACACGCACAGCGCATCCGGCATCGAAGCGGTTGCGGCGCTCGGCGTGAAGCGTGTGACGCTTGCGCGCGAGCTGAGCCTTACCGAAATCGAGCATTTGGCGAACAGTGCGCATGAGGCGGGCCTTGAAATAGAGGCGTTCGCCCACGGCGCGCTTTGCGTGTGCTATTCGGGACAGTGCTTCATGTCTTCCATGGTTGGCGGCCGCTCCGCCAATCGCGGCATGTGCGCGCAAGCGTGCCGCCTTCCCTACGAGCTTCACAACCGTGCGCTCCATAAGAGCAAAGCGCTCGAGGCACCGGGCGAGCATCTCCTTTCCCCCAAAGACCTCTGCACGATAAATCTGCTTGGAGTGCTTGCGGCTATAGGGGTTGATTCGCTGAAGATCGAAGGGCGCATGAAGTCGCCCGAATACGTGCATACGGTCGTCTCTGTTTATCGCGCGGTGCTCGACCGCGTGTACGCTCACGGAGAGCCCGACCCGTCGGTTCGTGCGTCGGAAGAGGAGATGCAGGCGCTTTCCGAGGCGTTCTCCCGTGGATTTACTACGGCATACCTCGAGGGCGAACGCGGCAACGACATCATGAGCTACGGTAGGCCGAACAATCGCGGCGTCTTCGTGGGACGCGTTTCGTTCGCGCGCGGGAGGGAGGTCTCGGTCGACGCGGCGGAAGAGCTCCATGAAGGCGACGTGCTCGAATTCTGGACGAGCAAAGGCCATTTCACGCATGTTTTGGCGGACTATACGTTCGACCGCAACGGGCATGTTCGATTCGAGGCGTCGCAGCGTGCGAACAGGGGAGACCGCGTGTTCCGCGTGCGCAATGCGGCGGCGGCCTTCCAGGACGATCCGTCCTTGCCGAAGATTGCAGTTTCCGGATCGGTGAGGCTTGAGATCGGTAGCCCTCTTTTGGTTGCCTTCTGGACCGAAGAGGGCGTGCGGGCAGAGGCGGAAGGCGCTGTTGTGGAGCCCGCGCGCACGAAGCCTGTTGACGAAGAGGAAGTGCGCGAGCACGTCGACCGCATGGGCGCAACGCCGTTTCTGCTGAAAGAGCTTTCGGTCGAGCTGGACGATGGGGTGGGCATCGGCTTTTCGCAACTGCATAAAATTCGCGCGCGTGCGCTGAAGAACCTGGAGGAAGAGCTCCTTTCCTCGTATCGTTCCCGTACGCTCGAGCGCATGCCGAAGCCTGACTTCCTGCCGCATCATTGGCGCAGCGCTGCCACGGTTGTGGCTCTTGCGACCAATCCTGCCTGCGCGCGTGCTGCGAGGAAGGCGGGCGCGACGGCGGTTTACGTGCCGGTCCTGAACTACAAACGAGGCGAAGCGGTCGTTGCGGGCCAGCTGTCTTCGACTGTGGAACAGGCCGGGTATCCCAAAGACGTCATTTTCGCGCTGCCGACCGTGAGCCATGATGCGGTAACGGGCGCTCGCGAAGAGGCGGTCGGCTTTGATGCGTGGACGCCGTTGAAAGAGGGCCGACCGGTCCTGGTCGAAAACTACGGGCAGCTTTTCGAAGCGAACAATCGCGGTATGCTTCCCGAAGTGGGGCCCCATCTGCCCGTTCTGAACAAGCTGGCACTGGAGGCTGCAACGCGCGCGGGTGCGCGCCGCGTGTGGCTTTCGCCTGAGCTTACGCTTGCCCAGATCAAGGAGCTGGGAGAAGATGCTCCAGTCGACCTGGGGCTGACCGTTATAGGCCAAACCGAGCTGATGGTCACGGAGCATTGCCTGCTTATGAGCCAAGGGCCGTGCAACGAGGACTGCAAATCGTGTGCGCGCCGGAAAAGCCCGCACTATCTCAAAGACCGCAAAGGCTACGAAATGCCGGTGGTGACCGACTGTTGTGGGCGAAGCCATTTGTACAACGCTGTGCAAATGGACGTTGCCCACCTGCTTCCCGAACTTCTGACCGCGGGCATTTCCACGTTCATGGTTGACACCACGCTCATGAACGTTTCGGAAACGACCGAGGCGGTAAAACGCGCGGTCCGCGCATGCGAGCTCGCGGTCAAGGGCACCGGCGCCGTCTCGAAGAAAGAAGGGGCAACGAGCGGCCATCTGTTCAGGGGCGTGCAATAGGGGCATGCAACGAGCGGCATGATCGATACGCTATGTGTGGTACCATGCGCAGACAAGACTGCAAGCATCGATGCAAGGAGATGAGTCCGATAACTCCCGAAGAGCAACTGCATATCATCAAGTCGGGTACGGCGCAGATCGTTCCCGAAAGCGCGCTTCTGGAAAAACTGAAGCGCGGCAAGCAGCTCAACATTAAGCTGGGCGTCGACCCGACCGCGCCGGACATCCATCTAGGGCATGCGGTCCCGCTCCGCAAGCTTCGTGCCTTTCAGGACTTGGGCCATCGGGTGACGCTTATCATCGGTGATGGCACGGCGCTCATTGGCGATCCGTCCGGCCGCAACACGACGCGTCCTCAGTTGACGCGCGAGCAGATCGCGGCGAACGCGCAGACCTACGTTGACCAGGCGTTCAAAATCCTCGACCCTGAAAAGACCACGCTTCGTTACAACTCGGAGTGGCTGCTTTCCATGAACCTGGAGGGCTTGCTGAAGGTTGCGAGCAAGTTTTCGGTCGCGCGCATCCTTGAGCGCGATGACTTCCATAATCGCTATACCAACAACCAGTCCATCAGCCTGCACGAGTTCCTTTACCCCATTATGCAGGCGTACGACTCAGTCGTGATCGAAGCTGACGTGGAGCTGGGCGGCACCGACCAGCTGTTCAACCTGCTGGCCGGCCGCGAGCTGATGGAAAAGATGGACATGGAGCCGCAGGTCTGTCTGACCTTGCCGCTTTTGGAGGGTACCGACGGCGTGCGCAAGATGTCCAAGAGCTACGGCAACTACATCGGCCTGACCGACGAGCCGGCGGATATGTTCGGTAAGGTCATGTCCATCCCCGACGAGATGATGGTCAAATACTATCGACTCGCCTCGACGCTTCCGGTCGATCAGATCGATGCTATCGAAGCTGGATTGGCGAACGACGAGCTGCACCCGAATCGCGTTAAGCGCGATCTGGCGCGCAACATCGTTGCTGCCTATCATGGCGCCGAAGCTGCCGAGGCGGCCGAAGCGGAGTTCGACCGCGTGTTCAAACAGCACGAAATCCCCGAGGACATCGAAGAGTTCGCTGCGGATTTGACGCCGAACGATGAAGGCAAGGTCTACCTTGCAAAGCTTTTGGCAGAAGCAGGGATGGCCAGCTCGGTAGGCGACGCACGCCGTCTTATCGACGGCGGTGGTGTGAAGGTGAACGGTGAGGCGGTTTCTGCGAAAGCGTACAATGTCGAGCCCGAACTCCTGCGCGATGCGGTTGTGCAGGTGGGCAAGCGCAAGTTTGCAAAGATCGTCGAGCGCTAGGAGCTCCCGAACGACGCAAACGGCGTACGAAGCGTTTTCTCTGCGCGCAAAACGAAACGCGCGGTGGCGCTAAGGAGTTATGTGCGTGCCGTTAAAACGCGAATAACGTATATAACATCATGGATGGACGCCCGGTCTTGGACGAAGTCTAAGACCGGGCGTTTGTGTATGAGCTATCACGCGCGCCAGAGCAGCAGGGGAAGCTGGGCAAGAGCCCGAGATAAAGTACGCACAAAGGGCATTGTGAAGGCATTTGGAATGAAGAAGAGCAGATTCCTGATGCAAAACCCGCAAAAGAAGAAGCTTCTGAACAGGTGAAATACGAATCGGAAAACTTAATCGAAAAAAATCTGCCAAGAATTTTAAAAAAATCGTTGACGTGAGGCGAAAGGGTGCGTAATATATGTCCTCGCCGCTTCCGCAGGGAAGCAGCAAGGCCCGGGGCGAGACCCCGGGGCCCG
>CHCFC05602__coassemble_498_pt1 | contig 19005 bp, 14 predicted proteins | sample CHCFC05602__metabat2_low_PE_036 | metagenome-assembled genome bin CHCFC05602 | reverse complement strand
CTCGGCGAGCGAGCGGGCAATACGGCGATGGAAGAGGTCGTCATGGGCATTCGCATGCACGGCGAGGACCTGGACGCCCACACGGACATCAACACGCGCGAGTTCACGCGCGCAAGTCGCCTGGTGTCTTCCATCACCGGCTTGAACGTCCAGGTGAACAAAGCTATCGTCGGTGCGAACGCGTTCGCCCACTCGTCCGGCATCCACCAGGACGGTGTGCTCAAAAAGCGGGACACCTACGAAATCATCGACCCGGCGGAGGTCGGCGCGGGCCAGAGCCAGATCGTGCTCACGGCGCGCAGTGGCCATGCTGCGCTGCGCCACCGTCTCGAAGAGCTCGGCTACGAGTTCGAAGGGGAGGATCTCGACCGGCTCTACCATGACTTCCTGCACTTGGCGGATCGCAAGAAAGAGGTCTACGACGAAGACCTCGAGTCGCTCATCAACGAGCGCTCTCGCAACGACGAGAAGGCTGCCTACGTGCTCGAGGCCGTCCAGATCAGCTGCGGTTTCCCGCTCAAGCCGACCGCGACGGTCACGTTGCGCAATGCAGCAGACCAGGTCGTTACAGCATGCGACTACGGCACCGGCCCGATCGACGCGGTCTACAAGGCAGTGAACAAGATCGTCCAAGTGGACAACGACCTGGCGGAGTTCTCGGTCCAGGCTATCACGCGCGGCATCGACGCCGTTGGCGAGGTCACCATCCGCGTGACCGCTCCAGACGGCGAGATTTTCAGCGGTCGCGGCGCCGACGCCGACATCGTCGTTTCCTCCACGAAGGCATACGTCAACGCGCTCAACCGTCTGATCGCCACGAAGCAGGCGAACCGTTAGGGCACCGCTTGCTCCGTCCTGGCAGCTTCGCTGCTTCGACGCGTAGGAGACTCGTCCAGAAAGGGAAGGGGCGACGGGCAACAGTCCGTCGCCCCTTCTGCACTCCTTCGCATCGTTTAAAGGGCGTGCGAAAGCGCCTGCCAGGCCGACTTCGCGCGGCGATTCCATAAGTTCTTACTTCCCCTGCGCAGGCTGCTTGCTTTATAGTGGGAGCGTTCCCTCAAACACCCTTGAAACACACTCCGAGGAGCCCTATGTTCTGCATTTCCTGCGGTGCGAAGTTGCCTGACGACGCCCGTTTTTGCGCCGTGTGCGGCGCGAAGGTATACACGCCCGAACCTGAAGAACGCCCTGAAGAGGGCGACGACGCTGACGCTGCCGAAGTCACGCCTGACGGCGGAGCGTCCGGGTCGGAAGAAGCGCCCGAAGCCGACGGCGACGCAGCGTCGGATGGCCAGCCTGCTGCCGAAAGCGCCCCGGACGCGCCTGAAAGCGAAGTTGCGCTGCGCGAGAAAACGCGCATGAAGGTAAAGAACCCTGCTTTGCGCGAAGGATCCGGTTCACTCCAGCTTCCTGAAATCGACCCTTCGCAGCCGTTCAAGTCCACGCCTGCTGCGCGCGACGGGCGCGAGGACGACATCTCCGTGTCGCCGGACGTGACGGTCGTCCTGCCGCCGGGGCCTTTCAAGCCTTCCTACGGCCCGCTTTCTGCGTCCGACTTCTTTGAGATGGACGGCACGACGGCGAAGATGCCGCGCATTGAGACGGCGGACGGCGAAGTGCTCGTGGAGGGCGACTCGCCGGTCAAGAACTTCGTTCAGAGCAATACGATCCCGAAACGGTGGACGCCGTTGCGCGTTGTCGCGCTGGTCGCTATGGTCGCGGTCGCGGCTGCTTTGGCAGTCGCCGCCGTCCAGCTGTACGGACAGCGCAGTCAAAGCGCGCAGAGCACCTCGACGCTGCCAGCTGTCACTTCCACTTCGGCGTCGACGTCTTCGCAGACGGTCACGCAGGAATCGACTGCGTCGTCGCAGACTTCCGAAGAGCGCACTGCCGAGCAGCGCGACAGCGCCTTGTTCGACGCGGTGAGCGCCGCATACCATCAGGCGGGAGAGCTCAACGACCGTCTGGCGAGCGTGGTCGACGAATACAATACCTACTACGTCGCTTCTGACCAGGCGGCGCGCCAGCAGGCAGCGGACACGTGCAATGCGCTTGCCGCCGACATTGCGCAGGCGGCCTCGAATGCCACCACCGCGATGCAGAACTATGCGTGCACGGAGGGGACGACGTACTACGACCAGTTCCAAAACCAGCTGCGTCTGCTCGATTTGCTGTCGCAGCGCGTGGCGCCGCTCGTTTCCTCTTGGGAGCGCAGCGTGGCGTCCGCCGACCCTGCTTCGGAGGAAGCCTACATCCTGGAGCCGCTCACGCAGGTTGATTCCACCACGCTGGTGAACGAGTTCGATTCCCTGTACGGCCAGGCGGCTCCGGTCGAAGAGTAGCGGACCGGGCAAAGGCCCGCGTTTAGAACAGCAGGTTTCGGATGTAGTCCACGTCCATAGAGCGCCCAAGCCAGATTTCTTCGGCGATGGCGCCTTGCCACAGGATCATGCCGATGCCGGGCACGGTCGGGTTGCCGAGCGCTTTCGCCGTCCGCAAAAGCTTCGTTTCGCGCGGGTTGTAGACGGCGTCGGCTACCCATGCGCCGCGCGGGATGAACTCCTCGTCGAGCAAGCTCTCGTCCTCGTGCGGGCTCATGCCGACGCTCGTGGCGTTCGCGATCACGTCCGCCTGCAAGCACCGCTCGCGCAACAGCGCGCGGTCTGCCAGGTCGTGCACGGCGACCGGGCAGCCGGAAAGCGCTGAAGTCTTTGCCGCCCGTTCTTCCGCGGGCGCAAAGCGAGGGCTGCGGGAATTGAAGACGTCCACGCGGGCGGCTCCGTCGAGCGCTGCCTGCACGAAGAGGGCGGACCCTGCGCCGCCTGCGCCCAGGACGACGACGCGCTTGCCTTCCACCTCGCAGCCGTGCTCGGCAAGGTTGCGCATGAAGCCTGCGCCGTCGGTGTTGTGGCCGCTCGTGCGTCCGTCGGGCTCGATTCTCACCGTGTTCACGGCGCCCATAAGGCGTGCGGCATCCGATACCTCGTCGAGGAGCGGCAGGATGGCTGCTTTATGGGGCATGGTGACGTTGTAGCCGAGCGCTTTCATGCGCACAAGCGCCGCAGCGACGGTTTCCAGCTCTTCGGGGGCAACGTCGAACGCCAGGTAGACGGCGTCGACGCCCATGCGCGCGAAGGAAGCGTTGTGCATGCGGGGCGAGGCAGAATGGGCGACCGGGCTGCCGATCAGGCAGGCTAGCTTGGTCGCTCCGGTGATGCGTTCGATGCCGTCCATGTTCGTCCTCTCTTCGTGCGTTCGGGCGGTGGTGCTTGCATGCGCCGACAGGCGCGGACCCGTATCCGCGGGCGCTATCGCGCAAGCCTTCGGTCTCGTGCGCTGTCCGCGAGCATTTCCCCAGTGTAGGCCTTTGCAGGCACGAACGGTGTGGTGGCACGGCAGCGCAGGCTTGTTTTAACATAATCGACGCAGGGCAGACGCGCCTGGCCTGCGTCGGATTCCCTTTCGCGTCCCGCCAGGGAAGCGGGGCGCGCGCGAAGAAAGGCACCCCATGCGCAAACTCTCCATCGTCAACGGGCCGAACACGAACTTCTTCGGCATTAGGAACAAAGAGCAGTACGGCAGCGTGACCTACGAGTCCATGATGGAGGAGGCCGTTGCCTACGGCGAGCAGCGCGGCTTTGCGGTCGAAGTCTTCCAGTCGAACGGGGAAGGGCCGCTCATCGACTACCTGCAGAAGCTCTACCATGAGGCCCAGGCTACCGGTTCGGCCATTCCGGTCGTCATCAACCCAGGGGCATTCACGCACTACAGCATCGCCCTCATGGACGCGCTCGAGTCCGTTCACGACCTGGTGCCCGCTGTCGAGGTGCATCTTTCCAACGTGCATGCACGCGAGGAATTCCGCCATGTCTCCTGGACGGCACGCGAGTGCATCGGGCAAATTGCGGGTTTTGGCAAGGAAGGCTACAAGCTCGCCATCGACGCGTTCAAAGCCCTCGAGGCAGAAGGGCGCATCTAGGCGCTTTTCCGAACGCGCCATTGAATCCGGGCACGAAGCGCGCTGCTTTGCCGTGGTGGCGTACCGAGCTTTCCGCGCTTTCGCTGCATGCTTTCGACGGGCGCTGAGCGCCTCGCCGCACTCGGTTTCAGGCAGGTAAAAATACTACCACAGGGGGTGCAATTGCCCGGTAAAACCGTCCGCTTGCGGAGTTTCACACAGGCTTTGCCACGGTTTCCCGTAAGGAGCGTATTTTGAATGCCAGTAGCGCGGACTCAATTCTGCGCGAACCGTTCGGACAGCGCGGCGGCTGTGCCGCGCGGAAGAAAGGAACTGACATGAAGAACCCTGCTCAGGAAACCTACGGACTCTATATCGGCGGCGAATGGGCCCCGGCCTCCGACGGGAAGACCCTTGATGTGTTCTGCCCTGCCAACGGCGAACAGCTCTCCACCATCGCGGACGCTACGAAGGAGGACGTCGACCGCGCTGTCGACGCCGCATGGGCTGCCTTCGAGGGCTGGAGCAAGACCTCCAAGGCGGAGCGCGCCATCATCCTGAACAAGGTCGCCGACGTCATCGAGGAGAACGCCGAGCACTTCGCGCTGCTCGAGACCCTCGACAACGGCAAGCCGATCCGCGAGACGCGCGCCATCGACGTCGCCTATTCGGTCGATCATTTCCGCTACTTCGCCGGCTGCCTGCTGGCCGACACGGGCGAAGCGGACATGCTGCCCGGCAACATGATGTCTCTCGTGCTGCACGAGCCCATCGGCGTCGTCGGCCAGATCGTCCCGTGGAACTTCCCGTTCCTCATGGCTGCTTGGAAGCTCGCTCCGGTGCTTGCTGCGGGCGACTGCACGGTCTTCAAGCCCTCGTCCACCACGAGCCTGACCGTTCTTGAGCTTGCGCGCTTGACGCAGGGCATCATCCCGGCGGGCGTCTTCAACGTGGTCACCGGCCGCGGTTCGAAGTCCGGCCAGTACATTCTGGACAACCCGAGGATCACGAAGCTCGCTTTCACCGGCTCTACCGAGGTCGGTCGCGACGTCGCCCGCGCGGCGGCCGAACGCCTTATCCCGGCTACGCTCGAGCTGGGCGGCAAGTCCGCGAACATCATCTTCCCTGACGCCAAGTGGGATATGGTCCTTGACGGCGTGCAGCTGGGCATCCTGTTCAACCAGGGCCAGGTCTGCTGCGCCGGCAGCCGCATCTTCGTGCACGAGGATGTCTACGACAAGTTCGTCGAGGACGCCGTCGCTGCGTTCAACAAGGTCAAGGTCGGCATGCCGTGGGAAGACGACACCCAGATGGGCTCCCAGATCGACCAGCGCCAGGCCGAGAAGATCCTCGAGTACGTGGAGATTGCCAAGCAGGAGGGCGGCAAGGTCCTGTGCGGCGGCGAGCGCTACACCGAGGGCGAATGCGCAGGCGGCGCGTTCCTGAAGCCGACGCTCATCGAGATTCCGAACAACAAGTGCCGGGTGGCGCAGGAAGAGATCTTCGGCCCGGTTGCCGTGCTGCAGAAGTTCAGCACCGAAGAAGAGGTCATCGAGCTGGCGAACGACTCCATCTACGGTCTCGGCGGCGCTGTCTGGACGCGCGACATCAACCGTGCGTTCCGCGTGGCGCAGGGCATCCGTACCGGCCGTATGTGGGTTAACACCTACAACCAGATTCCGTCCGGCGCACCGTTCGGCGGCTACAAGGAGTCCGGCATCGGCCGCGAGACGCACAAGATCATGCTCGAGCACTACTGCCAGACCAAGAACATCATGATCAACCTCAACGAGGAGCCTTCCGGCTTCTATCCGGCGGAGTAGCGAAACGCTGCCAACCTGAGGTTGGCGTAGCGGCGTGACCTTGCGGGCGCGTCGCGCGCCCTTCCGAGCGCTCAAGCCTCCTGCGACGGACTTCGGTCCGATCGCGGGAGGCTTCTTGTTTGCAGCGCGCACCAGGCACCAGACATTGCGTTGTTTGCGTGCTCTGCGCCCCTTCTCTTGTACATGTAAGCAATCTGTTTCTATAAACTGCTAGCACTTGATGCCAAAGAGTGCTAATTTTACAAGCGGTCGAATTACACCTTGCCGCCGTGCATTCTGCGCGCAAGCTCGCTCTGGCGGCTGCACCGACGCTCGGTATGGTGGAAAAGACGATTTCATGTGCAAACGACGGATTACGCCGTGTTTCTATGAGAGAGGACGGTTCATGTCTAAAGACATCGCGTACGACAACGAGACTCGCGCCAAAATGGCGGCGGGCATCCATAAGATGGCGGAAGCGGTGAAGGTCACCGTCGGCCCGCAGGGGCGCTATGTCGCCATCCAGGGCAAGGGCTTCAAAGACCACCGCGACTGGATTATCAACGAGCACGACTTCCGTGGCACGTACGTCATCAACGACGGCGCTACCGTCGCGGCGAACGTCTCGGTCGAGGACCCGATCGAAGACATGGGCCTGACCATCGTGCGAGAGGCCGCCATCGCCGTGAACAACAACGCGGGCGACGGCACTTCTACGGCGACCATCCTTTCTGACGCTATCGTGAGCGAGGGCGTGCGCCAGGTTGCCGCAGGCGCCGAACCGATTGCCCTGCGCAACGGCATCATGGAAGCTGCCGAAGTGGTCGCGAAGGCTGTCGAGGAGTCCGCTATTCCGGTCACCACGCGCGAACAGTACGCCAAGCTCGCCACGCTGTCTTCGGGCGACCCGGAAATCGGCAACTGCATCGCTGAGGCTATGGACACTATCGGCCGCGACGGCATCATCTCGGTAGAGAAGTCCCCGGATTTCGGCATCGACCTCTCCATCGTGAAGGGCATCATGTTCGAGAACGGCTTCATCTCGCCGTACATGGCCGACGACATGGGCCACATGACCGGCTCTCTCGAGCAGCCTTACATTCTCATGACCGACGAGCGCATCGCCGACAACTTCGCCGACATCGTTCCGGTCTTGGAAGAGGTCATCCAGACGGGCCACCCGCTGCTGATCCTTGCTGACGACGTGCGCGGCGAGGCACTGCGCACCCTGCTCCTCAACCGCAGCCGCGGCGTCCTGAACACGGTCGCTGTCGTCGCGCCCGGCTTGGGCGAGCGCCGCAAGACGGAGCTGGAGGACGTCGCCATCATGACGGGCGGCGAGGTCATCACCAAGGATTGCGGCCTGAGCCTCAAGGACGCGCGCAAGAGCATGCTCGGCCGCGCTGAGCGCGTAGAGATCACGAAGTACCGCACGACCATCATCGGCGGCAAGGGCAAGCAGGAGGACATCGACGCCCGCTGCGCCCAGCTGCGCGCTGACAGCCTGCTCCCGCACACCGACTACGACCGCGACGTTCTGCGCGAGCGTCTGGCGAAGCTTTCTGGCGGCATCGCCATCATGAAGGTCGGCGCTGCCACGGAAGTCGAGCTGAACGAAATCCGCAGCCGTATCCAGGACGCCATGCGCGCAACGCGCGCTGCGGCCGACCAGGGTCTGGTCCCGGGCGGCGGTGTCGCGCTTGTCAACGCAGCTTCGGCGCTTGACGACCTGCACTTCGACAACCCGGACATGCAGCTGGGCGTCGAGGTCGTTCGCCGCGCGCTCGAAGCTCCCATGCGCTGCCTGGCGGAGAATGTCGGCGAGGTGGGCACCATCGTGGTCGAAAAGGTCAAATCCCTTCCGAAGGGCCATGGCCTGAACACTGCCACCGGCGAATACGGCGACATGATCGCCATGTCCGTCACCGACCCCGCAAAGGTCACCGCGACGGCCCTTCGCTCCGCCGCTTCGGTCGCGTCGCTCATCCTGGTCACGAACTGCTCGGTCGTGCGCAAGGAGCGCGACAAGAAGTAACCGTGGTGATGGGGCAGTAAAGCCCGACCCCGCGCAGGCAAGCTTGACGAGGCTTCCGGACGCGTCCGGAAGCCTCGTTTGCTCTCGGGGTTCGCAGTACACGCACGCCTGCGGTATCCGGGCGGCTTTTGAAAAGGGGGATGCCGGGCTCGATCGGAGGCGCGTACCGAATCGGCACGGGCGCATCGTGGTGCTCGCGTTGGGGAGGCATGTGCCTGAACCTGAGCCGTCAGTGCGTTTCGGGAGGCCGCATTTTGTGTGGGATTGGTAGACCGCACTAGGCATTGTGCCGGAAACGTGGTATCGTATCGCTTCGACAACGCATGCGCTTGCGCGTGCGAAGCATACTTTCGGATGATGAGAAAGTGGGGCGACCCGCTTTCTTTGTTTCTGAGGGGAAATTCAGGCCGCGTGTCGAAAGGCGCACGGCCGAAACCTGGCAGGAGCCATCTGCCGGAAAGGCAAGACGAAGGGAGGTTGGGGTGCTCACCGCAAAAGAGCAAAGCTTGCTGGCTTCTTTGGAGCCGCGCGCGGAGCAGGAAGGCGTTGAGATCGTGACCGTCGAGGTCGTCGGTGCGAAAAAGGCTCCGACGATTCGCGTGTATATAGACACGCCCGAGGGCGTGAGCTTTGACCAACTGGCGTCAGCGCAACGTTGGATCAACGACATCATGGACGAGCTCGACCCGTTCCCGGGCGCCTACATGCTGGAAGTCTCATCGCCCGGTATCGACCGCCCGCTGCGGACGCTCGAGCATTTCAGCCGATTCGAAGGAGAGGTCGCCGTCGTGACCACGAAAGCCCCGATCGACGGCAGGAGCAAATGGACCGGCAAGCTTGCCGGCGTGGAAGGCGAAGACGTGCTGATGGACGTCGACGGCCTGACGGAGCGCATCGCGCTCAGCGAGATCAAGCGCGCCCGCTTGAAGGGCTCGGTTGACTTCAGCTCGTAAGGAAGGGCCAGGGTGCCTGGCCTGTGCATGGAGGCGAAGCCTTGCTTCGCAACGCACGCTGCCCGCTTTGCGGGCGGGCGCGCACTTAAGAAAGGAAAGACATGGCAACTTCAGAGTTGATCGAGGCGTTGCAAGCGCTTGCCCACGAACGCAAGATCGACGAGTTCTACCTGATCGAGCGTTTGGAGGCGTCGCTGGCAAAGAGCTACCAGCACATCCTTGACCTAGAATGGGATGCGCGCGTCACCATCGATCGCCAGACGGGCCACATCTATGTCTACGAGCTCGTGCCGGTGGGCGACCCGGACCCGGAGACGGGCGAGTACGCCGAGTTCGAAGAGCGCGACGTGACCCCGAACGACGTCAGCCGTATTGCCGCGCAGAATGCAAAGAGCGTGATCTCTTCCATTGTGCGCGACGCTGGCCGCCAGAGCATCTACGAGGAGTTCTCGAACCGCGTGGGCGACCTGGTCACGGGCACCGTCTTGCAGGGCACCCCGGATTTCACGATCATCAAGATCCGCGACGGCGTCGAAGCCGAGCTTCCGCACTACGACGTGAAGTTCAACCCCGGCGAGCGTAATGAGCGTCCTGCCGGCGAGCATTATCGCCACAACCAGCGCATCAAGACGCTTATCATCGACGTGCGCGACCCCAGCTCCGACGCTCCCCGCGCGCGCGGCGAGCAGGCGCGTCCTTCCATCGTCGTCTCGCGCACCCATCCGGACTTGATTCGCCGTCTCTTCGAAATCGAAGTGCCGGAAATCTACGACGGCATGGTGGAGATCAAGTCCATTGCGCGCGAGCCGGGCGCCCGCTCGAAGATTGCGGTCGCTTCGCGCGAGCCGAACCTCGATCCGGTCGGCGCGTGCGTGGGCCCGAAGGGCTCCCGTGTCCGCATGGTCGTCGAAGAGCTGCGCAATGAGCGCGTCGACGTCATCCAGTGGAACGAAGACCCGGCGGTGTACGTCGCCAACGCGCTTTCTCCGGCGAAGGTGACGCGCGTGGACATCGACCCTGAGAACCATTACGCCACCGTCGTGGTGCCGGACGACCAGCTGTCGCTCGCTATTGGCAAGGAAGGCCAGAATGCCCGCCTTGCTGCGCGCCTGACCGGCTGGCATATCGACATCAAGTCCGCTTCGTTCATGGGCAACCCGCCGGTTGCCGAGAACGTTCTGATCGACGAGGACGACCTCGACGAGGAAGGCGTGGTTTGCGCGTACGTCAGCGAAGACGGCGTGCGCTGCCGCAACCATGCCCGTCCCGGCTCCCGCTATTGCGGCGTGCACGCGGACGCCGAAGAGGCGGAATAGAGGCCGCGATGCCGGTACCCGTCACGTCGAAGAAAAAGCAGCGCCGGTGCGTTTCGTGCGGCATGAGCGCCGAGAAGCGCGCTCTTTACCGCATTGTTCGCACGAAGGACGGCCAGGTGTCGTTCGACGCGACGGGGCGGGCTGCAGGACGCGGAGCGTACGTCTGCTCCGAAGCCTGCTTCGAGGCTGCCCGGGCTGCACGGAAACTGGACCGGGCCTTGAAGGCTTCGCTGTCCGCAGATGATTACGACCGCGTTGCGCAAGCGTTCGCAGCCTTGCGCGCCGAAGAAGAGTAGAGGAGTGAGGATGGCCAGCATGCGTGTACATGAGTTGGCGAAAGAATTCGGGATGAGCAGCAAAGAGCTGCTCGACCGCCTGCGGGGGATGAAGATCCCCGCCAAAAGCCATGCAAGCGTCCTTGCCGACGCTTACGTCGAGAAGATTCGCAAGAATCTTGAGCCCGAGATCAAGCAGCGTGCTGGCCAGCTGAAAGGCGAGGAGGCGGAGAAGCTCGACGAAGAGCGCCGCCATGCCGCCGAAAAGAAGGCTGCCGAAGCCGCCGAGCGCCGCGCTGCGGTCGAGAAAGAGCGCGCCATGCGCGAGGCGGAGCGCGCTCAGCGCTCGGGCGGCCGCGGTGCCGCCGCGCGCCGCGATGCGCACGCTCCTGTCCAGGAGCAGGGAAAGCAGGCGCCGAAGCGCCTGGAGAACTCTCCGTTCAGCGCGCTTGAGAACCAGATCAAAAGCGAGAAGGAGCGCGTGGCGCGCGAAGCTGCCGAGGCAAAGCAGCGTGCGCGCGCTGAGGCGCTTGCGCGCGAGGTCGCGAAGAAGCGTGCGGTCGAAGAGCGCCTTGCCGCTGCCCATGGCGGCAAAAAGCAGGCTGCCAAGCCCGCTGACACCGCAGCCCCGAAAAAGAAGGCTCCCGGCCTGACGCCGCTTTCGCGCTCGTCGGGATTCAGCTCCCTTCTGTCCCAGATCGAAAGCGAGCAGTCGCGCCTTGCCAGCGAGCAGGAAGCGCGCAAGGCGGCCGCAAAGAACGGCCCGCGCAAGGGCAAGAGCGCACCCCAGCAGGGAGGCGGCAAGCGCGCGCAGAAGGCTGCGGCGCAGGGCCACAGCTTCGAGCCGGACGTGCCCGAGCTGACCGTCCAGGGTGCCGAAGCGGGCGAGGACCGCTACGCGCAGATGGCCGTTCAGGCCGAAAAGCTCCAGCGCGACAAGGTGCTCGCTGAAGCCCGTGCTGCAGTCGAGGCCGCCTCGCAGGAAAGTGCCGGCAAAGGCCGTCGTCAGAAGCGCAAGGAGAAGCGCGAGAAGGAGAAGCGCGAGCGCGCCGCCGAGGCCGCGCTCGAAAAGGGCCTCGACCCGACGCTTGTCCTGGACGATTCCGTCATCGAGATTCCCCAGGGCGCCACGGTCGCCAAGTTCGCCGAGCTTATCGGCGTGCAGCCGAACGACGTGGTCAAGCGCCTGTTCATGCTTGGCCAGGTGCTGACGCTCACGCAGTCCATGTCCGACGAACTGATCGAGCTCATTGCCGACGACATGAATCGCAAGGTGCGCGTTGTCTCTCCTGAAGAGGAGTTCGCGGTGGTCTACCACGACTCTCCGGAGGATTTGAAGCCGCGTCCGCCGGTCGTCACGGTCATGGGCCACGTCGACCACGGCAAGACCTCGCTGCTTGACGCCATCCGCCATACCGGCGTCGTCGCGAGCGAGGCAGGCGGCATCACCCAGCACATCGGCGCGTCGGTCGTCGACATCAACGGCCGTCAGATCACCTTTATCGATACGCCGGGCCATGAGGCGTTCACGGCCATGCGTGCGCGCGGTGCCCAGGTGACCGACGTCATCGTGCTCGTGGTCGCTGCTGATGACGGCGTCATGCCGCAGACCATCGAGGCTATCAACCATGCGAAGGCGGCGGACGTTCCGATCGTCGTCGCGGTGAACAAGATCGACAAGCCCGGTGCCGACCCGACGCGCGTTCGCCAGGAGCTCGTGGAATACGGCGTCATTCCGGAGGAATGGGGCGGACAGAACATGTTCGTCGAAGTGTCGGCTAAACAGAAGCTGCATATCGACGACCTGCTGGAGACCATCATCCTTCAGGCTGACGTGCTCGAGCTCAAAGCGAATCCCGACGCGCTGGCTTCCGGCTTCGTCATCGAGGCGAACCTCGACAAGGGCCGCGGCCCGGTGGCGACCGTCCTCGTGCAGCGCGGTACGTTGCATCCGGGCGATGCGGTGGTGGCGGGCACGTCCCACGGCCGCGTCCGCGCGCTCATCAACCCGCGCGGTCAGCATGTGGACGCCGCGCGTCCCGCCGACCCGGTCGAGATCCTCGGCCTGTCTTCCGTGCCGACGGCAGGCGACGAGTTCCGCGTCTTCGAAGACGAGCGCGACGCGCGCAAGCTTGCTGAAGAGCGCGCTTTGCGCGAGCGTCTGGCGGAACAGGAGAAGAAGGCCCATATGAGCCTTGACGACCTGTTCAACCGCATCGAGGAAGGCAAGCAGACCGACCTGAACCTTATCGTGAAGGCGGACGTCCAGGGCTCCATCGAAGCCCTGCGCGATGCGTTCGAGAAGATGGACCAGTCCGAGGTCAGGATCAATATCGTCCACTCTGCCGTTGGCGGCATCACCGAAACCGACGTCACGCTGGCGGCGGCATCCGACGCCATCATCATCGGTTTCAACGTGCGCCCGACCGGCAAGTCGAAGCAGCAGGCCGAAAAGGAGAAGGTGGACATTCGCCTGTACCGTGTTATCTACCAGGCCATCGAGGACATCAACGCTGCGCGCGTCGGCTTGCTCTCGCCGGACATCGTGGAAGAGGACACGGGCACGGCGGAGGTTCGCGACACCTTCAAGGTTCCGAAGGTGGGCACCATTGCGGGCTGCTATATCACGGAAGGCGAGATTTCCCGCGACGACAAGGTGCGCATCGTCCGCGACGGCACCGTCATCTTCGAGGGCAAGATCAGCTCGCTGCGCCGCTTCAAGGACGACGTCAAGACCGTCAAGCAGGGTTACGAATGCGGTATCGGCATCGACGGTTACCAGGACATCAAATTGGGCGACCTTATCGAAGGCTACAAGGTGGTCGAGGTCGAACGTACCGAATAAGGGGTTTCACCGACCTGGCGGTCGGTGAAACCATCCGACGCTGCGAAGCGTTCGGGCGCTCCATCTAACCATTCAGCCGAAGGTCGGCGGACTTCAGTCCAGCCGACCTTCGGCTTCGTGTCTATCTAAGGCATTGGGACGCCCCTCGCTGACCTGGCGAAGCAACGGACAATTTATTTGCGAAGACGGCTTGTGCGCCGATCTAGAAGGGCCAAGGGCGTGACGAGCTCTTCTGAACGGCAGGCCTGCTCGTTGGCTTGGCAGGACATTGGCCTGCTCAGCGTCTCGGTCTCGCGGCTTTCGGCATGGTGGGTTCTGTCCGTCCGTGGTGCTGGGGCCGTTCGTCACGAGAGGGGCGGAAAAGGTGGAAAGCCCGTTACGGGCGAGGTGTCGGCAGGCTTGATGACGTATACTTTTTCACGCTATCGACGAGAGAGGAGACTTCCATGAAACAGGGAGCTTCCAGCCGTAAGGTGAACGAGCAGGCGCGCGAGGTCATCGCGTCTATCCTGCTTTTCGACATATCCGACCCGCGCTTGCGCGCGGCGACCATTACCGGATGCGAAGTGAGCTTCGATCGCAGTTACTGCAACGTGTACTACACGACGGAGCCCGACCGCTATTCCAGCACGGCGAAAGCGTTCGCGCGCGCTGCCGGGCGCATCCGCTCGCTCATGGCGCGTCAGCTTTCCTGGCGTGTTGCGCCCGAGCTGCGCTTCATCCTGGACCCAAGCGTGGACGAGGCGGAGCGCATCTCCACCGCGCTTATTGCAGACGCGGCGCGCAATGCTGACTCGGCAGCAAAGAACGCTGCGTACGAAGCGGCGCTTGCAGCGGAGGAGGAAGGCAGCGCGGTGACGTCGCAGCCTGAAGAAGACGAGGAAGAAGGAGCTCGCTAGTGGCGGTCACTCCTCAGACGAACACGGATCTGGCGGGCATTGCAGCGCGCATGCGGGAGATCGATTCTTTCGTCCTGTGCGGTCATGTGAACCCGGACGGCGACTGCATTGGCTCGCAGCTTGCGCTCATGTGGGCGCTGCGCGCGCTCGGGAAGCGGGTCGACTGCCTGCTTGCGCGAGATGACGCGCTCGACGCAGTCCTGTGCTCGCTTCCCGGCTCTGACGAGCTGGTTTCCGCCTCTTCGTACGACGGCGCGGCCCAAGCGTTCGTCGCGTGCGACGTTCCTACCGTCGAGCGTCTGGCGGATGCGGCCGACGTGCAAAAGCGCTGTAGCGTGACGTTCACGGTCGACCACCATGCGGTCGAATCGTGCATGTCGCAGTTCAACTACGTCGACCCTGACGCGGCAGCGACGGCGCTTATCGTCTGGAAGCTGATAGAGGCGCTCGGTGTCCAGCCTGACGAGCGGATGGCGCACTGCGCGTATGCAGGCCTTATGACGGATACGGGCGGGTTCCGTTATCAGAACACGGATGCTGCTTGCTTTGCGGCGGCTGCCGAAATGGTAGTGGCGGGCGCTTCTCCGGCCGACTGCGCCACGGCGTTCTTCCAGAACCGCTCGCTTGCGTCCGTGAGGTTGATGGAGCGCATGCTTGATCATGCCGAAATCGACCTTGCCGACGGTCTGGCGATTTCGTACGTGACCCGCGCCGATTTCGAGGCATGCGGCGCGGTCCGTGCGGACGCCGAACCGCTCATCGACACGCTTCGCTCTATCGAGGGCGTGCGGGTTGCCGCCATCTTGCGCGAAAACGACGGCGTGGTGCGCGGAAGCCTGCGTGCGAAGGATGCGACTGACGTCGCGCGCGTTGCGCGCTTGTTCGGCGGCGGCGGGCATGTTGCGGCGGCAGGCCTTACGTACGAAGGCGGCCTGGCCGACGCCGTGTCGGACGTACGCGCTGCGTTGCTGTCTGCGCTTTCCGTGTCAGAAGCGAAGGGGTAGGCGGCCATGGCAAAACGGGGGAGTTCCGGCCTGAGTTTGGTGCTCGGCATCGACAAGCCGGTCGGCATGAGCTCGCATGATGTGGTAAACCGCGTGCGGCGTCTGCTCGGCGAGCGGCGCGTCGGCCATACGGGGACGCTCGATCCGCTTGCAAGCGGCGTGCTGGTCGTCTGCGTCGGGCCTGCAGCCCGGCTTGATGCCTACCTGACCGGGCATGATAAAACGTACCGTGTGCGCGTGGTGTTCGGGACCGCAACGTCGACCGACGATGCTGAAGGCGAGGCGATCAAATCCGCTCCTGTCTCGAGCGAGCTGTACGACGAATCTTTCGCGCGGGCGAAAGTCGCCGCGCTCGTCGGCAAGAGCAAGCAGCTTCCGCCGGTCTATTCGGCCATCAAAGTGGACGGTCAGAAAGCGTATGCTGCTGCGCGCGCCGGCAAGATCGTCGAATTGAAGCCGCGCGATATCGAAGTCTACGCGGCTGCTTTGCTTGGCATGGGAGAAGAGGACGGCGCGCTGTACTGGGACGTGGAGGTGCAGGTTTCGAAAGGCACCTATGTCCGCTCCCTTGCGCGAGATTTGGGTGCAAGCCTTGGCACCTGCGCTCATGTGGGAGCTTTGCGGCGGACGGCGCTCGGCTCGCTGCGCATCGAGGACTGTGTCGGCCTGGATGCGCTGGAAGGGCTGGGCGTGCGTGCTGCCATAGATCCGGTGCGTCTTCTCGGGCTTCGTTTCGTCTTTGCCCGCGGTCTGCTTGCGGAGGCCGTTGCGGTCGGTCGTGCGCTGCGACTGGAAGACGTCACGGTGTGCGAGAGGGTCTTGCAGGCAACGCCCGACCTGGAGCTGTGCGCGTGCTCGGCGGGCGTGGTGCCCTCCCGCACGCCGCTTGCGGACGGAGAGGCGGTTTCGGTCGTCAAGGACAACGAGCTGGCGGCCTTGTATTCGCTCGATGGTGCCGCGGGCTTGCTTAAGCCTGCGTGCGTGTTCTCTACGGGGGTATCTCGTGGCATGGGTTTGTAGCATTGACGACGCAACGTTCGACCGGAGCGTGTTCGACGGTGCGTCGTGCGCATTCGGGGTGTTCGACGGCGTTCATCGAGGGCATCGATTTTTGCTCGAGCGCACGTTGGAATCAGCACGTCGCTCGGGAGGGCGGGCTTTGGTCGTCACGTTCGACATCGACCCTGACGAGCTCTTCCATCCCGACAAGCTCAAGAAGCTGCTGGCGAACGAAGACCGCATTGCCGAGCTTGCGTCAAGCGGCGTAGACGGCGTGGTCGTGCTACCTTTCACGCGCGAGTTCGCAGCGTTCGGCCCGACCGAGTTTCTTGAGCGGATGTTCGCATCGCATGCTCCTGCATTCCTGCACGTGGGCACTGACTTTCGGTTCGGTGCTCAGGCTTCGGGCGGTGTGCCGGAGCTTGAGGCATGGGCGAAGACCGTCGGCGTCGAATTGTGCGCTCATGAGCTTAAGACCGAGGACGGCGTGCCCATCACGGCAACGCGCATTCGTCGTCTGCTCGCCGAGGCGGAGCTTGACGAGGCGAACCGGCTGCTCGGAGAGCCCTATCGTCTGCGCGGCATAGTCGAGCACGGTCGCGGCGAGGGGGGCGACATGGGGTTCAAGACCGCCAATCTTACGCCGCCGTTCGCGTTCCGTGCGTTGGGCGAAGGCGTGTACGCAGCCTATGCGGACGTTGACGGCGTCCGGTATCGGGCGGCGGTCTCCATGGGCGTTTCGCCGGTGTTCGAAGGGGAGACCGACGCTTTGTGCGAAGTCCATATTCTCGACTTCGACGGCGATCTGTACGGTAAGTCCCTGGTAGTCAGGTTCATGAAATACCTGCGTCCCATGATCAAATTCGATACCGTCGAAGAGTTGATTGCAACCGTGATGTCGAACATCGCGTGGACGCGGGAGCATCTGCCTTTGTAAGGCGTCGGCAGGAAGACCGGAAGAGGCATCATGGGCGTTACGGGACAAGGAGCGGTCGTCAGCCGCACAGCACGGCGTGCTATCGAGCGTGCGGCGTGCAGCAGGCTGTTCTGGGCGTGCGCGGGGGCGAGCGCTGCCATTGTCGGCGCGGGCATGCTCGCTTTCGGCACCAAGCGCGGCCGTGCGGCCGTTGCTCCTCTCATCGTGCAAAGCTTATTGGGATCCGTGCCGCACGGTGTGCCGCGGCGAGCGTATGCGGTCGGCTCGGCCGTGCACTCGGGCGTCCCGGCGAACGAGGCGCTCTGGTACCTTTCGCCCGAATGGCGCGAAGAAGAGGAAGTGCCGGTGCGCATGACGAGCGCTGACGGCACTTTGAGGCTTGCAGGCTGGGAGCGCTTTGCGCGCGATGCGGCGCTGGCGGGACCGTGCGAGTCGTACGGGGGCGAAACGGCGCATGCGGCCGCTTCCAAACGCTGGGTCGTGCTCGTGCACGGATGGCGCGGGTTCCATGGCGAGGTCGAAATGCTTGCGCAGGTATGGACGCTTTTGGGATGGAACGTGCTATCGGTCGACTTGCGCGCGCACGGGGATTCTGAAGGAGCGTGGGCGGGCATGAGCGCTCCTGACGCTGCAGACGTGGCAGCGTGGGCTGCGGACCTTGTCCGTCGGTACGGGGAAGATGTCCGGATCGTTCTGCACGGCCATTCGATGGGCGGCGCGACCGTTGCGGGGGCTGCCGCCGATGCAGCGTTGCCTTCGCAAGTCGAGGCAGTAATAGCCGACTGCGCGTTCACGTCGGCGCACGCGATGTTCGACGAATTGGCGCGCTCTGCTGTCCCGCTGCGCAGCATGCGCACCCGCCTGTTCGAGGCAGCGCGGAAATGGCTTCTGGAGCAAGGCGGCTACGACCTCGCGCTCGCTTCGCCCCTCGACCGCGTTCGTGCGGCCCGTGTGCCGATTCTGTTCGTTCACGGAACAGCCGACAACTTTGTGCCGCCGTGGATGTCCGGTGCACTGTTCGATGCCTGCGCTGCGCCGCTCAAGTGGCTGCATTTTGTCGAGGGCGCCGGCCATTGCGAGAGCACGCGTCGCGATCCGGCCGGATATTTCGGGACGGTCCTTGCGTTCTTGGATGCTGCCCGTGCGGGCAAAATCGGCGCCGCCATAGTGTAGCCGCCGCAATACCGGTCAGAACATGTTCTCCCGGGAAGCCGAGAACCAGCGGATGATATGGCAAAGCATGTCCATGTTGAGGGCTGCCGTACTGTCGATGAACAGATTCATGATGATCTTGTTGATCGAGCGAAGCCGATAGTTGACGGTGTTGCGGTGGACGAACAGGTCCTGTGCCGTCTTTTCGGCGGACTGGTTGTTCATGGCGTACGAATACAGCGTTTTCACGAATTCGGTGTCGTGCTCCTCGTCGTGCTCTTTGAGCAAGGACAAGATGCGGTTGACGATGATTTCGGTATAGTGCCAGTTCTTTGCACCGAAAAGCACGCCCAAAAATCCAAGGCGCCTGAAATCTATCACGCCGACCAACGATTCGGCAATGCCGGCCAGAAGTGCCGTCTTCGCTTCATGGTAGCTGGCGGAAAGCAGGGAAAGGGAAGGGTAGACGGCGCCCATGCCCAAAAGCCATCCGCTTCCGTCTGCACGCGGGTGCGTGCGCTCCAGTTCGGCGATAAGCGCGTTTGAACGCTCGGTCAGTTCCTTGCTCGGGTTTTTCGTGCCGTCCATGTCCGAGAAGATCACGCGATTTGCGCCTTGAGAGAAGCCGTGCGGAAAGCCGTTTGCCTCAAGCACGCTCAGAAACGAGCCCTTTTCGCTGTCCGGCACAGGACAGTCGTACAGTATGGCAAGCCCGATAGTCTTGCCTTCCTCCCAGCCGAGCATGGACATTTTCTTGCGAAGGGTGGCTCGGTCCTCATTCTGGAAAGTCAGGTCGCGAAGAAACTCGTCAACGAGCGGAATGCTGAAAT
>CHCFC05602__coassemble_479_pt1 | contig 19442 bp, 10 predicted proteins | sample CHCFC05602__metabat2_low_PE_036 | metagenome-assembled genome bin CHCFC05602 | reverse complement strand
CGGAACGCGCAGGCGCCCGCGGCGTCCTGCGGGGAAGGACCCAACATGGCAAGCAGCAACGCCGCATCCCCTACCACCGCGAAAACAGGCGGCAGGCTTGGCGGCAAGGATCTCATCAACATCGGCATCTTCACAGCAATCTACTTCGTCGTCGTGTTCGCGGTAGCGTGTCTCGGGTTCGTCCCCATCCTCATGGCGGCAATCTGCGGCATCATCCCGCTTATCGCAGGAATCCCTTACCTGCTCTTCCTCACCCGCGCCCGCAAGTTCGGCATGATCACGATTCTGGGACTGCTCACCGGCATCATCATGTTCATCACCGGCATGGGATACTTCTCCATCGCCACCGGCCTCATCTGCGGGCTTGTCGCCGACCTCATCTGGAAGTCGGGCGGATACTCCTCCGCATCGCGCGCCATCGTGTCGCACGGCGTGTTCAGCTGCTGGATCATCGGCAATTTCCTGCCGTTCCTCATCACGGCCGACACGTACCTGCCCACTGTCCGCGCACAGTACGGCGATGCCTACGTCGACGAGCTCATGACCTACCTGCAGCCGGAGATGTACCCGATGCTGCTTCTCGCCTGCTTCGTCACGGGCATCATCGGCGGCTTCATCGGGCGCGCCATCCTGAAGAAGCACTTCGAGCGCGCAGGCATTGTGTAGCTCCGCGAAGGGAGAGGCAGGCAGTCCATGGAGTTTCTGCAGTCGGGCGCCGGCGAACGCACGGTGCGTCTCGATCCGCGTACAAAAGTCGCGCTGCTGTTCGCTGTGTCGACAGTGCTTCTGCTCGGCGGCAACGGGCCAGTAATGTTCGCGGTGCGCACGACGATGCTCCTGTTCCCGTTCGCACTGCTCGCGTTCTCGGGACGCGTGCGCGCCGCCGCGCTCATGCTCGCGGCGTACCTCGGCACCTACGGGCTCGCCGTCTTCGCCGCGCCCGTGCTCACCGGTATCGCCAACGCCGTCATCGTGGCGAGCGCAACCGTCGTCTCGCGCTTCGTGCCCACGCTCGCGCTCGCGTACTTTGTGTTCGCAACGACCACGGTATCCGAATTCATGGCGGCAATGGCCCGCATGCGCATGCCCGACTGGATCACCATCCCGCTGTCCGTGCTGTTCCGCTTCTTCCCCACCCTGGGAGAGGAAGCGCGTGCAATCGGCGCTGCCATGCGCATGCGCGGTATCTCCCCGCTGAGAAACGGCGTCGCCTACCTCGAGTGCGCGCTTGTCCCGCTCATGAGCTGCGCCGTGTCGATCGGCGAGGACCTGTCCGCCGCCGCGCTCGCCCGCGGGCTCGGCGGCCCCACGAAGAGGACGAACGTCTGCGCCATCGGGTTCGGAGCGCTCGACATCGCGGTGGTAGCCGTGTCAGCCGCCGCGACGGCAGCGCTCGCAGGAAGCCTTGCTTTTCCTGGGGTGATCGCATGAGCGGTGGAGTTCGCGAAGGCGCACCTGTGCTTCTCATGGACAACGTATCGTTCTCCTATGCAGGCGGGCGGAGCGGCGCTGGCGTCGCGGGCATTTCCCTTTCGCTTCGCGCCGGCGAGGTCGCGCTCCTGTGCGGGCGTTCTGGCTGCGGCAAGACCACCGTCACACGCCTCGCGAACGGGCTCGCTCCGCATTTCTACGAAGGAACCGAAACCGGCACCGTGCGCGTATGCGGGCTCGACGTAGCGCGCGCGGAGCTCTGGGAGACCGCGCGGCTCGTCGGAAGCGTGTTCCAGAACCCGAAAAGCCAGTTCTACAACGTGGATGTCCGCGGCGAAGTCGCGTTCGGTTGCGAGAACCTGGGGTTCGACCCCGCCGACATCGAGCGTCGGGTGGACGACGCGACGCGAGCGTTCGACCTCGCGTCCCTGCTCGACGCGAGCCTCTTTTCGCTTTCGGGCGGACAGAAACAGCGCGTGGCGTGCGCGAGCGCCACGGCGACGTCGCCTCGGCTCATCGTGCTCGACGAGCCGTCGTCCAACCTCGACTTCGAAACGATCGCCCGGCTTCGCGCGGCAATCGCGCGCTGGAAGGCATCGGGAGCCGCCGTGCTTGTCGCCGAGCACCGTATACATTACCTCGACAGCCTCGCCGACCAGGTGATCTACCTTGACGAGGGACGCATTGTGCATCGGTGGAGCGGCAAGGAGTTCGCGCGCCTCGAAGATTCTGAGCGCGTACGGCTCGGCCTGCGGGCACGCAGCGCCGTCGAAGCACTCCGATTCCCCAAGCGCGCGAAGTCCGCGCCCCCTGCTCCGCGCCATTCCAACGATGTGTCCGATAATCTGGCACCGCAAAAGGCGCCGAAACCCGAAATGCCCCCGATTCGCTTTGAGAACCTGACGGCGGAATACCGGAAGAACGGCGCGTTCGAACGTGCCCTCGACGTACCGTCGCTCGAGCTACCGCGGACAAGCATTACCGCGCTCATCGGCCCGTGCGGCGTCGGCAAATCAACCTTCGCCGAAGCCGTCTGCGGGCTCAACCGATGCGGAGGCATCGTCGAACTTGACGGCGAACGTCTGGGGAAACGCAATCGACACCGCCGATGCTTCATGGTCATGCAGGACGTGAATCACCAGCTATTCGCAGAAAGCGTGCTCGACGAAGTGTTGCTCGGCATGACGGGCGATGACCGCGAAAAGCGCGCACTTGACATCCTGCAAGACCTTGACCTCGACGAGCTCGCGACAGAGCACCCTCTCTCGCTGTCGGGCGGACAACGCCAGCGCGTCGCGATTGCCCAGGCGCTTGCCACCGACCGCCCCCTCATCGTCTACGACGAGCCCACGAGCGGCCTTGACTTCGCCCATATGCGCCAAGTCGCCGATACCATCCGCCGTGTGCGGGACCGCGGCGCCACGCAGGTCGTCATCACGCACGATCCAGAGTTCGTGCTCTCATGCTGCACGCATGTTGCAGCAATGGAGAGCGGGCGCATCGCGGACGTTTTCCCGCTTCGCGAGGAAACCGTCAATCGCCTCGCCAGCCTCTTCCTTGCATACGAACGCGTCGAACAGAGCGCGGGTTCGCCCACGCGCGACCAGCCCAAAGGGACGGGGTAAACGGGTCGCACGCGACCCGTTTACCCCGTCCCTTTGGGTCCTCCCTTTGGGTCCTCTAGGTCGAGCGACCGTCCATCCGACGACCTTCCTCGATCATCCCGACCAGCAGAAAGGACATGCCCGTGACCGTGTTCGACATCCTTGCCAAGCGAAACGCCGACAAGCTGCGCGCCGTCAGCGCGGACGGCGCGTCCGTCCGCTACCACCTGCGCATGAGCGACGGCGTCGTAGGCATCATCGACACGTTCGAACTGCTCGACGGCGTGTCCCTCATGTTCAACAGCATCCCCCGGGGAACAGCCGAATGGGGCGATGTCGAACCCCGAGAGCTGCAGATTGACTGGTGCCTGCGCGGGCGGTTCGAGCTCGAGACCGCAAATGGGCGGACAATCCGCCTGGGCGAGGGCGAGCTCGCCTTCCACGACGAGCGCGTGCGCAAGCGCGTCATGTCGTTCCCCGCACCGCTGTACACGGGCCTCACGCTCAGAATCGATCGGTCGGCCGGGGCGGCGGCGCTCGAGCGCGCCCTTCCCGAATGCGCTATCGACCTCGACGGGCTCACGCGCAGGCTCACGGGAGATGGCGGGTGCACAATCTGCACGCCCGACCCCTCGATGCACGCGCTCCTCGCATCATTCTGGGACGTCGACGAGCGCGCACCCCTTGCGCGGTTGCGCCTCAAGGCACTTGAGCTCGTCGCCCTCGCCGACGCAACGCCGCACCTCTCCCCTCGCGCCGAAAGCTACCAGCGAAAGGACGCGATCGAATCGCTCGAACGCGGCATGAAACTCCTGGAGTCGGATTTCGAGCAAGATGTGACGCTGTGCGACGCGGCGAACGCGGCGCACCTGAGCGTGTCGTCCTTCAAAGAGCGATTCGCCAAAGCGTTCGGAATCCCGCCCATGGCGTACCGGCGCCAGTGCCGCCTCGAGCATGCCGCCCAACTGCTCGAAACCACCAATGAGGGCATCGCGCAGATTGCGCTTTCAGTCGGATACCGCAACCCAAGCAAGTTCTCGGCAGCTTTCGCGGCAACGTTCGGCCACTCGCCTTCGGAATATCGAGCGCGGAATCAATGTGGCCTGCAACGACACAGCGACTCCGTGTCGGTATTGTAAGTTAGCTAAAGCTAATTTACAATGGGCACGACAACTCCACCGGAAGCGGAGGTCTACCATGGCCATCGGATTCGCTCTTGGACTCGTCGGCGCCGCCCTCATGTTCGCCGGCGACATGCTGCTCTACTTCACGTCCGGCCGCTACGACATGGACGGCACGCTTCGACCGTACATGGAAATCATGCGCGGCGTTTCTGCGCGGCGCGTGTTCGTCGGCGGCGCCCTCGGACCCGTCGCTGTGCTCCCCTACGTGCTCGGCTTCCTCGCGCTGCCCGCCCTCGCCGTGACCGAAGTCGGCACAATCGCTATCATAGCTGCAGCACTCTTGCTCGCGTTCGCCCTCTCGTGCGGCGGTGCCTACCACGCGCAGTATGTTTTCCTCTCCATCATCTCGAAATCAGGCCATGACGACCTCTACGATCAGGTCTCGGACAACATCATGGCACTCTCGAGACTCGCGCTCCTGCCGCTCTACGGCGGGATGGTCGTGCTTGCCATAGCCGTCGTCGCGGGGCAAACGGCGCTGCCGCCGTGGTTCGCGGCGCTCACCCCCGCTGTCACGATGCTTCTGAACTTCATCTGGATGCGCGCCCCGCAGCCTGCGCGCTGCGTGCTCTTCGGCGGTTGGAACAACCTCGTGTTCGTCATCCTGTTCGCAGCTCTTCTCGCATGGGCGCTCGCAGCGGGAACGTAGACGCTAGCAAAAAGGTTCGTTGCTTTTCTCGTCAAAATAGGCTGCGGATTATCGCCTACAGCCTATTGCGGCAAACTCCAACAACGAGAAAAGGGACGAGATAAGAAAAAGTGTTGGCAGCCTTTTCTCGCCCGACCGCGCAGCGCGCACCTTCCACCCTATCGGCGACGCAGCCCGCGCTCGCACCCCATCCCGCCGTTCGGCCGGATAACGCATTTCACGCTTTGTGCCTCACGCTCCGTGTTCCGAATCCAAAGGGACAGGGTAAACGGGTCGCGCGACAATTTCGCTCGACCCGTTTACCCCGTCCCTTTGGGTCCCGCGACAGCAAAAACGCCGATTCTGGACGGAAAGGAAAACTGAGAAGCGCCAAAGTCGTGATCGCGATCGGCAAAAGGGCTCGCGCAGAAAGAGCCTACACCGCAGGACATCTCTCACCTGGGAAAACGCCATAGTATGCGGAATCTTCGTAAACCCATCCCCTTCCGTTCGCCCCGCGTACCTTATTCCGTGCTTCTCGGTTTTCATTTCCGTCCAGAAAACCCTGAATCCGTGACGCGAGGGGAACCCACGATGACAGGCGGATTCGGCCGAAAGGATATCTTGCGAAGCAGACCGGCGCAGCTGCAAACGGCTTTGCTAAGCAAGCTACCGTCGTTCGTTGCAAGCGGCTTCGCAAAGCAAGCTGCCACCGGTCCAATAGCAGGTAGCTTGTAAAGCTAGCTACTGCCCGACAGCAGGCGGCTTCGTTCGCAAAGCCGCCGCTTCCGTCCCTACGTTACTTCCAATCGAAGAAAGGGCTTTTCGACGAAACGCTCACGGGAATGGCGCAGGCCCGACACCTCCCAGAAAGCCCAGGCCAAAGCAAGGAAAGAAAAGGGCTGCGGACACTATTCCGCAGCCCCCGTCGCAAGCACCAACAATGAGAAAAGCGGCTGACCCCCTTTTCTCCCTTTGACGATTATCTCGCCTAGCCCCTTTTCTCGTGGCGCCGTTAGTTCGACGTCGTGGGAAGGAAGGGCTGAACCGCCTGGGCGAGACTTCGCAGGTTGCGCGTCTGGATGTAGACGCACCCCGTGCCGGAGAACGTGTTCACCAAACCTTCGCCCGTCGTGAAGCCGAACATGCCGCTCGCCACCTCGATGCGATAGTCAAGGGCAGCATCCCACGCCACCACGTGCTCGTTGTCGATCGAGACCGGCCGGTCGGGCGTCACGTCGATCGGCAGAAGGTCGCCGAACGCCGAGGCCAGAATCGTGCCCACACCGTTCGTCTCCATGACGAACAGCCCGCCCGTGCCGCCGAAGAGGGCCTTCGAAACGCCCTGGTTCACCATCGTGTACTCAAGCGTGTCGTCGCAGGCCAAAAACGCGCCCGTATTGAGGCGATACTGGTGCTGTGCGTCGGCTTCAAGGCTCACGATCTTGCCCGGAATGGCCGGAGCGATAGCAAGCTCGCCGACGTCCGCCGTACCCGTCGCGCTCGTGATGAACATCGACTCGCCGCTCGTGATGCTTCGCCCGATAGCGCTGAACACACCTCCGATGCCCTTTTTCTTCGTGTTGAGCCCGCCCGAAAGCTCGACCCCGCGCGAATACACCATGGCTCCCGATTCAATTTTGATCGTCTCCCCACGCAGCAGCGCAATCTGGGCGATAGGGCAATCCGAATCGCCGGTGAGTACGTATCTCATGCGAGGTCTCCTTTCTTGGGCGGCCGTTGCCGCTCCGCGAGTCATCCTTGGGCTTGTTGCTGCTTTCAGAATTGTAGCAAGCACACGGTGCGGCACGCGGTACTTGGAACGAAAAACGAAGACATGAGAACCGGTGCAGCATGCCGCGCTGGAATCGATCGACCGACCCGCCACGCCTCTCGAACGTGCCGCCGAACCCGACCTCTGCACCCTGTCCCGATTCCGTCAGGCAAAGGCCTTGCGACATCACCCGATTTCGGGCAAAAACAGTGGTACCGAGGGCCGTCCGACTTCGCTATGGTGAAGAAAACAGGCCGTTCGTTCGACGAGAAAGGGGCATTCATGAGCAGGCTAACCCCCGAACCCTTCGACAACCGTCAGCCGGTCGCCTTTTCGCGCCGAACGTTCCTTTTGGGCAGCCTCGCCGGCGCCGCGTCGCTTCTGCTCGAACCGCTCTGGCAGGACGGCGACCACTTCGCCTACGCCGCGGATGCCGCCAACCCCGAGTTCAAAGTCTTCGTCGTCTCCAACAAGGAGATCGGCATTGCCACCATGGACGTGACAGGCAACAAGAACGTGCCGCTGCCAGGCGCGAAAATCACGCTCGCGAAGTATTCGGACAGCAAGAAAACGCTGTCGGGCACCACCGACGAAGACGGCAACATCGTCTTCAACATCGAAACGTTCGGCGACGTCATCACGCTCTCCGACGGCGAAAAGGTCTACCAGTTCGACGGCAGCATCGACATCGTGAAGGACGGCTACCGCCGCGTCAGCATCAAGCGCATTCGCTGCGCAGGCGGCAGCGGCATGAAGGTGCCCACGCGCCTGACCACCGACCAAAACTACGTGTACTTCAAGTCGATGTCGTTCAACGACTGGGACGTCCAGTACACGCAGAACTCGTTCTTGCGCGTCGAGGACCTGGCGACCACGCACGATCTTGCCGGGGAGATCGAAGCCCCGGGCAAAAGCGCGGCAACGGTCGCCCTTATCGGCAAAGACGACGCGACCGGCACAGAGTACACCGCACGCAGCGTCAACGTGACCTTCAACAACGGCATCGGCTCTTTCAAGGAAACCGACCATTTCCTGCGTCCCCAAAGCAACGTCTGTCTGAAGAAGGACACGGCGTACTACTACGACGTCACGTTCACGGACGGAGAGAAGTACCGTTTCGAAACAGGGCTTTCCGCCATCGACCCGCCCATCGACACCGTCCTTTCAGGCGGCACGACCTTCATGGCGGAAACCCAGAGCACGGGCGACCTGCCGCTCGTCAAACTCGGCGCACCCATCCCCGAGCCGCTTCGGGGAACGCTTTCCGTCTGGCGGCCGACGTTTCCCCTCCTCTTCTACGTCACGCCCCTCGGCTATGCGATGTTCGGCGTGAGCACGAAGGATCTGGACTGGGCGAAACAGTCCCCGCTCACCGACGGGTCGAGATGGCAGCGGGAAAGCTCCGGATCTGCCATGCAGCAGGCGGAACGGCTCCTCGACAGATGGCACGAGCAGCTCGACCAATTCGAACGACTCCGCGCTGTTTCGGGAGGCAAAGGATCGGCGTGCCAGTTCACGAGCAAGATCACCGCAAGCATCGCGGCGCAAGCGTATCTGCTCTCGACGTTCACCTGGGGAGAAGGCGGCAAATGGACCGGCTCGCTCAATGCGCTTCTCCAGCTCAGCGCCGGAGTCACGCTCACCTGGACGTTCCTTCTGGGTCCCGTGCCCTTCTTCGTCAACTTCAAGCCGGGCATCGCCGCGCTGCTCTCGGGGTCGTTCGGCATTACCTCCCCCGCGCGCGAGCCGTTAAACGTGTCCATCGACAAGGACAAGACCAACCTTGCTTTCAACATCACCATATCGGTCGGCATCGAATTCGGCATCGGGCTTTCCGGCTTCATTTCCTTCAGTGCACGCGGCACGGGGTACTTCACCGTCTACGTCGGGTTCGAGCTGAAAGGCGGATTGGCGCACCTGCCGCTGCCGCGCTGGATCGTGGGCGCCGGCTTCAACGTGGAGGTCATCATCCAGATGACCATCTTCAAATGGAGCGGCAAGCTCTGGAGCATCTCGTGGCCGCGCATCTACGACCGCTGGGCGAACCTCGACCCGCAAGTCGCCGCGAACGAAGGCTCCCTGCCCGCGCTGGCGGAAGACCCACTCGGCTTCCAGCTGGGCGCCGGCAACGACAGCGGCCCCTTCTGGGCGCACGAAGGCGCCGTCCTCAACGACGAAGGCAGCACGGGCGTCACCATCGAGCAATTCCTCAAAGAAGCCGTCATCGTCACCGAAAGCGAGCTCGCGAAGACCGCGGAAGTCAGCGCAAAACAGAAAGCGGGCTTCACCGCCCCTCTCATCACGATTCAGCAGCCCCAGGAGATCGGCGACGGCCTGTTCGTCGCCGACATGACCGACCTGAGGCCCTACCTGCTGGGAGATGCGCTCGAAGAGTTCGAGTACGAATACATCGGACAGGACGAAGACGCGGTCTGCAGCTTTACGGCAGGAGCTGCGGGCGTGGCGGGCACCGGCGAAGAGGGCGGCGTGAAGCCGACTGTCGACACCCGCCTTTCGCGCAACATCTTCAGCAACCCGCTGCAGAAGACTGCCCTCTTCCACTCCACGCCGTACATGTTCCGCATCGTAAGCGTCACCTACAAAATCGGTAGCGAGACCCTGCAGCGCACACGGCTTTCCGCCCAGCGCTATAACGCCGACACCGGCAAATGGGAACGTCCCAAGGTAATCGACGTGCCCCTGAACGTCACGGTCAACGGCAAGCCCGTAACGCGCACCGACCTGTTCGACTACGACTTCGACGTGATCGCCCAGTCCGAAGGCCTCTCGAGCCAGAGCGTCCCGAACGGCCTTCACGTGCTGTTGGTGAGCGGCACTCGCCCGAGCGGGGACGCGTCGTCTTTCACGGACGTGGCAGCCAGCCAAGTCATGACCTGGCTTGTCCTCGACGAGTACCTACAGCTCACCGCGTCCTACACGTGGGCGGACACCGCGGGCGCCACGGGTTCGTGCAGTTCCCCCTCCGTCCCGCGCATGGTCACCCTGCCCGCGAAGGACGGCTCGGACACGTCGGCGCGCGCCCTTGCCGCACTGTTCCTCCGCCGCAGCGCCGCAACGCCCGAAAGCCTGTTCGGGGACGCGTCCAGCGCCACAGCGGAATGCCTCCTGCTTTCGGGCATGAAAGTCTTCCAAGGCGGCAGGATAAACGTGAATCCGCAGGCGTACGACCTCGTGCTTTCGGCGAACACCGGCACGGTGGGAAAAACGACGACGGACCTTTCCTTCGCCGTCGCCTCGCGTTCGCGAAACGCCGGCGTGCGCATTACCACCGTGAACCTGACGGTGAGCAACGACCTCGCGCCCAAAAAAGCGGCGGACGTGATCAAAAACGACGTGAAGTTCAGCTCCGTTGAGAACGTCGGCGACCGCACCGACGTCACCGACCTCAAGGTGTGGCCGAACCATTCGGCGTTCCTCACGGTCTCCGACGGCATCCTGTACGCGTCCACTTTCGACCCGAAGGTGGAGCACGGCACCCTGACTACCCGGCAGGTAGGCCCGTCGAGCTCCCGGCTGGCGTCGTTCATGGTCAGCCAGAACGGCAACGTGCTCTTCTACACGGAAAACCGCGAGGGCGACTGCGGCCAGACCTTCGACGCCGACGGCAACGCGAAGCCAGTCAAGGTAAACATCCACACCGTCCGCGCGAGCATCCTGTGCGACGACCTGTTCTCCGAGTCGTTCCCGCTGACGGAAACGAAGCACCCGCTCGATTCGCTCATGTCCGTCAACGGCGGGCAGTCCTACACGTTTTTGTCCACGCACATCACGAACTTGGAAACGAGCTCCGCAGACCTGTACTACCTCGACGTCCCCGTGGTGGCGACGGCCACGCCCATCGGCTTTGCGGCAGTGCACCAGTTCGTCGAGCAAGGAGACCCGAACGCGGCATTCGAAATGACGCTGCGCAACGACGGCAACGTCATCCTCAAAGGGTGCGTCATTGACCTGGTCGAAGTGGAGACCGGGAAAACCGTCGACACGCGCGACTTCAGTTTCGCGCAAGAGAACCTGTGCGCGTCGGCGTGGAACCCCGAACTCTACGACGACCCCGACGAAGATCTCGTCGCGCTCATCCAGGAGAACGCGCAGAAGTACCCGCCCGAGTGCCTGGCTGCCGCCGCACGCTCCAACGACGGGCCGCACGTGTTCGCCGACCCTGCCGCGAACGGGGTGCTGTTGCCGGGCAAAACAGGGCTTTACCAGATAAAATTCGCCATCCCGCAAGAATGGCACGGCACGAAGCTGGTGTACCTGCGGCTGCGCGACTACGCCTACGACACCGTCGTCACCGCCGTGGACACCGAGGAAGAAGTCCCCGTACTCCACTACACCGCGCCGTACCATGAGTCGTTCGCAAGCGAAATTCCCGTGCACGGGCAAACTGGCGACGAAGACCACGGTCTGCGCGATCCGGGCGCCTGGAAGGTCGGCCCGAACGGCGATCTCATCCCCGTTGACAGCCTGCAAGGCAGCGGCACGAACGCTGGGACCAACGCCGGAAACAACGCCGCCTCCGGTTCCGGAGCCAATGACGGAAACAAGGCCAAGCCGAGCAGCGGACAGAACAAGACGTCCAACATGGCACCCACCGGCGATGCGACCATACCGGTCGTCGCCGGGCTTGCCGCCACTGCAGCGGCAGCAGGGCTCGTCGCCTACAGCGCACGGCGCACCGCCCTTGAGCGGGAAGCCCGACAGCAGGACGAAGAAAACGACAACCCCGACGGCGAATAGGCAAACCGCCCGCGAGCAGCGCCGGGAAGCGCAGCACAGCGAACGCACGCTGCGCTTCCCGCGAAACGGAAAGGAGGCACCATGGGACGTTCGAACGTGGCAGAGCGCACCCCGACCGGTGCCAAGCTGGCAGCCGCCTTGCTGGCAGCCCTCGTCTCCACGCTGCTCGCCTTCGCTGTCTTCTGCCCTGCTATCGCGGATGCTGCGGACGAAGGAGACGGTGACCCTTCGGCGAACAAGACGGTCAACTACGACGTCAGCAAAGCAGGCCTATACACCAACTACCGCATCACCGAATCTGGCGACTACCACCTGTCGGGACAGTCGAATTCCGTGAGTATTCATGTTGAGCCGCAGAAAAACGCCGTCATCAACATCTACTTAGAAGGCAACCTGAAGATCGACCCCGACTGGTACGGTCGCCGCGGCATGCTCAACGCTGCGCCCGCCATCTCCGTGGGAGAGGCGGAAGGCGCTACGGTCTGCATCATCACCAAAAAGGACGCGGACGCGTATCTGGGCGGCTACCGCGGTGCGGCGGGCATTCGCAAGAACGGCACCGCGACGAAGCTCGTGCTTAAAACGGCGGATCCGAGCAACCCCGGAACGCTCACGGCGGTCGGCTCGTCCGACGGCAGCTGCCCCGGCATCGGCATCGACGGCGACAAGGGCACCGTCGGCGGCAACATCGTCATCGAAAGCGGCAAAGTCATCGCGCGCGGACACGACGCGCCGGGCATCGGCTGCAAGGACGACGGCCGCACCATCGCGAACGTCGCGATCAAAGGCGGGACGGTGACGGCCACCGGAAGCGGCGGTAACTCCGCCGGCATCGGCAGCGGCAAAGGCGGCACCGCACGCGACATCACCATCACGGGCGGCACCGTGACCGCAACCGGAGCAGGTACCGGTGCCGGCATCGGATCCGGTGGGAACGGAACCGCGAAGAATATCTCTATCGAAGGCGGCACGGTGACGGCCACCGGTGGCTCCGGCTCCCGCGGAGGTGCGGGCATCGGGTCAGGTGCGAACGGCTCCGTGCAGAACATCATTGTCCTCAAAGGCACGATCACCGCCACCGGCGGACCCCTTGCGGCCGGCATCGGAGGAGCGTACCAGGTCTCCGCTTCCTATATCACCATCGGCATCCACGGACAGCCACTTAACGAGATGGTCCTCACCGCACAGGGCGGCACCGAAGGCGCGGGAATCGGGTCGGGCACCGGCGAAACCAAAACGAGCGTGAGCTCGGTCCTCGTGCGCGGCGGCACCGTCAAGGCAACCGGATCGTCCCAAGGCGGCGCCGGCATCGGGAGCGGCTACCAATCCGCCCTGTGCACCGACCTCCGCATCGGAGGCGGCGACGTCACGGCAGTCGGCGGCCGAGAATCCTCAGGCGTCGGCACCGGGCCGTACTGCAGCGACGCTTCCTACCTCACCATCATGGGCGGATTGGTCAAGGCGACGCGCGGCGAAGGCGAGGGCGCGAGCGACGTCGGATCCAACAAGATCAGCCACGTCCGCGTGACCGACGGCACCGTCGACGGGACGGTCGAGTCGAGCCCCAGCACGCCTATCGTCGTCACGGGAGGATCGGTGCGCGCGTTCGCAAGCGGGTGTAGCCTCGTCGACGGCAAGGGAGAGACTGTCTACCGCACGGTCGCCACCGTGGATGGCCTCACGAAAAGTACCCACATTCCCGACCTCAACATCGGCATCGGCCAAGCAGGCAGTTCCGAACGGCTCGACTACGGCCAGGCGGACCTGTACACGCTCTATGAGGGCGGCGCACAGAAGCTGTTCCTCTACCTGCCGAAGAGCACGTACACGCGCACTGCCATCGACGCGAACGGCTTGCACTATCAGGGGAATATCTACCCTGACACGTCGGGAACTCTCGAGCTGACACCGAACGTCCTTCTTTCGTCGGGCGAGACTGGATACGACGGGTCCGCATTTGCCAAGAAGGGCGAAAACAAGATTAAGATTGAAAGCGAGCCTGAAGACGAGCTTGGTCGGGATATTGATCACTACACGGATTCCGACGGCAATAAGGTGGCGAATGCTGACGGGACCGTGACTTCGGGGACGACTATGTACACCAAGGACGGCGTCTGGACGTATTCCGGCACGGACATGGCGACGCTGCAGACCGTGTGGAAGGCAAAGGAGTTCACGATTGTCTTCGAGGGGAATGCGCCTGAGGGTGCGAGCACAACCATCTCCGGCACGATGGGAAACCAAACCGTGCAAACGGGTTCTTCGAGAAGTCTTGAGAAAAACGCTTTCGTCCTGCCTGGATACGAGTTCACTGGATGGAACACGAATCCTGACGGATACGGAGACGCCTATGGGGACGGCGCGGAAATCGACGACGACCTGTTCCTTGAGGCCAACCCCGACGACATCATTGAGCTCTACGCACAATGGGAGCCGCAAGCGTATGAGGTGAACTTTAATGCAGGCGACGGCACGGGAACCACGAAGACGCAAACCTTCGTGTTCGACCAGGAAGCCGCCCTCAACCGCAATACGTTCAATCCCCCAGGCAGCGGAAATTACACGCCAAGTTTCCTTTATTGGCAAGGCAGCGACGATAAAACATACCTCGACAGCGAGGTGGTGACCAACCTCTGCACCACCGAAGGCGAAACCGGCAAAGTCACCGGCCTCACTCTAACAGCGCAATGGTCCACAGAAAATGTCGTTGTCATCACCATCACCAACAACGGGGAGCCTGTTGTTTTGAGCGATCCCGGAAACGATATCAAGCTTTATGCAGAGGGGACCACCACTAACCCCGTGACGGGCTTTTCCAAAACGAACGTCGACGGAGTTTATCAGCACGAGAACGTCGAACCAGTACAATACCACGTCGACATCGACAAGGGCGCTGCGAGCGGTTTTCCTTCATCTCCCAAGACCATTACCATAGAAAATGGGGAGAACAACTCGTTCAACCTGAACTACTGCACCGTCACCGTCGATGCCGCCGACGAGCACGTGAACGTTTATGTCGGGGGAAACCCGCTGCCTGCAGAAGAAGGTCGGACCTGGACGGTATTCCAGGGAGATAAGGTGTCAGTGGCAGCAGTGGTCAACCCCAATGCAGCCTACCCATACGTGTTCGCAGGCTATGACGTCGAGGGCGTCAGACCCGACGGCTTCGACCTGGACAGTCCCGACAGGCAAACCATCACCGTGACGGGCGCAACAACCATCACGGCGCATGCGCGCCCAATCGTCTACGGCATCACATTTGGCCGTAACGCTGGATTCGCAAGCACGAAGGACAGGGCGACCGGCACCATGGACACCCTCGCCGAGGTGCAGGCAACCGACACCGTCACGCTGCCTGCCTGCGCGTTCGCGCTGCCGGGGTATACGTTCACGGGTTGGAACACTGCCGCCAATGGTACCGGCGACACGTATGCCGACAGAGCAGCCGTAAGCAATCTGGCGAAGAAGGACGGCGCTACCGTTATGCTCTATGCGCTGTGGACGCCCATCTCCTATACCGTCGTGTTCAACGCAAACGGCGGTACGGGTTCAATGGGCAACCAGGAATTCATATTCGATAAAGCGCGGAACCTCACGGAAAATACTTTCGAACGCAAGGGCTACACCTTCACTGGCTGGAGCACGCAAATGTCCGCCGCTGACACATACACGGGCGAAGAGAGCACCGACGAATCGGCATCGAACACCTATAACGACGGCGAAGAGGTGTCCAACCTTACCGAGACTAACGGTGCCGTCGTCACGCTCTACGCCCAGTGGGAGCGCGACGCGTACACGGTGACGTTCGACAAGAACGCTTCCGACGCGTTCGGCGACATGGACGACGAAGCAGTCCCCACAATCGACGACTGGACGGTATCCGGCTGCGGTTTTACCCGCACGGGCTACACGTTCACCGGATGGAACACGCAGGCTGACGGCAGCGGCATTGCCTACAAGGCGGGCGACGTCGTTGGGGCACTTGCCTACAAAGGCGAAACCGTCACGCTTTACGCCCAGTGGCAGCCCATCTCCTACACAATCGCCTTCGAAGCGAACATCCCGACCAATGCAAGCACGGCAGACGATGCATCAAGGACGATGGACCCACTCACATGCACCTACGACGAAGAGCGGCCCCTCACGGCGAACACGTTCTTCCTGCCCGGCTACCAGTTCACCGAATGGAACACGCAGCCAGACGGAAGCGGCGTACCCTACACCGACGGAAAAGACGTCAAAAACCTCGCCACAGAGAATGGTGAAACGGTCACGCTTTACGCCCAGTGGAAGCCGCTCACCTACACGGTGACGTTCAACGGAAGCGGCGCAACGGGCACCATGGAACCGCAAAAACTCACGTTCGACACGTCCAAAAAGCTCAGCCCCAGCACCTTCCAGAATGGCACCTACACCTTCATAGGCTGGGCTATCGAAGGCGAGACGGGAACCAGCCGTCTGTTCGCTGACGAGCAGAAGGTCGTGAACCTGTGCAACCTCGATGAGAACGGCAAACCCGAAGGCTTCACCCTGCAAGCAATATGGGCAAGAGGCAACGGTGCCTACGTCACGCTGTCGAAAGACGACACCCCCGTCACGGATGCCACAATTACGCTCGTCAATCCCAGTACCGGCGAAACAACCGGGCCTCTTGGCCCCGTCGAAACCATTCCCGGAACATACTCGCTCAACGAAATATCCGCCGATACCTACGCCATCGAAGTTGAAGGCTACCCGTCAAGCGACATCCAAATCACCGTGCCCGAAACCCGAACAGCCCACGTCTTCCTCAACTACAGCACCATCACCGTACAAGGCAGCAACGAGCACGCCCACGCGCAGCTCACCACCCCACCCGACAGCGCGACCGCATTAACATCCGCCGTCGTGCCCACCGGGACGAAAGCCGCCATTAGTGTCGGCACGGACACCGGCTACGTCTTCGAGAACTGGACCGTCGACGGCATCACGCCGACCGACCTCGACCTAAGCAGCCCCGCTTCGCAAACCATCACCGTCGAAGGCAAGACGACGCTCACCGCGAACGTTCGCCCCATCAGCTACGCCGTCGCCTTCGACGCGAACGGCGGCGAGGGGTATACCGATCCGCAAGTCTTCTCCTACGATGAGGCGCAACATCTCACGGAAAACACGTTCACCCGCGACGGCTACACGTTCACCGGCTGGAACACTAAACCCGACGGCAGCGGCACTTCCTATGCCGACCGCGCGACGGTAAGCAACCTCGCCACCACCGACGGCGAAACCATCACGCTCTACGCCCAGTGGCAGCACCCTTCGCCCACGCCGCCGACCCCGCCCGTCACAGCCTACAGCGTCACCGTCGACGTCCATGCGCACGGCACTGCTTCTGTCGACCCCGCCACTGCATCTGCAGGCACGACCGTCACCGTGCACATCGACCCCGACGAGGGGTTCCTCGTTCGCGACGTTTCGGCCGTCTACGGCGACTACCGCCTCGTCGAGGTCGCCGCTCAGCCGGACGGCACTTACACGTTCGTCATGCCCGACGCAGACGTCGCCGTGTCGGTGCTGCTCGGGTGCGACGGCGGAAACCGGTGCCCGTCGCGCCGCTTTGCTGACGTGGACGCGTCGCAGTGGTATCACGACTCCCTCGACTGGGCTGTCGTCCACAGCGTCCTCGAAGGCTACGGTAATACCGGGCTCATGAAACCCGACTCCCCCATCACCCGCGCCGAGATGGCACAGGTGCTGTGGAACCTCGAAGGCCGTCCGACGGCGCACGGCGGTGCACTTGCTTTCGAAGACGTGGCCGAAACCGACTGGTTCGCACGCGCCGTCGCCTGGGCAAGCTCGGTCGGCATCTTCCAGGGGTACGGGGACACCGGCCTCTTCGGGCCGGACGACGTGCTCACCCGCGAGCAATCGGCAGCCGTGATGATGCGCTGGGAGCGTCTCTGCGGCGAGGATGTTTCGGACCGCGCGGACCTCTCCTTGTTCCCTGACGCGAACGAGACGTCGGACTGGGCGATCGAAAGCGTGTCATGGGCAGTCGCAGCGGACATCATCAGGGGCGTCGGCCAGCCCGACGGTTCGCTGCTCATCGACGCGCAAGGCGAATGCTCGCGCGCCCAGGTCGCCACGCTCCTCATGCGCCTGAGAGCCGCCGACCCCCTCGACCCCTTCGCCTAGCAGCCCAAAGGGACGGGGTAAACGGGCCGTCATCAGCCCAAAGGGACGGGGTAAACGGGCCGTCAGGTTTCGCCCTCCCTACAGGACGTCGGCAACGTGGTCTTCTCCGAGCAAGGCACGCGAACCATCTCGTCGGACCCAGAGGGACGGGGTAAACGGGCCGTCCCAGTACAGCGACGCGCTCACTGGGATAGCCCATTCACCCCGTCCCTTTGGGCTATTGGGCTATGCGTCAGCGAACGGATATACTGCCAAAAAACGCAAACGACTTTGGAGCGAAACGTATGCAGATCAGAGAAGCGACCCGCGGTGATTACGCCGAGCTCACCGCGCTGTACGCGAGAATGTGCGAAATCCTGGGAGAAGAAGATTTCCTCCCCGAAGGGAACAAGGGAGGCTTTCCTTCGGGGAACATGATCGTGCATGCCATCGAGCGGCACGAACAGTTCGTCGGCATTGAGGACGGGACCATTGCCGCTGCCTACATCATGGACCATGAGTGCGACCCCGCGTACGACCAGGTCGACTGGACCGTCGACGCCGCACGCGACGAGGTCTCAATCCTGCACGCGCTCAGGGTGCTCCCCGAATTCGGCGGAAGGGGCTTCGCCAAACAGCTCGTGGACCATGCTATCCAGACGGCAAAAGAACGCGGACAGAAGGCCGTTCGGCTTGACTGCATCGAAGGCAACAACATTCCGCAGAACATGTACCGCTCGTTCGGATTCCAATACGTTGGAACGGTGTCGATCGCGTATCCCGACATTGGAGTCCCGCGCGATTTTCTCGTCTACGAGCTGGCGCTCTGACCTCGCTTTGCAGGTCGAAGCGCGATGTCAGTCCTCCGTCGCAAGCTGCGTCAGGGTGTCGCCCGCAATGCGGTAGACAGTCCAGTCGGACATCGGCTCCGCCCCCAGCGACAGGTAGAAGTCGATGCTTGGCTTGTTCCAGTCGAGACACCACCACTCAAGACGGCCGCAGCCGCGCTCCACCGCAATCGACGCGAGCTTCCTCAAAAGCGCCTTTCCGTACCCTTTGCCGCGGTGTTCCGGCCTCACGTACAGGTCTTCCAGGTAGATGCCCGCGCGGCCTAAAAACGTCGAGAAGTTGTGGAAGAACAGGGCGAACCCCACCTCTTCGCCGTCTTCGAGGACGAAGATCACTTCAGCTTTCTGCTTGTCGAACAGCCACTCTTCGAGCGTAGCTTCGTCTGCCACAACCTCGTCCAGCATCTTTTCGTAGTCGGCAAGCTCCCTGATGAACTGGAGAATCAGCCCGACATCGTTTCTTTCCGCGGTTCGGAACAGCTCATCTGCACCCATTGCCGCCGCCTTTCATCCCTCGCACGCAAACACTCCGGTGTCTACGAGCATAACTGCCCAAAGGGACGGGGTAAATGGGCTGTCGGCCTTCGTCTTCCCCCCATTCAGGACGTCGGCAGCGCGGCCTTCTCCGAGCAAGGCGTGCGAACCATCCCACGAAATCTTGGCGGGACGAACGAACAGCCCAAAAGGACAGGGTAAATGGGCTGGCTCAGCGAGCGCGTCGCCGTACCGGGATAGTTCGTTTACCCCATCCCTTATGACCATGCGCCACAGATAGCCCGTTTACCCCGTCCCTTTGGGTTGGGTCGGCGGGCGAGATATGAAGCATCGTTCAAGGTGAAAGCGCTTCACCAGACGGAAACGCCCGGTGGTGTATCATGCTAGCGATTTTTGAATTCGCAATGTACGACGTGCCCCAAGGTGCACCCTTGCGGCACCTTACGAAGGATGCTTGCATGATCGAAGTCAAAGCCTACGCTGGACTCATTCGCAACCACAAAGAACTCGCCGCCGAACTGGGCGTCGACATCGACGGCCTCGCACGCGCCGAGCGCGAAAAGAAGC
>CHCFC05602__coassemble_467_pt1 | contig 19809 bp, 12 predicted proteins | sample CHCFC05602__metabat2_low_PE_036 | metagenome-assembled genome bin CHCFC05602 | reverse complement strand
TACACTAATAGAAGAAGTGAAATATGTAAATGTACAAACGTACAGAAGCAAAGTTTCTTCATGGCAGGGCAAGGTGTTTGCGGGGAGGGCGAAAAACGGACATCTTCGAACCCGCTTGTCACCGTGTCGCGCTTTGCCGTACGGACCTGCTTCGCGCAAGACAGGTTTAAGAACGCTTGCGTAACGGGGTCGATAGAATTCTCTGCACTGCCCCAAGCTTTGCTATCATCAGCAGAAGGGCGGCGGTAACGGCCGGGGGGCCGATAAAGCCGCCCGTGTTTATGGATGCAAGCAGTCGTTGCCGTGCGTTTTCGAGCAGAAGCGTGCGGCAACGGTCATTTTCCTGCGCGCCGCGTGCGCGAACATGCGCAGGGTAGAAGGAGCAGTCATGCAGCAGACCTCCTCCATGGAGGACTTTTCCCGCACTTCCGTTACTCAGGGCGACTTTGTTGACGAGACGGGGGCGCAGAGCGTCGATGCTTGCGTCGTTGCGCCCACGCCGTCTTCGCTCAAAAGCGCTTTCGACGGCGCGAACGAGACGGGGTTGAAGAGCGTCCTGCTCTCCGATGCCGTGCGGAACGCACGACGCCAGCGCCAGCATGTGCTTTCGGAAGAAGACTTGGACCGGCTGGACGAAATGGAAACCGCCCTGCGTGCGGCCATGCAAAAGTACCAGGCTGCCATGCGGCAGATGGAAGTTCGGTTCGAGATTATCGACCAGGAGCTCAGCCTGCGAAACAACCGCAATCCCATCCACCATATCGAATCGCGCCTGAAAAAGCCTGCGAGCATTTACGAAAAGCTCATCAGGTACGGCAAGCCCACGACGATAGAGGCGATGGAGCGGTACTTGATGGACATTGCGGGCGTGCGCGTCATCTGCTCCTACATCCAGGACGTGTACAGCCTGCTTGACCTGCTGCGCATGCAAGATGACCTGGCGATCGTTGAGGTCAAAGACTATATTGCCCGCCCGAAGCAGAACGGGTATCGAAGCCTGCATGTTATCGTGCGCGTTCCGGTGTACTTCCTTGAGAAGAAAGAGATGGTCCCGGTCGAGGTGCAGATTCGCACTATTGCCATGGACTTCTGGGCGAGCCTTGAGCATGACCTGAAATACAAGGCAGTCCACCAGATCGAAGGCATTGACGTGGCGGGAGAGCTCAAGGACTGTAGCCGCATCATCGAAGAGGCAGAAGCGCGCATGCAGATTCTTTCCCGCGCGCTTGAAGCGAGCGATGGCAGCAGCGCCCTGACAGATGCGGGCCAAGCGTCCTCGCTTCCTGGGGATAGCGGTGGTTCCCGCCCGGAACGTTAGCGGGGATTTACGGACGAGCAGCGCTTCTGCGGGTCTTCGCGAACAGCAGAAGGCAAGGTGTCCGTTGGATGCAGGCAAAACAAAATGCCCTGACCGGAGTCAGGGCATTTTGTTTTGTAAAGGAAGAGTGACGGCCGTTTGCGGAGGGACGTTTGCCTCTTGTCAGGAGCCCATTGTTCTCCTCGGCTTCGTGCTTGCCAAAAGGCTACGCGTTACGACCGCCTAGTGGAACGAGAACAGCCCTGCATCGGAAGAGGCTTGGCCTGCTTCGGTTCCGCTGTTATCGTTCGATTCGGAAGTGTCCGGCTGGTTGGATTCGGATCCGGATTCCGATTCCGAGCTCGAAGGCGGGTTGTCGGGCTTCGGGCCATTGCTCACCACAAGCGAGACGGTCGTGGTGTTCGGGTTCGCCGATCCGGAGGGGTTGTACCTGATAATGCAGCCAGCAGGAATGGAATCACTGTATTCGTATCCGCCTATCGTATAGCTGAACCCGGCGCTCGCCAGCTGCTGCTGAGCGGACTCAAGCGAAGACCCGGTCACGCTCGGAATTTGCTTTTCGGGCGTACCGCTGCTCACCACAATGGTCACCGTGGAGCCCTTGTCGGCTTTGCCGGTGGGGTTGTAGCGGATGACGTGGCCTTCCTGGACCGAGCTGCTCTGTTCCGTAGAGGAGGACACCTGGAAGCCTGCGCCCTGGAGCGCAGAGCGCGCCTGGCTTTCGGTCATGCCGGAAACGTCCGGTACGTCGACGGTCTCTGCGCCGCGCGAGACGACGAGCTCGACCGTGACGGCTTTGGACACCTGCTGTCCTGCCGCCGGGTTCGTGCTGATGACGTGGCCTTCTTCGACATCGCTGCTGTATTCAGTGCGCGAGGTGACTGTCAGTCCCATCTGCTCGAGCGTGCGACGTGCGGTCTCTTCCTTTTCGTCCACGACGTCAGGCAGTGCAAACGTGTCTTCGCCGCCCGAGATGACCAAGTTCACGCGGGTGCCCTCTTCGCGGTGCGACCCAGCTCCTGGATCCTGGCTGATGACGTGGCCTTCTTGGACGGATTCGCTCTTCGCGGTGCTCACGTTGCCTACTTCGAAGCCCGCCGAACGGATGGCCTCTTCCGCCTGCTCCTGTGCCATGTTCACAACGTTCGGGACCGCGTTGCCGGAGCCACTGCACTGCGTCAGGCCGAAAGCAACGGCTGCAACGGCGACGAGCGCTACGATGAGGACGACGATGAGCGCAGTGTGGCTTTTCTTGGGCGCCGATTCGGTGTCGCGGTAGTTCAAGGAGCCGTGATTGACGCCCTGGGCAATATGGGCTGCACCGCCCATGGCGGGCATGACCTGCGTGCCGTCTCCCTGGATAGGGGGCACGTTCGGCACGCCGCCGCCCATGACCGTAGTGACCGCGGACGTGAAGCCGCCCAGGTTCACCGGACGACCGCTCAGATAGTCGTTCAGCGCGTTCTTCATGTCGCGCGCCGTGGCGAAACGGCTGGCAGGGTTTTTGTCGAGCGCCTTCATGATGATGTCTTCGAGGGCGGCGTCGATGGCAGGATTCACCTGGCTCGGCGGCACCGGCTGCTCCTGGACCTGCTTCATGGCAACGCTTACTGCATCGGGGCCGTCGAAGGGCAGTTTGCCTGTGGCCGCTTCGTACAGCACGATGCCGAGTGAATAGATGTCGGAGGCGTAGGTGAGCTCCTTGCCCTGAGCCTGCTCCGGCGACACGTAGTGAGCGGTGCCCAGGACCGAAGAGGTCTGGGTCTTCACTGAGTTCTTTGCGCGTGCGATGCCGAAGTCCATGACCTTCACGTTGCCGTCGGGCTGGATCATGATGTTCTGCGGCTTAATGTCGCGGTGGATGATGTCCAGGTTGTGCGCTACGGAAAGCGCCTGGCAGACCTGCGAGCCGATTTCAGCGACCTTGCGCTGGTTGATGGCGCCGCGCTCTTTGATGGCGGTCTTCAAGTCGGAGCCGCGCACGTACTCCATGACGATGTAGTACGTGCCGGAATCCTGACCCCAGTCGTAGACGTTGACGATATAGGGGCTCTGCAGGTTCGCGGCGGATGCCGCTTCCTGGCGGAAGCGTTGGGTAAAGGCAGGGTCGGCAGCATACTGCGGCAGCATCACTTTGACCGCGACCATGCGGCCGAGTACGGTGTCCTGCGCGCGGTAGACTTCGGCCATGCCGCCAATGCCGATGCGCTCGGTGATTTTGTACCGATTGTTGAAGATCCTGCCGATCATGTTTCCAGTCACGTTTTTGCTCCTTTTGGATACATGGTTTCATGCAGCACAGAGTGTGTTCATGAGAACCCAAGCATAGCCCATTTGCGTGCTTGGTTGTACTGTCCTTGGGGTTTTCAACCGAGGTTCCATAGGACTGCCTTACAGGTCGCCTTGGACTTCCAGGGCGACCTGGAGGACGTCCCGCGCAATGCCGGTCGAGGTACCGCTGCCTGCTTCTTCCAGCACGAGTGCGACCACGACACTCGGGTCGTCGCTCGGGGCGAACCCGGCGAACCAGCTGTCGTCAACCGCCTTGCCGGTTTCCGCCGTGCCGGTCTTGCCTGCCACCTGCACACCGCTGATGCCTGCGGCAGTACCGGTGCCTTCGTTCACGACGCCTTCCAGGACTTCGGTGACGCGGTTTGCGATGTCCGCGCTGAGCGGTTGGCTGAACATCTGGGGCGTTGTCTGCGAGCTGCGTTCGCCGTTTGCGTTGTAGATGGAATCGACGAAGTAGGGCTTCTGAAGCACGCCATCGTTTGCAACAGCGGACATGACCATGGCCATCTGCAGGACGGTCGCCTGCGGTCCGGCGGGGCTTTCGTGCTCGCCAACGGGCTGTCCGCATGCTGCCCATGCCGTTTCCCATTCGGTCATTTCAGCAGGGTCAGGCATGAGGGACGTTGCCAGCGGAATCTCAAGGCCGATGTCTTGGTTGAAGCCGTATTCGTTCGCGGAGGCAACAAGCGTTTCAGGGCCGATCCGCACGCCCAGTTGGCCGAACACGGTGTTCGCCGACACGTCGGTCGCGCGCGAAAGCGTGATCTGGCCGAAGTCGTCGTCTCCGTAGTTCGTGACCGGCGCGTTGCCGATGTCCATTTCTGCCGGGGCGTCATAGACGGTATTTTCGTTCGCAATGTTGTTTTCGAGCGCTGTCGCAAGCGAAAGCGTCTTGAACGTGGAGCCGGGGGAGTAGAGAGACTGCGTCGCGCGGTTCAGAAGCGCGCTGGTGTCCGATCCGTTCGCGACTTCCTGCAACAGCGCCTCCACGTCTGCTGCGTTGTACGTAGGCGACGAGGCCATGCCGAGCACGGCGCCCGTGCGGGGGTCGAGGACCACGCACGCGCCCGTGTACCCGTCCAAGGCGTCCTGCGCCGCCTGCTGCACCTTCGAATTGATGGTGAGCTTCACGTCGTTGCCTGCACGGCTGATGCCTGCGTACTCGTTGAGAACGTCTGTCCAGCTAGCGTAGTCCTGGCTGCCCTGGAGGGTATCGTTGTAGCTTGCCTCGATGCCTGCGGTGCCGTACTGCTCGGAATAGTAGCCCACGACATGGGCTGCCAGCGTGCCAGCAGGGTAGACGCGCGAATAGGTTCCGTCCTCGTTTTCGACGCTCTGCGCCAGCAGAACGTCGTCGTAGGTTGAAATAGTGCCGCGCTCTACTTCAGACTGGCGGGCAAGCGTATGGTTGTTGCCAGGCATGTTCTGGTATTCCTCGGCGTCGACCACCATGATGAGCGTGAGGTTCGCTACGAGCGCAGCGAACATGAGCGCGAACACGACCATGAGCGTGGTCAGGCGCTTTCCCAAGGACACACGGCCGAGCACGCCTGCCGTGTGGAGCGCGGCGGTACCGGACGCCATCTCCGTGCCGACGCCCGTGCCCTGGTCGCCCGCTTTCAGCAGGAAGCCCACCATGATGAAAGCGGCGATGAGCGAAGAGCCGCCCTGGCTGATGAAGGGGAGCGTGATGCCGGTCAGCGGAATGAGGCGTGTGACGCCGCCTACGATGATGAACGACTGCATCACGATGACGGACGTGCAGCCCGTGGCGATGAACGAGCTCACGTCGCTTTTTGCGCGCGCTGCTGTGACCAGGCCGCGGATGGCGAAGCAGAGGAAAAGAAGCAGCACGCCCGCGGCGCCAAGAAGACCGGTCTCTTCGGCGATGGCCGCGAAGATGAAGTCGGACTCAACGACGGGAATCTGCTCTGCCATGCCGTTGCCGACGCCCACGCCGATCATGCCGCCGTCTGCCATGGAATAGACGGACTGAACGAGCTGGTAGCCCGTGCCCTGCGCGTCGGCAAACGGATTGAGCCAGGTGTCCACACGCACTTGCACGTGGTCGAACAGAGCCCAGAGTCCCACGCAGCCGATTGCTGCAAGGCCCAGGCCGAAGAAGACGTAGGATTTTCTGCCGGTTGCGGCGTAGAGCATGGCCAGGAACACGAAGAACAGCACGAGCGCCGATCCCAGGTCCTTCTCGAACACAATGACGAGCATGGCCACGACCCACATGAACAGAAGCGGGATAAGGGAGCGGAAGTCAGGCAGGTGGAACGGGCCGACCTTATGCGTGAACACCGAAAGCATCTCGCGGTTTTGGGCGAGATAGCCGGCAAGGAACAGCACGATACAGATCTTTGCAATTTCGCCCGGCTGGAACGAGAAGGAGCCGACGCTCAGCCAAATTTGGCTGCCCATGCCAGCGTCCGTGCCGATGCCGGGAATCAACGGCGACAACAAGAGCGCCAGACCCACGAGCATGAGCGTGTACTTGTAGCTTGCAAGCTTGTCGAGGTTGCGGACGAGCGCAATGGTGGCAATCATGAGCACGACGCCCACGAAAAGCCACATGACCTGGTTAAAAGCAAGGTCGGGTGCCAGTCTCGTCACGAACGCGATGCCTATTCCCGAGAGTGCGAACGCAAGCGGCAGGACCGCAGGGTCCGCGCCGGGCGCGAACTTGCGAACGGCAAGGTGGGCGACGACGAAGGCGGCAAAGATGCCAAGAGGAGTGCCCAAGGTCACCAGGCTTAGTTCCTGCCCGCCGTTGACCACGATAAGGGAGAACAGCAGGATGACGAGCGGTGCGGCAATGCAAAGCAGCACGAGCTCGAGGTTGCGCCGTGTCACGAAGCATCGCCTCCTGCGCGGTTGTCCTGCTCTTCCGAAGAGGAAGTCGCTGCGCTCGACGAGCTGTTCGCGGTGCCCGCATCATCGCGGTTCGCTTCGGGCGTTTCGCTCGCCGCGCTTTGCTCGATGTAAGCTCGGTATTCGTCTACCAGGTGGTTTGCGGCTTCCAGGCCATCCACGCGGATGCCGGTCTGCAGGCGGCTGGCGACGCCGGGCTGCAGGTCGTCGACGGAAATGTCGGTGGCATGGTCTAGGCGCGACAGCGGCTGCCCGAACAGCTCGTCGGGAACACCGCGATAGACGCTCACGGTGCCGTTTTCGGCGATCAGGTAAGCGGATGCGTCGATGTAGGCGTACACGCCGAAGCCTGCTGCGCCAAGGATGGCGAGCAGGAGAAGGATGACGAACGACATGAACAAGCGCGAGCGCCTTTTATAGCGCCGCGTGACTTTGTCGATCTGCCCTGCGACGTCCACGACCACCACGGTCACGTTGTCGTAGCCGCCCGCGGCGATGGCCTCGTTCACGAGCATGCTTGCACAGCGCTGCGGATCGCGCGTGCGGGCAAGGGTCGACTCGATAGCGGAGTCTTCGACCATTGACGAAAGGCCGTCGGAGCACAGCAGCAGCCGATCGCCCGTTTCCACGGTGATTTCGTACAGGTCCGGTACCATGCGCGGGTCGCTTCCGAGCGCGCGCGTGATGACGGAGCGGTTCGGGTGGGTGCGCGCCTCTTCGGGCGTGAGCCTGCCTGCTTCTATCATGTCGGCCATCAGGCTGTGGTCGCGCGTAAGCTGCTGGAGCCTTCCTTGGTGCAGCAAATATGCGCGCGAATCCCCCACCTGAGCGATGACCAGGCGGTCTTTCTGGAGAACGGCGGCGGTTATGGTGGTGCCCATGCCGGCGCGCCCGCGCTTTTCGTTCGCGGCCAGGATGACGGCGCGGTTTGCGTCCTCGACGGCGCGTCCGAGCGCGGCGGCGTCGGGGGTGTGGGGCGCTTTTTCTCCCAGGACGGTGATGGCTATCTCCGAGGCGACTTCGCCTGCTGCGTGGCCGCCCATGCCGTCCGCGACGGCGAACAGCGGCGGTGCCACGAGAAGGCTGTCCTCGTTATGGTCGCGCACGCAGCCGACGTCCGTGCGGCTGCCGAACGTTCCGTTCGGGCGGCGCGATTTGATACGTTGTACGCGGTCGGATGCCATTAGGCGTACCTCACACGGATGGCGACGTCGCCTACGTTGACGACGTCGTTGTTCTTAAGGGCGGTGGGCTCGATGATCGGATGGCCGTTCACGGCTGTACCGTTCGTGGAGCCCAAGTCCTCGATGAACAGGTTCTGCCCCATGAGGGAGAAGCGTGCGTGGCGCCCGGAAACGTATCCGGCGCCGATGACGATGTCGGCGCCGGGGCTGCGTCCCACGATGACAGGGCCGCGTACGACAATCTGCACGCCGCGCAGCTCTTTCGGGCCGCGCTCGACCGCGACGGTCCACGTCTTCTCCTTCTTCCGCTGTCCGCGCACCAGCCCGATGCCCGTCTTCATGATGGCGAAGAGGAACAGGTACAAAAGGGCCACGAACAGCAGGCGTCCAATGAGCAGAACGATGTCTATCACGTTGTATCCTCCGAAACGTCGCCGCGATGGCTAGGAGATGTCGAATTCGAAGACGGTAGTGCCTATCGTAATACGGTCTCCCGGCTGTAGTGCTTGGGAGGAGATGGGCACGTCGTTCACGCGCGTGCCGTTGGTCGAACCCAGGTCGGAGACAACCCAGATGCCCTGCGGTTCAAAGCGCAGTTCGGCATGGGTACGACTGGCGTTGAGGTCGTGGACCACGATGTCGCTGTCCGACGCGCGGCCGATGATCTGGCGCGCTGTCGCAAGGTCGTACGTACGGTTTGCCTCGAGGTCGATCAGGTGGGCATGAACGGCGCGACGATCAGGAACAGGCGTGCGCGCGCCCATGCCAGCAGCGAAGACCGTGGTGTCGGGCGCAGCGTATGCGCCGTTCGAGGCCGCTCCGCCGTTTTGAAAGTCTTGGCTGTTGAACGTGTACTCGCCGTAGTCGATGGAGTAGTCGATTTCTTCTTCAGGGACGTACGGAAGCTGCTGACCGCCGAAATCGTCGTTGAAGTGGAAGTCGTCCTGAGCGTCGTAGGCATACCCGTCGTCGTAGTTGTCGCCGTAGCCGTTGTCGTAGTTGTCCGCAGGGCTGCCGTAGGCTGCAGCAGCACGGGAATGCTGGCTGGCGGCGTTTGCCATGCCATAGCGCTCCATCTCCTCATCGCGCAGCTGACTGACGATGGGGGCTGATACAAGCTCTGCGATGACCTGGAATTTTCCACGCTTCAGGTTTTCGTCCACGATGAAGCGAACGAGCGGCTGCCCATCCATCAGGAAGCCCTGCTCCGTCGCCTTCGCCGACAGGTACGTCTCCGTCTCGCCAGCCAGTGTGGGGTAATAGCCGAAGAGGCGCTGGTCGTCCTCTGAGCTTACGAGCACCGTGTACAGGGTGGGGGCGTACTGGCGCCCGGCGCCGACCATCTTGTTGCGGCGCATTTCCTTCTCTGCCTTTTTGGCGATATGCACCGGCGAGATGGGGGAGTTCGAAAGCTTGTCCGCTGCTCCTTCGAACGTGTCTTCGACGCGTCCTTCGAATCGCGAGAAAATGCCCATCCATGCGTCCTTTCTCGCGAACGCCGCTCTCCTTCGCCGAAAAGGCGTCGGCGGGGTTCGCGAATTCAGCGCGCCCCTCCGCGCGCTGATCCTGTATCTCCAAGGCGCGCAGGGCGCGCCCACTGCGTAGTTGCAGATACTTCATCATGCCACAAACGGACCCGTACGTGTCGCGCCTTTACCTAATCGTCAAAGACTGGTGTTCGTTTTACGGCTTGAGCCGCCTGCACCCTTTTCGTGGCGAGGTGTGCGTTGCGATTGAGGCATTGCAGCGAGGGGAGAATATGGGAGAATGGGCGCATATCGAAAACTGCAGCGTCAGGGAGGCAGGGCCATGGAAGAGAAGCGTTTGAACTCGCGCCAGATGGCGGAGCTTGAGCGCTTGGTCGCGTTCGAGCGCGACCGGTGCTCTGCCGACGGCATGGTGGTCTACCAATGCGCGTTCCCGCTGCGGCCTCAAGACCCTTTGCAGGCAGAGCTGGTGGATGCGGGCGTGCTCGTCGTGAAGACTTCCGCGGATTCGGACCGCCCGTTCGTGGTGATAGCGCCTGAAGGGTATGCGTGCATCGACCGTGTTGAAGAACAAGAGCGCCGTGAGCGCTATTGGGAGCGCCGCGACTGGGCTATTGTGCTGATCGCGGGCTTGTTCGGCATGCTTTGCACCCTTATCGGGCTGCTCATCGGCCTTTCTATGTAGTCTCCACGCGCAAAGCGCTCGAAGCGCGTTTTGACGGCACGTGCTTTTCGGGCTTAGCGACAAAAATCAAGGAGTTTAGGCATCTGACGTGCGGCGCCTGCGTGCAGCGTTCTGCCTTCTTCTCGCTTGTGTGCGGCGGACATGCCCACATTGCCGCAAGGGTTACTGACGATCGCCGTTCCCGTTTGAAGGTTTCGTGCGCTCTGGCGCGGTGTCGCCGTCGGCTTTGTTTGCGCGAATTTCTTCTACCTCGTCGAGCAGGAATTCCACGGCAGGAACGTGCCGGGTGCTCGTAGGGACGGTCGGCTGCACCACGGCATCGTGCGCGGCGTTCGGGTCGATGGCGCCGGTCCAGCGTTGCGGGTCGATGCGCGAGCCGACGATCGCACGCCGCAGTACGAGCACCAAGGCAAGCGTGAAGACGGTGTCTACCGTGCGGTCAACAAGGATGGCAAGGAACTGCGCCAGGGGCTCTGCCGCATGGGCTGCCAAAAACGCGGTCAGGTACGCTTGCTGCGCGGAGGCTGTGAGCGCTGTGCCGGTCACGATGCGGCTCAGTGCGAACAGCAGCAGCGTTCCCACGCCGACGAGCAGCACGAACGCAAGGCAGACGCGCTTTGCCGAGATGGTTTTCGAGCGGGCGAACAGCGTGCCGACCACGAGCGCGGCAAACGCGCTGAGCAGGTAATAGAGCAAATCTCCCGCGCTTCCTATTTGCAGCGCAAGGACGACGTTGTCTGCGAATCCGACGATGAGGCCTGCCGAAGGCTCCAGCAGGATGGCGGCAAGCCCGGTGCCTACCGTATCAAGCCACAGCGGCAGGTCGAAAGCCGTGCGCAGAGCGTAAAGCGCAATGTCGAGCAGCGTGCACGCTGCCATGGTGACAAGGTACGTGCATGCGCGGGGGTGGTCTTTCGTCCAGGCGCGAATTCCGTCGCGAAGGCGTGCACGAGTTGCGTCGAAAGGAATGTGCGCTTCGCGGAGTGTATGGTCGAAATACCCTTCGCGGTCTTGCTGCATCTTGCGGACCTGCTGCAAAAAACCGCTGGTGATAACGCCGGCGGGCATAGCGATGACCGCCATGCCGAAGAACGAGGAGGTCATGGCGACGATTTTTCCTAGGTCGGTCGTCGGGTAAACGTCGCCGTAGCCGACGGTCGTGAGCGTGATGCAGGCCCAGTACAGCGCGTCGAGGAAGTTGTCGAACGTTCCGGGCTCGTTGGAGAACATGATGAGCGCGCAGACGAACACGTACATGAGCGCTACAGCGAGCACCGACAAGAGCGTGCGCCGTTCTGCCTTGAGCACGTTGCCGACAATCGTCAGGTGCTTCGAGTAGCGGAAGACCCGCGTGACGCGCAGGGCGCGCAAGAACAGGAAGTTTGTCGGCAGTACGCCCAAAGAGGGGAGAATGGACAGAAGGTCGATGATGGCGAGCGGCGTGAACGGGTATCTCACGAACGAACGCCAGCCTGGCTTGCCGCATTTCAGGTCGTAGGTCATCCAACGAAGCAGGTAGTCGAACGAGAGGACGTAAACCGACGTCAGCTCAAGCCCGGACATGAATGCCGCAAGGTGCGGCCCCATGTCCTGCGGGCGGAACATGAGCGGCACGATGCTCAAGAACGCGACTGCCGCCACAAAGGCATCGTAGGCGCGGCTGAGCGCATCGTCTTTCTGGGCGCGTTGGACTATCTGGAAAATCCTTGTTCTCATAAAGAAAGAGTCTAGCGTGAACGGGCACGAGCGCAGAGGGCATCGCCTCAATCTTTGATTGAAAGAACGCTCTAGCCGGGCGAAGCAGGGAACGCCTTGGCGATTGCATCTCGTGTCTCGCTCCAGCTTCGGTAAGGAGGAATGTCGGCGAACAGCGCGTTCAGGCAGGTGCATTGCGCGCGCGGGAGGCTAAGTTCTTCACGCCACGAAGCGTTTGTGCGCGGTCCTTCATAGCGGGAGTAGAGCGCATGGAGAAGGATGTCGGCAATGCCACTGCGGTCGATGGCGCTGCTTGCGGGGAAGTCTGTGCGCGCCCGCGACGACGGGAAGAACGTGGCAAGCCCGAAATCGATGAGCGAGGCGCGACCCTGTTCGGCGTCGAAGAGCACGTTTGCCGGCCGGAGGTCATTGTGCGCGATGCCGTGCTCGTGCGCAAAGGCGACTGCTGCCGTGGTATCGCGGGCAATGACGCCGATCTCTTCATCGGAGAAGACGTGGCGCTTTGCGAGCAGGCTCGCGAGGGACTCTCCCGGCATGCGCTCGAGCACGATGAAGTAGCGGCCGCGTTCGTTCACGATTCCGTGCCACCGAGGCATGAGGCCGGAACCTTCGCATTGTTGGAGCGCTGCGCACTCTGTCCAGACACGCATGCGGGAAATATCATTTCCGGGGGACGTCGCGCTGTGCGTGCGTCGAGCTGCGAAGGTCGACCGCACGTTTTTACCGCTGGAAGGCGCGTTGTGGGCGCTTTCTTGAAAGGCATCAGCCTCTCGTTCCAAGTTGTCGAGGCGGGCATTCGGGCGTAGCAGCTTTAAGACTGCAGAGTCGCCACGGGAATTGCTGCCAAGGAAGCTGGCTCCAAAGGACCCGGCACCGAGGAACGAGTCGAGCCGCCATCCTCCGTACGTCTGCCCGACGAGCAGGCGGGCTCGCAGGATAAACGCCAAGGTGGCGGCTCGGGAAATCATGAGGGTGTTCGATGCGTTCCGTGCGAAGCGGGCTGTGAGCTAACCGCGCGGCGCTCCGCATTCAGGGCAGAATTTGCCGGTCGGGGGCAGCGTGGCGCCGCACTGGGCGCAGAACCCGCCGCCGAGTTTCGTGCCGCACTCGAGGCAGAATTTTGCCCCTGCTGGAACGGCGGCGTGACAGTTCGGGCAGGTCGAACCGCTGTTCGCCGAGGCGGTCTGCGGAGCGGCCTGCGCAGGCGCCTGCTGCGCGGGGTAGGGGGTGCCGTATCCCGCATGGCGCCGTTTGCTGGAGCTTAACGAGCCGAAACCGAAACCGCCGCGATGCCGCCTGGCGGAACTGCCGGACCCGAAAGAGCCCATGATGCCTCCGAACAGGCCTCCCATGCCGCTTTGTTGTTTGTAGTAGCCGCTTCCGTTGCCATGGTGGCGTTTCTTGCGAGCGCTTGAGCCAGAGAAGCCGGAAAAGAGTCCCATGGTCGTCTCCTGTCGTATAGGGGGCTGATGGGGCTATTGTATCCTGGGCGGTCGCAAAACCTTCCGACCGAAAACGAGCTGTTGCTTTATGCGTATCCCATCTCGTCAATGGCCTCTTCGTCCATGCCGAAATAGTGCCCTATTTCATGCACGACGGTTTTGCGGATTTCCTCTACCATCTCTTCGCGCGAGCTGCATAGGCGTTCGTGCGGCCCTTTGAAGACGGTGATCACGTCAGGAATATCCCATGCGTAGTCGTCGCGTTCGGTGAGCGGGATGCCGTCGTAAAGGCCGAGCAGGTCGTCGAATTCCTCTTCGTCCGGCAGGGCGTCACGATCGCTTTCTTCATCCGGGGCATCCGCGTTGGCTTCGTCGTTCGCTTCGTCGAACCATGCTTCGAGCTCTTCTTCAGTCCATTCCTCGTCTTCTCCCGCGGCGCGGCCGAGCTGGTAGGCGTTCGGCTCGTCCTGTGCGACGACCGCGACATTTTCGAGCGCTCGCAGGAACTCTTCGGGGATGGACTGCAACGCTTCGTCGATGGCTCGTTCGAACTCTTCTTCGGTCATGCGGTACATGTGCTCCTGCTTTCAGGATCAAAGGCGATTGCTTGTGTCGCATTGTACCGTTTTAAAGATGCGGGCGCCGTTTTTCTTCCCTTGCTTGCGGGGCGGCGGGGCGTGCCGCACTCCTGTTGACGGCGGTTCCGGCGTGCAGGCAGGTCGGGTTGGTCGGACGACGCGGTCGTTCATGCGGTAGAGGGCGGGTTCTATGCTCTTGTTGCTGGAAAGTGCCGACGACTTTGCTATGGTGGAAGCGGAAGAAGCACGCTGACCTGCAGGTGCGCGTCGGGCAGGGATACGCGGATGGAAGGGAGTCGGCATGGGCCGGAATAAAGTGCTGCGAGGGCGTTTTGCCCGCATCGTCCTTGCCGTTTTTTTGGCGGTCGGTTTGGTGCCGACTGCCGCGTTTGCGGATTCGCAGGGGGCGGATGCATCGCGTTTCAGTGCGTCGGACGCGCCGTCTTCTCAGGAGGGCCTGGAAGGAGAGCGTGCGGCAGAAACGCCTTCTGCGGAAGCGGCGGAAAACGAGGCCGTTTCCGAGGTTTCCATCACGGCGGCAGACCCTAATCCTGCCTACCTGGAGTACCGGGAGAGCGGCGGGTCGTCGTCGCTTGCCCCTTCTCCGCTCGATCTTTCATACCTGGGCGAGTCCCTCGACGCGATGGTGGGAGCCCGGGCTTCCGAAGAGCTTCCGTCGTCGTTCGACGGGCGCGAGAGCAATCGGCTCGGGCCTGTCCAGAACCAGGAGTCGACCGAAAACTGCTGGGCGTTCGGTGCGCTAGAATCGGCAGAGGCGAGCATTCTTGCGTACAATCCGCACACGGTGCTCTCTCCCGCTCATCTTGCATGGTTCACGTATACCGGCGGCGAGCAAGAAGAGGCCACGCCCTATCCCGACTCGGGCGGAACGACCGCTTACAAAAGAGGCGGCTATCAGCAGCTGGCGGTCGCGACCCTTGCAGCGTGGGAGGGGCCGGTCTTGCTGGACGATGCGCCGTTCCAAAGCCAGTATCTGGACGAAAGCCGCCGTTTTGAGGCGGCGTACCATTTGCAAGAAGCGGTCTACCTGCCTGCTTCGCTGAAGGCGGCAGGGGCCGAGCACAACCCGAGCGTGGACGAGGTCAAGCGCGTCATCATGGAGAAGGGCCCGGTGACCGTGGACTTCGCAACGCACGAAGGGGCTTCGTTCTCCACCACGCCAGGATGGGACGGCAAAGAGCACGCTACGTTCTATGCTCCATCTCCCGCGATCACCGACCATAACGTTCTTGTCGTCGGGTGGGATGACGATTTTGCAAAGGAGAACTTCTCCGACGCGGCGCAACCGACGTCGGACGGCGCATGGCTGTGCCGAAACAGCTGGGGAGTCAACTGGGGCGAAGACGGCTACTTCTGGCTTTCCTACGAAGACCAGTCCTTGGTCTTTGGTACGAACTACCAGCTTGAGTCTGCGGACAACTATTCCACTAACCACCAATTCGACATTTTGGGATGGACGTCGAGCCTTTCCGTCTCCACTTCGGGCGCTGAGGCGGAAGGTGCCGTCGAAGGCGGTGGCGCTTCGGCGTGGATGGCAAACGTGTTCACCTCGGAGGAAGCCGAGTCTCTGCGCGCTGTCGGCTTCTATACGACCGACGTGAACGCACGCTACGAAATTTCGGTCTACCGCAATCCGGAGCCGGGCAATCCGACCTCGGGCGAGCGCGTGGGCAGCGTTCAGACGGGCATGGAGGAATATGCCGGATACCATACCGTCAAATTGCAGGAAGACTTGCAGGCGGCGCTGTCTGCGGGCGATTCGTTTTCGGTCGTTGTGAAGCTCGAGAACCCTGTCTATGCGTATCCTATTCCTTCCGAGGGCAGTCTTGCGAGAGATCCGAACTGGCAGCCGCAGTATTTGGGCAAGGATGCGAAGGGCAATCCTGAGGTCAGTTACGTGTCTGCCGACGGAGGCGCATGGACGACGCTTGGCAAGCACGTGAAAAGCCCGGGCGGCCTGGGCGTATACGCATCGAACGTGTGCCTGAAGGCGTTTACGCAGACTGCGGGCACGGAAGGCGCGGCATGGCCGCCTGCGGAAAGCAAGGAAGCCACGGTGGGCGGCGTGAGTGCGCGGTATGAGTACCGCGTCGACTTTGGACAAGGGCTCCAGTCCTTTACGTCCTCAGCGTCGACTCTTGAGTTTTCGCGGGCAGATGACGGTGCGTGGGAAGCGGTCTATCGGGTGCCGGACGAATACGGCGCGGTGGGCCCCTACCGCCTTCAGCTGCTTGCGACGGGAAGCCGCGACCTCGTCATTTCATCGGAGGGCACGTCCCTTCCGGCCTCATGCAACGAATGGTCGTCGTCAGTTGACGTCGACCGGGAAAGTGGAGCGGTGCAGACGGTCACGCTGACTGCGCGGGATGCTGCTGCGTCGAAAGAGGAGGCGGTCTACCGCATTTTGGTGGTATTCGGCGCACCTTCATTCGACACCACGGCAGAAACGGTCGTCTTCGACGAGGCGCGCTATCTTGTGACGGCGCCTGACGGTTCCGAGCTTCATTCGGGAGACTCCATCTCCGAGTGGGCGGTGCTCGACGGCGTGCGTCCGAACGTTCTGCGCGTGAGCTCGCGAACGGACGGAGCAACCTTCCTCCTGGACGTGCCTTCGCGCTATCCCGACTTGCAGCAGCGTGATATGAAGATCGATTACGACCAAGAGACCGTCTCGTTCGGCGCGCTGGGCGGCGTCGAGATATCGCACGATGGGTCCTTTGCGGATGCGACCTATCTCCTCAGCTCCGACCCGGTGGTTCCGGGCGATGCGTTCTACGTCCGCGCGCCAGCGGATGCGACCCGTCTTGCTTCGGAGAACGCTTTGTACGCGGAGATTCCTGCACGGCCTGCCGCGCCGTCGGATGTGGAGCTGCTGCGCACAACGCCTACGTCCGCGCTCTTTCCGGCAACGCTCGAAGGAAAGACGCTGCAGTATAGCCTCGACGGGACGACCTGGCAATTCGAATCGCTGGTAGAGGGCCTTCAGCCAGGTTCGGAGACGGTTGTCTACGCGCGCTTCGTTGCGGGGGCGGCGGGCGACGTCGTATCATCGTGCTTTGCATCAGAGGTGCGCGAAGTGCGCGTGACCACGCCGGCGAAGTCGGCCACAGCGTACGACCTGCGCACGGAAGGCGGGCTGCCTGCCGTGCGCGACCAAGACGTGTACTCGACCTGCTGGGCGTTCGCTGCAATGGCGTCGCTCGAATCAAACCTGATAAAGCAGGGCGTCGCGGGAGTCGATGTGGATCTTTCGGAGGCGTCCCTTGCGATGCTGACGTACCAGCGTCGTCCGCTCTACGAGTCGGATGCTTCAGCGAAGGATTCCTATCTTGATTTCGGCCGAAACGAAGGGGAGTACGGCCTGCGTTCCGGCGGTACCTGGGAGATGGCGGCGAGCACTCTGGCGCGCTGGCAGGGCGCGGCGCTCGAATCCGATGTGCCGTACCTTCCGCTCGAGCAGTTCGACTACGACTATGCCGCTGCCGGTGCCGCCATGGATACCGCCGCAGCGGCCTCTGCAGCGAACGATCGCGTGCGCCTTGAGCGTGCCTTCCAGCTGCCGTCGTTGCTGACGGCGGCACGAAGCAGCGGGGAGGGTCCGCTGGGCGGGGAGACGGACGGCGCGGGTGCGTCTGCGCGCACGCTGGCGGGCGACTACGAAGTCGACGAAGTTGCGATGGATGTTGCCAAAGAGGCGCTTCGGCAAGGCGGGGCGCTGTATCTGAGCATGGCAGAACCGTTCGAGGACGACGGATACTGGGGTAGTGGCGCAGGCGCGAACCACTGGTTCTACGACGGCGGTACCCAGGGACTCCGCTCAAACCACGCCATGGCGCTCGTCGGTTGGGACGATTCCTACGATCGCATGAACTTTGCCGTTCCGTACACCGGGCAGGCATACGATATGTGCGCCGCCCAGGTCGTGGACGAAAACGGGACTGCCGTCGAGATTCTGGACGCGAGCGCGGGCCAGCTGATCGTGCCGCTGTCAGACGGCGCATGGCTCGTGCGCAACAGCCGGGGTGCTTCTTTCGGCGACGACGGGTATCTGTGGGTGCCGTATTGCGATGCCACGCTGGGCGCGCCTGCCGCGTTCGAAGCGCGAGATGCATCTGGCGAAGGCGAGCCGACGCGCAATCACCAATACGACGGCCTGCACGCTTCGCCGCTTGCGCTGCTGGACCAAGAAGAGTTCAAGGGCGCGAACGTGTTTGCAGCGTCGGAAGACGAGATGATCACCGGTGTTGGGGCATGGGCGGTCTTGGGAGGCTCTGTTGTCAGCGTTGACGTGTACGCCGACCTGTCGAATCCTGCCGATCCGACGAGCGGGCGTTTGGCCGCCTCTCTGGAAATCGACGCAACGTATCCCGGCTACTACACCGCCGACCTGCCCCAAGCGGTCGAGGCCAAAGCGGGCAGTTCGTTTGCGGTGGTCGTGAGCGAGCGGGCGGTAACCTCCGGCTACGTTGTCGACCGTTGCGTTGCGGTGGAAGCGGCAAAGGCCGTCGCGACGAACGAAGACGGCAGCGCTCGCTATGATGCCGTTCCCGCAGTGGAGGCGGGTCAAAGCTATGTGCTCGAAGGCGGCGCCTGGCGCGACGTTGCCGCGCATGCCGACGAATACGCCGACCGCGTAGGCGCACCGTTGGGCAACGTTGCCGTGAAAGCGTTCGCATCTCCTGCGTCAGATGAGCCGGGCAGCCAGCCCGGCGGCCAGAACGGAGAGGGCGATCAGCCAGGGTCGAACGCCAATCCTGGCTCAAACGGCCCTACAGAGCAGAAGACCCCTGCCAATGCAAAGTCTCCTGCGAGCGCGACGGGCGGTTCGAGCAAGACGACTGCGAAAAAAGCGCAGCCTGCTGCTGCCGATCTCGCGCGCACAGGAGACGCGATCCCGACGATGCGGATCGGCATGGCGGTATTGGCGGCGCTGCTGGTGGTGCTGGTCTGCGTTCGCCTGCGCAGCGTAAAAGGCCGTTCGTAAAGGTACGTGCGCTGCCTTGCGAACGGTTTTCGGAGGGCAGCGCACGAGACGCCCAGCGGTTGCATGCTCGCGTGCTTGCGGATTGGGCATGCGGGCTGGTGCGAGCTTGCGCGTTCTTCGCGCTTTCGGAGCGGTGCTAGTTCGCTGTTTTCGAGCGTCTTTTCGGCATGCAAACCATGCCGAAGACGAACGCTGCCGCCACCAAGGCTGCCAGTACGGTGAAGCTCACGCCGAACCCGAAAGCGTCTACGCCGATGGCGTTGCTGGACGCATGGGCCATGATGGCAATGAAGATGGACGTCGAAAGCGAAGAGAACAGCTGGCGGAACGACGTGATGATGGCGGTGCCCTGCGCAATGTCCGACGCGTCCAGCACCGTGCATGCATGCCCGGTCATCGGCATCATGAGACATGAAACGCCGACCGTCCGCACGCCGTAGAGCACGGTCACGACCCATGCGGGGGTGCTGGAGTCACAGAGCGCGAACGCAAGCGTTCCCGCCGCAAGCACGGCGCATCCGGTCGCGATAAGCGGGCGAGGTCCGTAGCGGTCTAGCAGACGGCCCGTAATCGGGTTCAGGAAGCCCATGAGAATGGCTCCGGGAAGAATAGTGAGTCCTGACACCGTAGCGCTTTGCATTTGCACGTCCTGCACGAACAATGGCACCATCACCGCGCCGGTCATCATGCCCATTTGGCCTACCATGACCAGAATGGTCGAAACGGTGAACGTGCGATCGCGGAAGCAGGAGAGCTTGAGCAGCGGATGCTCGACGTGCAGCTGCCTCCGAACAAAGACGGCAATGATAACCACGCCGACAGCAAGCGCAATGCAGGAGATAGCGCTGAGCGCGACGCCCGATTCGAGTTCGGTTACTCCGACAAGGATGCTGTAGAAGCCGACCGCGTAGAGGATGCCCGAAAGCGCATCGAACCGAGCATGGTCGTTGCCGGCGTGCACCATGTCTTTCAGCAAGACGAGCGAAGCGACGATGACCGCCAGCCCAACGGCCCCAAGCACGGCGAACACCGAATGCCAGCCCCATAGATCGATGAGGAACCCGGAAACGGTGGGGCCGATGGCAGGGGCAAAGCCGACAATAAGCCCGACAAGCCCCATGGCTTTGCCGTACTCGCTTTTCGGGTAGACCGAAAGCGCAACGACTTGGATGAGGGGCAGGGCTATGCCGGCTCCTCCCGCCTGGAGGAGCCGTGAGGCCAGAAG
>CHCFC05602__coassemble_447_pt1 | contig 20410 bp, 17 predicted proteins | sample CHCFC05602__metabat2_low_PE_036 | metagenome-assembled genome bin CHCFC05602 | reverse complement strand
AAGGGGGAGACATGACTGACTATCATGCAATGTGGGAAGACCTCGGCATGGATTTGGACACGCACGACCTTTTGTGCGCTGCTTTGCCGCAGGCCTTTGGCGATATCTACCTGTCCCAGAAAAACCGTCCGGAAGGCATGTCCTTCTACGACTTCGTCGTATCCGAAATTCACGGCATCCGTCCTGCCGAGCTCATCAAGCTGCAAGAAGAGGGCGGCAAGGTCTTCGGTACGTTCTGCGTGTTCGTGCCGGATGAAATCGTCGTCGCGTGCGGCGGCGCCGTCACGGGCCTGTGCGGCGGCTCGCAGTTCTGGGTGCCCGAAGGCGAGAAGGTGCTGCCTGCGGGGATGTGTCCGCTCATCAAGGCGTCGCTCGGGGCGCACTTCGGCAAGACCTGCCCGTACTTCAGCGTTTCCGACATCTACGTGGGCGAGACCACGTGCGACGGCAAAAAGAAGGCGTACGAGATTCTTGGCGCCGACAAGCGGACCTACGTCATGGACGTGCCGCAGATGAAACGTCCGCAGGATATCGCGAAGTGGGCGGACGAGATCGCGGCCTTCGCCGATGCGGTGCAGGAGATCACCGGCGTCGAGCTCACGGCCGAAAAGCTGGGCGAGGCCATCCGGCTCATCAACGAGAAACGCACGGCGCTTGCGCGCGTGCACGCGGCGCGCAAGGCCGACCCGCTGCCCATCAGTGGCAAAGACGCCCTGCTCATGACCCAGATTGCGTTCTTCGACGACCCGGCGCGCTGTGCGCAGATGGCAAATGCTCTTGCTGACGAACTGGAGCAGCGCATCGCCGACGGCGTCGGTGTGTTCCCGGCAGGCACGAAGCGCATTCTCGTGACCGGGACGCCCCTGGCTATTCCGAACTGGAAACTGCATCATCTCATCGAGACAAGTGGTGCTGCCGTCGTCTGCGAAGAGATGTGCACGGGCACGCGCCATTTCGAAAACCTGGTGGACGAATCCGCCACGACGCTCGAAGGCCAGTTCCAGGCTTTGTCCGAACGTTACATGAAGAACAACTGCGCCTGCTTCACGCCGAATCCGGGCCGCATCGAGGACATCGTGCGCCTGGCGCGCGAATACCGGGCGGACGGCGTGATCGACTGCAACCTGAAATTCTGCACGCTCTACGACGTGGAGAAATCCAGCGTCGCGGCGGCGCTCGAAAAAGAAGGCATCCCATGCTTGGCGCTCGAGACCGACTATGCGGACAATGACGCCGAGCAGCTGCGCACGCGCATCGGTGCTTTCATAGAGATGCTGGGATAGAAACAAGCGCTCGCCCGGGCGGGCGGCGGAAGGCGGCGTGCTTGCGCCGCCTCCGTTTGGCCAAACTCTGCCCGGGCGCGCTGGACGGAAGGGTAAACATGCGCGGTATTGGCATAGATATCGGGTCGACCGCCACAAAGGTTGCCGTCTTGAACGAGGCGGGCGAGCTCGTGCACGCCGAAGTGCGGCCAACTGGTTTTAGCAGCGTCGAAGCGGCCGAAAGCGTGCGAACGTTTTTGGAGGAGAGCGGATGCCTCTCGCAGCCTCACGCTATCGTAGCAACGGGCTATGGGCGCGTGGCCGTGCCGTATGCCGACAAGGTGGTCACCGAGATTACCTGCCACGGGAAAGGTGCGACGCATCTTTTCGGAGCAGACGGCGTTGTCGTGGACATCGGCGGGCAGGACACGAAAGTCATCAAGCTTAAGGACGGCAAGGTCGCAAAATTCATCATGAACGACAAATGCTCCGCAGGAACAGGACGCTTTCTCGAAATCATGGCGGATCGCCTTGCCGTGAGTCAGGCGGACATGGCGCGGATGGCGCGCGAAGGCACGCCAACGCCCATCTCCAACATGTGCACGGTCTTTGCGGAGTCGGAGGTCATCAGCCTGGTCGGCAAAGGCGAGCCGCGCGAAAACATCTCGAACGGCGTCATCGAATCCGTCGTAGCACGCGTGGCAACGTTGGTGTTGCAGATGCCTGGCGGGTCGTACTTCCTGACCGGAGGCCTGTGCGAGAACGACTATGTGGTCGAGCGGCTGGGCGCGCGGCTAGGCAGCGTGGTCGCCACGTGCCCCGAAGCGCGCTACGCCGGAGCCATAGGCGCTGCGCTTTGTGCACTCGACCTGTAGGATAGGGCCAGCGGGCTGGCATGGCTGCTCGCCTTGCGCCTGCTCTCCCGGCGTTCGGGCAGGTCGGGTGGGGCTTGATAGAAGGAAGATCCATGATTTATTTCGACAATGCGGCCACTACATTGCAAAAGCCGCCCGAGGTGGCGGAGGCTGTCGCGCACGCCCTGACGTCTTTCGGCGGCGTGGGGCGCGGCGTGCACCCGGCGTCGCTGGCTGCGGGCATGGCGGTATACGACGCGCGCGCTCGCGTGGCGGAGTTGCTTGGGGCCCCGTCGGCTGCGCGCGTTGCGTTCACACTGAACGTCACGATGGCGCTCAACACGGCCATTGACGGCCTGCTTGCGCCGGGGGAGGGCGCCGTGACCACAGCGGCTTCGCACAACTCCGTACTGCGCCCGCTCTTTCGCGCACGTGACGAGCGCGGTTGCTGGGTGGAGGTCGCCGACATTCTGCCGGATGCCTCGCTTGATTTCGCGTCGTACGAGCGCGCGCTCGCGCGCGGTCCAAAGCTCGTCGCTGCCACGCACGCGTCGAATCTGACGGGCGACGTGTACGACATCGCGCGCATGGCACGCATGGCGCACGAGGCAGGTGCCCTGTTCGTGCTGGATGCGGCGCAGTCTGCGGGCGCCATGCCGGTGGACATGAGCGCACTGGGCGTGGACGTGCTGTGCTTCACCGGGCACAAAAGCTTGTTCGGTCCGCAGGGCACGGGCGGTCTGTGCGTTGCGGAAAGCGTGGACATACCGCCGTTCGTCGAAGGCGGCTCGGGCGTGCACAGCTACGACGAGCGCCATCCGCGCTTCATGCCCGAAGCGCTCGAGGCGGGCACGGTAAACGCGCACGGTCTGGCGGGGCTGGCGGCGGGCGTTTCGTTTTTGCAGGAGGTAGGCGTAGAAAACGTACATGCTCACCTGGCCCAGCTTACGCACGCCTTCGAGGCGGGAGCACGGAGCATTCCGGGCGTGGTCGTTCTCGGCGGATATGGCGGCGTAGATCGCAGCGGCATCGTGGCGCTCAACGTGGGCGAAATCGACTCTGCGCTGGTGGCCGACCGCCTAGCGCAGGAGTTCGATATCTGCGTGCGTGCGGGTGCCCACTGCGCGCCGCTTATGCATAAGGCATTGGGGACGGACGAGCAGGGTGCTGTCCGCTTCAGCTTCTCGTGGTTTAACACGCAGGAAGAGGTCGAGCAGGCAGTGGACGCGTTATCCCAGGTCGCGCATGAGCTTTCGAGCGAGGATGCATGACGAGCGAAAAGGCGGGCAGCAAAGTGGGGAACGGGGCATGGTATGCGCTGGTCGAATCCGCGACCGAAGGGTTCGCTGCCTACCAGAAGCTTCGTGCTGAAGGGTTCAGCGTGCGCATAGCTCCGGCACCGCGCGGCGTGCAGGCATGCTGCGGCATGTCGATCGTGTTCGGCGACGAGGCAGAGGTCGAACGTGCGCGGAAGTACGCGGCGAAGGAAGCGCTTGCCGTGACGGAATTCGTCAGGGTCGAGAGTGTTCCCAATCCGCGGCGTGACAGGTTTTGTTAGGTGCTCGTGCGGCTTCTATGCCGCTTGGCAAAATGACGCCTTTGTATGCAAGGCACAGGCAGGCGTGGGAAAGAAGGTAGTCGCATCGCTCCGCAGGATACGCGGTGTGTCCGCGGACGGCGCAGGAAGAAAGAGAGGCAAACCATGGAAGTCATCAACGCATTCGGGCTGCAGTGTCCCAAGCCGCTTATGCTGGCGAAGCAGCAGATTGATGCGGGCGTGCACGAGTTCGGCATTCAGGTCGACAACGAGACCGCAGTGAAGAATGTGTCCCGCCTGGCAGAACGCACGGGCCTGGCATGCGAGGTTGCGGAAATAGCAGGCGGTTGGCTCGTTTCTTTTTCGGAGGGCGACGCCGACCTTTCGAACACCGCTGTGGCAGTGCCTGCTGCAGCTGCTCCTGTCGCAGCGCCCGCGTGCGTGCCGGGCGTTGGCTGCGGGTACGCTGTATTCGTGGGCAAAGACCATGTGGGAGAGGGCGAAGGCGAGCTTGGCTACAATCTCATGAAGATGGCGCTCTACACGCTGTCCGAATGCGGTGATGCCCCTGCTTCCCTTCTGTTCATGAACAGCGGCGTGAAGCTGGTTGCAGGCGGGGAGGACCAGGTGGTCGAAAGCGTGCAAAAGCTGATCGACCAGGGAACCGAGGTCTTGGTATGCGGGACCTGCCTTGACTTCTACGGGCTCAAAGAACAGCTGCAGGTAGGCGACGTTTCGAACATGTACGACATTCTCGAGCGCATGCGGGACGCAGCGAAAGTCATCACGCTGTAAGCCTAAAGCGCGGGGCATTAATCCGGCTTGAACAGGCGGGCGCGCTCGGCTTTCTGAACCGCACGTTTGCAGAGCAGGCTGCCCGAAAGGGCGCGCCCCGAACGAAAGGAACGCATGAACACCTACGTTATTGCCTTCGAATCGACGCACGCCGCTATGGCGACGGAACGTGCTCTCAAGCCGCTTGCCAAAATTACGATGCTGCCCACGCCGAAAGCCATTTCGGCAGGCTGCGGCATGTCGATTAAATTCGAAGCGGCCGATGACGCCGAAGCCGTCTCTCTTGCGGGAAACTCGCCTGATGCGAAGGGCATGGCTGCGCTGTTTCGTCAAGAGGGCGAAACGTACGTAAAGGCAGCGGACGTGTAGGCCGCGGGCACTTACTGCCCGCCCGGTGTGGTCGAGTTCCCAGCTGGCGTCGTTCGAGGTCGGCCAGAACGGTGCCGGGCCCCTCTTTTGCCAAGCAGTCCTGCGCCTTGCGATACCTGCATCGTTTTGCGTCTTGGATACGAAAACGCCCCGGTGCCGGAAGTTTGCAATCCGGCGCCGGGGCGTGCGCATGTCATGGTGCCCGAGGCGAGATTCGAACTCGCACACCTTTCGGCAACGGTTTTTGAGACCGTCGTGTCTGCCGTTCCACCACTCGGGCGCATCAAAACACTTTACCAAAAGACCCGGAAACCGCCAAGACCGCTTTCGTGCGTAGGCGGCGGGTGTTTGTTGCGTCTGCATGTGCAAAAGGATATCCTTTCAAAAGTAAACAATCACTAACTCTGAAAGGACCAGAGCGTGCAAGAAATGGAATGGAACCTGTCTACCGTCGTTATCCTGGTCGTCGTGCTTGCTCTTGTCGCATTCGCGGTATATCGCGCCTATCTTTCGTGGACGGGAAAGGACGGATGTCACGGGGGAGGCTCCTGTTCGAGAACGAAGACGCCACGCAAGAGGGCAGCAGAGGGCGATTCTTCCTGCGCTTCGAACACCGTCTCGCAGACAGACGGGGCCGCCGCACGAAGAAGCGAGCATTGCGAGCGCTCCGTAGACAAGTAGACAGGACGTGCGACAATGGGCCTGATAGCTTCGCGGGAAGGCCCAGCGGGGCAGTGTGCGCGAGAAAGGTGGACGGCATGGCCGAAGTGCGGCAGAACGGAATCGGTGCGGCAATCGAGTCGTACCTCGACGAAGAGTGGGAGACGGTCGTCCAGGACATCGAGACGCTCGTTTCCGTTCCGAGCACGAAAGATGCGGTGCATGCTGCCGAGGGGGCTCCTTTCGGTCCTGCGATTCGCGAGGCACTGGATGCTGCGCTGGGAATCGCTGAGCGCATGGGTCTGCGGACGGCGGACGACGATGGTTATCTGGGGTATGCCGACCTTCCCGCGAACGTGACGGGGACGGGTCGGGATTCCGAGGATACATCCTGCGTTTCGGATTCCGCGCCAGCACGGCAGATAGGCATCATCGGACACGTGGACGTCGTTCCGGCGGGCGATGGCTGGACGGTGCCTCCGTTCTCGGTTACGCGGCGTGAAGGATACCTGCTCGGACGTGGCGTGCTCGACGATAAAGGGTCGACGGTCGTAGCGCTGCATGCGGTCAACTGCCTGCAAAAGACGGGCATTGCGCGCCCCTACGACGTGCGTGTGATGTTCGGCGTGGACGAAGAAAGCGGCATGAAGGACGTGCCGCACTACCTGGCGTCGCACGAGCCCCCTGCCTTCCTGTTTACGCCTGATGCGGATTTCCCGGTCGGGTATGGAGAAAAGGGCGGCTACGACGGCGTCGTCGAGAGTGCGCCCATTGCAACGGGCGATATCGTTTCGATCGAAGGCGGCATGGCGACGAACGCTGTTCCGAGCAGCGCGGTCGCGGTTGTTTGCGCAAGTCTTGAGCAGTTCGATAGCGCTTTGGCGGCTGCCGCAGCCGCCGCGGACGACACGCCCGGCGACGGCGAAGCGAACGGCCCGCAGGCAGGCATTCGCGTGAGCGGTGCGGGCGATGGCCTGGTGCGTGTGGAGGCGCTCGGTGTGGGCGGCCATGCGGCTTTCCCCGAAGGCACGCGCAATGCCGTCGGTATGTTGGCGCACTGTTTGCTGGATGCGGGCGTGGGCGCGCCGGAAGAACGGGCGTTCTTGGAGCTGGCGTGCCGGATAACGGACGATTTCACGGGTGCGGGCATCGGGCTTGCTGCCCAGGATGAACCTTTCGGCTCCCTGACCATTATCGGCGGCGTGGTCTCGCGCGCTGATGGCCGCCTGCGCTTGTCGGTGGACTGCCGCTTCCCGACCACGGTGACGCCGGAGGACATCGAAGCGCGGCTGTCCTCCGAAGTGGAAGCGATTGGCGGCAGGTTCCTGACGAACCTCGTGAAGCCGGTGTTTCTTGTCGATCCGGACTCGCCGGTTGTGCGCGCGATTGCCGATATTTATGCAGAGGTCGCACATGATTCGGAGCATCGTCCGTTCACGATGGGCGGCGGCACGTACGCGCGCATGTTCCCGCAGGCTGTGAGCTTCGGCCCGAACTGCCCGTGGGAGGAGCGCCCCGACTGGGCGGGCGAGGAGCACATGGCCGATGAAAGCGTGAGCGAAGCGGTGTTGAGGCAGGCATTCGAAGTCTACGTGCGTGCTTTGGCGAAGCTGATGGATTTGGACCTCTAGCTTCACATCGGAAGGGGAGTGTTCACGGGGGCTTCGGCAAAGCTCGTGGAGTTGGAATTCAATCTGTGTCTTGACCGAGGCTGGGGCAGCCATTCGCCCGAGCATTGCATGCTTGGGCAGCCGTGGCCGGGAATTGCATGCTTGGCCGTTTCGGGGATTGCGCGCTTTCGGCGCTCGATGCTTTTGCGCCCCTTCGAAGCTCCCGAAGGGCTATCGACGACGACCGTATTCAGTCGCTTGGGAGAACTATCTTGGGAGAGCCGTGCAAAGCTGTTCCCAGCTTGAGGGCAAATTAGCCTCGAATGGTGACAACAGGCGTCTGCCTTTTGCGTTGACAAGGCCATATTTGCCCAAAAAGGTGACGCAAAGGCTGCGTTTTGGCAAGAAACGGGCGTGAAGGACGGCGTCCGCGTGCAGTGGTTTACGGGGTGGTGATACCATTCGCGCATTTTTTGTCCTAGAAGCATGTCGAGGAGAGTGCGGCGCTGCCGAGGAGAAAGGCCGAACGTGCGCTCCAGGTGGCATTCTCCTCGCGTGCATCCTTTCGACAGCTTAGAGAGAAAGTTAAACGGCCTATAGAAAAAGGCCGAAGCATACAACCTCGGCCTTTCTTGGTCGTTCGGTGCTGCTGTTTGCAGCGCTTCCGCGAAGGGAAGGCTACGCTACAAAACTGCGTTGCGGCGCCTTACTTCTCCCAGTCGGCGAAGCTCACTTCCTGACCCGCAATGCGCCGTGCGCGGTATTCCGCTGTCGCGGTCAGCAGTACGTCGGAGGACGAATTGAGCGCGGTCTCGCAGGAGTCCTGGATGACGCCGATGATGAAGCCGACGCCGACGACCTGCATGGCCACGTCATTGCTGATGCCGAAGAGCGAGCAGGCCAGCGGGATGAGCAGCAGCGAACCGCCTGCCACGCCGGAGGCGCCGCATGCGGACACGGCTGCCAGCACGGACAGGATGACGGCGGTCGGGATGTCGACCGCAATGCCCAGCGTGTGGCAAGCCGTCATGGTCATGACGGAAATGGTGACGGACGCGCCCGCCATGTTGATGGTCGCGCCGAGCGGGATGGACACGGAGTAGTTGTCCTCGTCCAGGCCGAGCTTGCGGCACAGCGTCATGTTGACCGGAATGTTCGCCGCAGAGCTGCGGGTGAAGAACGCGGTCAGGCCGGATTCCTTGATGCAGCGCCACACGAGCGGATAGGGGTTCTTGCGGATGTTCACCCACACGAGCGCCGGGTTCACGACGAATGCGATGAACAGCATGCAGCCCACGAGCACGAGCAGGAGCTGGCCGTACTCGGTGAAGATTTCGATGCCGTTCGTGGACACGGCGGTGAACACCAAGCCCATGATGCCGAAGGGCGCCAGGCTGATGATCCAGTGCACGACCTGGCCGATGGCGTCAGCCACGTTGTGGAACACGTCCTTCGTGGCGGCCTTTGCGGCGCGCAGTGCCACGCCCAGCATGACCGCCCAGGCCAGGATGCCCAGGTAATTCGCGTTCACGAGCGCGTCGACCGGGTTGGCAACGATGCTGGCGACCAGCGAGCTCAGAACCTCGCCGATGCCTTCAGGCGAAGTCTGCTCGACGGACGGGTCGACGACGAGCGTCATCTCGATGGGGAAGATGAAGCTCGCGATGACGGCGACAAGCGCCGCCAGGAAGGTGCTGATGATGTAGAGCACCACGATGGTGGACATAGACCCGCTCGTTTTTGCGTTGGCAAGCGCGCTGATGACCAGGAAGAATACCAGGATAGGCGCGATGGCCTTCAATGCCGAGGTGAACAGCGTGCCCAGAAGCGTCAGAACGTCGCTCAGGCCCGGCACGGTGCCGCAGGTGATGCCCAGAATGGCACCGATGACCAGACCGACCACAATACGCTTGATCAGGCTGATGCTGTCCCACTTTCTCCAAAGCTCTTTCACAGGATTCCCCTTCCTACCGTCGAACGGAGAGCTTGTCTCTGTTAAATCCCTACCTTGTATGTGCAATTTTCTCATGATAGCGCTTTGTTATGGGTCGAGCGCTTCGGGAGTGCTTTTCATCTCAAAGTGGCAGGCACTACGGGCGAGCGGTTGCTGAAGGGTAGTGGACGGGAGAAGCTGGCCCGCGAGAAGCGCAGAATCGGGGCAGCGAATAAGGGCGAAAGCGCGTGGTCGGAGCGGCTGGGAGGTTTGATCGCAGGATTTGAAGGCAGGGGCGTTGGACGGTCCTTAAGTCGAAGGGTCAGCGGGGCTTGGCTCCAGTCGACAACGCTTTCTCCCTATGCTCTGTCGTTGCGCGAACTGTTGGCGATCAAATCTTCTGCGATGGCTTTGAGCTTCTTGAAATCAGTGATGGCGAGAAGCGAATGCCGCCGTTCGACGCATTCGCTTTTGCGCAGCTGGGAGATGGCGTTCGTGACTGAATTCACGTGCACGCCGAGCATCTCTGCCAAGTCTTTATTGCAAAACGGGATGACCGCAGGCGCTTGCGGCAGGTTCAGCTCGTGGGAAAGCGTCAGGAGAAGGGCGGCAAACCGCTGCAGAACGGGGTATTTGGACGCATTGACGGACTCGCGGGTGGTGAGGGCGAGCAGGTGGAACAGGTAGCGCGTCATTTCGAAGCACATATCGCCGTCCTGGCGAAGACAGCGGGCGAACGCTTCGCCATCAAGGGCGTAAATCTCGCTGACGGACAGGGCGCAGGCATCCAGGATGGAGGGCTTCTGCTCGTCGAAGTCCTGCAAGGTCTGGAATCCGAGCAAGGTGCCGCCTTTGTGCAGGAACACGGTCTTCGAGCTGCCGTCAGGCGTGGTGGAGAAGATGCGCACGAGCCCGCGCGAAAGATAGAAGATGCGGCGAATGTCCTCGCGCTCGCGGAAGAGGAAATCGCCCGGGCTTAGGCGCACGGTTTCGTACGGAAGAGCGCGACGCTCGACCAGGCTTTCGACCGCGCGGCTGAGCGCAGGGTTCGGTTGTACGAACAGACTGACGGCTTCCATGGACTCCCCTCCCGTTACCTTGCTTCCGTTGCGCAGCGTGCGCGCGAGGGGAAAGGCCGCGTCCCCTTCCGCGGTCCCGCATGCATGCAGAGGCAAGATGCGTTCGCAACCACTATACCCGCAGTTCGCGGCGCTTTTAATAGGGACGCTCCCTTTGCCGGCACAATTTTGTGTGGCTCCGCCAACTCTGTAGAAACGCCACGAAATGCTGGCGTTTTCCCAATCCAAGGAACGCCCCTTCGCCTTGTGGTGCGCGTTGCCTCTGCGCTCCGTATGCTTCCTTCCATCGACGGCCTCAAGAGGGCTGGCCTGCAGGAGCAGGGGCTACACCGCGTGGTGCAGCCTTGTCGAGGGGCGGGGGAGACCCCGTGGAAAGCTCCGCCGAAACGGCGGACGAAGAACACGAAAGAGAGGGACGAGATGAAGGAAGAGACGAGCGGCGTCGTGGCGGGCGTTCCCGAGTACTTCATGCGCGATGGCGTCATGAACCGTCGGACGTTCATCAAAGGCGTCGGCTTCATCACGGTAGCCTCCGCGGTCGGTTTCGGCGCGACCGGCGGACAGGCTCTGGCTTCGAAAGGGGAAGCGCCGGCGGGCGAAGGGGAGACCACCGTCCATGCGGTGTGCACGGTCAACTGCACGTCGCGCTGCCATCTTCAGGGCACGGTGCGCGATGGGAAGCTCATCCGCGTGGAGCCGGGCGACATGCCCGGACGTCCGGGCTATGCGAACGCCTGCCTGCGCTCGATGAGCTACATCCAGCGCGTGCAGGACGAAAACGAGCGCGTCATGTACCCCATGCGCCGCACGGGCGAGCGCGGATCCGGCGAGTTCGAGCGTATCAGCTGGGATGAGGCTATCGACGAAATCGCCGCGAAGCTCAACGACGTGATCGCGCGCGACCCGAAGGCGGCGTCGTTCTATTCGTTCACGGGCGACCTGGGCAAAATGTCCTGGGAGGCGTCTACGCGCTATGCGGCCTGCATCGGTGCGACGACCTGGGATATCGAAGGCATCATGGGCGACCACGGTGCCTCCATGGGCATGACCATGGTCTTCGGCACGCATCGCGGCGCCCACGATTCGCGCGACTATATGAATTCGAACCTCCTGCTTGTATGGGGGCGCAACGTTGCGGACACGCACACGTCCGAACTGCGGGACTACGTCGCGGCGCGCAAGAACGGTTGCAAGGTCATCGTCATCGACCCGCGCCAGTGCTCTACGGCTGCCATGGCTGACGAGTGGATTCCAATCAACCCGCAAACCGACCCAGCGCTTGCCCTGGGCATGATGAACTGGATTATCCAGCACGACCTGCACGCAAAGGACAAGCTGATCGAAGAGTCCGTCGCGCCGTACCTTATCCGCGAGGACGACGGCACCTATCTGCGCATGCAGGACGGCCATGTGGTCGCTTCGACCGGCGGTATCGTGAACGCTGGCGGCGAAATCGGCACAGCGCCTGCTGCCGAAGGCGAAGCGGGCGAAGGCGCGGGCACGTACGCGCTGTGGGATGAGCTGACGGGCGCGGCGGTGGTGGCGCCGGACGCTGCCACGATCAAGAGCGGCGCCGTCCAGCCTGCTCTTTCGGGCACGTTCACGGTGGATGGCGTGGAATGCCGCACGGCGTTCGACCACCTGGTCGACAGCTGCTCCGAGTACACTATTGAGCGCACGGCCGAGATTACCGGCATCCCGGCAGAGACCGTGGAGCGCCTGGCGCGCGAGTACATCGAAGCGCAGCCGGCGGGCATCCGCATGGGCCAGGGCATGCAGCGCGTCTACCATTCGTACTCTCCGTTCCGCACGGTGGCGACGCTTGCCATGGTGGCAGGCTACATCGGCGTGCTGGGCGGCGGCGCTTCGCATGCAGGCGGCACGGCAACGAACAAGCCGGTCGCGGGCTACACGGGCTCGGTCTACAACTACGACGACTGGTCGAACACGGGCAAGAAGGCGAACCTGATTTCTTCTTCCCTCATCTACCAGGCGGCCGTGGACCACGATCCGGTGCCCGTCGAGTTCCTGTGGATTGCGAACTCCAACTTCATCAACATGAGCCCGAACTCGAACTACATCATCAACACGGTTCTTCCTGCCATCGACTACATCGTCACGGTGGACCCGTGGTGGACGTGGACGGCGAAGTACTCCGACATGGTTCTGCCTGCAACGACGTACTGGGAGCACTGGGACCTCATCGACCGCAGCCCGTGGGCAATGTTCAACCAGCCGTCCATCGCCCCGCTGGGCGAGAGCAAGTCCGACACGGAAATCATGACGTTGTTGGCAAAGAAGACTGGCGTAGAGCAGTACTGGGACAAGACCGACGAAGAGTGGATTCGCCAGTTCGTCGGCACCGAGCACCCGGCATGGGAGAACCTCGACTGGGATCGCGACGTCGTGGGCCAGGGCATTTACGGCCGCGATGACGGCATCTTCGATTCCGCCATCGTCTACGAAAACGGCGAAGGCTACAAAACGGACACGGGCAAGTTCGAGTTCTACACCGAAAGCATGCTTGAGTTCGATGACGAGGTGCCTACCTGGAAGCCGCCGTGCGAGGATCCGCGCGAAGGGGAGCTGGCCGAAAAGTACCCGCTTGTGTTCATTCAGTACCATGACCGCCTGAACGTGCACACCCAACACATCCTGAACCCAGCGCTCACGCTGGTGCAAGACGAGCCGCTGCTGCAGATCAACCCGGTCGACGCCGAAGCCCGCGGTATCGCCCATGGCGACGTGGTGCACGTGTTCAACGACCGTGGCGAAATGAAGATCCGTGCGTTCCTGACGGAGGGCATCATCCCCGGAACCGTGGCCACGCAAAGCGGTTGGACCCCGGACTACTTCATCGAGGGCTGCTACCAGAACCTTACGCACCTCACGCTCTGCGACGCCGAAGAGGCGTACAGCATGACCAATGCCGCCTTCTACGACGTGCTGGTCGAAATCGAAAAAGCGTAAAGCCGTTGGATTCGATTGGAATGGGAGACCACTCATGAGCGATAAGCCTCGCTACGGCATGGTCATCGACACCCGCCACTGCGTGGGGTGCCAGACCTGCACCGTCAGCTGCAAAATTTCGAACGAGGTTCCCGGCAATGCCCAGTGGAACCACATGGAAAGCCTGGACGGCGACGTCCTCTACCAGTCGACCGGCACGTTCCCGGCAACGACCTTGGCGTTCCGCCCCATGCTGTGCAACCACTGCGAAGACCCGGCGTGCGCGCACAACTGCCCGACGGGCGCTATGCACAAAGACGAGGAGACCGGCGTCGTGCTGGTCGATCAGGGCGTGTGCATCGGCTGCGGATACTGCGAATGGACCTGCCCCTACGGTGCGCCGTCTATGGACGACGTCAATCACGTGATGTCCAAGTGCACGTTCTGCATCGACCGCGTGAAGGAGGGCATCGAGCCCTTCTGCGTGGCCAGCTGCCCGGCGAACGCGCGCATTTTCGGCGATCTCAACGACCCTGAATCCGAGGTCAGCAAACTGCTCCGTGCAAACCATGGGCAGCAGTACAAGCCTGAAGCGGGCACGAGCCCGAACGTCTACTATATCTAAGGAGGGGGAGAGCATTGTTGACGCACATCCTTCCGCTGCTGGTGTTCACCACCCTGGCCGGAACGGCCGCAGGCGCCTATGCCGTGAACGCCGTCCGTCTTCCGCAGAAAGGCGCGCAAGAGCGCGCGTGGCTGTTCCCGCTCGTGTGCCTCGTGCTTTTGGGCGTAGGCCTGCTCGGAACGCTTGCGCACCTTGGCCAGCCGTTGCGTTTCATCAACGGCATGGCGAATCCTGCGTCCATGATTTCGCAGGAGTCTTACTGGTCTATCGCGTTCGGCGTCGTTCTCGTCGTCGACCTGGCTTTGTGCAAGGTCAAAGGGAATGCCGTCATGCCGCTTCGCTGGGTTGGCGCCCTGGTAGCGATCGGCCTCATGGTCGTGACGGGCATGGCATACTTCATGAGCCTGGGGCTTGAAGCATGGCGTGGTGCGGCGACCGTTCCGCTGTTCGTCGTGGGCGACTTCGTGCTGGGTGCCGCACTCTGCGCTTTGTTCGCCGACGAAGGCAACCGTCGTGCGATTCTTGTCGCGAACGTCGTCTTCGCTGCCGTGTGGACGGTGGTGCTGGTCGCCTTCGGCTTGTACCTTGGTACGGTGGCGCTCGATGCAACGCCGCAGCTTGTGGTCGCGGGCATCCTTGCGCTTGCGGGGGCTGCCGTCGCGCTTGCCGCGCTCGCGGGCAAGCTGGCGGAGATGCCCGCGTCTATCGCCCTTATCGCGCTGGCGCTGGTGGGCGTGGTCGTGGCGCGCTACGCCTTCTTCGCGCTCGGCATGGGCGCGTAGTCACGGAGCCTATTTCTGTAGCTTCGGTCTTTCGACGGTCAAGGCCTGGCAAAAGACCGAAGCGCTTCCCCTCCTTTCTTCCCGCGTGCTTCCTCTGACGACGCGGGGCGCAGACGCCGGGGCGGGCAGGGCGACCGCTGTATGCCCCGGCGCTTCCCCTGTCGAGCATGCTGCGCTTGCCCCCCCCCTCCTGTTTCAAGGCGCAGCGTGCTCGCGAGGGAAGCCGTGTCGTGCGCCCGCATCCTGAAGGAGCGCGAATCTGCAGGACGGCGTGAGGCTGCAGCGTGCGAAGACGCTTCCGTCCGGATTTTTCCTTGACTTAGAGTCTGCTCAAGGCTGTATATCGGAGAGGACGAAAAGACGGCTTGCGCCGTCAGCCCGTTTCGCGCGGAGCGGCAAGCTTCTTGCGCGGGCGGGCTTGCACGCGTTCGAAGGCTACAAGGAGGGCCTGATGAAAATTGCCGAAGTCAGCAGAAGGTACGACATTTCGGCCGACACCTTGCGCTACTACGAGCGTATCGGCTTGATGAGCCCAGTGCGGCGTAACGAAAGCGGCATTCGCGACTACAGCGAGCAAGATTGCGAGCGCATCCAGTTCATCAAGTGCATGCGCGGCGCGCACGTGTCAATCGAAGCTCTCATCGAGTACATGAGCCTGTTCGAAGGAGGCGACGCCACCATTCCGGCACGCATTGCCCTGCTTGAAGAGCAGCGCGAGCTCGTGCGCCAGCGCCTTCAAGAAATGCAGGCTGGCCTCGACCGCCTCGACTACAAGATCGAGCATTACAACGACATGGTTCTGAGCGCCGAACGCAGGCTTTACGATTCGGACGCCGAACGATAAAGCTTTGCGCAAGGGCTGTCCAGCGAAGTGTTTCCGTGCGATTTCGATGGTCGAACAAGATGTGAACGCTCTCGGGATTCCATGTTTGTTTACGGGAGAAATCGAATACTGACGCACGTCAGCCCGCTTTTAGTGTGCTAGGGTGCGCCCTCAGGAGAACGTGGCTGCGTTCTCCTTGTTGTATTTAAGCGAAGTACAGAGGAGGCGAGCGTGCACGAGAGCGATATCGAAAACAGCGAGGCGACGAGTTCCTCTCTTGAAGCCGATGGCGCGGCATGCCCGTCTCCCGAAAGCAACGGGGCGGTATGCCCGCCTTCCGAAGACGTTGCCGTAGCAAGCACGTCCCGCATTTGCGTTGAGTCCGACCAGGATGTGAAGCAGCGCGATCTCGAGCGTGTTCGCGGGGCGAAGCAGCAAGCGGATTCGTCCAGACAGCGCGGCTGGGGCTTGCACGCCGTGTTCGGGCGACATAGCTCTCGTCCGGAGGGCGCATCTATTCCCGGTGGTCTGCCGTCAGACAAAAAAGCGCAGGCAAGCGGTATTCCTCTCCATGGTGGGAAGCAGGGCAGCGGGCAAGGCTTCCTTGCAGGCGTATTGCCCGCGCAGTTGCCGCGTGCCTTCTTTGTCGCTGTTGCTCTTGTGGTGGTCGTGGCGGTAGCCTTTGGCGCCCATGCCCTTTTGACCGTGCCTGCTTTTCCCGTCGATGAGCCTGCGGCGCAGGAAGCCGAAACGCCATCTGCCGACAATGCCGACGTCGAGGGGCCTTCGGACGAAGCCGCCGACCCGCACGCATCGCAAGATGCCGACCAGGCAGAGTCCGTCGACTTCGTGCAGCATGTTGGCGAACTGTATCAGATGGAAGAGCTCCAAGGAGGATGCGAAGTCGCCTCGCTCACCATCGTGCTCGACAGCATGGGATTCGACGTCGACTCCCATACCATCGCCGACGAATACCTTTCCTACGAAGAAGGGGACATGGTCAACGGGTTTGCGGGCGACCCCTACTATTACGGGTCTGCGTTCCCGCCCGTCATCGCTGACGCAGCGGACGCGTTCCTTGAAGCGAACGAATCGCCTTATCGTGCGCTCGATCTCACAGGCGCCTCGTTCGAAGAGCTGGCGGCATGGGTCGAAAAGGGCTATCCCGTGCTCGTGTGGTCCACTATGTATCTGGGCGAACCCGACATGACGGACATCATGGTGGAGTCCTACGAGTGGTACAACAACGAGCACTGCGTAGTGTTGTACGGGCTGGAAGGCGAAACGGCTTTGGTCAGCGATCCGCTCGAAGGCCTGGTCGAACGTGACGCGCAGGAGTTTGTCCGTATTTTCGAAGCGTGCGGGAACATGGCGATCGTCATTCGCTGATCGGGCACGGCGCGAGTGCTGCGAGCTTGCCCTTGTCGCTCCGCATCGGTGAAGAGGAGTGCGCCAGGCCGGACGCTCCTGTCGGCTCCTTTTCCGCGTGCGGTGTATGGCCTCGACTTTCCGAAGCGGCGCGCCATTTTGCGGATTTTTCCTGTGCGCATTGACCTGGAGTGCGCTCTAAGAGGTTGAATGACAGCGAGACATGCGAGGCTGCGAGCTGCGCCCGCGCATTGCAGGGGAGGCGCGGACGGCCGAGCTTGCGGCAAAGAGAGGTCTTATGGAGTGTTTGTCTTTCGACACGACGAAAACGTACGGCCTTGCCTTTTCAGGCGGGTGCGATTCTGCCTGCTTGCTGGCGGAAATGCTCGATGCAGGCGTGGACGTGAAAGCCTATCTGGTCAAAACGGCATTCCAGGCAGACTTCGAGCTTGAGGACGCGTGCTTGGTGGCGCAGCAGCTCGGGGTCGACTTCGAGCTGATTGAAGCCGACGTGCTTGCTGAAGAGGCAGTGTGCACCAACCTGTCTGACCGTTGCTACCATTGCAAGCGCTTCCTGTTTGGCGTTGTGCTCGACCGCATGAGACAGGAAGGGCGTCACGTGCTGGTGGACGGCACGAATGCTTCGGACGACCCCGCGAGGAGGCCAGGCTTTCGTGCTTTGGCCGAATATGGCGTGGTTTCGCCGCTGCGGGATGCCGGATGGACGAAAGAAGACGTGCGTGAACGTTCGCGCGAGCGAGGGCTGATAACAGCCGCGAAGCCGAATTTCTCCTGCTTCGCTACGAAAGTTCCTCCGGGCGTGCGCATCACGGCAGAGACCCTTGCGGTCGCTGAGATGGAAACGCGCGACGTGGTTGAAGCGTGGCGCGGAGAGCGCGACGCAGCCTGCGAACGGGAGGAAGGCTTCTAGCTGTCTGCACGTTGCACATGCAGGGGTGCTGAAATGCGAAAGCGGACGCTGGGCTACGGCAGGTTGTCCGGTTCGGATGCCCCAGGCTGATGACGGCACAGGCGGTCCTGCGGTAAAAGGCGCAAAGGCGACAGTGCACAAGCGGCGCAAGGAAAGGTGAGGGTATGGAAGAGCGCGAACTCAGGGCGCTTCTGCAGAAGGTCGCGGCGGGAGAGACGGACGTCGATGCTGCAGTGGCCGATCTGAAGGTTGCTCCGTTCGAAGAGTTGGGTTATGCGAAGGTGGACACGCAGCGCGGCATTCGTCAGGGGGTTTCCGAAGTCGTCTATGGCGAAGGGAAGACGTCTGGCCAGATTGCGGGCATTTGCCGTGCCATGCGCAATGCAGGGCAGGGTCGTATTCTGATTACGCGGCTCGACGAGGACAAGGCGGCGGCGTTGCAAGAAGAAGGGATTGCGCTGGACTATCATCCGCTAGCGCGGGTGGGCATCGTCGGCGGCAAGCCGGCGCCCGACGGCAACGGCACGATCGTGGTCGCTGCCGCCGGCACGAGCGACCTGTACGCCGCCGAGGAAGCGGCGCTGACGGCGGAGATGCTCGGCAATCAGGTGGAACGGCTCTACGACGTCGGCGTGGCGGGCATTCACCGGCTGCTTTCCCATGCGCGCGACATTGCCGAAGCGAACGTCGTCATCGCGGTCGCCGGTATGGAGGGCGCGCTTGCGAGCGTCGTGGGCGGCATGGCGTCCTGCCCGGTCATTGCCGTGCCCACGAGCGTCGGGTACGGGGCAAGCCTCGGCGGCGTAGCAGCGCTTTTGGCCATGCTGAACTCGTGTGCGAGCGGAGTTTCGGTCGTGAACATAGACAACGGCTTCGGCGCCGGGTATCAGGCCCATCTCATAAACCATGCGAAGACATCCCCTGCGGCGCAGACTGCTTCGACTTGCAAGAACGAGGAAAGCCACAAAGGGGACGACGGAAGGAGATTCATGAACGCCCTTCATCTTGACCTCACGAAAAGCGCTCGCCGTCAGGACATCTTGGCGGACGTGATGGGCAGGCTGGACGCGCAGGCGCGCCTCGAGGTGGAACACGCCCTCGAAGCGTGCGGTGTGGACGACCGGCACCATCATGACCTAGGAGAAGTCGACGCTGCCATCGACAACGCGAACGTGAGCGACGCGGTCAAGGCGCACGCGCATGCTATTTACCGTATTCTGGCGGAGGCGGAGGCTCACGTTCACGGCTGTGCGGTCGAGCATACCCATTTCCATGAAGTAGGAAACGGAGAAGCAGTGCGCAACGTCCTCGGTATCTGCATGGCTATCGAAGCTCTGGCCCCCGCCAAGATAACAGCGACCGCAGTGCAGACTGGGCAGGGAAAGGTAACGTGCGCGCACGGTGTGCTCGATATTCCTGCGCCCGCAACGGCCGCGATCATCGAGCGGGGGATTCCCACGTGTGCCGAGCGGCTCGAGGGAGAACTCTGCACGCCCACCTCTGCTGCGGTCATTCTTCATTACGTTGAGGATTTCGTGGCCTAGCGAGCAGGTCAAAAAAGATTCGTATGCATCTATTCTGCATAAGGCCGCCGTCTGTGACGGCGGCCATTTTTGTGCGCGTACGAGAAAAACAAGGCCAAAGAAAGGAAAGGGGCACATGTCTTCAAAGCGGAAGAAGGCGCGGCAACAAAAAGGAAGGGGCAGATAACAGGCCGATAAAAGCAAGGAAGAAAGGCGAAGGGAAAGCCAGGAAAAGAAGGCACTCAAAACAGGGAGAGAAGGCAGGAAAAGCTAAGAGGGAGCAATAAAAGAAGCAGGCCAGAACTGAAAAAAGTTCTGGCCTGCGATTTCGCTGGAGCCAACGACCGGACTCGAACCGGTGACCTGCGCATTACGAGTGCGCTGCTCTACCAACTGAGCCACGTTGGCTGAAGGCCCAATTACGGGCGAATTGGAAGTATAGCTAAGACTGTTCGGGTGCGCAAGCACCAAAAAGAAAGAAATTACAACACCACTATATAACGCAAAAACGGTTTTGAGCAGCTGCACAAAAAAAGATGACAACAAAATGAAAACTTCACGCCAAAAACCGTATAATCCCAGTTCAAGTGGCAGAAAAAAAAATGTTGCATCTGCTCAAAAAGGGGGGTATAGTTCCAGACATAGCAAAGCTGATAAGAGCGCTTGGACAGGGTCCGTGGAATCGGGGCACACAGAAGATTCCGCAAACTGCACACCCCCGTGCAAGAGTTGGAGTCGGCATGCTGTAGGAAAGTCCGTAGTGAAAGGCAAAGGGAGCTTAGCTCCCGCGATGAAAGGAGACCACTATGGCAAAAATCGTAAATTCTTGGAATGACTGGGATCCGCTGAAGCGCGTCATCATCGGCCGCTGCGACAACTCGGTCATTCCTCCGGAGGAGCCGGCGACCTCCGAGAAGGTGCCGGTCGACTCTGACATGCGCGGCATGTGGGGCCTTCGCCCGCTGCGCACCGTCGAGGTCGGCAACGCCTGCCTCGAGAACCTGGTCAAGATCTGCGAGGACAACGGCGTCGTCGTCGACCGCCCGACCCCGCTGCAGTGGAACCAGGCCATCGGCACGCCGGACTTCCGCAACGACTCCATGATGACCTGCATGCCCCCGCGTGACATCCTGCTCACCGTCGGCAACGAGATCATGGCCTCCGCGAACTCCTTCCGCTGCCGCTACTTCGAGTACCTGGCCTACTGGCCGCTCATGAAGCAGTACTTCGACGAGGATCCGGACTTCCTGTGGACCCAGGCTCCCCGTCCCCGTCTGACCGACGCCTCCTACAAGCACAACTACTATGAC
>CHCFC05602__coassemble_429_pt1 | contig 20692 bp, 20 predicted proteins | sample CHCFC05602__metabat2_low_PE_036 | metagenome-assembled genome bin CHCFC05602 | reverse complement strand
CCTCCCGTCACTCGAATCTCATTTATCGAGTCCAAGAAACGGGAGGCAGTTCAAAGCGAGGGGCCTTTTTCTCGTTCGTACGGATGAGAAAAAGCGGTCGACCCCTCTCGGCGATGGGGTTTTCGTTGCGTACGGATGTTCTGGTATGATAAAAGTTCATGAGAAACGGCGCTATGCGATGCGTGTTGCGCGGCGGGGCTCCCATCCCGTCGGCGTTTGACGGGGAGGTCCCAATGTCCGAGCATCTGAAGAACATCGAAGGCATGGAAATGGCAGGCAAGCTGCCGGAAGTGCGTCTGGCGAACACGCCGTTCGAAGTGGTGGCGCCGTTTGAAATGGCGGGCGATCAGCCGCAGGCGGTCGAAGCGCTCGCACAGGGCGTGCGCGACGGCCTGCGCTACCAGACACTTTTGGGCGTCACGGGCTCGGGCAAGACCTTCACCATGGCCAAGACTATCGAAGCCGTGCAGAAGCCGACGCTCGTGCTCGCGCCGAACAAGACGCTTGCTGCCCAGCTGGCCAACGAGCTCAAAGAGTTCTTCCCGCACAATTCTGTCGTCTATTTCGTCAGCTACTACGATTACTACCAGCCGGAAGCATACGTGCCGACGACGGACACGTTTATCGAAAAGGACGCCTCCATCAACGAAGAGGTCGAAAAACTGCGCCACGCTGCCACGAGCGCGCTGCTCTCGCGACGCGATTGCATTGTGGTGGCGTCCGTTTCCTGCATCTACGGCATCGGCAGCCCGATGGACTATGCGGGCATGGCCGTCTTCGTGGACAAGCAGGTGCCTGCCGAGCGTGACGACGTGGTGCACCAGCTCATTGATATCCAGTACGACCGCAACGACTACGAGCTCAAACGCGGCACGTTCCGGGTGCGCGGCGATGCGCTCGACGTGTTCCCGCCGTATGCGGACAACCCCGTGCGCATCGAATTCTGGGGCGACGAAATCGAGGAGATTTCGGAGATAGACCACGTGACGGGCGAAGTGCTCAATCGTTTCGAGGCGCTGCCTATCTGGCCGGCGTCCCATTACGTCACGGCAAAACCGAAGATGGACCACGCTCTGAAGACCATCCGCGAAGAGTTGGAAGACCGCCTGCGCCAGTTCAAGGAAGAGGGGAAGCTGCTCGAAGCCCAGCGCCTTGAGATGCGCACGAGCTATGACCTTGAGATGATGGAGACCATGGGGTTCTGCTCGGGCATTGAGAACTATTCGCGCCATTTGGACGGGCGCCAGCCAGGAGAGCCGCCGTACACGCTCATCGACTACTTCCCAAAGGACTTCCTTTGCATCATCGACGAGTCGCACGTCACCGTGCCGCAGATTCGCGGCATGCACGAAGGCGACCGCAGCCGCAAAGTCACGCTGGCCGAGCACGGCTTCCGCCTGCCGAGCTGCCTGGACAACCGCCCGCTGCGCTTCGACGAGTTCGAGCAGCGCGTGCCGCAGTTCGTCTACGTTTCCGCTACGCCGGGCGACTACGAAGAGCGCGTAAGCCAGAAGAACGTGGAGCAGATTATCCGTCCGACGGGGCTTTTGGACCCGGAAATCATCGTGCGCCCCACGGCCAGCCAGATAGACGACATCATCGACGAAGCGCGCGAGCGCGCAGAACGCGACGAGCGCACGCTCATTACCACGCTCACGAAGAAGATGGCGGAAGACTTGACGGACCATTTGCTCGACCAAGGCATCAAGTCGCGTTATATGCATTCGGACATCGGGACGCTCGAGCGCGTGGAAATACTGCGAGAGCTGCGCAAGGGCACCTTCGACGTGCTGGTGGGCATCAACCTGCTGCGCGAGGGCCTCGACTTGCCGGAAGTGAGCCTGGTCGCCATCCTGGATGCGGACAAGGAAGGCTTCCTGCGCAACCACCGTAGCCTCATCCAGATCATCGGCCGTGCGGCGCGCAACGCGAACGGCCAGGTCATCATGTACGCTGACCGTATCACGGACTCCATGGACCGCGCCATCACGGAGACGCGCCGTCGTCGCGAGCTGCAGATGCGCTACAACGAAGAACACGGCATCGTGCCGAAGACCATTCGCAAAGCCATCACAGATATTGCCGACAGTCTGGTAGACGACATCGAGAAGACCTCTGCCGAAGACGTGAACCGCCAGCTGGCGGAGCTCTCGCGCGAAGAAGTGCTGCGCGTCATCTCCAGCATGGAGGACGACATGGCGGAAGCATCGCGCAACATGGACTTCGAGCGCGCAGCAACGCTGCGTGACGAGGTCGTGAGGCTGCGCAGCCAGGTGGAAGGATCGAGCGAATCGGACGTGCTGAAAGACCTCAAGAAGAGCGCACGCCGTGGCAGTGCATTCGGCAACCGCAAGCATTCCGCCTACGGTGGCAGCCGCCGCGCGTAACGGACGGTGTCGGCGCGCTGTCGGGCGCGGTTGCAGGCTGCGTTCCTGGCTCGCTTGCCTGTGCGTGCGCTCTTCGGCCGTCAAATGACCTTGCGTGCAGGCCGCCTTCCAGGTCTCGCATCAAATCCAGCCGAACTGACTGCATGCGCGCAAGACGCCGTCGTCGTCGACGTCGCTCGTCACGAACGTGGCGCGCTCCTTCAGCTCGTCGCAGGCGTTTCCGAGCGCAATGCTCGTCCAATCAGGCAGGAACATGGACAGGTCGTTCATGCCGTCTCCGAAAACGACGACGTCTTTGAGCGGTGCGTCCAGATGCTCCATAAGGCGTTTGATGCCTTCGCCTTTCGCAATAGGCTCGACGTAGATGCTGTAGGGGTTGTAGCGAACCCAGGGAACTCCCGAGAGGTCAAGGCGCCTTTCTTCGCCCGGCTTGCACGGAACGAACACTTTGAACACGCGGTCGAGCGTGTCGGGCGTAAGGTCGGGACGAACGTAGGTCGGGGTGTAGTAGTCGGGCGAACGACGTTCGAATTCGTCGCTTGGCGCATAGCGCGCAAGCTCGTTGTCGGTGATGACCGACCAGGGAATGCCGTCGCGGTCAAGCCGACGGAGCAGTGCGCGCACCGGCTCGATCGGCAACGGGTCCATCCAAAGGATCGTGTCGTCGACGGTGACGGAATTGCCCCCGTCGGCAACGACAGTCGTGAACGGCAGTTCGGATGCGGCGACAAGCTCCATGGCATTGCACTGCAGCCGTCCCGTGCAAAGCGCGACCGTATGTCCTGCCTGCACGAGCGCGTCCAGCGCGCGACGTGCGCTTTCGGGAACTTTGTGGGTAAGGGGCGAGGTAAGAGTCCCGTCGTAGTCGAAGAAGAAGTGCTTGGTTTCCATAAAGCGTGCTCGCGTTTCTGCCGAAGGTTTGCGCGTTTTATTCTAGCGCACGCTTTCTGCCGATTCGGTGCGGTGCAGACTACTCTCGCAAAGGGAGAATATTTGATATGCTAAAGAAGTCATTTCCAAAGTGGGGAGCGGGCGGCCTTGCGTGCGCAAGACCGCCGTCAGGCAGAAAAGAGGCAGGGAATGATTTCAACGAGAGGGCGCTATGCATTGCGCATGATGATCGAGTTCGCCCAGCAAGAAGTGGGCGTGCGCGTCCCGTTGCGCGTTGTCTCTGCTCGGCAGGACATTTCCACGAAGTACCTGGAACAGATTGCGAGCATGCTCGTGCAGGCAGGGTTCCTGGAAAGTTCGCGGGGGCCGCACGGCGGCTATCGGCTTGCACGCCCTGCAGGAGAGATTACGGCGGGCGAAATCTTACGGACGGTCGAAGGGGACTTCGTGCCGGTTGCCTGCCTGAGCGAAGACTACGGTGTCTGCCCGCGTCGGGAAGACTGCGGAACCGTTGGGTTCTGGCAGGGCTTGCATCGGGTGGTGGACGACTACGTAGACAGCATCACGATTGCGGATTTGGCGTCCGGTGACGTATGCGGCGACCGTTGCGGCAAAGGCGCGGATTTCAGCGGTCTCGGCTCCGAAGGATAGCCCGCTTACAGGTCTTTCGAACGGTAGAGCGCAATGGCAACGCCGCAGCTTACGGCGTAGACGCCTAAGGTAAGGGCGGCGACTGCCGCTATGGCAATCGGCAGGTTGTTCGGGTTCTCGAGCCATGTGCCGATATTCACCACAATCGGCGGAACTTCCGCGAAGTTCGGAAGCGCGAGCGCAAGCAGCATGAACACCACGAAGATGGCAGTGGGCACATAGCGCATGGCCTTGTTCATGCCGAAGCGGAGGACGGCGGGGAGCAAAAAGGCTGCCATAAGGAGCCCTATCCCCGTGCCCGCCACACTGCTGCTTGCGATAACGATCGGACGTGCCGTTTCTTCGGCAAGCGCATTTGCAAGCGCGGATCCCGGCATTGCAGCGGATACGAGAGAAGCTAGGGCGAACGAAAGCGCGAAGGCGACCAGCATGGTGAAGAGGGCGGTGGCCAGAATGTTCGCATAGCGGCTTACCACGATGGCGTTGCGCGAAAGGGGCAGCATGGCCCGGAACCGTTCCCAGCCATTCAGGTTGTCGTACGCAGAGAACGAGAAGACCATGATAAGGGGCGTCATGGCGCCGATTGCCGCAACCATGCCGACGGCAGTCTGCATGCCGGCGCACATGAACACGCCGACGATCAGGAAGACGACAAGCGACTGGATGACGATTGCGCGGACGGACATGAATTCGGATATGAAAGCAGCTTTCATGGTGGTTGCCTTTCGGGAGGGCGCGCTTCAAGGTGTTTGCGCGCGTTGGACGGGCGTTTGCCAAGGTGCGCACCGCCTGGGATTTCGGAGCATCGGGTCGGTGCCCCCTGGTCTGCATCGAAGCGCACGGCGCCTTACGCCTGCTCGCCTGTCAGGACGAACTGCAGGTAGTCTTCGATGGTCGCCTTGTCGCACGGAATCTCAGGGAAGCGCCGTGCGAGCGTGAATCGGTCGGGCACGAGCACGTCGATACCGTAGGGACGTCGCAGAACGCGCAGGGAGTTCTGGTCGTACAGTCCGCTCGCGACAAGGCCCTCAAGTTCCGCGCTCCTGCAGCGGGCGATGCCCATCTCGTCGGTGATGACGTCCTTTTCCAGGGAGAAGACAATGCGGCCTTGGTCGATGCCCACGATCACGTCGGCAATCTTTTCCAGGTCGGTCGTGATGTGGCTGGACAGCAGGACAGCATGGTTTTCGTCCGAAACGAACGCGCGCAGGATGTCGAGCACTTCGTCGCGCGCCAAGGGGTCAAGGCCGGCGGTCGCTTCGTCAAGCAAGAGCACGTCAGGCTCATGGGCAAGCGCGCATGCGAGCTGAAGCTTCATGCCCATGCCGCGCGAGAATTCCTTGATCTTCTTGCGCGGATCGAGCTCGAAGTGTCGAAGATGCTCTTCGAACAGGTCCGCGCGCCACGTGGGGTAGGCGGCTTTCATCAGGGATCCTACCGTCTTGACGGAAAGGTCGGGGACGAACGGGCAGGTGTCCAGGACGGCGCCTATCCTGCCTTTTATGCGCTGGCAGGTTGCGGCGTCCGCGCTGATGTCGAACGGCTCTCCGAACAGCACGACGCGTCCGGCATCAAGCGGCATGAGCCCGAGGAGGGCGCGGATGGTGGTGGTCTTGCCAGCGCCGTTCGCGCCGACGAAGCCGACGATGCTGCCTGCGGGCACGCGCAAATCCACGCGGTCGAGCACGGTCTTGCTGCCGTACGTCTTGGTCAAGCCTTCGGCTCGAATAAGGTCGGTCATGGTCGTTTCCTTCTCGAAAGGGCGCGCCGAAGCGGCCCTGCAGTTTTCTTTGGATACACCCTTGCTCGTTGCACGCCCTGCGCTGTCGACAGGAGGTGCGTGCTGCCGCTTGCTGCGCAGCGGTTGCGGCAGACAGGGCAGAAGCTATTTGATGGCAGCTACTGCCCGCCGTCTTCGGCAACGAGGTCGAGCATGTCGTGCAGCTCTTGCCTTCCGACGCCGACGCTAGCTGCTTCGCGCGCTGCGCGCGAGAGCAGGTCTTCCACGTGGCGGAGGCGTTCTTCGCGCAGGAGCTCTTTGTTACCGCCTGCGACGAAGCTGCCTTTTCCCTGCACCGTCTCGATAAAGCCCTGTGCTTCCAGGTCTGCGTATGCGCGCTTGGTAGTGATGGCGCTGATGCGCAGGTCGTTGGCGAGTGCGCGGATGGAAGGGAGCTGCGTGCCCTCTTCGAGCTCGCCGGAAAGAATGAGGTCTTTCAGCTGGCGGGTTATCTGCTCGTAGATGGGCGCGTTGCTTGAGTTGGAGATGATGATGTCCACATTCGGTCCTTCCGGTCAGGACCGCCTGGCGTCCCATGCGGTCCACGGCAAAGAGCGGCGTCCCGGCCTTTGCCGAAGGGCGGAGGGCACGTTCCCCTTCGTCCTCCACGGATACTGTGTATATCCGATAAGCACAGTATATACACAGTATATACAGTTGGCAACCCCACGATTTCCTTTGATACGATGGCCTACAACGAAAGAGGAAAGGAGCGGACATGACAGTCCTGTTCGTGGAATACCCGAAATGCAGCACGTGCAAAAAGGCGAAGAAGTGGTTGGACGAACACGGGATCGACTATGTTGACCGCCACATCGTCGAAGACAATCCGCGTGCCGACGAGCTGGCGGCCTGGCAGGCGAAAAGCGGCTTGCCGGTACGGCGTTTCTTCAACACGAGCGGCATGCTCTATCGCGAGCAAGGGGTGAAAGCGCGCTTGGATGCGGGCATGAGCGACGAGGACGCGTTCGCGCTGCTTGCGGAGAACGGCATGATGGTGAAGCGCCCTCTCGTGGTGGGGGAAGACTTTGTGCTGGTGGGCTTTAAAGAGGCGGAGTGGGAGGCGACGCTGCTCTAAGGACGTCTCGCTGTTGCCCTTGAAGAAGGCGCCGAGCGCGCGTGCGGATGGGGAATCGACGCGCTTGAAGAATGCGGGAGGGTGCTGCACGGTCGGTGCGGCACCCTCCGGTGCTAGAGTTCGTCCGTATCGAGCACGATGGTGAACGGCCCGTGGTTTACGAGTGCGACGTCCATCATCGCGCCGAAGCGTCCGGTCCCCACGTGCGCAACGTCACGTCGTGCAAGGTCGGCGAAGTATTCGTAGAGCCGGTTGGCTTCGTCAGGGGCGCCCGCGTCCACAAACGACGGCCGGTTGCCTTTCTTGCAGGAAGCGAAGAGCGTGAACTGGGATATCACGAGCACTTCGCCCCCGATGTCCGTGAGCGAAAGGTTCGTTTTGCCGTTTTCGTCCGGGAAGACGCGCAGTTTCAGGATTTTCGACCAGAGCTTTTCTGCCTGGGCTTCGGTGTCGTCTTTTCCGACGCCGAGCAGGATGGCATACCCACGACCGATTTCTCCGACGGTCTGCCCGTCTATCCGCACGCTTGCTTCGGAAACGCACTGTATGACTGCGCGCATGAACGGCTCCTTTCTGCTATGTCCACGAAGCCTCAGTATAGCGTTCGGGTCGCCTCGGCTTACCGGGGCGCTTTCACCATGAGCATGCGCAGGGCTTCGCCGAACAGCCTTCCGGCGCCGATTTTGACCGCGGTGCGCACTTTCTCCGGATCGGCAACGCAGCTGCCGGCGAGCGCTTCCACGCCCCAGCGGAACAAGAACGGGGACATGACGACGCTGGGGCCGACCATGATGACGCGCGCGTTCTTTGCGAGGTCAAGCAAGCGTGGCGCAGTCTTGTTGGTGAACGTGGTGCCGGTCACGAAGAGGAAGTCGGCGGTGGGGACGACGTATTCGCATGCTGGGTCGGGCACGTCCAGCGGAGAGGTGCACGACCGTTCGAGCACGGTCAGGTCCGCCACTTCCGCAACGCGCTCGATGTGGGGGAAATGCCCGACCACGACCACCTTTTTGCCTGCATACTCCTCGCGGTAGGTCTCGAAGGCGTCGAGCTTTCGGATCGATCCGTCGGGCAGCTCGACGGGCTCTTCGTAGACAGCTCCCAGCGCGTCGAGCTTGTCCGGCTGCGCATACCAAGCGTTCAGTGCCGCGACGCCTATTGTCGCTTCGGGGAAGCTCCACGATTTCGAAAGCTCTGCTACCTCGCGCAGCTTCATGCCGCGAAGGTCCTGACGATAGGTGCGGGAGGCGCCGCCGCGCACGAGCATGGACACTCCCATGCCGCATGCTGCCTCCACATAGCACCAGTGTGACCCGAGGCAGACGTCGGTTACCTCGATGTCTTCGGTAATCCCGCCGACCAGATGGTTGTACAGTTTCCAGGGCGTGTTCGGCTCGTAGGTGCCGGGGAAGGAGATGGGGCCGGTCTTCGTGCCGGCATCGCAGCATTCTTTGTGGGACATGGAGTCGCTCCTTGCTGGCCTTGCAGGCTGCCGTGCACATTGCGCGCGTCAGCGTTCGTTTATATGTTTGAGATGAGTATAATCCGAAACGAAGGCGGCGAAACGGTGCGCGCGGTGTTTCCCGCCGAACAGAGGGCGTACTGCCCGAGAAGACAGCAGTGACAGCAGCCGACATGCTCTTTTGGCCCGATTGCGCGCATCGGACGGTGCAATGAGGCCGTGCTGGCAAAGGGACGGCAATGCCCGTCCGCGCGGTTGGGAAATAAGGTATGCTGAACCCAACGGTAGGCATGCCTGCCAGGGCTGGCGCTTTGGTAGGGGATGCCCGGTACACGCAGGGTTTCGCCCTGCGGCAGCCCCATCTTTGACGGGGCGCACAATGTGAAGGGAGACTTTGCCATGGTCGACAAGAAGGCGTTCCGCTCGTTGAGCTACGGGCTCTATATCGTGGGCGCTGCCGCAGACAGGAAGCGCGCAGGTTGCGTAGTGAACACGTTTGCCCAGGTGACTTCCGCGCCTGCGCAGGTGAGCGTCGCCATCAACAAGGAGAATTACACCACGGGCATCATCCGTGAGGCGGGCTGCTTTACGGCGGTCGCGCTGGACGAGAGCGTGCCTATGGAGATGATCGGCACGTTCGGATTCCATTCGAGCGCCGACACCGACAAGTTCGCGCAGTGGGCTTGCGCGGAGGACGAAGCGGGCATGCCGTATCCGATCGAGCATACCGCGGCGCGTTTCTCTGCACGCGTGGTCTCGGAGCTCGACCTGGGAACGCACGTGCTGTTCGTGGGCGAAGTGACGGAAGCGGAGCCTACGGGCACGGTGCCGCCTATGACCTACGCATACTACCATCAGGTCAAGGGCGGCAAAACACCGCCGAAGGCGTCGAGCTATGAAGGCCCGGCCGAAACTGCCGCCGAACCGCAGCCGTCGGCTGAAGAGGCGGCCGCCGCTCCGAAGCGCGTGGGCTGGCGTTGCATGCTGTGCGGCTACATCGAGTGGACCGACGAGCTGCCCGACGATTTCGTCTGTCCCATCTGCGGTGCGGGCAAAGACATGTTCGAGCGCATCGAGGAGTAGGGCACGGTCGTTTTTTGGCCGAAGAGTTTGGTCGGCCAGGCAAGCCTGGCGCATGCCGACATCACGATTAAAACGCCCCTTGGCTGATTCGTGCGAATCAAGCCAAGGGGCGTTTCCGTTCTTTCGGGTACGGGGCGGTTCCCGTCGTTCAACTATCCTGCCATCGTGCAGAATGCGGCGAACAGGAGCGCTTCGAAGGCTCTAGATCAGCCCGTCTGCGTCCTTGCGCATGTCGTGCTCGCGAATGACCGTGCGACGGATTTTGCCATTGACCGTCTTCGGCAGCTCGTTGACATAGTCCACGATGCGCGGGAACTTGTACGGTGCCGTGCGGTGTTTGACCCAAGTCTGCAGCTCTTTGGTGAGCGTCGTGCTGGGCTCGAACCCGGGCGCAAGGACCACGGTCGCCTTTACGGCGAAACCGCGCAGCTCGTCCGGCACGCCCGTGACGGCCACTTCACGGACCGCTTCGTGCTCGAGCATGACGCTTTCGATCTCGAAGGGGCCGATGCGGTAACCGGACGACTTGATGACGTCGTCGTTGCGGCCGACGTACCAGAAGAAGCCGTCTTCGTCGCACCAGGCAGTGTCGCCGGTGTGGTACCAGCCGTCATGGATGGCAGAGGCGGTCTTTTCCGGGTCGCGGTAGTACTCCATCATGATGCCCGCGGGGTGCGGATCCATCTTGATGCAGATTTCGCCGGTCTCGCCCGTGTTGCAGCGGGAACCGTCTTCGCGCTGGATCTCCACCGTGTACTGCGGGATGGGCTTGCCCATGGAGCCGGGCCGCGGCGTGGAGCCGGTGAGGTTTGCCACGGTAAGCGGCGTCTCGGTCTGGCCGAATCCTTCGAAGATGGTAAGCCCGGTATGCTCTTTCCAGAATTCGAACAGGTCGGGGTTGAGCGCTTCGCCGGCCGTGGTGGAATAGACAAGCGACGTCAGGTCGTGCTTGTCCACGTCGGCCTGCATCATGAGGCGGTACATGGTGGGCGGGCAGCAGAGCGTGGTCACGCGGTAGCGCGTGATGAGCCCCAAGATTTCGTCGGCGTGGAAGCGGTCGAAATCGTAGGTGAGCACGCATGCTTCCATAAGCCACTGGCCGTAGTACTTGCCCCAGACGGCCTTGCCCCAGCCGGTGTCGGCGATGGTGAAATGAAGGCCGCCGTCGCTTACGACGTTGTGCCAGTGCTTCGCGGTCGGGATGTGCGCGAGGGCGTACTTGGAGTCGTGCAGCACCATCTTCGGGTTGCCGCTCGTGCCGCTCGAGAAGTACATGAGCATGGGCTCGGCCGCCTTCGTCTCGCGGCGGGCGAAGTCTTCGGACGCTTCGCGGACGCCGGTGTTGAAGTCAAGCCAGCCAGCGCGCTCGGCAGGAGCTGCGCACACGCCGTCGGGGCCGGAGAGCTCTGCGCCGAGCGGGCCGCCGTTCTGCGCGAGGGGCTTGCCGTCCTCTCCGAATTCCGACAGGCCGCCGCCGGCGCCGTTCACGAGCATCTTCACCTGCAGCGAGGGGCAGGCATTCTCCACGGCTTCCACCACGTCAGCGATCTCGCCGCAGTCGGTGCAGACGATGGCTTTGACCTCAGCGCGGTTCAGGCGATAGTCCAGGTCGTGCTCTTTGAGCATGAACGTGGCAGGCACCATGACGGCGCCCAGCTTTGCAAGCGCGGTCGCCACGAACCAGAACTGGTAGTGACGGCGCAGGATCACCATGACCATGTCGCCATGGCCGATTCCGTGCGCGGCGAAGTAGTTCGCGGTCTTGTCAGACCAGCGCTTCATATCGCCGAAGGTGAAGAAGTGCTCTTCGCCTTCAGGGTTGCACCAGACCATGGCGGGGCGTTCGGGCTCTGCCAGCGCGATGTCGTCGACGACGTCGTAGCCGAAGTTGAAGTCTTCCGGGCAGTTGACCTGGAAGTCGGTCAGCAAGCCGTTCTCGTCATAGGCTTCCGTTACAAATTTCGAATGGATATTGCGCATGGTTCTTCCTCAGTGTTCGCAATCGGGCGGTTCAGGGTTCTGCTCAGGCAGCGTGGAGCGGTCTGGAAAAGGCAGAACGGGCATAAGAAACTACGCCCGCGCATGGCGGGCAGTGCCGTTCGCGCCGATCCGCGCTGCCTAGATAATCTCAGGACCCGGAATGGTCACGGCGAGGAAGACGCACGGCTCGCCCCCGATGGCGATCATGCCGTGGCCGCGGCTGGAATCGTAAAGGGCCACGTCTCCAGGCCCCAGCTCTTCGACATGGCTTTCGTAGGCGAAGCGCAGGCGGCCGGAAATGATGTAGTCCAGCTCGTTGCCCTGATGGCGGGAGAGGTGGATGGGCTTGTCCTGCTCCTCTTCCAGGTACGGCGCCGTGACCACGAAGGGCTCGCACAGCTTGTTCTTGAGGTAGGGCGCTTTGTGCAGGTACTCGAAGCCAGCGCGGCGCTTCACGGACAGCCCGTCGTCGGCGCGCACGATGGAGTAGCCGGCCAGGTGCGGAGACTCGCCGGTCAGCAGGTCGACCACGTCGACGCCGAGCTTTGCGGCGCACTTGGAAAGGAACGTGAAGGAGAGGTCCTGCTCCCCGCTTTCCTGCGCCTGGTATTCAGCGACGGTCCGGTCGGTGGCGTCCGCCATCTCTTGCAGCGTGAAGTCCATGTCTTCGCGCAGCGCGCGGATGCGCCGGGTGATTTCTTCGGTGTTCGGTTCCACGGTTTTCTCCTTTGACCGAAAACGGCCGGTTGAAGGTTCGCTTCGTTCGCGAACTACTCTAACCTAGATAGAATCGCTGACAAGGGCTTGCTTCCCCACCAACGTGGTGGGCGGTTGTCTGAAAAGGGGGTGGAGCCATGGAAAAGGAAAGATTTAACAGCGCCGAAACGATGGACGAGACCCCATCGAGCGAAACTGACAGCGTCGGCGACCAGGCCGAACGCAAGAGCCCCACAAGCGCCGATCCGGCGCTTTGTCCGTTTTTGGCAGCGTTGCCGCCGGTTGCGGTGGTGACGGGGCATTACGGCGTGGGAAAGACCAACCTGACGCTCAACATGGCCTTCGACCTTGCAGCGGCAGGCTTTGCCGTGACGGTGGTGGACTTGGACGTGGTGAACCCGTACTTCCGCAGCAGCGACCATGCCGAAGCGTTCGCGCAGGCGGGCATCGAATTGGTTGCGCCTTTGTACGCGGGCACCACGTTGGATTCGCCAGGCTTGAGCGGCCGCGTTTCCACGGTGGTCCAGCAGGCGTACGAGGACCCGACGCGACGTCGCGTGCTCGTGGACGCGGGCGGGGACGACGTGGGTGCCACGGCGCTCGGCCGCTTTTCCGGCGCCGTCCAGGCGGGCGATCATGCGGTGCTGTTCGTGGTGAACGAACGGCGCAACCTGACCCAGACGCCGGGCGAAGCCGCTGCCATCATGGCGGAGGTGCAAGCCAAGTCGCGCCTTTCGGTCTCGGGCGTCATAGGAAATACGCATCTGCAGACCGAAACGAGCGACCAAATTGTGTTGGAAGCGGTACCATTTTCCTGCGAGGTCGCACGGAGCGCCGACGTGCCGCTGTGGGCCCTGACGGCGCCGAGATGGCTGGCGGGCTCTTTCGGAGACGACGCCTGGCGTGCGGCAGCGGAGAAAACGGAGTACGGAATCTATCCCGTGGACGTGCGCGTGTGCACCCCGTGGGATTCGGCACGGTAGAAAGGGGAGGCAATGCCACGGATCATCGTCGATGACACGTACTGCAAGGGCTGCGGGCTGTGCGTAGACGCGTGCCCCCAGGACATCATCGAACTTGACCACGACACCATCACCGCCAAGGGCTACCACCCGGCGAAGCTGGTGGACGAGGAGAAATGCACGGGCTGTTCGTCGTGCGCGACCATGTGCCCGGACGCTGCGATAACGGTTGAGAGGTAACTATGAGCGAGAAAGTCTTGATGAAGGGCAACGAGGCCCTGGCGGAGTCCGCCATCCGCGCCGGCTGCCGCTTCTTCTTCGGATATCCCATCACGCCCCAAACGGAGCTTGCCGCCTACATGTCCAAGCGCATGCCGAAAGAGGGCGGCACCTACCTGCAGGCTGAGAGCGAGATTGCGGCCATCAACATGGTCTACGGCGCCTCTGCCGCAGGTGCGCGCGTTATGACCTCGTCTTCCAGCCCGGGCATTTCGCTCAAGACAGAGGGCATCTCCTACATGATCGGCGCGGACTTGCCGGGCGTCATCATCAACGTCCAGCGTGGCGGCCCAGGCCTGGGCGGCATTCAGCCTTCCCAGTCCGACTACTGGCAGGCGACCCGCGCGCTCGGTCACGGCGACGGCCAGATCATCGTGCTCGCGCCGTCCACCGTTCAGGAGATGGCCGACCTCGCCTACGGTGCGTTCGATCTGGCAGACCAATACCGCACGCCGGTCATGATCTTGGCGGACGGCATGCTCGGCCAGATGATGGAGCCGGTCGTTCTCCCCGAGCGCCGCGACAGCCTGCCGGAGAAGCCGTGGGCGGTCACCGGCCATAAGGGGCAGCGTCCGCATAACGTCGTGAACTCGCTGTACCTGACGGCGGACGAACTGGAGCGCCTGAACATCGAGCGCTTCGAGCGCTACGAGGTCATCAAGCGCGACGAGCAGCGTGCCGAATGCGTGATGACCGAAGATGCCGACATCGTGCTTGTGGCGTTCGGCGCCTCTTCGCGCATTGCCCGCAGTGCGGTGGTCCATGCGCGCGAGAAGGGCATCAAGGCGGGCCTGATCAGGCCTATCACGCTGTGGCCTTTCCCGAAGGACGCGATCGAGGCCACGGTGGGCACGGCGAAGGCCTACCTGTCCGTGGAGATGAACATGGGCCAGATGGTCGACGACGTGCGCCTGGTCGTCGACGGCCGCACGCCGGTCGAATTCTACGGCCGCACGGGCGGCGTCATCCCGACGCCTGCCGAAGTGCTGGCGAAGATCGAAGAGATGAACGCTGAGCTGAGCGCGAAGGGAGGGGAGTAAGCCATGGCAGAGGACCGCAAGATCATCTATCAGCGCCCGCATGCGCTGCTGCCCGTGAACACGAACTACTGCCCCGGCTGCCCGCACGGCATCGTCGTGCGCACGGTCGCCGAGGTTTTGGACGAGCTGGGCATCGAAGGGAAGACCGTCGGCGTCGCGCCGGTCGGGTGCGCCGTCATGGCCTATGACTTCTTCGGCTGCGACATGATCGAGGCTGCGCACGGTCGCGCTCCGGCGGTCGCGACGGGCTGCAAGCGCGCCAACCCGGACAACGTCGTTTTCGCCTACCAGGGCGACGGCGACCTGGCGAGCATCGGCATGGCAGAAACGGTGCATGCGGCCACGCGCGGCGAGAACATCACCGTCATTTTCATCAACAACGCCATCTACGGCATGACCGGTGGCCAGATGGCGCCGACCAGCCTGCCGAACCAGGTGACGCAGACCTCCCCGTACGGTCGCGACGTCTCCACGGCGGGCTACCCCATCCGCGTGTGCGAGCTGCTCTCCACGCTGGACGGCGTGGCGCTGGCCCAGCGCGTTACGGTGGACACGCCGAAGAACGTGCGCGCCGCGAAGCGCGCCATCAAGAAGGCGTTCCAGTACCAGATGGACGGCGTGGGCTATTCCATCATCGAGGTCGTCTCCACGTGCCCCACGAACTGGGGTCTCGCGCCGCAAGAGGCGTTCGAGTGGATGCGCACCAACATGCTGCCGTACTACCCGCTCGGCGTGTTCCGCGACGTTCTGGCAGAAGGCCATGAGAGCGTTGCCGAGGCGGCCATCGAGCGCGCGGGCGACTGCCCGATCGTGACGGAAGGGGGCAAATAATGGGCGCGACTCACAACATCCTGCTTGCCGGCTTCGGCGGCCAGGGCGTCCTGTTCGCCGGCAAGGTCATCGCGACTGCGGGCCTGATCGAAAACCGCGAGCTGTCGTGGCTGCCCTCCTATGGTCCTGAGATGCGCGGCGGTACGGCGAACTGCAGTGTCGTCCTTTCCGACGAGCCGATCGGCAGCCCGCTAGTGACCGCGCCAAGCGAGCTCATCGTCATGAACCAGCCTTCGTTCGACAAATTCTGCAACGCGGTGGTTCCGGGCGGCGTGATCGTGGCGGATGCCACGCTCGTACCGAACACGGCCGGGATCGAAGGCGTGAAGCTGTGCTGCATTCCTGCTACCCAGATGGCGGAAGAGGCGGGCCTGAAGGGCCTGGCGAACATCATCTGCGTCGGCAAGCTCTTCGCTGAAGTGGGCTTCTGCGACAAGGAGACGCTCTTCGCCGCTATCGACAAGTGCGTCCCGCCCCGCAAGGCCGCTATGATCGAGAAGAACAAGCAGGCGCTCGAAATCGGCATGAACGCCTAGGAGTTCAACAGGGAAACGCTCGCGAGCCCGGGAGGAGCGCACACGCGCTCATCCCGGGCTTTCGACATGCGAGCGCTCGCGGCCCAGGACGGGCAGGGCACTGCGCCGTGCTCAAACAGTCCTGAGGTCGCGCGAACATGCCGGGAACGGCATGTTCGGCTCCTGCGGAACTGCGCGCGGTCGCAGTGCCCTGCCCGCCCCGGGCTCGGAGGATTCTTTGGAATCGACGGAGACAGGCTTCGTTCTTCCGTGATGAGGGCTCTGGGTGCAAGCGCGTGCGTTCAAGCCTCAAGAAGACGAGCATTGTGGCCTAGGAGGGTGCAACCGTGCGGGCTGCGGGATCGGGCCGGGGGCGTGACCGCGCGCAGTTCCGCACGAGCCAAACGCGCCAGTGGCGCGTTTGTGCGAGCTCAGGACTGTTTGAGCACGGCACGCCCCCGGCCCGACCCCGCAGCGGGCGAAGGCGCGCATCGCAAGCAAGAGCGAGCATGCTACACTGCCCGCATTGAACGCGGGCGTATGACGAAAGGAACGCAATGACGAACGCATTCAAAGAGATCGGGCTTCGCATCCAGGGCCTGCGCGAGGCGTGCGACGTCACGCGCGAAGAGATGGCGGCCGAGCTCGAGGTTCCGGTCGAAACGTACATCGAGTGGGAAGAAACCGGCTCTGACGTGCCGATTTCCGCCATCTACCATCTGGCGCGCAAATTCGGCGTAGAGTTCACCGAAATCCTGACGGGCACGGCGGCCAAGCTCAACACGTACCATGTGGTCCGCGCGGGCGAAGGCGTTGAGGTCGACCGCTATCCGGGCTATTACTTCGAGGATCTGGCCTGGCGTTTCGCCGACAAGATCATGCAGCCGCTGCTGGTCATCCTCGACCCCAGCGACGAGCCGGCGAAGTTGGTCACCCACGGCGGACAGGAATTCAACCTGGTGCTCGAGGGAACCGTTGTCGTCGTGTGGGGCGACCGCGAATTCCACCTAGGACCGGGCGACAGCATCTACTTCAACCCGCAGATGCCGCACGGCCAGCGCTGCGGCAGTGACGTCCCTGCAAAGTTCGTGACCATCATTGCCGAATAGTCGGTTCCGCCGGTTTGCCGACCGGCGGAGCTGCTCGACGCTGCGAAGCGTTCGGATATCCCATCTTGCCGTGCTTCCGAAGGCTCGCGTAGCGAAATACGCTTCGCTTTCGGAATCTTGTCAACCTGAGGCACCGGGACGCTTCTCGCTGGCGTTGCGAACGACCTGTGAGCTCATGAAATCGAAAGGCAGCCATGGACTATATCCTGAAGAAATACTGCCCGCGTATCGAGTTCGACTCGTACGAGGACTTTTACGAGAACTTCCAGATCAACGTGCCGAACGACTTCAACTTCGCCTACGACGTCGTGGACGAATGGGCGCGCGTTGACCAGGGGAAGATTGCCCTTATCTGGTGCGACGACCACGGCAATGAGCGCACCTTCACCTTTGCCGACATTTCGCGCCTGTCCAACCGGGTGGCGAACTCTTATAAGGCGATGGGCATCGGCAAAGGCGACGTGGTGCTGTGCATCCTGCGCCGTCGCTGGGAGTACTGGGTGAACGCCATGGCCCTGTGCAAGCTCGGCGCTATCATCATTCCCGCCACGCTGCAGTTGACGAAGAAGGACATCGTCTACCGCTGCCAGTCGGCAGAGGTGAAGGCGGTCGTCTGCGTGGACGACGACTACGTGTGCGAACAGGTGTCGAATGCGCTGCCGGACTGCCCGAGCGTGCAGTACCGCATCCTGGCTGCAGGCCGCCGCGAGGGGTGGATTGCCTTCGACGATCTGCTGGAGCAGGGGTCCGAAGAGTGGGAACGCCCCACGGGCGAGGCTGCTACCACGAGCAAGGACATCATGCTCATCTACTTCACGAGCGGCACGACCGGCATGGCGAAGGCGGTCGAGCACAATTTCGCGCATCCGCTGGGGCATATCCTGACGGCGCGCTATTGGCAGCAGGTCAAAGAGAACAAGCTGCACATGAGCGTGACGGATTCCGGCTGGGCGAAGTTCGGCTGGGGCAAGATCTACGGTCAGTGGATTTGCGGCGCCATCATCTTCTGCTATGACATGGACAAGTTCATCCCGACGAAGCTGCTGCAGCACATGCAGGACTACAAGCTCACGACGTTCTGCGCGCCGCCCACCATGTACCGCTTCATGCTGCAGGAGGACGTTGCTTCCTACGACCTGAGCTCTATCGAAAACTTCGCGACGGCGGGCGAGCCGCTCAATGCCGAGGTCACCCTTGCGTGGGAGCGCTTGACGGGCAAGAAGATTCGCGAGGGCTTCGGCCAGACCGAAGGCCCCGTGCTTTTGGCCACGTACCCGTGGATCGAGCCGCGTCCCGGCTCCATGGGCAAGCCTTCTCCGCTGCTGCACATCCGCCTGCTCGACGAGAACGGCTGGCCGGTGGAAGACGGCGAGGAAGGGGCCATTTGCGTGACGGGCCTCAAGGAGGCGTACCCGCCGGGCCTGTTCGTCGGCTACTACAAGGACGAAGAGCGCACGCGCAACGCCGTGGGCGGCGAATACTACAACCTGCACGACATGGCCTGGCGCGACTCCGACGGCTATTACTTCTTCGTCGGCCGCAACGACGATGTCATCAAGTGCAGCGGTTACCGCATTGGCCCCTTTGAGGTAGAGAGCGCGCTTATCGAGCATCCTGCGGTCGTGGAGTGCGCGGTCACAGCGGCACCCGACCCGATCCGCGGTATGGTCGTCAAGGCAACGGTCGTGCTTGCGCGCGGCTGGACGCCGTCCGACACGCTCGTAAAAGAGCTGCAGACCCACGTCAAAAAGACCACGGCGCCGTACAAGTACCCGCGCATTGTGGAGTTCGTGGACGAGCTGCCCAAAACGGTCGGCGGCAAGATTAAGCGCAAGCAAATCCGCATGGCCGACGGCATGGAGGAATAGAAGTTCCGCCGACCTGCCGATCGGCGGAACCGCCCGACGCTGCGAAGCGTTCTGATGCCGAACTTCGCCATTCAGCGGGACTGCAGCCGGATTGAAACCGGCTGCAGTCCCGTTTTGTGTCTTTTCGGCGCTGATCCTCTTCTCATTCAAGGGAGGCGCATGTCTTTTGCGTTGCGACTAGGATGCGCAGGTCCGTGAAACCATGCTGGCGCACTTCGTGGCTTTGCCTGTCGGCTGCACGCTTGCGGGCTTGCGGAACCCTGCAACGGCTTTCGCTCCCTGTTTGCCGCATTGGTGCGCTCTCAGAAAGGTATAGCGACCTGATGTGGTACTTTAATGCCCGACGACATCGCTTCGCGAGGTAGAAAGGACCATGCGCATGCGGTTTTTCGAGCGAATCATGAACAAGCTCATCTTGGCGAAGATGGCAAAAGGAGGGCAGATCTCTCTCTGCGTCATCAAGGAGAACAGCAAAAAGCCTAAAACCTTCAACCACGACCTTCTCTTTCGCCTGTTGAAAGACAACGCGAACACCGAATACGGTAAAAAGTACGGGTTCGGCGAAATCACGACGCTCGAAGAGTTCAAGGCGCGCGTGCCGTTTTCCACTTACGACGATTATGCCCCCTACATTGAGCGCATGATCGACAACGACGAAAAAGACCTCATTACCGCGTATCCTATCGTGCACTATGCGGTGAGTTCGGGCAGCGTGGGCGTTCCGAAGCGCATTCCTGTATCTCGCGAGACGCTCGACCACTACAATCTCAATTCCTCGAACCGCTACTTCGCCCACGCCGACGAGGCGTACCGCGCCGCGCATCTGGCCCGACCTGTGCAGCGTGGGCTCTATCGGCGCGGGCGGCTTCATCGGCCACACCGAGCGCATGCGCGCGTTCCTGGGTCCTGATGTGCGCATCGACTTTATGGCCTACGCGGCGTCAGAGGCGCTCATGGCGGTGGCTCCGGTCGACGACAAGCCGGAATACGTGCTGCTCCCTGATTCGTGCTTCTACGAATTCGTGCCGATGGACTCCGACGACGAGGAGACGACCTACACCATCGACCAGCTGGAGACAGGCCGCGACTACGAGATCATCATCACGAACCTGAGCGGTTTCTACCGTTACCGCATCAAGGACGTCATCCGCGTGCTGGGGTGGTACGGCAACCTGCCGCTTGTGGCGTTCGTCTACCGCAAGAACCAGATGCTTTCCATTGCGGGCGAAAAGACCAACGACGAGGCTGTGCTGTGGTCGGTGCAGCAAACTTGCCGCGTTCGTGGTCTCGGGCGGTTTCGATATCGCTTTTGTCGGCCGGATGTGCCTTGTGCTCGCGGTGCTCTATCTGGTGGGCTACGGCACGACGGGCTTCGTGAACAAAGGCTGCGTGCGCGTGGCCGAAACGCTTGCGCGCTCGTACCGCATGCGCATGCAGCGCAAACTGAACAAACTGCCTATCGGCTACCTGGATCGCCATCCTGCCGGCGACATCCAGGCGCGCGCGACCGACAATGTCACGACGGCGGCGAGCATGCTGGAGTCCACGGCCGTCACGCTCGTAGAGCAGTTCACGCTGCTTGCGGCCGTGCTCGTCATGATGCTCGTGACGGACTGGCGCCTGACGCTTATCTACGTGGTCACGCTGCCGCTCACGATGGTGATCACCTTGGGCATCTCGAAGGTCGCGCAGCGGGAGTTCAAAAAGCAGATGGTCGTGAACGGCGATTTGGCATCGCTCGTCTCCGACACGTACGCGAACCATCAGGCCGTGAAGGCGTTCTCGTGCGAGGCGGTCAAGGAATCCCAGTTCGACGAAATCAACGGCAAGTTCTTCCGTTCGTACGTGAAATCGCGCTTCATTTCCGGCTTCGTGATTCCTTTGAGCGTGCTTTTGAGCAACTTCTCCTACATTGCGCTCTGCGTCGTGGGCGGCGTCATGATGGTGGGCGGACAGCTCACGATTGGTGAATTCCAGGCGTTCATCTTCTACGGCAACATGGTAAGCACGCCGCTGTCCACCCTGGCGAGCGCCATGACGAACATGCAGAACGGCCTGG
>CHCFC05602__coassemble_427_pt1 | contig 20752 bp, 17 predicted proteins | sample CHCFC05602__metabat2_low_PE_036 | metagenome-assembled genome bin CHCFC05602 | reverse complement strand
GGAAAGGGGATATGAGTGCGATTCGGTAGTACATATATCCTCTGATTCGAATTGGCAATGGGGTCATTATAGAGCAAGACGGATATGAAGCAGCACTGCTGCAAAACCTCGAGTGCCATGGCGGGGATGAAGGCTTTGTCGTGCGGAGTTCGATGGGCTTGTTTGACCAAAAGTGTACGAACGTTATATCCTACTCGATTAACGCAAACATAAAGCGTTCGAACGCCACGAGAAGGGTACTCGTTATGATGTTGTTTTCTTTCGGCACGTCTGTGCGTCGTGCTGTTTTTCTCGCAATTAGTGCGTCAGTTTTCGCGCTTGCGCTCATGCTTGCATTCGCTGCTCCTGCAGGGGCGTTGCCGGGCGTTCTGCGATCTGAGTCCGCGGGCCCGCAGGATGACGGCACTGCTCAGGTGGCGCCGCATGAAGCTTCTGCTACTGCGCGTGCTGCGGTTGATGACGCCTATTGGGCATGGCCGCTTCCTTCGGTCGGCACGGACCATATCAGCCAGGGCTTCGAAGGCCATGGTGCGCTGGATATCTGGGAAGTTGAAGGGGCGCCTATCGTTGCCTCCCGTTCCGGTGTGGTGAGCTCGGTAGAAACCACTGACTACCTGGACGGTTACGGCATCTGTGTCGTTCTCTATCACCACGACGGTACCTCTTCGCTCTATGCGCATATGTCGTCTCGCATCGTAGAGCCCGGTCAGGAGGTTCAGGCGGGGCAGGTGCTCGGCTACGTGGGCAGCACGGGCTGGTCGACCGGTCCGCATCTGCACTTCGAGATTATCACGGGTACGGTCCTGGGCTGGATTTGGGATGGTGTCGAGGTCAATCCGTATCCCTACATCGTGACCGACGGCGTGCCGAATGCGGTCGTTGCCGAGCCGCTGGAAGAGAACAGCTATTGGGACGTGGACTATAACGACCCGGCATGCTGGTATGCGCCTTTCGTGAAACAAGTGACCGAGATGAACCTTATGGCGGGCACGAATGGCTATTTCCGTCCTGAAGACCATATCAGTCGTGGGGAAGTGCTCACGGTTCTTTACCGTGCTGCGACCGATGCGAGCGCTTCCGATGCTCCTGCCCATGTCAATACCACACCGTTCGTGGACAACACGACCGGCCAGTTCTATACCGCGGCTGTCAACTGGGCGTACGAAGTTGGCATTTTGACTCCAGGTGGAACAGAAGCGCGCCCTGACGATTTGATCACGCGCGAAGAGCTGGCTACCTTCATTCACCGTTATGCGCAGAATGTCCGGTATGCGACCGCGTGGGCCGATCCGTCCATTCTGGATTCGGCCGTCGACTCGTATGAAGTTTCCGGTTGGGCGCGCCCGGCAATGGCGTGGACCTCATCGGTGAACATCCTTTCTGGCCGTGGGCAAAGCGACGGCACGACGGCTTTGGCGCCGAAGGATGCGGCAACGCGTGCAGAAATGGCGAAGATTATCGTCACGACGATTCAGACGGTAGGCTAAGCCAGAAAGGCTTTTACGGCAGCAAGAATATGGGCGGTCGGGGCGCGCTCCCCGACCGCCCATATTTGTCATGGGCCAGCAGGGTACAATAGCGACGACAGCGGCATCGGGAGGCGATGGGAGGATGCCATGCATCGGTCAAGAATGAAACGCGTGCTCGCCTGGTGCTGCGCGCTTGCTTTGGTATGCGGGGGAGTCCCTGCCGTTGCCGGAGCAGAGCCGCTGGGCGAAGCCTCTCCGAACGCTGTTGAGGTCGTTTCTGGCGCGCTCTCCGATTCGGCCGCCAGCGAACAAACTGCAAGCACGCCCGTTGAAGCCCCGCAGCGTGCGGAGAATTCCGCCGCAGGGAGGCACGACGGCTTCAATGTGGGCAAGACCGCAGCTGAATCTTTCGCGCGTGCGGCAGACGAAGGCGCCGCTGCCCCGAACGAGCTCATCGTGGTGCGCGAAGACGCTGCCAGCGCCGTTTCCCGGGAGCTCGATGGCAACAACGCCAGCACGAACGTTGGAGCCACTTCCAGCTCAGACGCCCATGCCATCGCCGCTGCAGACGCCGCCTTCGCAGAAGACCTGCTTCCGCACGCCCGCAGCATCGACGAAGACGCCGAAGTCGAGCGCCTTTCGGACGACGCCTACCTCGTGCGCACGGACTCGGCGGAAGATGCCGAGCGCCTGGCAGCCGACCTTTCGCAAAAGGACGGCATTGCCTACGTGCAGCCTAACTATATATATGAGATGCCCGAAAACCTGGCCGAAGGGGACGACTTCGCAAGTTCGGTCGGCACGGGCATCGCTTGCACGCCCGACACGGCGGGCGCCGCCGCGACCTCGCGCACAACTTCGGTGAACGACCCGCTCTGGTCGCGCCAATCCTACCTTTCTGCGGTCGGTTTCGCCGACGCGTGGGACACCGTGCGCACGGCGGGCACGGTCTCTGTCGCTGTGTTGGACAGTACCGCGAACACAGCTCACGAAGACCTGGTGGGCGTATTGGACGAAGCGCACGGTTGGGACGCGGCCGCGCGCGCTCCGTACGGCACCACGCCCGCGAGCAACCACGGTACGGAGGTGGTCGGCATTCTCGCGGCTGCGTGCGACAACGGACGCGGCATCGCAGGCGCGAGCTACGGTGCGAACATCGTGCCGATTAACGTGTATTCCTCGAGCGGCTCCCGGCTGACCACGACCACGTCCGTTCTGCTGCGCGCGATGGAGCACGTGTTCGCAGTGGCGCAGGAGAACCCGGAGCTCAACTTGCGCGTCGTGAACCTGAGCCTTGGCGGATACGGCGACGGCGGCTCGGGCGATATGGACCGCGCCTTCAAGGATTCGGTCACCGAAGCGGTGGAAGAGCACGATATGGTCGTGGTCGCCGCAGGTGGGAATGAGAACACAGACCGCGTCAGCTGGCCGGCAGACTGGGGGGAAGTCGTGTCGGTCGTTTCGGTGGACGAATCGCTTACCGGCCGTGCGGGCTTTTCGGATTACAACGAGTACAAGGACATTGCCGCGCCGGGCGAAGCGCTCTACGCGCCGACTGCGCGTTCGAACAGCGACTACACGACATGCAAAGGCACGTCGTTTTCCACGCCCATCGTGTCCGCTGCCTTTGCTCTCCTGTTCGCGGCCGACGGGACGCTTTCGGCCAGCGAAGCGACCAGCCTGCTGTGCGAAACGGCGGACGACCTGGGTGCTCCCGGACGCGACGATGAATTCGGCTGGGGTCTACTGGACGTGGACGAAGCGGTCGAAGCGGCATGGGGCGGCGCGGCCTCTCCTTCGCGGGCATTCCGCGACGTGGACCAGAACGCCTGGTACCAGACGCCGGTTGCCTATATCGACACGGTCGTGTGCACCGACCTTATGCAGGGGTACGGCGGACTGTTCCGTCCGGACGAAGGCATGACTCGCGCAGAGATGTTCACGGTCATCTATCGCGCTGCCCATGCGGGCGAAGCGAACGTTGCCGGAGAGCCGGTCGAAAACACCTCGCCGTTCACGGACAGCGAAGACGGCCAGTTCTACACCGCCGCCATAAACTGGGCATCCGAAGTGGGTATAGCGCAGGGCAGCGACGGTCTTATTCGGCCGAACGACCAGGTCACGCGCGAAGAGCTCGCTACGCTCATGGCGCGCTATGCAAAGCTTGCGACTGGCGTGCCCGCGGAAGGTGCGCCCGCATCAATCGGCAGTATCGCCGACGCTTCCACGGTCAGCACGTGGGCGCTCTCGTCTGTCGCATGGGCATTCGAGAAAGGCATCATGACCGGTCGCGTCTACGCTGACGGCACGGTGCTTCTTGCGCCCGGGGACGCCGTCACGCGCGCCGAAGCTGCGAAAATCCTCGTCGAGACGACCGCCTTGTTCTAGCATGCGGACAAAACCGCACGCCTGACCGCCTGCGCACCCTTCAGCAAGCTGTCCTGAGCAGCAAGCCTATTCGTGTGCAGCGTGTGAATCCTTGCGCCCCTTAACGCCGCCTTCACATTCGAGGAGCATTTTAAAAAGGGAAGAGAACGAAAAACGACGCATAAACGCAGGAGCCAGCACATGAGGTTTGACACGAGCCAATTCCCTTTGATTTCCGAAACCACGAGCTTCCATTTCGTCGACACGCGCATGAGCGAACAGGAGCTCAAGGCGCGCCATCGCCGCGAGACTGCAAAGAACATCGCTATCGCCTGCGTCATCGTTGCGGTATTTGCGCTGGTCATTTCCTGCTTGCGCACGACGGGCCTTTCCCTGCTGTAAAGCGCCTCTGTCATTCCGAGCCTTGCCGCAAGCGCGTTTCGCCGGGGATTTTGCTACTATAAACAGGACTAAAATCGGCGTTCGCACAGGGTGCGGACAGCGCGGCGAGAGGTCGAGCGGGGAGAAGCCATTCCGCCTTGAACGGGCGGTCTTCGGTTCGCGTCCTGTCCCGGCAAAGGTCGGCGCGCGCAAGACGAAAGGAATGGCCATGCCCGATCGCACCGTCGAAGAAGAGATCAACGAAGTTCCCGAAATCGACGAGACGCTGGAAAGCGTCCTGGTCTACGCGCTCGAAGAGGCGCGCGAGAAGATGTCGTCGGGCGGTGACGTCGTCCCGTTCACGGCGCTCGTGGTGAAAGAGAACCTGTTCATCGAAACCCATCCGGGCGAATCCGCCGAAGCCTGCTTCGCAGCGGCGCGCCACACGGTCGAAGGCGCGCGCGGCGCGGGCGCGTACGCATTCTGCTACGACGGCTACGTGGACACGGACGCGGGCCAGCAGGACGCGCTCATCGCCGAAGGCGGCATTCCGGGGGAGCCTGATGGCGTGGCCGTCGCTCTGCTGTACAAAATCGAAGGCGACACGCTGACGTTCGAAGACGACCCGGCCTACGTCGGTCCGGCGCCGAACTTCATGGAGAAGCTGAAGGAGCCGACGGACGAAGACGTCGCTGCATTCGAAGCTGCGAACGAAGACAAGTTCGAGGCGGGGGACGAAGAGGAATAGCTCCGGTCGCCTAGCCGAATCGAACCGCCTCTCCTTTCCTGGGCATAGGATGAAAGTCCAAGAGAGGGGAGGCTTTCTTGTTTCGGCAGCCGTGGTGCGCGCACGCTGTGTTTTCACAAGGGCCACGCTGTTAAAGCGTTCGGCCGAGGCGCAGATCTTTCTGCGCTGATGTGTCCAGCCGGACGCGTGCAGGGGCGTTGAATGCGCTCTTTGTGGAAAGCGCGCAAGACCTGGGTGGACTTTCGGACGGAAACCGATGCGAAAGGCGGTGGGATGCGCCTGCCATCCTAGGGTGGGATTGCGCAGGAAGCGCAAGACGGGCAACATGCCAGAGCCAGAGCCAGAGCCAGAGCCAGAGCCAGAGCCGAAGCCGAAGCCGAAGCCGAAGCCCGACCATCCCCGCTTCTTGTTTCGCCGTTGCGCTCCTCTGCCAGGCGCGTCGACGGAACAGAGTGCGCAAACGCCGCAAACGGCGGGCTGTGTCGACGTGCGAATGTGGCCTTCGCGTGAAACGTCGAAATAGTCTGCCATGCTGCCGGGTTGGTCTGGTACTCTAGGCAAGTTGTAATTTTCCTGCTTCGGGTGCTCGCCTTCATCCATGCCCGAAGCCGCGAGTCCAAAGGAGGTGAGCTGATGAAGGCTTACGAACTGCTGTTCTTTGTCGCTCCGACTATCGATGAGGAATCTCGTCTTGCGACCATGAAGCGCATCGAGACCACCGTCGCCGCTGGCCAGGGTGTCATCGACAACGTCGAGGACTGGGGCAAGCGCAAGCTGGCTTACGAGATCAACGGTCTGACCGAAGGTGATTACACCCTCATCGACTTCCATGCCGATCCCGCAAACATTGCCGAGCTCGATCGCGTGCTGCGTATCACCGACGCCGTTGAGCGTCACATGATCGTCCGCCGCACCGACCGCGACTAAGGCACCGGAAAGGGACGTTCGTCGTCCCTGCGCATGAGAAGAGGTAGACAGTATGAGCATCAACCGTGTCATTATCAGCGGAAACCTGACGCGAGACCCCGATCTTCGTCAGACTGCAAGCGGTATGCCGGTGTTGGGACTGGGCGTTGCGGTGAACGACCGCCGCAAGAACCAGACGACTGGCGAATGGGAGGACTACCCGAACTTCATCGACTGCACGATGTTCGGTGCGCGCGCTGAGGCGCTGTCCCGCTATCTTTCGAAGGGCACGAAAGTGGCCATCGAGGGCAAGCTCCGTTGGAGCCAGTGGGAACGCGACGGCCAGAAGCGCAGCAAGATCGAGGTCATCGTGGACGAACTGGAGTTCATGTCCAGCCGCAACAGCGGCCAGGACCAGGGCCACTCCTTCGGCGCTCCTTCGAGCTACGCCGCACCGTCCTATGGCACTCCGGCCCCTGCCCCCATGCAGGCCGCGCCGGCGGTAGATGCCTCTATCTACGACGAAGACATTCCGTTCTGATTCGAAAGAGGTCACACATGGCAGATTATGCAAAGCAGCCTCGCCGTAAGTACTGCCAGTTCTGCAAAGAGGACGCCCAGTACATCGACTACAAAGATACGCAGATGCTGCGCAAATACGTTACCGACCGTGGCAAGATCAAGCCGCGCCGCGTTACGGGCGCCTGCACGCAGCACCAGCGCGACATCGCGAACGCTGTCAAGCGCGCTCGCGAGATGGCGCTGATGCCGTATGCCGTCCCCGCTGTGAGCGGCCGTGGCGATCGCCGCAACCGTTAGTCCAGGGAGGTAGAGACATGAAGGTTATTCTGCTCCAGGAACTGAGGGGCCGCGGCGGCGAAGGCGACGTCATCACCGTTGCCGACGGCTTCGCGAACAACTACCTGCTCCGTCAGGGCATTGCCGTCCGCGCGACCAAGGGCGAGCTCAAGCAGCTCGAGCAGCGTCGTGGCGCCATCGCCAAGCGCGAGGAGAAGCGCATCGCCGACGCCGAGGCTCTGAAGGCCCAGCTCGACAGCACCGTGGTGCCGATCGAGGCTCAGGTTGGCGAAGAGGGCGTGCTGTTCGGCTCCGTCACCGCTCCCATCATCGCCGATGCTATCCAGGCTACGCTGGGCGTCGAGGTCGACCGCAAGCGCATCGAGCTCAAGAACCCGATTAAGACCGCGGGCGAGCACGAAGTCGCTATCTCGCTGTACCGCGAGATCAAGGCGATCGTGAAGCTGAACGTCCAGTCCGCCGAGGGTCTGGCCGCCGAAGCCGAGACTGAGGTCGAGGCCGAGGAAGAGGCTCCGGTTGTCGAGGAAGCAGCTGTCGAGGCTGAAGAAGAGACGACCGAAGAAGCCGCCGAATAGCTCCACGCTGTTCGAAAGGTTTCTTTCCCTTTAGCATAAAACGACCCCGCTCGGTCGCTCCGAGCGGGGTCGTGCTTTTTCGAGGCTCGGCAAAGCGAAGTGGGCGCGCAATGCGCAACGAGAGGCGTGCATGTCCGCGGCGCCCTGTACTTCGCCCTGAGGTCCAGGAGGGAAGGGCCGCGCACTGCATCCAGTCTCTTTCGGTATACTGACAGGGCGTGCAGGCGTGGTGCGCATGCAGCAGCCTGCCCAAAAGCGGCCGCCGTCGCACGATGATACGGGAGGAAAGATGGCACCAAGCACCGACAACCGGAATGCGCGCAACGCCGACTTCGTGGACGAAGCGGGCGAGCGCCGTTCGCTTCCTCAGAACATCGAAGCGGAGAAGTCCGTCCTGGCGGCGAGCATGCTCAACGCTGACGCGCTGACCGAAATCATGACGCGCATCAAGCCGGAAAACTTCTTCCGCCCGTCGCACCGCATCATCTACGAGGCCATGTGCGACCTGAACTACCGCAGCATTCCGGTGGACCCCATCCAGCTTGCGGACACGCTGCAAGCAAAAGGCCAGCTGGAGGCCGCGGGCGGGCGTGCGTATCTCGCCGAGCTTGCGGACAACACGTTCGCGCTCACCAACTGGTCGAACCATGCGGACATCGTCAAGCGTACCGCCATCCTGCGCGAGCTCATCTATGCGTCCGCGGAAATCCGCGCATTGGCCTACGATGCCCCGGACGACCTCAACGTCGTCGTGGAAGAGGCGGAAAAGACGCTGTTCAACGTCACGGAAAAGCGTGTCAGCTCCGACTTCACCAAAATGGACAATCTGCTTAACAGCGCCATGGAGGAGATTACCCAGCTGGCGCAGCAGCAGACGCACATGGCGGGCGTGCCGAGCGGCTTCAAGGACCTTGACGACCTCTTTGGCGGCTTCCGCGGCGGAGACCTGGTCATCCTGGCGGCACGCCCGGGCGTTGGCAAAACGTCGTTCGCGCTGAACCTTGCGGTGAACGCGGCGAAGGCAGGCACGACCGTCGCTTTCCTGTCGTTGGAAATGTCCGCGTCCCAGCTCGTGCAGCGTATCTTGTGCTCGGAAGCGCGCGTGAACCTGGGCAACGTGCGCCAGGGTCGCATGACGGACTCCGACTGGATGGCCATTATCGAAGCATCGAACACCCTGTACAACCTCGACATGTACATCGACGACACCCCGGCGCTTTCTATCCTTGAGTTGCGCGCAAAAGCGCGTCGCGAGCTGCGCAGCAAGGAAAAAGGCCTGATCGTCGTCGACTATTTGCAGCTCATGCAGCCGCCGCGCTCGCGCGCTGACGGCAACCGCGCCGTCGAGGTCGGCGAAATCTCCCGCGGCTTGAAGGTGCTCGCAAAAGAAATGGACATGCCGGTCATCGCCCTTTCGCAGCTCTCTCGTGCGGTGGAGATGCGTGGCAAAAAGCGTCCGATGCTTTCCGACCTGCGCGAATCCGGCTCCATCGAGCAGGACGCCGACATCGTCATGTTCATCGACCGCAGTATGGACGAAATGGAGGCGGAGCAGGACGGCCGTCCCGACCTGGGCACGGCAGAGATCATCGTCGCAAAACACCGCAATGGTCCCACCCGCGATATCACGCTTTCCTTCTCCGCCGAGCACACCCGCTTCATGAACTTCATCGACGAAGCGTATGTTCCGGCGCCCTAACGGGCGCCGGAACAACCCGACGCTGCGGGCTTCTCTGGCGGTCCTTGCGAGCGGAAGATGGCTTACGCACTGAGCGCATCGATGGTGATAAGCTCGCGCAAGCGCTCTGCCCTTGTCTGCCCGTGCTGTTGGGCTTTGCGATCGAAAGCGTCAGCGATGGATTCCGGAACCCTGCCAGAGACGATTTTTGTCGGCTCGTCCGCTATAGGAGGCCTTCCCAGCCTGACCGTCCGCCCTGCAGGCCATTCTCCGGATTCGTACGCCCGTGCTGTCTCTTCAAGCTCTCCGGGGGCGAACCCCATCAGCTCTTCCATGGTTTTCCTATCCATGCGTACACCTCCTTATTACCCCATGAGCCCAAGCTCTTCCAGCACCCTGCGCGAAGGAGGGGTATTGGCGTGGAACACGATATAGCCGTCGTTCCCGACAGACCGCGCGACAAGCTCCACAAGACGTCCTTGGTGGTCGACGCCGAGGAGAACGTACTCTGTTTTCCCATCGTCCCTGTCTCTGCGAAGCCACTCGAAGGCATTGCGCCAGTCATGCTCGATAGCATTGCCGTCGAGACCGTGTTTGTAGGAGTTCGGGTGTATCGCAATGAGGTCCACGTGCCGCTCCTTTCGTATACGAAATTGTATACGAAATAGCGACTCTGTGCTAGGGGACACCGTATGCGTTTACGCGTTCCAATTGCCTTTCATGAAAGGACGATGGGCGGCGAGCCGCTGTCCGCCGCCCGCTGACCCGGCGGGTTGCAGAGAATCCCAATCCGACCCGTATAGAAAGAAGTTTCGCGCTACACTTCCCCCATGGGAAGAAAGCTTTCGTTCATACATGCTGCCGACTTGCACCTGGGCGCACCGTTCAGGGGTCTGCGCGCGCTGTCGGATGCATGGGCGGACCGTTTGCTGAAGGCTATCCCCGAAGCGTTCGACCGCGTGGTCGACGCGGCAATCGCACGTGCGGTGGATTTCGTCGTCATCGCAGGCGACATCTTCGATACGTCCCGCGGTTCTTACGCAGACTACGTCCATTTCGCGGATGCCTGCCGCCGTCTGCAGGATGCGGGCATTTCCGTCTACTTTTGTACCGGCAACCACGACCCGTACACATCCTGGCAGAACAGGATGGTCGACCTGCCGAACAGCGCGCACATGTTCACGGCGGACGAACCGGCGTTCTTTCTGCACGAACGCGGCGGTGAGCCGTTGTGCTTGCTGGGGGGCAGGGGCTACTACAACCAGACCTGGTCGCACACGGAGAATATCAGCGAAGGCATCTCGCGCGAAGCGGCCGAGCGCGCGCTGGGCACGACGGCACCCTTTGCGGTGGGCGTTCTGCACACGGGCTTGCATCTGGACCGGCTGAAAGCCCCTTGCGATCCGAAACTGCTGTACGCGCGCGGCATGGACTATTGGGCGTGCGGTCATGTGCACCAGCCGTGGCAGGACGACGCGGAAAACCCGCGCATTGCGTTCTCGGGCGTGATACAGGGCCGCGACATCAAAGAGACCGGCCCGCGCGGCGTGTGGCACGTGGTCTTGGAAGAGGGCATGCCGAACAAGGCGACGTTCATCCCGACCGCGTCGGTCGTGTGGGAGCGACTGTTCGTGGACGTGTCCGACGCCGAAAGCCTGACGGCGGTCGAGGAGACGATCGTGCGCGCCCAGTTCCGTGCGAACGGTGACGCGCATTGCGAGGAGATGGTCACGCGCGTCGCGCTGACCGGAACGACCCCGCTGCACAGCCTGCTCCAGCGTCCGGGCGTGCTGGATGACGTGCGCGAAGGACTGAACCGCCGCTATCCGGTGTTCTTCTGCGACGCGCTGGTGGATGCGACCACCGCGCCGGTCGACGAGAAGGCGTTGCGGCGCGAAGGCCTGTTCCCGGCGACGTTTTTGCAGGCGGCGGAGGCGCAACGGCGCAATCCTGCCCTGGGACGAGCCTTGCTACAGGACGAATTCCTGAAGCTGGGCATGACCTTGCCTGCACGGACCGAACGTGCGGTGGAGGAGCTTTCGAACGAGGCGGAGCATCTGGTGCTCGACCTTCTGCTGGGAACGGGTGATGCCTCGTGACCGCGTATCTGGAGCGTTTGCGCATTGCGGCGTTCGGTTCGTTCGCGAACAAGCACGTCGGGCCGTTCAAGCCGGGGCTGAACGTCGTGTACGGCAAAAACGAAGCGGGCAAGACGACGGCTGCAAAGTGCATCGAAGGCGTGCTTTTTGGCTGGGAGGCAGATCGCGGCATGCGGAATACCTACCGGCCTGTCGCCGCCGAGCGCGCGGGCAGCCTGGTCTTTGCCGACGATGACACGGGCAAGGAATACGAAGTGTCGCGCGCGCGCAACGCCGACGGTCTCCAGGTAAGCGAAGAGGCGGCGGCTCTTTTGGCGGACATCGACAAAGAGACGTTCGCGACCATGTTCTCGCTCACGAGCGACGAGCTGCGCACCCTGCGCAACACCCCGGACGTCACTGCGCGCCTGCTGACGGCCGGATCGGGCACGGCGGCGTCTCCGGCGCACGCGCTTGCGGTGGTGCAGGAGCGGCTTGCGGCGCTCACGTCGCGAGCGGCCGGCGCGGAAGATTCCATCGTGAATTTGCGCAAGCGCCTTGAAGAGCTGCGGGCGCGCGTGGCGGAAGCCGCCGACGCGACCGAGCGCACGAAGGCGCAGGATAAAGAGCTGCAAGAACTGGAGCCTCAGCGCGCAGCCTTGCAGGAGCGGCAGCGCACGCTTAACGAAGAGATCGAACGGTTGACCGCCGCTCAGGCGTCCTTGGCTTCACTTGATGAAGCTATCGCCGACCTCGACGAGCAGGTCGCGCAGCTGGAATCGGAACGTTCCGACGTGCTGCGCGAGGAGGCTTCGTTCAGGTGCGGGGTGAACCCTGCGTTAGCGGATATCGACGAGGCAACGGACGCCCGCTTGCGCGACGCTCTCGACAATCTGGTGGAAGAGCGCACGCGCCGCGAGCATGCGGTGGGGATTGCGCGCGAAAACTACCGCACGTCGTCGGCGAGCTACCGTGCGTTCATGGCGAGCGAGGGGCTTGAAGAGGGCGCTCGCCCGGCGCGCACCCAGCGGCGCACGCAGCTGGTTGTTTCGACCGTACTGCCCGTTGTCATGCTGACGGCGGGCGTTCCCGCGTTCGTCATCGGACGTATGCAGCACAGCCTGTCCATCAGCATGATCGGCATCGGCCTCATCATGTGCGGCGTGCTCATGGCGGCCGCGGCGCTCGTGCTGCTGTTCCGCCCGTCTCACCGCGGCGAAGAGCGCGAAGAGCGCCAACAGAGCCTGCGCTGGGTCATGCTGCAGGACGAAAAGAAGCTCGAAGCCTGCGAGGCGGATTTGGCGGACTACAACCAGACCATCGCCGCCTACCTGGCGGGCGAAGGGCTTGGGGCGGCCCAGGGGTCGCTGCGCCATGCGCGCACGCTGTTGGACGACGCCAAGGAAGCGCGCGCCCAACTGCGCCTGTTTGCACAGCGCAGGCAGGCTATCGCCTCTCAGCGCAGGGCTGCGGAAGGTCGCCTGGACGCTGCCTACGAAGATCGCGATGCGTTGGTGGAAGAGCTGGCGGTAGCGCGCACGGTGGCCGGGGCTGCGCCGAACACGCCGGTCACCAGCGCGTCGGTGGCCGACTTGCTCGCGCAGAAGACCGCACAGCGGGATGGCCTGCAGGAAGCTCTCGACCACGTAAACCATCGGATTGGCGAACTGCGCACGCTGCTGGAGGCGGCGCGTTCCGAGCATCGTTTCGAAGAGCTGAAGCTCGAAGCCGCGCAGGTACAGACGCGCCTTGATGAAAGCTGCGACGCGTACGCACGCTTGCTGCTGGCGCGAACGATGCTCACCTCTGCTATCGCGGGATGGGAAAGTCGCAGCCAGCCTGAGGTGTACGCCCACGCCAGCCGTCTTCTGGCGCGCATGACCGACGGCGCCTGGGAGGCCGTGCGCATGGGCGAGGACGGCCGCCTGACGGTGGTCGACCGCTTTAAAGAAGAGCGCAGCCCCGTGCACCTGTCTCTGGGCACCTGCCAGCAGCTCTACCTTTCGTTGCGCATAGCCTTGCTTGTGGCAGCGGAGAACGTGGGGCGTGCGGTGCCTATCCTGGCGGACGACATCCTCGTGAACTTCGACGACGAACGCCGTCGCGGCGCGGCGGAGTCGCTCAGGGAGCTTGCGCGCACGCGACAGGTCATTCTCTTCACCTGCCATCAGGACATGGCAAATCTTATGCAGGAAGTCGAACCGCAGCTGAACTTGGTGCGGCTGTAATATAATCGTACTTTGCGCAAGGATTCAGCGCGAGGCCAGGCGGTTTGCCGCCTGTCGCGCGTGCCTTGCCGGGCGCTTCGTGCGGTCGCGTGCTGTGCGCGAGCGGACGGACGCGCTCGGAGGACCGCGTGCTACGCGGCGGTCTTCGCGGCCATGCCAAAAACCAACGAAGGGACCGCTATGCCATCCACCGTTCTGGTCGGCGCCCAGTGGGGCGACGAGGGCAAAGGTAAGATCACGGACCTCATCGCGCGCGATTACGACTACGTCGTGCGCTATCAGGGAGGCAACAACGCCGGGCACACCGTCATCCATGGCGACAAAAAGCTCGCGCTGCATCTCATGCCGTCCGGCGTCATGTACGACACCGCCGTGCCGGTCATCGGCAACGGCGTGGTCATCGACCCGGGCGTGCTCGTGAAGGAAATGGCCATGCTGGAGGCCGAAGGCATCTCCTGCGAACGCCTGAAGATTTCCTGCGACGCCCACATCATCATGCCGTACCACAAGGATTTGGACGGTGCGGACGAAAAGCGCCTGGGCGACAACAAGATCGGCACCACGAAGCGCGGCATCGGCCCGTGCTACCAGGACAAAGCATCCCGTCGCGGCATCCGCGTCCAGGATCTCATGGACGAAAAGATCTTCCGTCTGAAGGTGGAGACGGCACTGGCCCAGAAGAATCCTATCTTGGAGAAGATTTACGGCCTGCACACCTACACGGTCGAAGAGATCTGCGAAGAGTACCTGCCGTACGCTCGCATCCTGAAGCCGTACATGGCAGAGACCGCCCAGCTGCTCAACGACGCGCTGCGCGAGGGCAAGAACATCCTGTTCGAAGGCGCACAGGGCACGTTGCTGGACATCGACCATGGCACGTATCCGTTCGTAACCTCGTCCTCGTGCTGCGCAGGCGGTGCGGCGACGGGCTCGGGCGTAGGCCCCACTGCCATCACAAAGGTGCTCGGCATCCAGAAAGCCTACGTTACGCGCGTCGGGTCCGGTCCGTTCCCGACGGAGCAGCGCTTTGCCGAGGATGGCGGCGCGCTCGAGGAGGCCGAAGTGGGAGAGCTGCTGTGCCAGGTCGGTCATGAATACGGCGTGACCACAGGTCGCAAGCGCCGCTGTGGCTGGTTCGACGCGGCCATCGCGCGCTATGCAGCAGAGGTGAATGGCCTGACGGACGTCGCGCTCACGAAGCTGGACGTGCTGTCCGCGTTCGACACCATCAAAGTGTGCGTTGCCTACGAATGCGACGGCGTGCGCTACGACTACTTCCCCATGCAGCAGAGCGTGCTCTTCCATGCGAAGCCCATCTACGAAGAGCTGCCCGGCTGGAAGGACGTGGACATCACCGGCTGCCGCAGCTACGACGAGCTGCCGGAGAATGCGCGCAACTACATCGAATACCTGGAGAAGCTGGTGGGCGTGCCCATGAGCATCATCGCGGTCGGTCCTGATCGCGATCAGACCATCATGCACGGCTGGGCATAAGGTCCCGCCGTTCTTGCAAGCGGCGGAGCAATCCGACGTCGCGAACCGTCCTAGGATGAGAAAAGGGGACGAGGAAAAGTGACCGACCCTTTTCTCATTCCTTTTCTCATCCGGATGGAAGTCCGCTTGGCGTCTTGCGGGGCTCGGGCGATAGAATTCTTGCGGCAGGCGCGATAGAATTCTGTGCGCAACCAAATCACGTTTTGTGTCCTTGCCGCCTGGCTGGCGGCAGAAAGGAACCCTCATGAATATTCTGCTTCTTGGATCTGGCGGCCGTGAGCACGCTATCGCATGGGCGCTCGCCAAGTCCCCGAAGTGCGAGAAGCTTTACGTTGCTCCCGGCAACGGCGGCACGGCGTCCATTGCGGAAAACGTCTCCGGCCTCAACGCCGAAGACGGGCAGGCGGTGCTGGCGTTCGCTCAGGAGCATGCGATTGACCTGGTGGTCATTGGCCCCGAGGCGCCGCTCGTGGCGGGCGTTGCCGACGTGCTGCGCGAAGCGGGCGTGGCCGTGTTCGGCCCCGATGCGCAGGGCGCCCAGCTGGAGGGGAGCAAAACCTACAGCAAAGAGTTCATGGAGGCGAACGGCATCCCGACCGCCCGTTACCAGAGCTTCACGGACGAAGCGGCAGCGCTTGCGTACGTCGACGAGCTTGGTGCGCCTATCGTCGTGAAGGCTGACGGCCTTGCGGCGGGCAAGGGCGTTGTCGTGGCCGAAGATATCGAAGACGCGAAAGAGGCCGTGCACGACTGCTTTGCAGGCACGTTCGGCGAGGCTGGCTCTACGGTGGTCATCGAAGAGTGCATGACGGGTCCGGAATGCTCGCTTTTGGCGTTCGTCACGGGCGGCCGCGCGTTCTGCATGGCCACGGCGCAGGACCACAAGCGCGCTTTCGACGGCGACTGCGGTCCGAACACGGGCGGCATGGGCGTGTACTCGCCGGTGCCCATCGTGACCGACGAAGAGCTGGCGGCCATGATGAACGTCATGGAGACCGCGGCGGCCGCCACGGCGCGCGAGCCGTTCGCGCATGACTACCGCGGCGTGCTCTACGGCGGCTTCATGCTGACCGAAGAAGGCCCAAAGGTGCTTGAATTCAACGCGCGCTTCGGCGACCCGGAGACGCAGGTAGTTCTGCCGCGCCTGAAGTCTGACCTGGTGGACGTCATGTGGGCAGTAGCCAACGGCCGTCCGGAGGACGTTGAGTTGGAATGGTCCGACCAGTGGGCCGTCTGCGTGGTCCTTGCGAGCGAAGGCTACCCGGGCTCGTACGAAAAGGGCAAGGTTATCCTGGGCGTGGACGACGCGGAGGAGCTGGACGGCGTCATCGTGTTCCATGCAGGCACGGTGCACAACGCCGACGAAGAGCTCATCACCAACGGCGGCCGCGTGCTGAACGTGGTGGCGCTGGGCGACACGTTCAACGAAGCGCGCGAGTTGGCGTACGAAGCATGCGACCGCATCGAGTTCGAGGGCAAACAGTACCGCAGCGACATCGGCTACCGTGCAGCCGCCCTGTTCGAAGAACGCTAAGCGGCGCCGCATTCGTTCAGGCGTCACGACGTTTTCGACGACCTCCCCTTCTTGGCTCCTGCAAGCCGAAGGGGAGGTTTTTTATGCGCCGACCCCTTCGGGCCGCTTTCTTTCTGGTAGTTTTCCCTTCCGACAGCCTTCTTCCGGCCGTTTTTCTTCCCGACGGCTCCCTCACCGTCCTTCCCAATCCGTTTGGCGCACGGCAGGTCCGCTCGACCCGTATTCATGGTGTTTTGTGACATCGAGGACAGCTGCCACAGGTTGTTGTATCTTGATGCGTTAGCGAAAACAACCGTCCGAACGAGAAACGACCTGACAAGAGGCGCATGTATGCTTTCAGAACGCTTGCTGACGAAGATCGTGCGGGAGTGCACGAAGCAATACTTGAAGCTTGAACCGGCGACCGAGGCGCGCGTCCCCGCGCCCGTGCCAGGGCAGTCGTACATGCTCTATATGCACGTTCCGTTCTGCGAGCGTTTGTGCCCGTACTGTTCGTTCAACCGTTTTCCGTTCTCAGAGGACCGCGCGCGTCCGTATTTCCGTAACCTGCGCACGGAAATGCGCATGCTGAAAGACCTCGGCTACGATTTCGAGAGCCTCTATATCGGCGGCGGCACGCCGACGATCATGCTTGACGAGCTGTGCCAGACCATCGACGAGGCGCGCGAGCTGTTTTCCATCCGCGAAGTGTCGAGCGAAACGAACCCGAACCACCTGGTGCCCGAATATCTGGAGGCACTGCAGGGACGCATCCAGCGCCTGTCCGTCGGCGTGCAGAGCTTCGACAACGGCCTGCTTAAACAGATGGACCGCTACGACAAGTATGGGAGCGCCGAAGAGATTTTCGAGCGCATCAAGGTCGCTGCGCCTTACTTCACGTCGCTGAACGTGGACATGATCTTCAACTTCCCGGCGCAGACAGAGGAAATGCTGCGTCATGACCTGGAAATGGTCCTGGCAAGCGGCGCTGGGCAGACGACGTTCTATCCGCTCATGGCATCTCCTTCCGTGGAGCGCAGCCTGGCGGCTACGGTGGGCAAGGTCGACTACGCGCGCGAACAGCGCTTCTACGAGATCATTTCCGAAACGCTTGCAGGTGGCGAAAACCCGGCGTACACGTTCGGCAGCGCCTGGACGTTCAATCGCATCGTTCCCACGGCTGGAGCGTCCGAGGGCGATGCCGCAGGGCAGACTGTGTCGGCGAATGCTCCCGAGACCGACCCTTCGCGTGCGGGGGAGCCGGAACACTGCGGTGCGCAGGAGCGGCCCGACCTGGGCGCCCACAAGCTCGTCCGCGCAGCGGGCCATGACGAAGGCCCGATGATCGACGAATACGTGGTGGACTATGAAGAGTACCCGGCCATCGGGTCTGGCGGCATCACGTATCTGGGCAGCAGCCTGTACGTGAACACGTTCTCGCTCAAAGAGTACAACGACGCCATCGAATCAGGGCGGATGTCCCTTTCCGGCAAAGCCACGTTCTCGCTGCGCGACCGCATGCGTTATCGGTTCATGATGCAACTGTTCGGCCTGCGTCTGGACAAACAGCAGTTCCAGCGCGATTTCGGCTGCACGGTCGAACGGGGCCTGCCGCTGGAGATGGACTTCATGAAGTTTGCAGGAGCGTTCGCCACGAACGACGAGAACGAGCTGACGCTCACGGCGAAGGGCCGCTACCTCATGGTGGTCATGATGCGCCAGTTCTTCATCGGCGTGAACAACCTGCGCGATCAGGCGCGCCAGGCGCTGCCTGGCGACGAGCGCGAGCTCCTCTTCGGCGACGGTTCCGCCTGCGCAGGCTGCGGTAAATAGCGGTCAAGCCAGCGTGGCAGCCTGATGAGCGCCGTTGCCAGGTCGCGCCGCCGCGAAGTCCGCGTGGAACGGGGGAGGGCTGCAATCCCTGCAATTAGCACGGAGCGAGGCAGGCTGCTGAGCGCCGCCGAGCTGTCGTGCATGACGCTGCCGGGTTGTCTTCCATGACGCCATCGGACTGTCGTGCAGAAAAAACGGCCTAGTATGGTCAAATTCGAAAGCTGAGCATCATGAAAGGACGCTGCCTGCGACATGCCGAAGGCGTTCTGTAATAATGCGCAGATGTTTTCCCAGGTCGGCAAAGAATGGCTGCACCATCGGTGCGGGAAAAGGGAGAACTATGCTGCTCGGTTTTCGTATTTGGCCAAAACACCCTTGAAAAGATGCAGGAACGCTTCGGGCCGCGCTTAAGAAGTAAGCGTGCTGCCGATGTGCCTTTCATGCTCAGCGTACCGGTTCGCAGTTGTTTCTCGTTGTCGTTGTGGCGTTCGGGCATTGCGAAAGCAGACCGTGCGTGATACGAAAGACTGAAAGCGTGTTGTCGAACGCGCGCAAAGGGGGCGGTGTGCATGGGCGTGATGGTGCGGGAGTATAGGTCGACTGATGCCTCTGTGCTGGCGAAGTTGTTTTACGAGACGATTCACACCGTGAACGCGCGCGATTACACGAGCGCACAGCTTGATGCCTGGGCGCCGCATCCGCCTGCGCCTGTGCCGTTCGACCGCGCGTTGTGTGCAGGCCGGACGGTCGTTGCCGTCGAGGGCGATCAGCCGGTCGGTTTTGCCTCGATGGATGAGGGCGGCTACCTAGATTACCTGTATGTAAGCAAGGATTGCCAGGGAAGAGGCATCGCGACTGCGCTGTGCGATGCGCTTGAGGCGGCGTGCCATGCGCCGTCGTTCAGCACGAAAGCCTCTATCACGGCACGTCCGTTCTTCGAGCGCCGAGGTTATCGCGTGGTAGAGCATGAGCGCGTTGAGCGTAACGGTGTGCTGCTCGACCGTTTCGCCATGGAAAAGTAACGGCTTGCATTTTTCGCAGCTTTTGGTTGCGGCGGCGTCAGGGCATGAAAAATGCCCCTGGGCCGGGGTATAAAAATGCTGCAAGTGGTGCGCCGTGAGGGGTTCAGCGGCTTCGCTTCGCGAACCCGCAGCGCTGCGCCCCGCTTCGCGGTGCTCGCGCCGCAACGGCCGTTCAAGCCGTTGCCCCCTCTCGGGGTTCGAACCCCTCACGCGTCAGGGCATGAAAAATGCCCCTGACTCGGGGCATAAAAAATGCTGCAAGTGGTGCGCCGTGAGGGATGTCCGCGCCTTCGCTTCGCGAAGTCGCACCGCCTGCGCGCGCCTTCAGCGCGCTCCGGCAGGCAACATGCCGAAAGGCATGTTGCCCCTTCTCGGGTTCGAATCCCTCACGGCATTCCCAAAAAAACAAAAAGCCCCAACCGGGGCTTTGCGAGCGCTGAAAAAGTGGTGCGCCGTGAGGGATTCGAACCCCCGACGTACTGATTCGTAGTCAGTCCCTCTATCCAGCTGAGGTAACGGCGCATCTCGAATGCAGCCATATTAGGATAACAGAATCTGGACGCGTGTCAAAGGATTTTTCTCAAGCGATTCTTTCTTTTGCGTACGGCCGTTATGGCGAGGGGGATACAGCTGGTTTGCAAGTTGGGCGGACATTCTGGAGGTTGCACAACGTCCTGGACGGCCTGGATGCGGTCGAAACCATGAAAGCCGGGGCGGACGCCCTTGAGGCGCTGCGCAATGGCAGCGGTTCGGGATGGGGCGCTTCGGCCAACGGGCAAGACACGGGCAGCAACCCCTTCGGCATCGGTGCGGGCTTCCGAAGAGTGCCGTCCTCCCGTCCTGTTGCCAAAATGCCACAAACGAGCACCGCAGTTGCATGCGTGTGACCTGCATTTTCTGAGCCATGGGCTAGAAAACATAACGTACGGGTTACAAACAGATTACCTAGGTAACAAGGTTTGAAATAACTTGACAGTGACACACTTAGATTTTATAGTTGCAAGCGTCGAAAGAAACATGCGAAAGCTTCCGACACGCGTTCGCTTCTGCCCCTCCTCTTCTCGGCGAGCGCGTGTCGGGAGCTTTCGGACGAATCGACCCGGCCGCACGCGAAAAGACAGCCAGCGCTGCGCTTCGCCAGCTCGGCCGGAACGGAACAGGTAACACTGAGGAATGGCCCGGATGGCTGGGCCGCAACCGAAAGGACATAGAACATGGGCAAGATTATCGGCATCGACCTTGGCACTACGAACTCCGCCATGGCGATCATGGAGGGCGCTGAGCCTGAAATTCTCGTCAACGCCGAGGGCGACCGCACCACCCCGTCCGTCGTCGGCTTCCGCAAGGACGGCGAGCGCGTGGTCGGCAAGGCCGCTAAGAACCAGGCGGTCACGAACCCGGAGAACACCGTCGCGTCCGTCAAGCGCTTCATCGGCCGCTCCTATGGCGAGACTACCGAAGAGCAGAAGACCGTCGCCTACAAGGTGAACCAGGGCAACGGCGGCCGTGCGGTCGTCGACATCGAGGGCAAGGACTACATGCCAGAAGAGATTTCCGCCATGGTCCTGCAGAAGATGAAGTCCGACGCTGAGAAGCAGGTCGGTCAGCCCATCACCCAGGCCGTCATCACCGTCCCGGCGT